>ERZ773359.3674-NODE-3674-length-17209-cov-11.662061_pt1 | contig 17209 bp, 13 predicted proteins | sample MGYA00374955_ERZ773359 | MGnify/ENA primary metagenome ERZ773359 (study PRJEB29098, sample SAMN04486028) | biogas fermenter metagenome | study: EMG produced TPA metagenomics assembly of the Biogas fermentation microbial communities from Germany - Plant 4 DNA1... | reverse complement strand
TTGAGGGCGGTAGATTTTGAGTCTACTGCGTCTGCCAATTCCGCCACTTCGGCAAATTCTTCGTACTTCATTGTAGCAAAGAAGGAGGCCGATGTCAAGAATTTATCATGGTCCAGAAAACGGTTTTTTGGGGCGGTTTTACGAGGCCACCCTTTTAGGCCCAAGGCACAAGCGTACCCTGTAAAAAAAGGCGGTAAAACCGCCTTCGAATAATCGCATTGCTCAGAGATAGAATGGCCTTTGGTGCGGTAAAGGCCGGAGAAAGGATGGGTTTTGCACGAAATGAGGTTAATCGGTGGTAAACTCATTTCTGTAATACTAGGATATTCCGGGAACCGTAAAAGGTCCCCCGCCAAAAGCATAAATATTTAAAAATAAGATGATACATTGGCGATTATGGGCTGGCGTCGGTGCCGACCTCCCAATTCACTTCGGTGAGGCCTTGTAAGGCGCCGGTCAACGCCGCTTGATTGTTCTCCGGAAGGCGGACCGTCAGGCGGACAGCTACCCCATACTCCTCCTTGACGATCTTCCCTTCATAGGTTTGGAGCAGATGGTTGACCACAGGCAGCTGCGGGTAAGGCAGCGCCAGGTTAAGCGTGACGGTCGGTCGAAAAGGACGACGCCCGGCGGCGCGTAAGGTTTGGAGGGCGGTGGAATGGTAGGCGTCGATTAACCCCCGCACGCCCAATTTTTTTCCCCCGTAATAGCGGGTGACCACCACCACCGTATTGGTGAGCTCCTGTTGCAGAATGGCGTTTAAAATGGGCCGTCCCGCTGTTCCGGACGGTTCGCCATGGTCGCTATAGTAAGTGATGGGGTTTTCGCTCAGCCCCAGTCGGTAGGCGAAACAGTTGTGTGTAGCTTGGGGATGAACTTCCGTTTTGATGCGGCCGATAAAGGCTTGGGCTTCATCGGCATCGGCGACCGGTGCAGCCTGTCCGATGAAGCGTGAACGCTCGATCTTCTGTTCCCAGGTCTGCTCTTGAGCGACGGTATAATATACTAGTTCCATTGTTCACCTCATAAAAGTCCTTAATAAAGTCCACTAACCCATTATTCCACATTCGGGTGGGGGATTCCTCCGCTGTATTATTGGGGAGACTACCGTTGGAATGCGGGCGAGGAGGTCTATGGTTGCAGGGTTGGGCAAGGAAACGAAAGCGGGTGCTGATCTTATGTTGCCTCTTCTTCGTCGGTACCCAGATTAGCCACCCCCCTTCAGCGTTAAAAGGGCCGGATTATTCAGCAGCCCGGGGCGATCGGTCGGTTCGGCAGACTCCCCTTCCCCTTCAAGTTCAACTTCAAGAGGAAGGGCCTGGCGGTAGCGGCCTGCCGGAGACGACGCGCTTCTGGTGGGAACAGGATCCTGCTTTCCAACGTCTCTGTTTAAAAAACCGAACCTTGGTTCGTCTGGTCGCCTTCCGGATCGGTACGGACGATGCGACACCAGCAGAAAGACATAATGTGGGCGTAGCGGTAGCGCTAATCAAAGGGCAGGTGGTGCCGGCCGGTGCCGTCTTCTCGGCCAATGCCGCCCTGGGACCACGGACCGGTGACCGTAATTTTGAAAAGGGTTTGACTTACTTCGGCGCGGAACAAATCCAAACTTACGGTGGGGGGATCTGCCGCCTGGTCAGTGCTTTATATAACGGGGCGATCCTGGCCAATCTGGAAGTGATCGAGCGTTGGCCCCACAGCATGCCCGTGTCGTATGTGCCCCCGGGGCAGGATGCGACGATTGCCACCTATAAAGATTTGAAGTTTCGCAATTCGACCACGGCCCCCCTGGTTATCTGGGCGGAATATAAGGAATCAACTTTATACATAGCGTTCTACGGCCGCGAAAAACCGCCGAAAGTAACATGGCACCATGAAATCCTGGCCCGTTGGCCTCACACAACGGAATACCGGCCTAATCCCCGGCTGCAGCCGGGGGAAGAACGGGTGATCAGTCCGGGTGCCGATGGGCTGCGTGTCCGTTCCTGGGTGACGGTCGAAGAGCCCGACGGGAGACGGTACCATAAAAGGCTTGGGGTCGATGTCTATTACCCGAAACGGCAGGTGGTTGAGGTCAATCCATTGACTTTCCGGTAAGAATCGGCTACAATAAAGAATAATCTGTGTGTAAATTAGGCGTTGTTTATGTCAAAATTCAGGATGAAATAGGCGAGGAAAGGACGAGTAATGCCGTAACGGGTAACAGAGAGTCCCCGGGTGGTGGAAAGGGGATAACTACGACCGGCATGAAGATCAGCCTTGAGCCTCCGGGCCGAAACCGAAGTGGAGTAAGTCCGGACGGAAGCCACCGTTAACCGGCAGGAAGTGGGTGGGATCAATCGTTTTGGTATTGGTCTGCACCAAATTGGGTGGTACCACGGTAGATCAAACCGTCCCTTTGCGGACGGTTTTTTATTTTATCCAGCTATATACTGAACTCTGCTGTGACTAATTTGTTTTACAAGAACCGCCACTCCAGCTGAAACGGGAGAAATGAAAGGTGGACTGTCCAGCATCCGGGCGGGAGGAGTATTTTCTTAAGTAATGATTAGGGCGATGCGGGAGAGATCAGTGGAAAGGAGTTTGACCAATGGGTGGAAAATTTAAAGAAGTAGATGTGAAAAGTCCTGCGCGTAAGCGGGAAGAAGCGATTTTAGCGCAATGGTCGGCCCAAGATATGGTGAAGCTTAGTGTGGCCGAACGGGAGGGTGCGCCCCCCTTCATCTTTTATGAGGGACCACCAACCGCCAACGGGCGGCCCGGGATTCACCATGTCCTCGCGCGGACGATCAAGGATACGGTCTGTCGATACAAAACGATGGAGGGTTACCAGGTAAACCGGAAGGCCGGTTGGGATACGCACGGCTTGCCGGTGGAGATTGAAGTCGAAAAGAAGTTGGGGCTTTCCTCGAAGCAAGGGATTGAGGAATACGGGATCGAAGGCTTTAACCGGGAGTGCCGTGAATCCGTCTTTACCTACGAAAAGGAATGGCGGCGGATGACCGAGCGGATCGGTTACTGGATCGATCTGGATAACCCCTATATTACCTTAGACAACAATTATATCGAAAGCGTCTGGTGGATTCTGAAGAAATATTTTGAGGCCGGGTTGATCTATGAGGGCCACAAGATCATGCCCTACTGCAGCCGGTGTGGGACGCCCCTGGCCTCCCACGAGGTTTCCCTCGGCTATAAAGAAGAGAAGGTTAACTCGATCTATGTCCGGATGAAGGTGGTGGGCAAAGAGAACGAGTACTTCCTGGTCTGGACCACAACCCCTTGGACGCTCCCGTCCAACGTGGCCTTGGCGGTTAATCCCGCTTATACCTACGTGAAAGCGCGGCGGCCTGATGAAGACACCGTCTACATTCTGGTCCGTGAGCGGGTGGCGGCGGTTCTGGGGAAAGGGGCGGAGATTCTCGAAGAACTGAAGGGTGAAGCCCTCCTGGGGACCGAGTATGAGCAACTCCTTCCCTTCCTGAAGGCTGAAGATCCGGCCTTCCGCGTTTACGGTGCAGACTTTGTCTCCACCGAGGACGGGACCGGAATTGTCCATATCGCGCCGGCCTTTGGTGAAGATGACTACCAATTAGGACGCAAGCATAACCTGCCGGTCCTGCAACCGGTGGATAAGGAGGGTAAATTTACCGCCGAAGTAGCGCCCTGGACGGGTCGTTTTGTCCGGGACGCCGATGATGAGATCACCGCATACCTGAAGAGCGAAGGGAAGCTATTCCAGAAGGAACGGATTACCCACTCCTACCCCTACTGTTGGCGGTGTGATACGCCCCTCCTCTACTACGCCCGTAAATCCTGGTATATTGAGGTGACCAAATATAAAGACCGTTTGATTGCCAACAACAATAAGATCAAATGGTACCCGGAGCATGTGGGGAAAGGCCGCTTCGGGAACTGGCTGGAGAACCTGATCGACTGGTCGCTCTCGCGGGACCGGTACTGGGGGACGCCGCTCAATATCTGGCGCTGTGAAAGCTGCCAGCAGCTAACGGCGGTCGGATCCCGGCAGGAACTGGCCGAGCGCGCCCTGGAACCGGTGGACGTGGCGAACCTGGACCTCCACCGTCCCTACATTGATGAGGTGCACCTCCGCTGCGATTGTGGCGGGCGGATGACGCGCACCCCGGAGGTCATCGACTGCTGGTTCGATTCGGGTTCAATGCCCTATGCCCAGTGGCATTATCCCTTTGAGCACAAGGATGATTTTGATCAGCTCTTCCCGGCCGACTTTATCTGTGAAGGGATCGACCAGACGCGGGGTTGGTTTTACTCGCTCCTTTCGATCTCCACTTTCCTCTTTGACCAGCCGGCCTTCAAGAGTGTGCTCGTGAACGACCTGGTTTTGGATAAAAAGGGACAAAAGATGTCCAAATCCCGGGGGAATACGGTCGAACCCTGGAGTTTGTTTGATAAATACGGGGCCGACGCGACCCGCTGGTACCTGCTGGCGGTTTCGCCACCCTGGATGCCGACCCGCTTTGACGAAGAAGGGTTAAAGGAGATCTCCGCCCGGTTCTTTGGTACTTTGTTGAATGTCTACTCCTTCTTTACTCTCTATGCCAACATTGATGGGGCCGATCCGGAAAACTATGACGTCCCCGTTGCCGACCGGGAAGAGATCGACCGGTGGCTGGTCTCCCGGTTTAATTCGGTGACCAAGCAGATCCGGGCCGATATGGCCGAATATGAACTGACCAAGGCGGTCCGGACGATCCAGACTTTTGTCATTGACGACGTCTCCAACTGGTATGTCCGGCGGACCCGGGAACGGTTCTGGGCTCCGGAGATGAACCAGAATAAAAAGGCGGTCTACCGTACCCTCTGGGAAGTGCTGGTCGGCGTGGCCAAATTAATGGCCCCCTTCGCCCCCTTCCTGGCGGAGGATATCTACGGTAACCTGGTGCGCGGCGCGGCGAAGCAGCCCTCGGTGCACGTGGAGTATTATCCGGAACCCGACGAAAAGCTGATCGACCGCGAGCTCGAAAGGCACATGGGATTGGTGATCGATCTGGTCTCTTTGGGGCGGGCCGCCCGCAATCGAGTGCAGATCAAAGTCCGGCAGCCCCTGGCTGCCCTCCGGGTTGACCGCAAGAATGAGGAACTATTGAAGCCCATGGAAGAACTGGTCAAAGAAGAGTTGAACGTCAAAGCCCTCCACTATGTGGACGCCCCCGATGAATACGTTGAGTATACGGTGAAGCCCAATTTTGCCGTTCTCGGGCCGAAGTACGGTTCCTTGATGAAGCAGATCGGTCAGGCACTGGCGCAGAGCGCGGCGGCGGACTTGGTGAAAACATTACGTACTGACGGTAAGCTCACCTTAACGCTGGACGGTACGACGGTCGAAATGACCGCGGAAGATCTGGAGATCCGGACGGCGGACCGTCCTGGTTACGCTTTAGAGGCGGACCGGGACAACTATGTAGTCTTAGAGACTAATTTGACGCCGGCCTTACTCCAGGAGGGCCTGGCCCGGGAGATTGTCTCCAAAGTGCAGAATATGCGGAAAAATGCCCAGTTTGAATTGACGGACCGGATTCGGATCACCTACTGGGCAGGGCCGGAAGTGACGGACGCGATCGGGGCTTTCCAGGGCTATATTCTTGAAGAGACCTTGGCGGTGGCCATCGAAAAGGTGGCCGATCAAACCGAGGACTTGACGGAATGGGATATTAATGGGTATTCTACCAAGTTGAAGGTGGAAAAGATATAAGCAGCAATGATTTGGGTACAAGGAAGGATCCCTCTGGCGACAGAGAGATCCTTTTTTTACTCCTTGGTTGCTTTTTTCGAAAATTGATCCTATAATAAAGAGTATTTCAGAATTTACTAATAGACTTATTTATCCCGGTACACCTTGGGGTAATTTACTATACTGGGGGAAGCTATAATGCGGATTGTGGTCGTCGGCCTTAGCCGTGTTGGATATAACATTTCAAAGGCCCTCTCCGAAGAAGGCCACGATGTGATCATTATCGATAAGGACCCGGAGATTTTAAAGGTAGTGGCAGCCGATCTGGACGTGATGACGGTGTCCGGGAATGGGGCTAGCGCACGGACATTGGAAGCGGTAGATATTAAAACCGTCGATATTATTCTCGCCGTCACCGAACATGATGAGCTAAACATGATTGCCTGTATGACGGCGAAACAAAGCGGAGTGCCGATGACCGTGGCTCGGATTCGCAACCCCGACTATACTTCCTATCATCCGTATATCCTTTCCTACTCCCATTACGGTATCGACCGGATTATCAACCCCGAGCACTTGGCGGCGCAAGAGATCTTCCGTTTAATTGCCGTGCCGATGGCCACCGATGTGGAGTATTTTTGTGATGGGAAACTTAGTCTCGTCGGGATTAAAGTCACCCAGGAGATGGAGATTGCCGGCCAGCGGATCGCCGACCTTAACCTGGAGCGGTTTACCATTGTCTCGGTTGCCCGTGAGGGGCAAGCCCTGATTCCGCGGGGGGAAACTCGCCTCTTACCCAATGATAAAATCTTAGTCCTTGGGGAGACCTTAGGGTTTCAACTTTTAAACGGCCTGACGAAAAAGAAAACCCCGGTGTTTCGACGGGTCATAATTGCTGGTGGGGGCTTAATTGCGCAGTATTTTATCCGTTTATTATTACAAAAGAAGAAAAGACCGGAGATTATCGTCCTTGAACCCAACCCTGAGGTCTGTACGGCGATCGCCACTGAGTTACCCGGTTGTGAGATCATCTGCGCCGATCCGACTAATAAGGAGGCTTTGGAAGAGCAAAATTTGGGACGGGAAGATGTCTTCGTTTCCCTCCTGGGGACAGAGAGTAATAATCTGATGGCCAGTCTTCTGGCACGCCAACTTGGCGTGGAAGAGGTGATCTGCGAGATCGGCCGGGAGGATTATATTCCCTTGGCTGACACCGTCGGGGTGACGGCGGCCATCACGCCGCGACTGCTGACTGTGAACACCGTCCTCAAGCTTGTGCGAAAAAGTAATATTGTCCATATCAACCTCTTGCAATCAGGGGACGCTGAGATCCTGGAAGTAATCCCAGAAACCGATTCTCCGGTTACCAAGGCGAAACTACGAGATTTGGGGCTTCCCCCCGGGATTCTGATCGGTGCCGTCATCCATGAGGGAGAGGTCATCGTCCCCCGGGGTGACACCTGGATTCAACCGTCGGATCATGTGATTGTCTTTGCCCTGAAAAAACTGGTTCCAGAAGTGGAGAAGCTGTTTTACCATTCATAGAGGAGCAGGATTACGATGAGGTTGCGGTTGGTTCTCAATAGGGTGGGCAAAATCCTAATTTTATTGGCGATTATAATGGTTGTTCCATTGGGCGTCGCCCTTTTCTACCAGGGAACCGATATCTTGGCTTTCACGTATAGTATAGTTGTTACTTTGCTGGCTGGGGGGTTACTGACCCTAATCAAACCGGAGGGGGATCTCCGACGGCGGGAAGGATTGGCTGTCGTCGGTCTTGGCTGGCTTTTGGTGACCGCTTTTGGCGCTTTACCCTTTCTGTGGTCGGGAACGACTCAAACCTATACCGATGCTTTTTTTGAAACGATGTCCGGGTTTACCACGACCGGTGCCACGATCTTAGCCAATGTGGAGGGGACCGCCCGGGGGATTCTCTTTTGGCGGAGTTTAACCCACTGGCTGGGCGGGATGGGCATCATCGTCCTTTCCTTAGCCCTCTTCCCCGCTTTTCGGCAAGGGGTTTTCCTCTATGAGGCGGAAGTGCCCAGCCCTTTCCCGGATAAAGTAGTACCCCGCCTGCGGACCACCTCAGTTGTGCTTTGGTTAATTTATAGCGGGTTCACCCTTCTTGAGACCATTATTCTGCGCTGCGCGGGGATGTCTTGGTATGAAGGGACGATTCATGCGATGGGAACGCTCGCCACCGGGGGCTTTTCCACCCGGAATATTAGTGTGGAAGCTTTCCATAGTTTGCCGATTGAGCTGATTCTGATCGTTTTCATGTTTTTGGCTGGACTTAATTTTTCCCTTTACTACCGGATCTTGAAGAAAAGAAGTCTAAAACCGCTCTGGCAAAGCACGGAAGTACGGGTTTTCTGCGGGGTAATTCTGGTCGCTTCCATTTTGGTCACCATCGCGCTGGCCGGTTCCTATGGTCTGCCTTTGGGCGAAGCCTACTGTCGGGCCCTATTTCAGGTTGTTTCGGTCATTACAACCACCGGGTTTTCCAACGACAATTTCGATCAGTGGCCGGATTTGGCCCGCGCTGTGCTTTTGGTCTTGATGTTCTTCGGCGGGTGTACCGGTTCAACAGCGGGCGCGATCAAAATTGGACGGCTTGTGGTCCTCTTCCGGTATTTTCGCCGACAAGTAACCAAGGCCTATAATCCGCGACAAGTAATCCCAACTAAACTGGACGGGGTTGCTTTGCCAGCGACGGCTATTCACAGTATGGCGGCATTCTTCTTTATTTACCTCACCCTTTTCGCCTTTGGGATTTTATGGGTTGCCGCCACCGGGGCTGATTTAATTACGGCCGTAAGTGCCGCCGCATCCTGTATCGGCAATGTCGGACCGGGGTTGGGAGCGGTGGTGGGGCCCTTGGGGAACTACGGGGGTTTGCACCCCCTGGCCAAATGGGGATTAAGCCTGCTGATGCTGGCAGGAAGGTTAGAAATTCTGCCGCTTCTTGTGTTATTCTCCCCCCGTTTTTGGCATAGATAAAAAGGACAGGAAGAAGGTGGATCAAATGGCAAAGGAGTTTGATGTAATCATCATCGGGGGTGGACCCGCCGGGATCTTTGCCGCCTTGGAGTTGGTTGAGCGGACGGGTAAAATTTTGATTGTGGAGAAAGGGAAAAGCCTCGTCGACCGGGTCTGTCCCTCGAAACAACGGCATATTCCTTGTGTCAAGTGTCAACCGTGTTCCATTGTTTGTGGCTGGGGGGGCGCGGGCGCTTTCAGCGACGGGAAACTGACCCTGTCGACGGAAGTCGGCGGTTTCTTGGATGAATACATCTCCAAAGACCGTCTCCACAAGATGATCCGCTATGTGGACGACATTTACCTCCGCTTTGGCGCGCCGGAACAAGTCTACGGCGATGATGAGGAGAAAGTCGCCGCCATCGAAAAGAAGGCGATCCAAGCTGACCTGCGGTTGATCCCCTCCCGCATCCGGCATTTAGGTTCCGGGCGGACCCTGGCGGTACTGCAGGCGATGCAGGAGGATCTGGAGCAGAAAGGGGTCGAAGTGGCGCTCAATAGCGTCTGTACAGAACTGATCGTGGAAAACGGTGTTGCGGTCGGGGTCCGTTTAAAGGACGGCCAGGAATACCGGGGAAAATACATTATCGTTGGTCCCGGACGGGAAGGCTCCGAATGGCTGGTCGCCGAAGGCCGCCGCTTAGGGTTGACGACAACAGTCAACCCGGTGGACATTGGCGTCCGCGTCGAGTTGCCGGCGGAAGTGATGGAGCCGTTGACTTCCGTTGTCTATGAAAGTAAGTTCATCTATTACTCCCGTACTTTTGAAGACCGGGTTCGGACCTTTTGCATGTGCCCCCACGGGGAAGTGGTGGTTGAAAACAACGACGGTGTGATGACGGTGAACGGGCACAGTCATGCCCATAAAAAAACCGCCAACACCAACTTCGCCTTGCTGGTCAGTAAGAACTTTACGGAACCGTTTAAAGAGCCGATCACTTACGGCCGGTATGTGGCGGGGCTGGCTAATCTGCTTGGCGGGGGCGTGATCGTCCAGCGTTTGGGCGATCTGCAGATGGGGCGCCGGTCGACTCCGGAACGCTTGCGCAAAGGGCTGGTCGTACCCACCCTCCAGGAAGCGACGCCGGGCGATTTAAGTTTGGTCCTCCCCTACCGGCACCTTCTGGCGATCATGGAGATGCTCGAGGCGTTGGATATGATTGCACCCGGGGTAAACTCCCGGAATACGCTCCTTTATGGGGTTGAAGTTAAATTCTACTCTTCCCGGCTGCACCTCAGTGCCAATCTGGAGACTAAGATCCCCGGGCTCTTTGCCGTCGGGGACGGGGCGGGAGTGACGCGCGGCTTGATGCAGGCCTCCATCTCCGGGGTCATCGTCGGCCAAGAGATCAAGCGCCGTCTGGGAAGCTGAGCACGGCTCGAAGCGCGCGGAAAACGGAAAATTAAAAGAAGTAGAAATGAATTCCCCACCCGTAGACCAGACCGGGACCGGGCGGTCCCCCCGAAAAACCCACGGTTGAATAGCCGATCTCCAGGCTATACTTAAGATTGGCGATAAAATCACTGGTGGTGAATTCAAGGCCAAGCCCGCCGACAAAGCCGGGGGATGAGACCAGATCCCAGGCGTCGTCGTAAAAAGCGAAGTGACCGGCCAGACCGTAGGCATATAGGCTATGGGTGGGCCGGAGGAGAAAACGGTACAGATATTTGCCGCCCCAGATGGCGGCATAATCATTATAGATGAAGATGCCTTGCAGTGCCGAGTGGTGAGTCAGATTGAAGACGGCACTGTAACCGAGTTCGGGATAAACACCGTGGATGCCGAGGCCCAGCCGAAAAAGGTAGGGCTCCCGTTCGGCGGCGGAAGCCGGAGCCGGTCGCAACAGCATGAGGAAGAGAACGAGAAGGAGAATAGAACGTGCCGGAACCCGGCGGTCAGCGGGTGAAGAGCCCATCATGTCACCTCATTCTTCTTTTGCGTTATTTTCTTGTCGGAAACATAGATAGGAATAGACGGTGGTGGCCAGGGCCGTGCCGAAGACCAAGAACATCAGCAACCAAAAACGGGTCCGATTGGACAGGACCGTAGTGCCGATCAGGGCGATCCCGGACCAGAAGAAAAGTTTTCCACCAAAACGGTGGGTTTTAGCCCACACTTCCGGATTGGACAGCGTCCAAGGGGTCCGGATCCCCACAAAGAAGTTGGGTTTAATCTGCGGTAATCCCCGGCCGAGCAGGGCAAAGAGGAGACCAAGGCCAAGGGTGACCAGACGCCCGATGTCCAGCTTGTAACCGAGGTTAAAAGCCAACGTGACCAGGTGGACGCCGAGCATGAACAGGACAAAACCCAGCTTAATCCAGCGATAAACTTTGGTGAAGCGGGGGTAATTCTGGCGGCGGGGGTCGATCACTGGGACGAAAAGGAGCAGGAGATAAGAACCGAGGGTGATTAAGGGCAGACCAAAAGCCCCGAAGAAGCGACTCCCGTAATCGTCCGGCTCGCCTTCTATATTCCAGTGGATGGCCATCTGCTCCGGAAGGTTTGGATAGATCCCGACCCCAATCAATATCACGACTGCTATAATAAGGAAGATATACCATTCGTGTTTTAACGCATTTTTAAGTGTATATTTTTCGGACAAGGAACCAGCCTCCTTTCCAAAGTTAACAACACTATTATATAGTATAACATAAAGGGAATTCTTCTTGAAAAAGGAAATTTTGACCGAAACGAAGAGCCAGGCGTCGCCGGTGGCGTCCCTTGCGCCTAAAGGCGGAAAATGCTATAATCGTTACGAAATTAAGATGAACAACCCGAAGAGCGCTTCGGGTCAATTTTTTACAGCAGAGGAGGAACACCGTGGACCAGAGTCGGATTCGTAACTTTTGTATAATTGCCCATATTGACCACGGTAAATCCACCCTGGCCGATCGGTTGTTGGAGTATACGGGAGCCGTTACCGAGCGGGAAATGACCGCACAGGTTCTAGACTCCATGGATTTAGAGCGGGAAAGAGGGATCACCATTAAAGCACGGGCGGTCCGCCTGGACTACCAGACGGCGGACGGTGAAAATTATCTCCTCAACCTGATCGACACCCCCGGTCATGTGGACTTTACCTATGAAGTGTCCCGTTCTTTGGCCGCCTGCGAAGGTGCGCTTTTGGTGGTGGATGCGACCCAAGGCGTGGAAGCGCAGACCATCGCCAACCTTTATTTGGCGATGGAACATGATTTGGAGATCATTCCGGTCATTAACAAAGTGGACTTGCCCAGTGCGGACCCGGAACGGATCCTAAAACAGATCGAGGAAGTCTTTGGCTATAAACCGGAAGAAACCATTTTAGCCAGTGCGAAAACCGGCCAAGGGATCGAAGAGCTTTTGACGGCGATCGTCCAACGGATCCCACCCCCCAAAGGGACGCTGGACGAGCCGACCCAGGCTTTGATCTTTGACTCCCAGTACGACTCCTATAAAGGGGTAATCGCCTATATCCGGATGTTCAATGGCCAGATCAGCGTCGGCGATAAGATTCGGATGATGGCGACGGATAAAGAATTCGAAGTTACGGAGTTGGGGATCTTTGCCCCCGAGATGACACCGGTGGAAAAGTTAGAACGCGGTGAAGTCGGCTTTCTAGTTGCCAGCATTAAAAATGTGGGTGACACGCAAGTTGGCGATACCATCACCACCGTGGACCGTCCGGCGTCCACTCCCCTTCCCGGTTACCGCCCGGCTAAGCCGATGGTCTACTGTGGCTTATACCCGGTGGACAACGTCGACTACGGTGACCTGCGGGATGCTTTGGAACGGCTACAGCTGAACGATGCGGCGCTGACCTTTGAACCGGAAACTTCGACGGCGCTTGGTTTTGGTTTTCGCTGTGGCTTTCTTGGCCTCCTTCATATGGAGATTATCCAGGAACGGCTGGAACGGGAGTACAACTTGGATCTGATTGCGACCGCACCGAGTGTGGTCTATATTGTGCACCAGACGAACGGCGAGACCAAAGAGGTCCGCAACCCGTCCGACCTCCCCGGTGTGGGTGTCATTGCGCACCTGGAGGAGCCTTATGTTAAAGCCAATATTATTCTGCCCCACGATTTTGTGGGCCCGATTATGGAACTGTGCCAAGAAAAACGGGGTGAATACAAGTCAATGGAGTACCTGACGACCGATCGGGTTCTCCTCCATTATGAGTTGCCCTTGTCCGAGATTCTCATTGATTTCTATGACAAATTGAAGTCGCGGTCGAAAGGATATGCCTCCTTCGACTATGATTATCTGGGGTACCGGGAGACGGATCTGGTGCGCTTGGATATCCTTTTAAACGGGAAACCGGTGGATGCCCTCTCGGCGATAGTGCATAGAGAAAAAGCCTACCACCATGGGCGGCAGTTGGCCCGAAAACTAAAAGAGTTGATTCCGCAGCAGTTGTTTGAAGTTCCGATCCAAGCGGTGGTGAATAATAAAGTTATCGCCCGCGAAACCGTGCGGGCTTTACGCAAAGACGTGTTGGCGAAGTGTTACGGTGGAGATGTTTCGCGGAAGAGAAAGCTGTTGGAGAAGCAGAAGGAAGGGAAGAAACGCATGAAGCAACTGGGTTCGGTGGAAGTGCCCCAGGAAGCATTCTTTGCCGTCCTCAAGATTGATGACTAAGGGCACTTCCCTGGCCGATGCTACTTCTTGTCCATCCCCCGGAAGTAGCCCCCTTTGATTAACCGGGCATCCAGTTCGGTGTAGAAAACATCCGGTTCAATCTGGTCAATCACTGCCCGGAGCCGGGGTAGATCTTTCCGGCGGAGGATAATCGTCAGGATATGTCGGGGTCCGGTCCGCCCCTTTCCTTCGAGGACCGTAACGCCAAAGCTCTCGTTCCGGAGGGCCGTGACCAACTCCGGTGTGTTCGTCTTGGGGATTAGTTCGACTAAGGTGTAGCCCACGGCCAGTTTTTCCTCTAGAAACCCGCCGACAATGTTTCCGCAAGAGAAGCCGAGCGCATAGACGAGAAGCTTCCAGGGGCTGTCCAGATTTCCGACCACTTGACTAAGGGCGGTCACGTGGATCAGAACCTCAAAAAAACCGAGGAAAGCGGCGTGGAACCGTTTCCCGCGCGTGAGAAACAGGATCCGAATGGTGCCTAAACAGACATCGGTCATCCGGGCGAAGAAGACAAAAATGAGGGAAGTAAAAAACAATGAATCATCCCCTTTACTAGTTGTGGCGATACCTTCTTACGGAATAAACGTCTAAAGTGCTTGCGGCCGAAAATCTCCTTCTAAAGCTAAAATACCATAAAACGAGGGCGAAGGCAATTAATCACCGTTCAAAGCGGAACTGGCCTGAGGAGGCAAGACCCTTGAAACCGATTGGCCTCTATCTTCACATCCCCTTTTGTTGGCAAAAATGTTTATACTGTGATTTTTGCTCCTTTCCCGGGCGGACGGAGGATTACCACCGCTATTTAAAGGCGCTAAAACAGGAATTAAAGCAAAGATGGGCCCCCCAGTGGCAAGTGGCAACGATTTATATTGGCGGCGGGACGCCGACCGTTCTTCCCCCAAGTGCCCTCGCCGACTTGTTGCACGCCATTAGGACGATTGCGCCGGTCCAGCCGGAGGCGGAAGTGACGGTGGAGGCGAATCCAGGGACGGTGGATGGTAATGGCCTTGCCCAGTTGCGGGCGGCCGGGGTGAACCGGTTAAGTTTGGGCGCCCAGTCGGGGAACGACCGTTTTTTAAAAGTTTTAGGCCGGTGCCATACCGTCGCGGATGTTGAAAAAACCGTGGCGCTAGCCCGCCAGGTGGGTTTTGCCAATATCAGTCTGGATCTGATTTTTGGTCTGCCGGGAGAGACACCCGACGATTGGCGTCAAACCCTCCGCTGGGCCACGGCCCTACAGCCCGATCACCTTTCCTGCTACGGATTACAAGTCGAAGGTGGAACCCCCCTCTATGCAATGGTACAGGAAGGCAGGGTCCGCTTACCGACCGAGGACGAGGTGAGCGCGATGTTCCTGACCAACACCCAGCTCCTCCCGGCGGCCGGCTATGATCAATACGAGATTTCCAACTTTGCCCGTCGTCCCAAGGGCGACGAAGCCACAGGCGGCAATTACCAGTGTCGGCACAATCTAATTTACTGGCGCTACCAGGATTACCTCGGATTGGGCGTGGCGGCGGCCTCTACCCTTGCCGGGCACCGCTGGGCCAATCATTGTAATCTGGAAGAATATATTAGTGCGCTTGACGCCGGGACGGCACCGCCGGCGCTTACGGAAACCCTCACGCCCCAGCAGGAGATGGCGGAGATGTTGATGCTGGGGTTTCGTCTTACCGCCGGTCCGGATCCGGTGGATTTCGAAAGGCGCTGGGGTGCCAACTTAGACGCGGTTTTGGGCGAACGGGTCAGTCCTTTGTTGGCCGGAGGTTTTCTCCGGAAAACAGCGGGTACTTACCAATTAACCCCTCGGGGGATGCTCGTCAGTAATCAGGTACTTACGCAACTTTTATTGCCGTTATTGTAAGCGGCAATTTTGCGTCGGAGGAAAAGCTTTAACCTCTTTGCCCTTGACAAAGGGCAAGGATGGTGATATTTTTTTAGTTGAGATTAGCACTCGCCTTTCGGGAGTGCTAACAAAAAAAGAATGGTGTCTCGTCGGAAGATCGGACAATGTGCATAGAAGGTGAGCAGCAATGAGCCAGAGGGAGCTGGATCCGAGAAAGGAGTTAATTTTGAAAGTAGTCACCGATGACTACATTGAGTCGGCGGAACCGGTTGGGTCCAGAACCATTGCCCGCAAATACAATCTGGGGCTAAGTCCCGCAACTATCCGTAATGAAATGGCCGATCTGGAGGAAAGTGGTTACCTCAAACAACCCCACGTCTCGGCCGGGCGGATCCCTTCCCAGCAAGGTTACCGCTATTACGTGGATATGTTGATGCAGCAACAGAAATTAAAAGAGGAAGAACAGGGGTTGATCCGGTTATACTTTGAGGATCGTTCCCGCGAACTGGATACGATTCTGCAGCAGACCGTGAAGATCCTTGCGCAGTTGACGCGTTATCCTTCTCTGATGCTGGGCCCGACTTTACAACCATCCATCTTCAAACATGTGCAGTTGATCCCGTTAAGCGCCAATGACATTCTTGTGCTGATCGTAACGGATATGGGGATCATTGAAAACAAAGTAATTGCTGTTGATTGCCCAGTGACGCAAGCCGATCTCGACCGGGCTTCCTATAGTTTGAATAAAAAGCTACGGGGGCGGCCCTTTGCCAGCCTGAAATCTTCGGTTTTGAATGAATTAAAGGAGGAGATTAAAACCGAAGATAGTTCCTTCCAACAAGCGGTTACCCTCCTCCTGAGCAGCTTGGATACCCGCGAGAAGGAACGGGTTTATCTTGATGGAATTATCAACATTTTAGAGCACCCGGAGTTTAAAGAGCTGGAAAAGTTTAAACTACTATTGGAACTGATGGAGGAGGAAGAACGGTTGTGCCGGCTCCTCTCTTCGCCCTATCCGGGTATTCGGATCTCGATTGGCGAGGAGAACCCGGAAGAAGCAGCCCACGAATGCAGTATCATTACCGCCAATTACGAAATCGGCGGGCGGGTGGTAGGGACCATCGGGGTCCTGGGTCCGACCCGTATGGATTATGCCCATGTCGTCTCGGTGGTTGAGTTTATTGCCCAGAGCCTGAGCGAGTTTTTGTCCAAGTCGTAAAAGGCGCTGTGGGGCATTTTCTCTTTTTAAATAGTATGGAGGTGGTTAAGGGTTGGTGAAAGAAAACAACGTTGATATAGATGCAGCTACCGATTTAAAACAGGAACCAACGGAAGAGACAACGGAAACGACAACGGAAGAAACGGCGGCGCCAGGGGAAACCCCGGGCGCTAGCGCCGACCAGGCCGACGCCGAATGTAAGGAGATGGAAGCCTTACATAAGAAGATCGAGGAACTACAGCAGGCAAATGAGGAGTATCTCCAGAGTTATCGGCGACTACGCGCCGATTTTGACAATTATAAGCGGCGGACCCGGCAAGAAATGCTCCAAGCGGCCGACAACGGGAAGGAAGAATTGCTTGTACAGCTCCTCCCGGTCTTGGATAATCTGGAACGGGCGCTAACCGCCACCGGGGAGCCGGACAAATGGCGTTCCGGTGTGGAGATGATCTTCCGTCAGTTTTTAGGGGTTTTGCTTGAGGCGGGATTAAAGCCGATCCCGGCCGTCGGTGAGATGTTCGATCCTAATCTCCATGAAGCATTAATGCGGGAACCCTCGGAGCAGCCGGAAAACACCATTGTGGAAGAGATCAAAAAAGGCTATCTTTTCGGGGAAAAGACGATCCGCCCGAGTCTGGTCAAGGTCGCGGCGGCTTCGGAATCAGCAAACGGGAAAGAGAAAGAATAGATATATAGCTTTTTTAAGTTTTGATTGGTAGGAGGTAAAAGTCGATGGGAAAAGTGATTGGGATTGACCTTGGTACTACT
>ERZ773359.3673-NODE-3673-length-17210-cov-6.070067_pt1 | contig 17210 bp, 13 predicted proteins | sample MGYA00374955_ERZ773359 | MGnify/ENA primary metagenome ERZ773359 (study PRJEB29098, sample SAMN04486028) | biogas fermenter metagenome | study: EMG produced TPA metagenomics assembly of the Biogas fermentation microbial communities from Germany - Plant 4 DNA1... | reverse complement strand
AGAGGTTTTGGTAACGGGGGTGAAATGGGAGGAGACAGGGCGGATTCCAGTTCTGATCTAATGAAACAAAGAAAGATAATTATGGAAGGGGAAGTTTACCTTGAAACCAAAGAATTCGATAATACCATTAAAGCATTGGATGAGCTGGTTTTGGACTATGGCGGGTTTGTGGAATCCCGAAATGTAACTGGAAAAAGACCGAATTCCTGGTCTCTCAGAAGAGCAAACTATGTTATTCGTGTCCCGTCCGAGAGTTTTGAACAGGTTATGCAGGATTTGGGCGGAATTGGTATCGTTATTGAATCCAATTCAAAAGGAACGGATATCACCGACAGCTATGTAGATTTGGAGATACGCTTAAAAACGCTTAAAGTTCAGGAAGAGACCCTTTTGGATATCCTGGCCAAGTCAACACAGCTGGAAGATGTTATCAAGCTTGAAAGCAGGATTGCTGAAGTCCGGTACGAAATTGAAAGAATTGAAAATCAGCTTAGAAATTATGATCGCCTAATAGCATTCAGCCGTATTTCCATAAACATTCAGGAAGTGGATGATGCCACCGAGACTGTTCTTTCACCGGAAACCTTATCAGAAAGAATTTCAACAGCTTTTAAGCAATCTATAAAGACCTTCAGACTGAATTTCGAAAACTTCCTGGTCTGGATTGCGGGGGCCTGGATTTCAATCACATTCTTCATTGCCATTGTATTAATTGTTTTAGTTATATATAAAAGAAGGTTGAGCAGAAAAAAACAAAAAAAAGCTGTTGATCAGATTGAAAGCCGGGACAAAACAGAGGAAAAGCAAAGGGAAGAATAATTTGAAATTAAGACAACAAAAGCAAAAATTCAAGGATAGTACATAAAAGAATGAAAAAAGCATGCAAACCATATACTTTGCATGCTTTTTTTACGTTATTTGCTGTTTTTGCCTATCATTAATTGGGTATATATGTTTTGTGCCTATATGTTTGTTATAAAATTAAAAATGGGAGGAAGTCATGAAATGGCTTGAGAAAACATATAAACAGCTGCAGAAGTACAGCTTGGTTATTATATCCATAGTTATTTTGCATTTAGTACTTTTTTTATGTTCTAATTCATCATTTATAATTACTGTTAATGAATTGTTATCAAAAAAGAGCCTTGAGAAACAGACGGCCTATCTGTTTATTTTTCTGTGTTCCATGGGCTTAATACTGCTAATCTCTATTATATATGCTTTTTATCTTAACTTAAGACTTAACAAGGACAGGGCTACTCTGAGAAATGTTATTAAAACAGCCAATATTATAATAGTTTCTTTTCTTGAAGATGGAGTGATATTGGAATTTAATGAAATGGCTGAAAAAATTTTTGGCTATGAATCCGAAAATGTTATCAAAACACTCAGGATCTATGATTTTCTCAATACGAAAGACCAGTTAAAACTTGGAAAAATAATAGAAGACAGCAAGAATGCCGAGGCAATTAATAATTTTGAATTATGTATTCGCACCAGGAACGGCGATTTTAAACATATTTCGTTCAACCTAAATATCCGTGGCCAGAAAAACCTTACAAAAGTTTATGAGTTAATGGGTATAGATATCACTGATCGTGTCAATTCTGAAATCGAACTTTACGAAAAACATGAAGAGCTGACAGCAGTGTATGAAGAGTTGGCAGCTTCCGAAGAAGAACTCAGAGATCAATTGGATGAATTGATAAAACAGAAAATAATGCTCCAGGAGAAGGATGAAAGATATAATCTGGTCGTGGAGGCAAGCAATATTGGGATTTGGGAATGGGACAGAGTTTCAGGTTCAAGTTTCTATTCTGACAGGTGGTATGAGATTTTTGGCGTGAATAAAGCTGAGGCTATGGGTCAGGAACAGGATATTCAAGAAAAAATTATTCATCCGGATGATAAGGAGCGGGTGAATAAGGCTTTTAAAGATTATTATGAAGGAAAAACCTCTCACTATGAATGCGAGTATCGTATAATAACAGAAGCAGGAGAGGTAAGGTGGATTAATTCAGTAGCGAAAGCGCTGTGGGATGATAATGGAGACATAATTAAACTGGCTGGTGCAAATACTGATATAACAGCCGAAAAAGAGGCAGAGGAGAAAATAAATAAATTAGCTTATTTTGACACATTAACGGGACTTCCGAATGCTTCCTGGCTGATAGAAAAATTCGAAGACATACGGGGTGGAATAAAATCCAATATAGCATTAATTTACATAGATTTAGAGAATTTCAAGCTTATAAATGACTACTACGGGCATTTGACAGGGGACAAGGTTATGATTGAGGTAGCCAAACGGCTGAGGGAATACTGCAATGAGTATATGCTTATTTCAAGGCTCAGAGGAGATGAGTTTGCAATACTTGCCCCTGATATGAGCGATGAAGCTCTTGAAGTTTTCGCAGAAGAAATAATTAATTATCTCGAAGCAATAATAAAAATAGACAACAACAGTCTGAGCCTGTCGGTAAATATAGGTATTGCTGTCTATCCCCGTGACGGCGACAATATTGAGGTACTTATCAGAAATGCTGATACTGCTATGTACCGGGCTGTGGAGAAAAAGAGCAAGTATCTTATCTTTCAGCCGGGTATGAACGATGCGATTACAGAGCGCTTAACAATCAGAAACCAAATGAAAATGGCTCTTAGCAAAAATGAGTTTATGGTGTATTACCAGCCACAGTACAGAGCGTCCGACAAGAAAGTAGTGGGTTTTGAGGCTTTGTGCCGGTGGAATAATGAAACTCTGGGTATGATTCCTCCGTCCAAGTTTATTCCTATAGCCGAGGATTCAAAACTCATTATTCCATTGGGGGACTGGATTCTGGAAGAAGCAATCAAGTTTTTGAAGGGTTTACATGACAAAGGATTTAAACACTTGATAATGTCGGTGAATATATCAATTATACAGCTGCTCCAGAAGAATTTCCCTGATAAAGTTTTGGGGATGATTGAATCATACGATATTCAACCAAATTGTCTCGAACTTGAAATCACCGAATCCGGTATGATTGAATCTTATGAATTGGTGATGGAAAATATTATGGCATTAAAGAATAAAGGTGTAAGAATTGCCCTCGATGATTTCGGAACAGGTTATTCTTCCCTTAATTATTTAACGGAGCTGCCATTGGATACACTGAAAATAGACAAGACTTTTTTAGACAATATTGACCAGGAGAAAGAGAAAAGCCTTCTTACCGGGACCATTGTAGAGGTAGGAAGAAGGTTGGGGCTTTCGATTGTCGCTGAAGGCGTTGAAACTGAAAGTCAGTTTAAGTATCTGGCCAGGAAAAGATGCGAACGGATACAGGGTTATTTTTTCAGCCAACCCTTACCGGCTCATGAAGTTATGAAACTAATAGATTGACATGACTGTTAAGGATGTGATATATTTATTTAGCTATATAATTTAACTTTGACGGATATAAGATATAGAGAAACAGAAACAATAGCGTGTATGCCTTAATATGTAGAAACAGTCTTGGAAGGAGGCAGTTCTTAATGTCTGATGCAAAGAAAGAGAAAAGCACAAAGAGCAGCAGAATTCATGTAAGAAGAGCAAAACGTAAGGTATGTCAGTTTTGTGTAGATAAAGTAGAATTAATAGATTATAAAGATGTAACGAAGCTAAGAAAGTTTTTATCTGAAAAAGGCAAAATTCTTCCCAGAAGAATTTCCGGGTGTTGTGCAAAACATCAGCGTCAGCTGACAGTATCCATTAAAAGAGCCCGTCATATTGCCTTATTACCTTATACAACTGACTAATATATCAAACAGCCTATAGATTACATCTATAGGCTGTATTTGAATTATCCGCTATTACAGGGTTAATCGGGAAATTGGAACTTAAGCCGTCCCAATGCTATAATGATTTCGCACGATTTCGCATATGGTTGGGATGGATGACTATGAATTTTTATGGGATGGATATCACTAAGAATTTGAAATTGATTGAAAGCCTTAAAGGGCAGCTTCTCCTTTCGGTATCCGCTCTGTATTCTGAAATGTCTTCAGAAACTTGTGAAGATATAAGACCGGTAGCTATTGATACTTTGTCCGATATAATTATAATAAGCTATCTGTTATCAAGACGGTTGGGCATTGACTATCCTACTTTGGAAAAACAAATTTCGTCCAAAATCAGACTTGGATTATTAGAGGAACACGAAACCGAAAAATATTTCGGTGATTTGTCAGCATTGTCACGTTTTCGTTCGCATCAGGCAGGAAATGCATCTTAATATTTAAGGAAACCTGCAAATCATCTGGTGCGGGAGTTAGATTGGGGGTTCTAAAAATGAAAGTTATTCTGAAACAGGATTTTAAAAAATTAGGTAAAAAGAATGAAATAATAGAAGTAAATGACGGCTATGCAAGGAATTTTCTGATTCCGAAGGGTATTGCCGTAGAAGCTACAACTGCAGCCATCAACGAAGCAAAGACACAGCAAAAAGCTTTGGAACACCGTAAAGAAATGGAATTTGCCGAAGCCAAAGCTTTAGCAGAAAAAATTTCCGCTGTAACAGTGGTTGTCACTTCAAAGGCTGGTGCCAATGGGAAATTGTTCGGTTCAATCACCAGCAAAGATATTGTTGATAACTTAAAGAAGCAGCATAAGATTTCTATTGATAAAAAAATGCTGATAATGCCCGAACCTATAAAAACTCTTGGAACTACTGAAGTAGAGTTCAGACTATATGCAGGAGTAACTGGAAAATTAAAGGTTAAGGTTGAAGAGGGTCAGTAATTTTGTTTTTTTCCGGGGGTTAAGATGAGCGATATTACAAGAATTCCGCCGCATCATATTGAAGCCGAGCAATCAGTTCTGGGGTCATTGCTTATTGATCGCAATGCCCTTTCTGAGGTAAGCGGAAGATTAAAACCTGAAACATTCTATCTTGAAAAACACAGAGAGATTTACGAGGCTATTCTGACGTTATATGAGGAAAGTTTACCTGTTGATATTGTCACGGTTTCAGACGTGCTTTCAAAGAGAGGTTCTTTAGAAAAGGTCGGCGATCTGGACTATATTGCCCACCTTGCCAACAGTGTGCCCACAACCGCTAATATTTCTCACTATGTATCAATCATAGAAGATAAGTCCCTGCTTCGTAACCTTATTAAAGTTTCAGGCGAAATATCAGATATGGCTTATCAGGGCATCAATGAAGGCGCGGAAGTTCTTAACCAGGCCGAGAAGAAGATTTTTGATATTTCTCAGGGGCTGAACAGAACTGGTCTGGAGCATATTAATTCAGTGCTCGACCAGACTTTCACCAAGCTGGAAGAACTTTGCCAAAGTAAAGGAGATATTACAGGGGTTCCCAGCGGTTTTATAGACCTGGACAGAAAAACTTCCGGATTTCAGAATTCTGATCTTATCCTGGTAGCTGCCCGTCCTGCCATGGGTAAAACATCTTTCGTTCTTAATATTGCGGTTAATGCTGCGCTGAGAGAATATCCGGTAGCTATTTTCAGCCTGGAAATGTCCCGTGTACAATTAGTAAACAGGATGCTCTCCCTTGAAGCCATGGTAGAGCTGGAAAAGATGCGAACCGGTAAACTTGATGCAGAGGACTGGAAGAAGATAGGGTACTCCTTAGGTCCACTTTCAAAATGCCCTATTTTCATAGACGATAACGCAAGTATAAATACAATGGAAATGATGTCCAAGTTAAGAAAGTTAAAGCTTGAAAGAGGTCTCAGTCTGGTTATTATAGACTATCTGCAGCTGATGGAAGGGCGCAGGAAGACTGAAAGCAGGCAGCAGGAAATTTCCGAGATCTCCAGGTCTTTAAAGATAATGGCCAAGGAACTTGATGTTCCGGTGATTGCCTTGTCCCAGCTTAGCCGTGCTCCGGAGATGAGAAGCGATCACAGACCGGTTTTGAGTGACTTGAGAGAATCAGGCGCAATAGAACAGGATGCCGATATGGTCATATTTTTATACCGGGATGATTATTATAATGAAGATTCGGAGAAAAAGAATATAGTAGAAGTAATTATTGCAAAGCACAGAAATGGATCGACCGGAACGGTGGAGCTTGCATGGATACCACAGTATACAAAGTTCGGCAACCGGATGTTTGACGAGCGGGAGCCTATGTAACAGGTTACAGTACGATGCATGATTTTATCCGAATTGTAAGAAACGATATTCTTGAAAATAATCTTTTCGAAAAAGGCTCCGGCATTGTAATCGGGCTATCAGGCGGGGCAGATTCAGTGTGCCTTCTTAAAGTGCTCAAGGATCTGCAAACTGAGTTTGAATTAAAATTGACCGCAGTACACCTAAATCATAGCCTTCGGGGAGAAGAAGCAGACCAGGACCAGGCCTTTGTCGAAGAGTTATGTGCTGATTGGAATATAGAACTTGCAGTTTTTAAAAAAGATGTAAATGAAATAGCCCAAAAGAAGAAAATAACGGTAGAAGAGGCTGGACGCATAACACGGTATAGTCTGTTCAATCAGGTTTTAAAAGAGCGCAAGGCCCGATATATCGCAGTTGCACATCAAAAAGAAGATCAGGCAGAGACTATAATGCTGAATATTTTAAGGGGAACCGGTCTTGACGGTCTCTGCGGCATGAGCATAAAACAAGGGAATATAATTCGTCCCCTTTTAAATGTTTCGAGAAAACAAATTGAAGATTTCCTGAAAGGGGAGAATATACCATATCGTATTGACAGTACAAATCTTGATTCAGATTATACGAGAAACAGAGTGAGAAATAAATTATTTCCGATGATCCGCAACATGTTCGATGTTGATCCTGTTTCTCAGCTCGTAAAGCTTTCAGCCGTGGTACAACCTGAACGGGATTTTTTGGAATCAACGGCAGAGGAAGCTTTCAGCAAGGTGGCTGTAATTGATTCTTTTTATGTGAAAATTTCACTTGAAAAATTTAATTCTCTTTCTCCTGCAATAAAAAACAGGATAATTAGAATAGCATGGGAGAAAATAAATAAAGGCCGCAAAAATCTTGAATATATTCATGTTGAGCAAATATTAAATTTATGTCAAAATGGAACTACCGGCAAAAAGATTGTGCTTCCTAAAGGGATAGAAGCAAAGATATCTTATGGATGCCTTATTTTTTCGCTGAAAACCCCTCAGGAATTCAGCTCATTTTTATATCCAATCCGGATCGGTGAAGTAACTAAGGCAGCAGAAGCAGGGGGCATTTTAGAAACAGAAATTATGCCGGCTCAGGGGGCCTTTAAAAAATACGGATATCCCTGGAATATTAATGAAAGGGCTTATATTCAACTATTTGATTATGATAAACTTAATGGTAAACTTATTTTAAGAAGCCGGGCAGAAGGCGATGTAATAAGACCGGTTGGATTGGGAGGGGAGAAAAAACTAAAAAAATTTTTCATAGATGAAAAGATACCCAGAGAAAACAGGGATAAGATTCCTTTAGTGGCGCTGGGTAATAAAATAGCATGGATTATTGGAATGAGAACATCTGAAGAATTTAAAGCAAAAAAAGACACTAAAAATGTTATAGTTTTTTCATGGAGATTTATAGAAAATGGGGGAGATTGCTATGTCAGAGCCAAAAATTAGAGTGCTGGTGAGCCGGGAAGAAATACAGGCAAAAACCGAGGAACTGGCAAAAAGGATTACTGAAGATTATAAGGGTAAGGATTTGCTTTTGGTAGGAGTTTTAAAAGGCGGATTTATGTTTTTGTCCGATTTGGCAAGAGCTATTGATTTGCCTTTAAGCTTAGATTTTATATCAGTATCCAGCTATGGAAATTCCACAGTCTCTTCAGGCGTGGTCAGAATCCTGAAAGATATAGACTACGACATTACCGGAAAACATGTTCTTATAGTAGAGGATTTAATAGATACGGGTCTTACACTTACATATCTTAAAGACCTGTTTAAAGCCAAACACTGTGCAAGTGTGAAAGTTTGTACAATTTTAGACAAGCCTTCAAGAAGAAAAGTTGATTTGGAGGTAGATTACCAGGGCATAATAATCCCTGACGAATTTGTTATAGGATATGGGCTTGATTACCAGGAGAAATATCGTAATTTGCCTGATGTATGTGTCATTGAAGGCTTAGAATGATAAGCGTATTTAGGTTGTTTTTTAATGGTAATTATGTTACGATAAAATAATAATTTAGTTGGCCTTAAATACTATTTTTTATATAGATTTGGCCTTTACAGGAGAGTGGATTTATTTGAAGAGATTTAGGGGCTTCAGCTTTTATATCATAATTTTCATAATTATGGCCCTCGTTTTAATGATGTATAATGGCATCAGCAGTTCCAACAGCATGAAATATTCACAATTTAGGGATCAGCTGGATGCTGGTAACGTCAAAAGTGTTCTAATTAAAACTTTTGAAGCTGAAGTTATATTGAAAGAACCCTCGGGAGATTTTCTGTCCGATTACCGATACAGTGTGGCTTATCTGTCTTATGATGATTTTGTAAGACTGTTAAATGAAGCCCGCGACCAGGGTAAAATAAATGACTATGAATTTGAACCGGTCCAGACACCGCCATGGTGGCTTGAAATGCTGCCAATGTTTGCTATGGTTATTCTGTTTATTTTCTTCTGGATATTCTTCATCCAGCAATCCCAGGGTGGTGGCGGCAACCGTGTAATGTCCTTTGGAAAAAGCAGGGCCAGAATTGCAAATGATGACAATAAGTTAAAAGTGCGCTTCAGTGATGTGGCTGGTGCCGACGAAGAGAAAGCAGAGCTCGAAGAAATCGTTGAGTTCTTGAAAGAACCCAAGAAATATGTTGAGCTTGGTGCCCGCATACCTAAAGGTGTGCTGCTTGTGGGTCCTCCCGGCACAGGCAAAACTCTTTTGGCAAAGGCAGTAGCTGGAGAGGCTGGAACACCCTTTTTCTCAATAAGTGGTTCTGATTTCGTTGAAATGTTTGTTGGTGTAGGTGCTTCCCGTGTTAGGGATTTGTTTGACCAGGCCAAGAAAAATGCTCCATGTATAGTGTTCATAGATGAAATAGATGCTGTCGGTCGTCACAGGGGTGCGGGGCTCGGCGGCGGACATGACGAGCGTGAGCAGACACTTAACCAGCTCCTTGTTGAGATGGATGGCTTTGGTGTCAATGAAGGAGTTATAGTACTTGCCGCAACAAACCGTCCCGATATTCTTGATCCTGCGCTTATGAGACCGGGCAGGTTTGACAGGCAGATTGTGGTAAGTTATCCCGATATTAAAGGAAGAGAGGCAATATTGAGGGTTCATGCCAAAAACAAGCCATTGGATGATGATGTGGATCTTAAAGATATTGCCAAGACTACTCCCGGATTCACCGGTGCCGACCTTGAGAACTTACTGAATGAAGCTGCTCTCCTTGCAGCCAGGAAGAATAAGAAAAAAATATCAATGGCAGAAATTAAAGAAGCCAACTATAAGGTTGTAATGGGACCTGAAAAGAAAAGCAGAGTTATCAGTGATAAGGAAAGGAAGCTTACAGCTTACCATGAAGCAGGTCATGCCATTACTGTCCGTGTTATTTCTTCTACTCTGACGGTTGACCGTGTGACAATTATACCCTCAGGAAGGGCGGGAGGATTTACTTCATTCAAGCCTGATGAGGATCGTCAGTATGTTACAAAGTCCCAGCTTCTTGAACAGATTGTTGTCAGCCTTGGCGGACGTGCTGCCGAAGAGATTATCTTTGGTGAGATAAGTACAGGTGCTGCAAATGATCTTAAACAGGCCAATAGTGTGGCCAGAAACATGATTACCAAATATGGTATGAGCAGCGAGCTTTCAAATCTGGTATTCGGTGATGAAAGTGATGAGGTATTCTTAGGAAAAAGTTATGTTCATGCGCGCAATTTCAGTGAAGCTATTCAGGCGAAAATAGACGCTGAAGTTAAGAAAATAATAGATGATGCATACCAGAAAGCCAAGGACATTCTTACAGAGTACAGGCAGAGGCTCGACGACGTTGCCAATGCACTGCTTGATAAAGAGCGCCTTGAAGCTGATGAGTTTGAAGAAATATTCAAGAATGGCTACAATCCATCTTCCCTGGCAATTGAGGAATAATGAAGGTTTAAGGGACAGGGCAGAGGTAATAAAATAAATATAACAATGCTTAAATAAGTATATAAGATCCGTAGTATAAGCTGGCAGATGATCACAATTTGATTGTCTGCCAGTTGTTTTTGGAAGTAAGCCGGGTTTTGACTATAAAAGTTGAAAAATAAGTACGAATTAGTATCATAACATGGTAAAATATAAAAATAAAAATAGTAATTTAATGGGTTTTAAAGAGAGAAAATGAAAGATATTAAGGTAATGAAATCCTTAAAGCCGCAATTTAATAAAAACCTTATTTATACAAGGCTGGGCTACCGAAGGAATACCACCAGACTGAATCAATATGAGCAGACTAACATAGATTATCTTATTGATCTGACTGAAAATACTTTAAATATTGTGGCGGCTTATCGTATTATTAATATATTAAGAATTGATCCTCCTTATATAGTACTGGAAGACCAAACCTGCCTGAAAGGGAAAAAGCTGTCGAAGCTTTTAACTGGATGTGATCAGGCTCTTATCATGTTTGCAACAGGGGGACAGAAAATAATAGACCTTATTGTAAATCTGCAAAAAGAAAACAGGTTAAGTGATGCAGTTGTAGTTGATGCCGCTGCATCAGAAATAACCGATTCTGCCCTTGATATAGTCATGGCTCATGTGGCACACAACATAAGACCCCTCGGACAAATACTGACCGATATGCGTTTCAGTCCGGGATATGGAGATTTTGACCTTTCACAGCAGGCTGAGCTTTTCCGTATTCTTGACGCAGAAAAGTTTGGTGTATCGCTAAATGAAGCATTTATGCTCACTCCAGAAAAATCAGTTTTTGCTGTTGCCGGTATTGGCAGAATGAAAACAGGAGGTATAAATGACTAAAAAGGATTTTAAGAAACTGTTCGATAAAAAAATAGTTTTGTTGGACGGAGGTATGGGAACCCTGCTTCAAAAGTATGGTATGCCCAGCGGAGTCTGTCCTGAAAAATGGGCTGCGGCCAATCCTGAATTGTTAAAGAAGGCTCATGAAAATTATGTTAAAGCAGGATCTGATATTATATACACATTCACTTTTGGGGCAAATCCGATAAAACTTGCTGATTTCAGGCTGTCCGATGAAACTTATGAAATAAACAAAAAGCTTGCAAGTATTGCCCGGGAAACATCCAAGGAAGTACTGGTTGCAGGCGATATCTCATCATGCGGAAGTCTTCTTGTGCCTTTTGGGGATATTGAATTTGAGACAGCAGTAAACTCTTTCAAGGAGCAGGTTAAAGGACTTTTGGCAGGAGGCGTCGACCTTTTTGTTATAGAGACAATGATGGATATTCAGGAAGCAAGAGCTGCGCTGATAGCTGTTAAAGAACTGTGTGATCTTCCGGTTATAGTCACCATGACTTTTGAGGGAGAGCGTACATTGATGGGGAGTGACCCTGTTACAGTCCTTGTCACACTTCAATCTTTAGGAGCAGATGCCGTTGGCTGCAACTGCTCAACAGGGCCTGCCGAGATGGTGGATATTATTAAGAAGATGAAACCTTATGCAAAGGTTCCTTTGATCGCAAAGCCAAATGCAGGTAAGCCAAGACTTGAAAGCGGGCAGACTGTCTTTGACATGGATGCCGGATATTTTTCATCCTACAGCCGGGCACTTGTTGAAGCAGGTGTGAATGGCCTGGGAGGTTGTTGCGGCACAACTCCTGAACATATACGAAAGATAAATGAAATAAGGGACAATTTAAAGCCTGTGTCGGTCGAGAGAAAACCTTACAGTGTTGTGTGTTCCAACCGGAGATATATTGAAATCCACCCGTCTTTGCCTTTCACTGTTATAGGGGAAAGACTTAACCCGACAGGCAAAAAAGCCTTAAAAGAAGCTATCCTTAATCAGGATATGGAGTATATTGCTGATATAGCAAGGGAACAGACAGAAGCCGGTGCAGTAATGCTGGATGTAAATGCCGGAGTTCCCGGCGTAAATGAGAAAGACGTTCTGCCGGCTATGGTTCAAGCTGTTACTAATGCCGTATCTGCACCGATTCTGCTGGATTCGTCGGATCCGGAGGCTTTAGAGGCTGCTTTGCGGATATATCCCGGAAGGGCGATTATAAATTCAATTTCGGGTGAGAAAGAAAAGCTGGAAAAACTTCTGCCGCTGGCACAAAAATACGGTGCCATGTTTATCCTTCTGCCTGTAAATGACGAGGGAGTGCCGGAAAGTGCTCAAGAGCGCATCAATATTATCAAGGATGTATATCGTGAAGCCAGAAAATTCGGTTTTAAAAAAGAAGATATTCTGGTTGACGGACTTGTAATGACAGTTGCTTCTGACAAAAATGCAGCAATTGAAACGCTAAAGGTAATATCCTGGTGCAATAAAAGATACAAGGTAAATACAACCATTGGTCTGTCAAATGTATCTTTCGGTCTTCCGGCCAGGGAATTTATAAACATGTCCTTTCTTTTAATGGCCATATCCAATGGTCTTTCAACCGCAATAATGAATCCCAACAATGAAAATATAATTCAGTTTGTCAGGGCAGGTGATGTACTTACAGCAAGGGATAAAAATGCTATAAACTATATAAAGCATTATTCGGGAAAAACTAAGGCAGGAAATGAAAAACCGGCATTTAAAAAAAATGAAAAGAATTTGTATGATGCAATTATTGATGGAGATAAAGAAGCTGTCCCTGAGTTAATCCGACAGGAGCTTATCTCCGGAACACTGCCTGAAGATATAATAGATAACACTCTTGTTCCCGCAATCCAAAAGGTTGGGGATCTCTATGAAAGAAAGGTATACTTCCTGCCCCAGCTCATACGGGGTGCTGAGGCATTGGAAAGAGCTATGGCTATACTTGAGCCTGAAATTGCGAAGGATGAGAAAAACATACCTGAAAAGGCAGGAAAGGTGGTTATTGCTACCGTCAAGGGCGATGTTCATGATATAGGCAAAAATATTGTTGCCATGCTTTTAAAAAACCACGGATTTAATGTTATAGACCTTGGAAAAGATGTTGATTCAAAGCTTATAATAGATACTGCAAGAGAAAACAATGCAGATATTATTGCTCTTTCGGCTCTGATGACAACTACTATGAGTCAGATGCCGCGTGTTATGGAGATGGTGAAAAAAGAAGGGCTTCCCTGTAAGATACTTGTAGGCGGAGCCGTTCTTGATAAAAATTATGCTGACAGTTTTGGAGCTTTTTATGCCAGTGATGCTTATTCAGGCGTAAAGCTCGCACAAAAATTAATTAAAAATAAAAATTCGGAGGCTTGACATGGAAGGTTTTTTGAGATTGGGTTTCTTTTCTATGGCTGAAAAGGTTACAAAAGCTCTGGGAGGTTCGCTGCCCTATATTATTACCGGAGCGGTTATCGTGGGAATTTGGGTGTATTTCCTGTTTCTTGTACCACGTAAATCCAAGAGATACGACAATTTTTTGGATTATTTGAGCGATGTTTTGAATTTCAGAGTTATGATTGGCAGTGCTTTGGCTAAAATACTCTATATAGCTTTTGCATTGACTTTGATAATAATCGGTCTTGTAGCCATGGTCGCCGCTAATTTTTTGGTAGGTTTAATTGGGACCATCATCCTTCAAATAGTGCTAAGAGCATTATTTGAAGTTGTTATGGTGTTTTTCTCAATTCAGGAAAATGTGGTTTTTCTGCGTGAGAAGAAGGAAGAAGATAGTAAAGACCTGTATTATGGATATGAAGAAGAGGAAATGTAGGGCTCAATAAAATTCTGAAAGGAGTTTTATGGCCTGATGTCAAGGCTTGGACTTCTTAGGCTGCTTCTTGGTGTTTTCATAATTTTATTTGCTTTAATAGGGTTAATTATAGGATTAAATGTGCCCTTTGCAATAATGCTGATTTATGCTCTTACCTGTTATTTTATTGTTAATCTGAAAGGGCACTCTAAAGCTTTTTTTATTCTTTTCACTTTTGCAGCTGCATTTTGTATCAGACTGGCGTGTATTTTACTGATTGATACTCCGCCAGAATCTGATTTCAAAATTATGTATGACGCTGCAATAAGCTTCTCAAAAGGTGATTACAGTTTCAATAATTTAATCTATTTCAGACATTGGGCGTATCAGACCGGTTTTGTAATTTATCAGGGCATTATTGTAAAATTATTCGGTGTTCAAAATGCCTTGTTAGCCATCAAAATAGTAAATGTACTTTTTAGTTCAGGATCATGTGTGCTCATCTATCTCATTTTAGCAAGACTTGTGAAAGAAAAAACAGCAAGGTTCTGCGCCTTTTTAAGTGCAGGGCTGATATTCCCGGCAACATTTGTCACAGTTCTTTCTAATCAGCATGTATCGGCTTTTTTCATGCTGATGGGGTTATTTTTTGCAGGCAGTACATCCATGAAAGGCTGGATGCGCAGTATATCGGCCGGTTTGGCGTTTGGAATCAGCAATATATTAAGACCCGAAGGCATAATCGTGATAACCTCACTCTTTCTGGTTTCCTTAATAATAATTTTTAAGAAAAAAAGAGAAGGAAAACATATATTTCTGCAAACTGTCCTGCTCATAGCTGTCTACCTGGCTGTGAACAACTTGGCGTCTATAGCAATCAAACAAACAGGTGTGAATCCAGAGGGACTTAAAAACAACAATGTTTTGTGGAAGTTTGTAACAGGCCTCAATCATGAAAGTAAGGGAGCCTATTCTAAAAAAGATGCAGATTTAATTTATGATGGAATGCCATTGACAGACCAGGAAAGAAGGGAAATTCAGATTAAACTGATAAAGGAAAGATTGGGTGCTGGTCCTAAAAAATTAATTTCACTTTTTATTAACAAACAGTACAACCTTTGGGCGGGAAATCCGGCCATATGGTCATTTAAATATTTTGCAGATTCAAACAAGTCAGTTGTAATACTGGGCAATGATTTGTCTTTCAGCGAGATATCACAGTATGTACATGAATATCACAAGCTGCAGCTGTTTGCTCTTGTTTTACTGAGTATATCCGGTGCAATATCGTATAAAAAAACAGATATTGATTTTATGTTGTATTACTTAATGATGCTGTGTATTACCGGAGTATATTTTTTAATCGAAGTACAGGCCCGGTATATTTATCTTCCGGAAATTTTGCTGGCAATCACTTCGGCAAAAGGAATTGAAGCAATAGAAAGCAGTATAGGAAAAATCAAGGTGTAATTTTCCTTTTATTTTTATTGGTCTGTTATAGAATATATATAGGATACGGTTTTAAACTGGCTAAGTTTGTATTTAAATTTTTGAAGGGTGTGATGATTTTCTTTTTTGTCGGAGGTGCAGACCAGGCTCAGAAGCCAATAGGAGTCTATAATAATGTTATTTGTCCTTCATGCGGAATGCTGACCCGTTATGAAATATCAAAGACATATTCATATTTCCATTTATTTTTTATCCCGACATTCAGATGGAATGTAAGATACCTTGTCACTACCGGGTGCTGCGGTAATTTATATGAACTGGATCCGGAGATAGGACGCAAATTTGAAAGAAAACAGAATCCTGAAATCAGAAATGAGCATTTAAGACCTCTAAGTCAATACGTCTCTTTTAAATCCTGCTCAGGCTGCCGTGCAAAAGTGGATACAGGATACAGTTTTTGTCCTTATTGCGGCCAGAAGCTGTAAATCATATTACCAGCCTAAAATTTGTACAAAAATATAGCAATCTAATTGTTGCTATAGATAAGCCCGCTTCTTAGCGGGCTTCTGTCAGAACTTATTTTACAATGTTCTGAGGATTTCCGTTAATCCATGCTTTCAGATTATCAAATACAATTTTAGCGCGCAGACTCATGGACTCTTTTGTGGCAAATGCTATGTGCGGTGTGACAATTGTATTTTTTGCATGAAGTAATGGCTCGTCCGGATCAAGGGGGGGGTTCCTTGTCAAACACATCTATAGCAGCACCGGCTATCACATCATTGTTCAACGCATCAGCCAGATCTTTAGCAACAACTACAGGCCCACGGGCAAGATTGATCAATATGGCTGTAGGTTTCATCTTTCTTAAGGCATCACTGTCAATCATACCCCGGGTGGATTCGTTTAAAGGACAGTGAAGTATCACTATATCAGATTCAGAAAGCAGTTCATCACGAGACACCTGTTTGATATAATCAGGACAATCATCCTTGATGGTGCGACTGTTTGCCAGAATTTTGCAGCCGAAGGCGTGGTAAAGTTCGGCCGAGCGCCTTCCGATTCTGCCCAAACCTATTATACCAACTGTTTTGCCCTTCAGTTCATGGCCAACAAGTCCCTCTTTTGTCATTCCATTTCTGCAGCGTTGTTCTACTTGCGGGATATTTCGAAGTAATCCCAATATCAGTCCAACTCCAAGTTCTGCAACAGAATCATTGGAATAGCCTGAGGCATTGCTGACTACTATATTTCTTTTGCGTACCGCATCCATTGCCACATGATCAACTCCTGTAAAAGCAACATTTATAAACTTCAATTTGGGACATGCGTTGATGACATCTGCAGGCAAAGGCATATTGGCAAGCATAATTACGTCCGCATCTTTTGCCCGGTCTATCAGTGTTGGGATATCGGTACTTTTCTCATAGATTTTGAAAGTATATCCCATCTTTTCAAAAGGCGCTTTGAGCTCGTCTAATTCCGCCTGTGGAATGCTCAGTGATTCTAAAATTACAATATTCATTTACATCTCTCCGTCCTGTTATGATTTATAATCTACTTTGGCAATTCCGGATTCTAATTCTTATTATAACTATAACATATACATTTAAGTTTAAATGAAACAAGTATTTATGGCGGGAGGAAACAAAATGAGTCAATTTCTACAGCAAGAAATCCTGGATGTTCCATCTTATGCTTCTTAGGGGTGGAATTTACTTTTTCGAATGAGGTTTAAATAGTGCTTGCAAAAAAAATTTACTTAGTACTGGACAAACTAAAAAGCTTATGTTAAAATAGATTTCGCTGCATGACTAAGTCATGCGGGTGTAGTTCAATGGTAGAACATCAGCTTCCCAAGCTGAGAGCGAGGGTTCGATTCCCTTCACCCGCTCCAGGTGAAAAAATCTACGCCCCTATAGCTCAGTAGGCAGAGCGCATCCATGGTAAGGATGAGGTCATCAGTTCGATT
>ERZ773359.3672-NODE-3672-length-17214-cov-4.952328_pt1 | contig 17214 bp, 14 predicted proteins | sample MGYA00374955_ERZ773359 | MGnify/ENA primary metagenome ERZ773359 (study PRJEB29098, sample SAMN04486028) | biogas fermenter metagenome | study: EMG produced TPA metagenomics assembly of the Biogas fermentation microbial communities from Germany - Plant 4 DNA1... | reverse complement strand
CGGAGAATGGGCAGAATGATACGCCCGCCCAGGAAGATGATCTTACCCCACCGAAAAAGTTGACAATAGGTACTAGTGGGTTGCTGGGCAGGTTCCTTGCGGGCCTCTCGCCGTCGGAAGACCTGATTGGCTGCGATGCTGTTTTTGACACGGTTTTCAGATGGGATCCGTACGAGAAAAAAGCGTTCTCCAACATTCTCGAAAGCTGGGAATGGGAAGATGATACGACTTTCGTGGCGCATATGAGAGATGACGTGTATTTCAGCAACGGTGAGAATGCCACGGCAGAAGACCTTGTATTCAGCTATCTGTCACATATTGAGCGCGGTTCAAACTATGTAAATCCGGCCAAATTGGTTGTTGATGAATGCTACGCACGCGACAAATATACTGCACAGTTTAAGATGGAAGAGCCTTATCCCGGGTTCCCGTACCTGCGCGTTTACCTGATCGATAAATCCTGGTCGCAGGGATTGGCGGAAGGCTGGGATTCTCAAGAATGGTACAGGCCTGTCGGCAGCGGCCCGTATCGAGTCGAGGAATGGGTCAGTGACTCCCACATGTTGCTTAAATCAAGAGGGGACGAATACTGGTATAAGGATGAAGGTCCGATCGTTATAGACGAGATCTTGATTAAAATGTACCCTGATGCGTCAACTCTCTTCATGGCGCTTGAGACCGGAGAAATTGATGTCGCTGCCTCGGTGGCCTCGAGCGACTACGAGAGGTTCCTGGATGTCGGTGGGAATGGCTATGACATCACAACGAACGTGACAGGTTCCCTTATGTACTTCTGCTTCAATTTCAAGTCTACCGATAAATGGGATGACATTAGGGTTCGTGAAGCGGTCGCCCTTGGCGTAAAATGGGATGAGATCGGCAGAGCCGCCTACGGTCCGTTCTACAACCAAGCAAAATCGGTAGCATCTGTAATGTGTCCTGACTATATTGAAGTCGGAACATATGAGTACAATCCCGAAAGAGCAAAACAATTACTGGCGGAAGCCGGATATGGCCCGAACAATCCGCTGAAGATTGAAACGACACTCATGCAGGGGCCCTTCTATGAAAACTCTTTTGAAGTCTTTCAATTCTATGCAAATCAACTTGGCATAGAAGCAACCTGCGAATTTGTTGACGCCAGTACGGGGATCGCTGCCTGGATCTCGCCCACAGGATGCGAATACGGCTTCTGGTCCATGTACGGCGGGAGCCCGGGTGGACAGCTGAACTGGACTCTCGGCTGGGTAGACGACCAAACCGGTGTTTTCTTCACTCACATAACAGATCCGAAATTCTTAGAACTGTACAAGACAGTAAAGTCTTCAACTGACGAAAACGAAAGGTCAAAGGCGGCCAAGGAGCTTCAACAATATGCACATGACGGCTTCTGGCGCATCCCGATTTCCGAAGAGACGGTTGCTTTTGGTTATCGTACAGATAAAATTAAAAGAGAACAACTTGAGAGAATTGCTATAGCACCAAACCATCTCCAAGTTTCCCGACTCGCCCTTGAGTCTTTCTGGAAGTAGACTGCTTGCGTAGTTGCTGACGAAGGGAATGCGGGGAGCGGGCATAGTTTTCCTTGAGTGAATTAAAGTTGAAATTAACAAAAAAATCATTTAAATTGCCAAAAATTTTAACTGCATTCACAATATGGGCAAAGCGAATGCCTGAAATTAGGAAACGAACTATGCCGCCTCCCCGCAAATTTTTTCCAATTTGCGAGTATCCTCTGCAATCTTGCAGATAAAGGAGTAACGTACATTGGGTAAATACATTTTAAAGCGTATTTTATGGATGATCCCGGTGCTGATCGGCGTTATCGTAATTGTTTTCACAATCGCGTATTTCACACCGGGAGATCCTGTGATGAACATTCTCGGTGCGGCTGGGTATACACCGGAGAGATATGCGGCAAAACAGGCCGAGCTGGGACTCGACAAACCATATATTGTTCAACTTCTTACATATATATGGAAATTGACTACCAGGCTTGATTTTGGCAAATCTTTCGGTTCAGCCATACCAATTTCGTCTGAATTGGCAAACAGATTGCCCATCACGGTCCGTCTCAATCTTTTGAGTCTTGTGCTGATGGTGGCCATCGGCCTGCCGCTGGGCATGATTTCTGCGTTGAAGCAATACAGTGTACTTGATGTTGTACTGACATCGCTTGCCTTGCTTGCTGCAGCCATACCAGGCTTTGTGATGGCGGTGCTGGCGGCTCTCATTTTTGCCGTTTATTTAAAATGGCTGCCGCTAACAGGTTTGGCTGATTGGAAAGCCTGGATCTTGCCTGTAGCCTGTTCTGCGCTTCCCGGAATGGCCGTGTACATTAGATTTACGCGCACAACCATGCTCGAGGTCATCAGGCAAGATTATATACGCACGGCAAGGGCCAAGGGGTTGGCGGAAAATGTTGTGGTAAGAAAGCATGCGCTAAAAAATTGTATGATACCGATCAGTACAGTCATTGGTACATTTGTGGCAAATATGTTTTCAGGAGCGATCATTGTCGAAACTGTATATGCCATACCCGGCATGGGGATGTATCTGTTGCAGGGAATTAACAGCCGCGATTACCCCATTATTGTCGGTGTTGTCTTTTGTGTTTCGCTCTTAGTCTCTATAGTAAATCTCCTGGTGGACATCTTTTACGCCTTTATCGATCCGCGCATAAGAGCCCAGTATGTTTCTCCAAAAACAAAAAAAGAATTGGCGGCAAAGCTGATGGATTCCAAGAGATCGATAGAGGGGGCAGGCAATTAAATGATTTTAAAAACAAAAGCCCAAAAGAAGAAACTCGCGCAAGACCTGGCGGCCATGGCCTGCAGGAAGCCCCAAAACGATATTTGGAGAAGGCTGTTACGAAACAAACTAGGCATGGTCGGTATCACAATTGTTGTGGTACTGGTAGTTTTATGCTTGTTTGCCAATGTGTTTGCGAGATACCCCTATGATTTTCAGATGTTTGAACATAGGTTTGAATATCCAAGCTGGCAATTTTGGTTTGGTACTGACAACTTTGGTAGGGACCTATGGTCACGCTTGCTATACGGTGGCAGGGTGTCGCTGCTGGTAGCATTTCTCGCAACACTGATTTCCGGGGGACTCGGAGCGGTATTCGGGGCTTTAGCCGGCTACTTTGGCGGAAAGGTCGATATCACAATAATGCGCATTATGGATGTTTTAATGGCTGTACCGCCAATTTTGATGGCAATATCTGTCTCGGTAGCTCTTGGCTCAGGGCCGATCAATACTGCACTGGCGATTTCCATAACAGGAATTCCGCACGGCGTCAGGATTATGCGCTCGACTGTGATGGCAATAAAGGGCAATGACTTTATCGAGGCGGCAAGGGCCACGGGATCCAGCTCGGCAAGGATTATTTTCAAGCATATTGTCCCAAATACGATATCGCCGCTCTTGGTTAACTCGACGCTTATGATAGGCGGTAATATCATGGTTATCTCTGGACTTAGCTTTGTCGGGCTGGGAGTAAAGCCTCCTACTCCGGAATGGGGCTCCATACTTGTAGCGGGTCGGCAGTATATACGTGAATTTTGGCCCATAATCTTATTCCCTTCCTTGTTCATCACGTTGACCTTGTTCGGATTCAATCTTTTTGGGGACGCTTTGCGCGATGCGCTTGACCCAAGATTGAAGGATTAGGAGACGATCAGATGAGTTTATTGGAAATAAAAAATTTATCAGTGCATTACATAACACACGATAGTGTTGTGCGCGCCGTAAACGGAATAAACCTGAGCATAGGTGAGAGAAGGACTCTTGGCTTTGTGGGAGAAACAGGTGCCGGCAAAACAACAACTGCACTTGCTGTCATGAGGCTGATACCTGTTCCCCCGGGGAAGATAATCAACGGGGAGATACTGTACAATGGCCGGGATCTTCTAAAAATGTCGGACAGTGAAATGAGAAAGATTCGCGGCAACGAAATTTCTATGATCTTCCAGGATCCGATGTCGGCGCTTAATCCAGTCATGCGTATTGGCGAACAAATAGAGGAAGTAATCCGGCTGCATGGAAATTGTTCAAAAGCTGAAGCAAGAATAAGATGTCTGGAGATGCTGGAGAAGGTTGGCATCCGGCCGGAAAGAAGCGTGGAATTTCCTCACCAGTTTTCCGGCGGCATGAGGCAACGCGTGCTTATTGCGATGGCACTGGCATGCAATCCGAAGCTGCTAATAGCCGATGAACCAACGACTGCCCTTGATGTAACAATACAGGCACAGATACTGGACTTAATGAACGATCTGAAAAATGAATTCAAAACTTCCATTTTGCTCATTACGCATGATCTGGGGATAGTAGCCGAAACTTGCGACGAAGTGGCCATAATGTATGCAGGTGAGATAGTAGAGTACGGGCTTCTGGAACATATCTTCAATAATGCGAAGCATCCGTATACAATTGGTCTTTTCGGCTCAATCCCGTCGCTTGACAAAGATGTTGACAGGCTCACCCCAATTCCAGGTTTAATGCCGGATCCCACAAACCTGCCGCTAGGCTGCAAATTCCAGGAGCGGTGCAAATTTGTGTGTGACGAATGCAGGCAAAAAGCTCCTGAGTACATTGAAATAGAGCCGGGGCACTATGTAAGGTGTCTAAGAGTCGCAAAGGGGGAGACTCTAAATGGGTGAGCTTTTAAGGGTAGAAAATTTAAAAAAATATTTTCATACTCCGGGTGGTTTGCTACACGCTGTGGATGACGTGTCGTTCTCGGTCAATGAAGGGGAAACCCTCGGTGTAGTCGGCGAAAGCGGCTGCGGCAAATCGACTCTGGGGCGTGTCATACTCAAACTGATAGAGCCGACGGATGGGAGAATCATTTTCAACGGCAAAGATATTACCGATATAAGTAAAGCCGAGAATTTTGAACTCCGCAAAGAGATGCAAATAATCTTCCAGGATCCATACTCTTCTCTCAATCCACGGATGTGCATTTCTGATCTGATAGCTGATCCCCTGAAAGTTTTTAAATTATACGATAAAAAAGAGAGAGAAAAGAAAGTTTTAGAGCTCATGGACATGGTGGGGCTGGCGCGGCGCTACGCGAATTCCTACCCTCATGAACTTGATGGCGGACGCAGGCAGCGCGTAGGAATAGCCCGGGCCCTGGCGCTGCAACCAAAATTTATTGTCTGTGACGAACCGGTTTCGGCGCTGGATGTATCAATACAGGCACAGATACTGAACCTGCTACAGGATCTCCAGCAACAACAAGGCCTGACTTATATTTTCATTACACACGATTTGTCTGTTGTCAGACATATATCGAACAACATTCTGGTTATGTACACGGGTGTAATGGTAGAAAAAAGCCCGGCAAAGGAATTGTTTGCCAAGCCGTTGCATCCGTATACAAAAGGGTTGTTGTCTGCGATACCAGTACCGTCCATCAACCGTGAGAAAAAAAGAATAAAGCTTATGGGAGAACTATCTTCTCCTATTGAGCCGAAAGATGAATGCCGCTTTGTGGCGCGTTGCCGTTATGCAACGGAAATTTGCCGCCAGAAAGCGCCGACTTATGAAGAAGTTTTGCCAAATCATTTTGTCTCATGCCACAACGTCAGGGAGATAAACGGCCTTACTGGCGCCAAACAAAAACAAGAGGTTGGAAGCTAATGCTAAAGAGACTGCTGGGTGCAATTCTTCTTTTTGTTTGCGTTCTGTCCCTGTACGTTTCATTGCCGACAAAGACGGTTTCAGCCGGGAGCAATGCGGAAATTGTCGGTGATGTTCCATGGTTGCTTTCTGCAATCGAGGACAATAACGCAAAGATTTATGAGAGTTCACTTGGCAGTGCTGTTGCTGATGCCGTACGTATTTCACTCAAGAGTGATGTTGCTATAGTCTGCGGTGGAGAGCTGGCCTACGGCTTGCTCCCGGGCGGGATTACGTATGACGAAATCAAAAGCGCTTTTACCAAGGATAGCAAAATTGCTGCAGCAAGCTTAACTGTCAAGGATTTGCGCCAAATACTTGAAAGAGGGCTTGCAAACTTAACCCTTAATGATTCGGAAGGAGTAGATGAAAAACTTTCCGCCTTTGACGGGTTTCCGCAGATCTCAGGCTTTAAGCTGTACTATGACGTATCGGCACCGCCGGGTAAGCGTGTCTACAAAATTGTAATTCGCGGAGAAAGTGTGGATCTGGATTCTGAAACGTATACATTAACCCTGGGAAGCACGCTTGGTATGCTGAAAGGCGAATACGGTCATCCTCCCGTGGATGATATAAAAGAGTCGGATCTGACATTGTCTGAGGCGATGTTGGCTTATATTGTCAACGGGCTGAATGAGTATTCGCCCTCAGAGCGCAGGATGCACATGAGGGGTATCAACGACGGCGGGCTGTCTGCATATATACCAAAAACAATATTTCCAGTAATTATGATCGTCTTTCTTGTTGCCCATTTCACTAAATCAAGACGAGAACGGGAAATAGAAATGGAAATCCGTCAGGAAGCGCCTTGGTACTAAACTTTGTAATAATAAACTCACGCGGCGCTTTAAGGCGCTAAGCTCATGTGTTGCTTGAAGAAAGGAGCTGAAGTATTATGTTAACAGAAAAAGAAAACTACTTGATGATGCTAAGAGGGGAGCATCCCGAGTGGGTGCCGTATTCCAGATTCGGTCCAAGCGCGTCAGGTTCTCCCCCTCCTACGGTAGGTGTCCTTTGTTCATTTCTGATGGAACACCTTTCTAAGCCCGGCGTGCAAAAGGATATATGGGGTGTTACACATGTTCCGGTCGAAGAAGCGGCCGGCGGCAAAATACCGGAGCCGAATAACTTTATCCTGAAAGATATACGCAAATGGAGAGACGTTATTAAAGCTCCAGACATCTCGCACATTGATTTTGAGATGATGGCGAAAAAAGACATCGAAAAAGCGAATGTAAACAGGAAAGAATCAGCAGTTGTGCTGCACACATTTGTCGGCTTTTTCCAGGCCCTGGTTTCTTTCATGGGTTTTACAGAAGCTCTTTGTGCCATGTATGAAGAGCCGGAAGAAGTCAAGGCTCTTATGGAATATTTGTGCGATTTCTACGTGAATTTTATTGAGAAGTGTATCGATTATTATAAGCCCGATATTTTTGGCATCTGCGAGGATAATGCGGCATGGAAGGGCCCCTTCTTTTCGCTGGAAATGTACCGCGATCTTTTCAAGCCCTATACCAAGAGATTTGTAAAGCCTGCGCTTGAACGTGGCATCCCTGTCGATATGCATAATTGCGGGCGCTGTGAAGATTTTGTAGACGAGTGGATGGAATACGGTGTCGTTTCATGGAACCCGGCGCAAACATGCAACGATGTACTGGCGATAAAGAAAAAATATGGCAACAAGCTGGTTATTATCGGTGCCTGGGATGCGAGAGGCGAACTTAACAACGATGACGTGACTGAAGAAGTAGTAAAAGAATCAGTCTACAGAACGATTGACAAATACGCACCGGGAGGAGCATATGTTTTTGCCGGCGGTTTCCTGGGCTCACCGAATGACGAAAACATAAAAAGAAAGAACAGGTGGATAGCTGAAGCCGCGGAACCATATTGCAAAAACTTCTATAAAAAGAATAGATAAAGAAAAGCTCCTTGCGGGAAACCGCGGGAGCTTTTTTCTGGCGGGTGCAGCTTCGCGGAAAAATGAATATTCAGGTAATCATGGCGGCAAAAAGAATTACCTTTCGGATTTATTTTTATGTTAGAATTTAGAGTAATAAAGGAGCTATAGAGATCAGGGTGAACCAAAAGGTATCAGGATTTCGCCGGCAAATAATTATATTGTCTGAGGAGGTATTGGTATGCTTAAAGAGTTTAGGGAATTCGCCATAAAAGGCAATGTTCTTGATCTGGCAATTGCTGTAATCATCGGCGGAGCGTTTGGCAAAATAGTATCATCATTGGTTAATGACATCATAATGCCGGTAATTGGGATTTTAACTGGCGGGATTAATTTCTCTCATTTACATTTCGTTTTGAAAGAAGGAACGGAGGACATACCGGCAATTACCTTTAATTATGGCGCTTTTATACAAAATGTGGTTGACTTTTTAATCATTTCCTTTTCCATTTTTCTTTTTGTCAAACTGATAAATAACTTTAAAAGGGAAGAAAAAGCTGCCGAGCCTGAGCCAGAAACCCCGGAAATCTCAGAAGAAGTTTTGCTGTTGCGAGAAATTAGGGATTCGTTAAAATCTAAAAAAATTTAAAAGAAAAAGTCTGCATCGGCCGGCAACTGCACCAGACAGCTCTTAAGTATGTGAAGGTTATTGTACCATGAAAAAATGAGGTCGCTGAAATGGATAATGAAAAAAAATCTACCATCTGGAACAGGGCTTTTACTTGTGCTTTTACTGCTAATTTTCTTTTGTGCATCTCACAATTTCTTATAAACCCGCTGGTGGCAACTTATGCCGACTATCTGGGGGCCAGCCAGGTTATGATTGGCGTTATTTCAGGCCTTTATTATGGGATTTCCTTTGTTGTAAGGCCTGTTTCCGGTCCCCTGATTACAAAAATGAATAAAAAACACCTCATGTTTTTTGCCAATGCATTGGGTGTGGTTGTCAATGTCGGCTATGCCTTGGCCGGCGGGATACCTCTGTTTATCGTGTCGCGGATACTGCACGGGCTGCAATTTGCTTTTATCGGCTCCCTCAACCTGACAATTGCTTCTGACAGCCTTCCCCCTGAAAAAATGGGCTCAGGAATTGGTTTTTTTGGCGCAGGCGGAGCTATTGCAACAGCGGTGGCGCCTACCATCGGAATGGCACTGCGCTCCTGGGGTGAAAACACGTTTGGCAGCTTTGGAGCCGGTTATACGGTTGTTTTCCTGGCGGCTGCAACCAGTATGCTGATAGCTTTAATCCCATGCGCGCTCTTGCCCTACCAGCACCGTTCCAAAGAAGAGCTAGCGTCCCTTGGTGCCTGGTACAAAAACATTTTTGCCCCGGAAGCTTTAATGCCTGCTGTTGTTATTATGTTTTTGTCCATGGCACAAATAATTTACACGATTTACATGGAACCTTATGCGCTTGCCAGCGGCATTGAAAATATAGGTCTCTTTTTTACCGTTAACGCTTTTACCATGCTTGCCACACGGCCGATCAGCGGAAGGCTTATGGACAAATACGGGATCCGGGCAGTATTTATTCCCGGCGTCTTAATTCTTGCGCTGTCATATGTGGTCGTGGGTCTTGGCAATTCTCTGCCTGTTATTTTGGTGGGATCTGCCCTTGCAGCACTTGGGTTTGGTTCTGCCCAGCCGGCTGTACAAGTGATGGGTATCCAGTCGGTCAATCCTCTCAGACGGGGTGTGGCCAGCAATACTAGTTATTTTGGGATTGATTTTGGTTACTTTATCGGTCCCGCCCTGGGAGGGGTAGCATATGCAGTTACAGGCAGTTATGACAAAATGTTTTTACTGGGAACAATCCCCGTATTGCTTGCGCTTGTTGTCTTTCTTGCAGGCTTGAAGCCTTTTTATAAAAAAGTGGCGGCAGAAAGAGCAGTTGAAAATTTAATAGAATAAGCAACTATTCCGGGGTGGCATATTTATGCTCAAACTACTGACACAGGCGGATACAGGGATAGTACTGGAGTATTTGCAGAGAAATGAGCTGGAAACTACTTTTTTATATGCCAATATACGGGAGTTCGGCATTACAAACAGGCCGGAGATAAGAAGGTGTGCCGATTATTACGGCTTTTTTGCGGGAGGCAGCTTGAAAGGCATTCTGCCGTTTTACAACCTGGGCAGCTGCATCCCTCACTTTGAGACTCATGAAGCTGTACCTTATTTTGTTGAGCTAATGAAAAAAAGAAGCTTCTCTTATCTTCTGGGCATGCGTCATGTTGTGGCGCCGTTGTTTCGGGAAATTAAGCAGACAAAAGTGTGCAGGGAGTACAAGGAAAGCTCCTACTGTGTGAACAGAAATTTCCGGCCTTTCACCCTGGAGGGAGTAACATTTCTGGACGTGACCGGTACCCCGGATGATGATATTGTTGATTTTGTCTTAACTGCCCGTGTCCGGGGGTTTCAGCAGCAGGCAACAAGGGCTGATATAATAAAAACTTTATTGCAGAGAGGGACCGAAGAGGACTATCTGATAGCCGTCAAGGACGGCAAAAAAGTTGCCCAAGCCTGCATTCAGACGTACACCCCCGCCGTCAGCCAAATTGGGGCTGTTTATACAGCGGAAGATGAAAGGGGCAAAGGATACTGCAAAGCCATAGTGTCGGAACTGTGCCAGAGAATCATGGCCAGGGGCAAGATGCCGGCTTTAAGTGTGGACAAGGACAACCTGCCCGCGCTCAAGGCTTACAATGCGTTGGGTTTTACACACTATGCCGATTATCTTATCATTACTTTTGCTTAAACGGGGCGGGAAACAGCACAAAGCGAAGAACTTGCAATTCCGCCGGAGGCTGTTGTAGAATAAAATGTAAATTATCTTGTACAAAGGGGAACCTATATGAAGCTGGTTTATCAAGGCAAGACAAAAGATGTATATTTGTTGGCAGACGGCAATTATTTGCTGCAGTTTAAAGACGACTGCACCGGTGAGAACGGAGTTTTTGACCCTGGAGCCAATACTGTCGGTCTGACGATTGAAGGTGCCGGGCGGGCAGGTTTGAGGCTTTCCAAGTTTTTCTTTGAAGTCCTGGAAGGTAGGGGAGTACCTACTCATTACATAGAAGCCAACATCGAAAAGGCTGCGATGAAAGTGAAACCGGCAAAGCTCTTCGGCTACGGGCTGGAGGTTATCTGCCGCTTTCGGGCCGTGGGCAGCTTTGTGCGGCGCTACGGAAAGTATGTAAAAGAGGGGCAGCCGCTCGACGCTTATGTAGAGGTTACTCTGAAAGATGATGAAAGGGGCGATCCCCTCATTACCGCAGATGCTTTGGACATGCTCGGCATCCTCCCTGCTGCGGAGTATAAAACATTGAAAGAGTTGACGCAAACCATTGCCGGGATTATAAAAGAAGAACTGGCCAAAAGGGCAATAGAACTGTATGATATAAAACTGGAGTTTGGCAAAATCGGCGATCAGATTGTCCTGATTGATGAAATCTCTGGCGGGAATATGCGTGCTTACAAAGATAGTACGTTTCTCCCGCCGCTGGAGCTGGCCAAGCTGGTTCTGCAGTCCCTGTAGGCGATTTCACCTGCCTTCTTCCCGAAGAGGCAGGTTTTTCAATGCAGCGCTGATGAAGTGGTTGCGCCTGGGGCAACCCGGCTGACAAAGGATTGAATGCTGAATATTTAAGAAACAACAAAAGCGCCCGGTTAATACCCGGCGCTTTTTTCCAGCTCTGTTTGCCATGCAGGTTGCTTTTGCCCGGGGCATTTCTGCTCCAAAAGGCTGAAAGAACCTGTCTCGGCATTGTCTGCTGCGTAACACTTCCCCCCGGGAAGGTAAGAAAAGGAACCTGCAGCAGGTCACCGGTTTAAAAACCGGCACAGTTCCAGTCTGGCCTAAAAGAGATTTTTTATGAAATTTATCAGGGCGCGGAACAGCCGGACAAAAATATTGGCTTTTTTCACCGCACCGGCGGTGACAAGGGGGGTGGAGGCAACCGTTTTGCCTTCATACACCAGTTCCAGCGTGGCTGCTTCAATCCCCTCTTCCACCGGAGCAGTCAGCGTCTTTTCCTCTGTGACTTTATACTCCAGTTCTTCGAGGCTTTCCCTGGGGATCACTGTTTCATAATTTGCCGCCACAGTCAGGGGAACAGTCTGGGGGCTGCCGTCTTTGACCGGCAATTCTCCATAAACAGTTCCCGCTTTGGCCACTTCAGCCAGTTCAAAGTTGGTAAAGCCGTGGCTTAACAGGGACTGGCTGGCCAGCAGTCTTTCTTCGTCGCTTTCTGTATTCAGGACCACGGAAATAAGCCGCATGTTGTTCCGAACTGCCGTCCCGACCAGGCTGTAGCCGGATTCAGGCGTCCAGCCTGTTTTCAGGCCGTCGGCGCCTTCGAACCTGCCCAGAAGCGGGTTGTGGTTGTATTGTTTGATGCCACCGTATGTATATTCCCGCTGTGATTCAAATTCCAGGATTTTGGGAAAGCGGTTGATCAGTTCCCTGGCAAGAATGGCAATATCTTTGGCGCTCATATAGTGGTTGTCGGCCGGCAGGCCGGTGGAATTCTGAAAACTTGTGTTTTGCAGCCCCAGTTCCTTGGCGCGTTTATTCATGCGCGCGACGAAGGCGTCTTCACTGCCTGCAATGAGTTCGGCAATGGCAACACAGCCGTCGTTGGCGGAAACAATGGAAATGCCGCTGATTAATTCTTCCACAGTAACTTCCGTGTCTACTTCAAGGAACATTTCCGAACCTTCAATCCGCCAGGCGCGTTCTGAAACTGTGGTGGTCTGGTCCCAGGAAATATCTCCGCGTTCCAGCGCTTCAAATGCAAGCAGAAGTGTCATGATTTTGGTAATGCTGGCAGGAGGTCTTGGTACATCCCCGTTTTTCTCATACAGCAGCCGGCCTGTTTTTGCTTCCATAAGAACGGCATAGTCGGCACTTGTTTCAAAATCCTGTGCAGCGGCCGGAAAAGCGACGCAGAAAAGGAGCAAGGCAAGAATAATGGCTAAACATTTTTTCATGGCTAAACCTCCTGAAGGACAAAGATGCATACTTATATCTTATACGATAAAGCCGGGTGGAATCCAGAGGAAATGGCAAGAAATTGAGAAACTTGTTTGCATAATGTATAATAATCTTACTTACCGGAAAGTAGGGAGCATGTTTGAACGAAGGCTTAATCCTGATTGTTGATGACGAGGAACGTATTCGTGAACTTGTCCGCCTTTACCTGGAAAAAGAGGGGTTTTCCACTCTGACGGCTGCAGACGGGGCCGACGCGGTGGAAAAAGTGAAAAAATACAGGCCCGTCCTGATTATTCTTGATATTATGCTGCCCAAAATGGACGGCTGGAATGTCTGCAGGGAAGTGCGCAAATTTACGAAAACCCCCATCATTATGCTGACAGCAAAAGGTGAAGAATTTGACAAGGTTCTTGGGCTGGAGCTGGGGGCCGACGATTACCTGACTAAGCCGTTTTCCCCGCGGGAACTGGTGGCCCGGGTTAAAGCCATACTGCGCAGGGGCAAGAGCGAAGAGATGACAGCAGACAATGAGGTGGTTGAGTATCCCTGCCTGCAGATTAATCAAGCCACGCGGGAAGCCCGCGTTGGCGGCCGGATAATTGCCCTCACACCGAAAGAATTTGATCTGCTCTGGTTCCTGGCGAAGCACCCGGGGAAAGTATTTACCAGGGAGCAGCTGCTTTCTGCTGTCTGGGGCTATGATTATTATGGCGAATTGCGGACAGTAGATACCCATATTAAGCGTCTGCGGGAGAAAATTGCCCGGGAAGATCCGGCTACAGCACAGCAAGTGAAAACTATCTGGGGTGTGGGCTATAAATTTGAGGCGCCTTCCGCATGAAGCCCATTATTTTAAGAACTGTTTGCAACAAGGTGTTATTTTGAAACACCTTGTTTGTTTATTGGCAAGTTTGCCGGGGAAGGAGCCCGTTTTTTTATCTGAAAACAAGTATAGTTTTATACAACAAACTGTCAAAATAAAAACAAATTATGAATTTTAAGCAACAGGGATGAGTATTTGGAGGTATTGACCGCCCCGGGGGCGAATTTACCAGTAGCAGGGACAAAGCTTTACCAGCGGCAAACAGAATGCTTTCCAAGGGGAAACTGCGCTTTTCCCGGCTCTTTGACATGATTCCGTATAATAAGCAGTAATTGGTATATACTATAGAAAGTATGCCCGGCAAACATCTTGCGTTTTAAAAAGAAGGAATCAATCCAGTGATGTCGAAATAACGGATAGGGCGTAACGGTTAAAGGGCAAGGCCAAAAGGCAAAGGAGGAACAGTTCATCTAACGTACAGAGAGGCTAATTACGGTTTGCTGACATGACGACCTCGTCTCTCTCTTCAGGGATGAGGTCTTTTAAATGACCGTGTCTCCCGTCACCATTGCAGGAATTTGCTCAGAAAACGGCGAAATAATAAGCCCTGGTTTCTGCCGGCGCATAAAACCGCGCTACTGCCGCAAACGCAGGTGAGAACAATGGAAGGGAATCTCCCAAACGATTTTATTGATGATATTCGTTCACGTTTCGATATTGTGGAAATTGTTTCCCAATATGTCCAGCTGAAACGAAGCGGTCGCAACTATTTTGGCCTCTGTCCCTTCCACAGCGAGAAAACACCCTCATTCAGCGTCTCGCAGGAAAAACAGATTTTTCACTGTTTCGGCTGCGGCGAAGGCGGCAATGTTTTTACTTTCCTAATGAGAATTGAGGGCTACTCTTTCCCTGAAGCTGTGGCGGAACTGGCCCGGCGCGCCGGTGTGCCCCTGCCGGAAACGAGGACCTCGCCTGCAGCCCAGAAAATGCAGCGCAGCCGGCAGCGCTTGGAGGAGTTGATGAAGCTTGCCGCCCGCTTCTACCGTTCTCAATTGCGGCAGCCGGGAGGGCGCCAGGCTGCAGCTTACCTCAAACAGCGCGGTCTAACTGCAGAGATCATTGAGTATTTTGCCCTTGGCTATGCCCCGCAGGCCAGGGATGCGATAAAGTCCTTCCTCTTGCGCAAGGGATACATGGAAGAGGAACTGCTGTCCGCCGGTCTGATCATAGAGAGTGAAAAGCGCTCGTATGACCGCTTTCGAGACCGGATTATTTTCCCCATCTGGGATCAGCGCGGCAGTGTGATTGCCTTTGGCGGACGGCTGCTGGGCGATGGGCAGCCCAAATACCTGAACTCGCCGGAAACGCCGCTTTTTAACAAGGGCAAAACCCTCTATGCCCTGCATCTTGCCCGTGAGCACATTCGCCAAAACAAAAGAGCCGTTATTTTTGAAGGATATATGGACGTAATTGCCGCTCACCAGGCGGGGATTGGCGAGGCGGTTGCCTCCCTGGGCACGGCGCTGACGGAAGCACAGGCACGTCTGCTGCGCAATCATACAGAAGAAGTAATCATTGTTTTTGATGCGGATACGGCCGGGCAGGCCGCTACCTGGCGGGGACTGTCAATCCTGCGGGCAGCAGGCTGCCTTGTTAAAGTCGGGGCCCTGCCGGAAGGCCTTGACCCGGATAGTTTTATTCGCCGCTACGGCGGGGAAGCATTTCGGCAGCAGATTTTGGACCGTTCCCAGTTGCTCGTGGACTACCAGCTTTCCCGTCTCATAGCTCAGCATAACCCGGAAAAAGACAGTGAGCGGATTGTTTTGTTCGGTAAAGTGGCTGAAGTTCTGGCTGCCATTGAGAATGCCATGGAACAAGAGGAATATCTGCGGAAAGCGGCGAATTTATTAAAACTGCCGGCGCAAGCCATCCGCCGGGAAGTGGAGAAAAGACAAAAACGGCAGCAGGCTGTTGCCGTATCCCGCCCTCTGCCGGAGCGGCAGCCTGCCAGGCAAACAGCGGAAGAAAAAGCGGCGCTGCAGATCCTGGCTCTTTGGGCCCGTTTCCCTGAAATGATCACAGAAACGGCGGCGTCGCTCCAGCCGGATGATATCCCCCCGGAATTTGCGGATATTTTTGCCGCCGCCGAACAGAATGCAGCAATGTTTTCGCCAGCCCTGCTGCTTGATTTGTTGACAGGGGAAAAATACCGGCAAATATTAAGCCGCTTGTTAATAAATGAAGATTATGATGTAAAAACCGCCAGAAAAGCTGCAACGGACTGTGTAAATTACTTAAGGTGTGCCCGTATTGCCAGGCGCCGCAAAGAGATAGAGAAAGAGCTGGCGAAGTTGGACCCTGGCCTTGCGAAGGGGGAAATTGCAGAGTTGTCAAGAGAGTGGTTAACCTTGCGTAGAATGGAAGAGAAGCTAAATCAAGCCAGGGAAGGAGGGAAAGGTATTGGATCAGAAAATGGACAAAGAACATGAAAAAGACCAGGCCTTAAAGAAAATCCGTGAAGAGCTGGTTAAACAAGGGAAAAAGCGTGGCTTCCTGACATATAAAGAGATTATCGCAGCCCTTCAGGAGATGGATCTTTCTCCGGAAGAAATAGATGATTTTTATGATCACCTCTCCCGCCTTGGCATTGATGTGGCAGATGATGACGGCGGAGGGGACTCGGAGCTGGAAGCCCTTGATGATGAAAATATCGATGAAAGTATTATTAAAGAAGACCTTGAACATGTGGAGGAAGATCTGGATCTCTCTGTACCTGAAGGGATCAGTGTCAACGATCCTGTCCGCATGTATCTGAAAGAAATCGGCAAAATCCCCCTTCTGACCTCCGAGGAAGAAATTGAACTGGCAAAGCGTATGGAACAGAATGATGAAGAAGCCAAGCGCAAACTGGCTGAGGCCAACTTGCGGCTGGTTGTCAGCATTGCTAAAAAATATGTAGGCCGCGGGATGCTTTTCTTGGACCTGATTCAGGAAGGAAATCTGGGACTGATTAAGGCAGTGGAAAAATATGACTATCGTAAAGGCTTTAAATTCAGTACCTATGCTACCTGGTGGATTCGCCAGGCCATAACCCGGGCTATTGCCGACCAGGCGCGGACCATCCGTATACCTGTGCATATGGTGGAAACCATTAATAAACTGATCCGCGTCTCCCGTCAGCTGGTCCAGGAACTGGGCCGTGAGCCGACTCCCGAGGAAATTGCCAAGGTCATGAACATTTCCGAAGAACGGGTGCGTGAGATTTTAAAAATCGCCCAGGAGCCTGTTTCTCTGGAAACTCCCATCGGAGAAGAAGATGACTCTCATTTGGGTGACTTTATTGAGGACCAGGATGTCCAGGCTCCGGCCGATGCGGCGGCTTTTGAACTCCTGAAGGAACAGCTTGATGATGTGCTGGAGACGCTTACCCCGCGGGAGAAAAAAGTGCTGAAACTGCGCTTCGGCCTGGACGACGGCCGCTCCCGTACACTGGAAGAAGTGGGCCAGGTTTTCGGTGTTACCAGAGAGCGGATCAGGCAAATTGAAGCCAAAGCTCTGCGCAAGCTGCGTCATCCCATGCGCAGCAAGCGACTGAAGGATTACCTGGAGTAACAGCCAGAAAACACCTGCTTTTCAGGGTTGACGAAAAGACTTGTAATACGCTATAATAGGCAATGCACGCATGAAGGAGTTTTCCTCGATAGCTCAACGGTAGAGCAACCGGCTGTTAACCGGTGGGTTGTAGGT
>ERZ773359.3669-NODE-3669-length-17228-cov-10.677692_pt1 | contig 17228 bp, 15 predicted proteins | sample MGYA00374955_ERZ773359 | MGnify/ENA primary metagenome ERZ773359 (study PRJEB29098, sample SAMN04486028) | biogas fermenter metagenome | study: EMG produced TPA metagenomics assembly of the Biogas fermentation microbial communities from Germany - Plant 4 DNA1... | reverse complement strand
TACCCTTGACATTTAGCTGGGGAAACTCACCGCGATTAATGCGATGGGCATTTAACACAATCATGCTCTCTTGTGCCTGACGGAAGATTTCAATGAGCCTTATAACCTTTACTAAACCTGAATTTATAATATCCCTCAGTACATTACCCGGTCCTACAGAGGGCAGCTGATCCACGTCTCCCACCAATATTAATCTAGTCCCAGGAACAATTGCCTTCAAAAGATGGTTCATAAGGAGGACATCTACCATGGACATTTCATCAACAATAACCACATCTGCATCTAGGGGATCATCCTCATCCTTTTGGAAAAAGTCCAGCTCTCCATCTCCAGAATAGCCGTACTCTAGAAGGCGGTGGATGGTTTTTGCCTCCCGTCCTGTAGTTTCCGATAAGCGTTTGGCGGCTCTGCCAGTAGGAGCGGCAAGCATTACTTCAGCTCCCAGCTGCTCAAAGAGCTTTATTATACAATTAACAGTTGTAGTTTTACCGGTGCCAGGTCCCCCTGTTATGACCAAAACTCCGTTCTTTAGGGATTCTATTACTGCCTCTTTTTGATTTTGGGCAAGGATTATCTTCTCCTGCTTTTGCAGGTCATAAATAAGCTCATCCAGATTGTCTACCGGTATAGGCATATCTGTCATAGCAAGCTCTATAAGGGCTTTGCTTATATTGCTCTCAGCTACATAAAAGGGCTGAAGGTATACAGCAGTATGCTCCTCTGTCTCCTCTATGGTTATAGACTGATTCATGGCAAGGGATACTATGGCGTTTTCTACTAGCTGGGTATCCACTCCAAGGAGGGCAGCTGCACTGTTTATCAGCTCTTCTTTTGGCAGGTAGGTATGTCCATTGTTTGCAGCCTGAGATAATACATACTTGGTTCCTGCCATAACCCTATAAGGGGAATCCAATTCAATGCCCATACTGCGGGCAATCTTGTCCGCAGTCTTAAAGCCAATACCCACCACATCCTGAGCCATGCGGTAGGGGTTTTCCTTTAGAATAGGAATGGTTTGCTCGCCGTATATTTTATATATTTTTACAGCAAAGTTAGTGGAGATGCCATGGGACTGTAAAAACATCATAACTTCCCTGACTTCCTTTTGTTCATAGAAGGAAGCTGCAATGGTTTCAGCTTTTTTTGCCCCTATTCCAGGCACTTCGGTGAGCCGGTCAGGATAGAACTGAATTATATCCAAGGTGTCCAGGCCAAAATGTTCAACTAGCCTTTTGGCCGTGGAAGGCCCAACTCCCTTAATAAGCCCTGAGGCTAAGTACCTCTCTAAGCTCTCTAGGCTTGTGGGAGTGGCAGTTTCATAGTTTTGTATTTTAATCTGCTCCCCATAATCGGGATGAACAGACCATTCACCTGTTATCCTTACCCGCTCCCCTTCAACAGCATAGGGGATATTGCCTATGGCAGTTACCAAGGTGCCGTCTGCTTCATTAATAAGATCCAGCACTGTAAAGCCATTATCCTCATTTCTAAATACTATCTCCTCTATAACACCAATAACCTCAGCCATCAATAGCCCTCCACTACCCTTTACATCTTAATAATAATCTATATAAATACTCATATTGTGTATAAAATTGTGCATAAAAATTATATCATAAAATCCTGGCTTAGGCATTCTTTTCATTTATACTAGTATATGGGTGAGGAGTAGATATCAAAAACAAAACAAATCACTTTAGACTAGTTATATTTCCAAAGATTTTAAAACCAGCTATTTTTTTATAGCTGGTTTATTATTGAATAACTTATTAGGTCTTTCATCCTTTTTTGATACTCTACGTCATACATTATTTTAGATACTCTATGTCATATATTACATTTCAATATAGACACGGAAAATAAATTCTTAAATTGAGCGATTAACAGCCTGGGCTACAGCCTTTAGTTCTTTCATTAGCTCATCAAACTTTTCAGGCTTTAAGGACTGAGGTCCATCGCTAGAGGCACTGCTGGGGTCAGGGTGGACTTCTATCATTAGCCCATCAGCACCGGCGGCTATGGCTGCCTTTGCCGTTGCATTTACCCATCTCCAGTTTCCAGTGGCATGGCTGGGATCAACTATTATAGGTAGATGAGAGAGCTCCTTTACTACAGGTATGGCATTTATGTCCAAGGTGTTTCTAGTAGCAGTTTCAAAGGTTCTAATTCCTCTTTCACATAGGATGACATTAGGATTGCCTGCGGACAGTATATATTCCGCTGCCATGAGCCACTCCTCTATGGTGGCAGATAGCCCCCGCTTTAGTAGTACAGGCTTAGAAGCTTTGCCGCATTCGCTAAGGAGTCTGAAGTTTTGCATGCTTCTTGCCCCTATCTGTAGTATGTCTGCATATTGGCTGACCAGCTCCACATCCCTTGTGTCTACAACCTCCGTTACTATTTTAAGACCAGTCTCCTTGCCTACATTAGCCAACAGCTTTAGTCCTTCCTCTTCAAGTCCTTGGAAAGAATAAGGTGAAGTTCTAGGTTTATATGCTCCTCCTCTAAGGATTTTAGCTCCTGCTTCCTTAACCTTTATTGCCACCTCCATAAGCTGCTTTTCGCTCTCTACAGCACAGGGGCCAGCCATAACAGCCAGCTCATTGCCTCCTATAGATACTCCATCAATATCTATTATTGTGTTTTCGTTGATTAGCTCACGGCTAACTAGTTTGTAAGGACTCATTATAGGCACTATGTTTTCCACGCCATCCATATGGACTATGTTGTTAGCCTTAACCATCCTCTTATCCCCAATAGCACCTATAACCGTCTTTACCTCACCGTATATGGGGTGAGTATGAAAGCCTAGCTCCTGCAATTGCTTTTCAACGGCTTCAATTTGTTTTTGGGTCGCCCCCGGTTTCATGACTATTATCATGGTTTTATTTCCCCCTCTTTCAAAAAAATTAAAACTTTATAAACTAAAAACCTCTCATCCTAAACTATAGGACGAGAGGTTATTCCCGCGTTACCACCTAAATTGGCTATAAAAATAGCCCACTCATTAAGGATACTTATCTCTAATAAGAGATGCCATATCCCCCTTCCAATAACGGCGAAGGCCACCGTCTAAGCCTACCAGATAAAAATCCTTCAGCTTGCAACTCCCGAGAGAACTTCAACTAACCTCTCCCCATCGGACTCCCACTATCTCCGACTCGCTGTAGGTTCCAAGGTAAGTCTACTTTTCTCGTTCATAGTCTTTAATAATTATTTAAGGGTTATATAAATTTATTGTATGGAATTATACATTATTTCGTTATAGTATGTCAATACAGAATTTTATAATTATTTAACTCTAATTTAAATTAGTATAACATTTTTTACTGATATACTCAATGGAAAGTCTTATTTTTGCTGCAGCTCATCAAGCTTAGAAACCAACTTGTTTATATTTCTGGATAATGCTATAAAATCTCCTTTGGTCATGGGGTGATTGTATACCTGGCCACATTCTCGGCATAGACCATAGGTGTTATGACTTCCTTCCCTAGATTCCTGCAATAGGTGATAATAAATTTGATGGGCATAGCCTATGTGATGCTTGGCGGTTAGGTAAGTATCCAGTACACTTAAATACTGTCCGTTTTTTAAAAGAATTCGGACTCCATCCCTAGACTGCACAATTTTTTCAATAGCACTGCTTAATATATAGCCTACTGCTCCGTCATCCTTGCCTATGGGCTTTCGCATTTTAAAGGGTACCAATATAATATCCAAAGTTATTGATAAAGGATTTATACTGCGCTGACCTGTAATTTCTCTGGCCTGCTGTCTAATAAGCCTTATATCCTTTTGAAAAAATGCTGCTAATCTTACTATGACCGTTTGTATTCGCTTCTCTACTATAATAGGGGGATCACTTTTAAAGATTAGCTTGGTATAGTTCCCACCATCCTTATGGTATACGGGTACTAAACCATATATCCCCTTATTTAACCAACTGCTTATATCCCGCCTCCATTGTCTTTCCATACACATCCCCCTCGCTTTCTTTTTCTCCTATTGTAAAATTTTAACGTTGCAATTATTATAACCCGAACATATGTTCGTGTCAATAGGGACAATTCTGTCCCTATTTCTTCAAAGTGGCTACTGCCTTGGCTAGTTGATGGATGGATTCAGTAAGGCTCTCCATGCGGTTTTCAATGCGTACCAGCAGGTATACTGATACTACAATTGGAAAACCTAGGTTGGCCACAAATCCTAGCATCTGTTCCATTATTTCACCACCTTTCGGGTATTAGATTTATTTATAGATTGGTGCTTTAAATTAGCTCTTTAAGGAGTATCCCTTATAGGATAGTTTTGTAATTGATTATACAGATGTAGACATAAATCATAAGATGTATAAATAATCCATAAGATATAGAAATAAATCACGCTCTGCTATATAGCCGCTTTTGGGAGAGTTTGAAAGATATTACAAAAGGAGGTGCTACGCACCTCCTTGCTATCCATTAGCACCTATTCAAAGGACACCTGCTCTGTTTGGGTGGTGACTATATAGGCGCTGGCGATGTCTACCAATCCTCCTTCTACATTGAAGATATCTTTGGAGATTATAAGATTCATGACATTTTTAATATCTTCCGCAGTTATATCCTCTCTTGGATCCTCTAAAGTAATCCTCATGCTTCTGCCCAATCCCGTCCTAAAGTTCATCTGTAATACTTTATCCACTCTTTTTCACCCCCTTCCCTATTAAATTTTTATTCCTTATTCTTCACCATACTCTACATTGGAGCTTCTGCGGATAGCAATTACAGGATGCTCCTGTAGACCCACCAAAGCTAAAGCTACCTCATAGAGGTCCTCATCGCTTACATCACTTTTGATACGGTTAAAGGTTTTGGTCCTAGTTATGTCCCTTCCATCCTCATTAACCCCAAGATGTAGCTGAATTTGAAGGCGGGAGTCCAGGTGACTTAGTAACAAGGCCATCATAATTCCCTCCTTTCCCAAGTGTTTTAAGCCTGTGTTTTTGGCTTTCACTTAATAGATAGGAGCTATATCTAAAAAAGGATATGTCTTTTTTAAAATATTCTTTTATGTTTTTAGCTCTACACAACTAGCATTAATAACTCCCAATGGCTATTGATAAGTGAGCGCCTTGGCTGCCTTAGTTTTCTCCAAAGCAGTAATAAAGCCAACGGTCAATAGCCAATATGTCCCTTAAGATGCTTGTATAGCTCATTAATTGCTCTATTTTTTAGGCCAAGTACTGTTTTATAGTGAACTCCTCTGCTTATGGCTATTTCCTTAAGTTTTTTACCCTTAAAGTAGTGGTCAACAATGACCTCCCTTTGCTTTTGGGTTAAGCCTTCTATGGCTTGTTTAAGGCTTTCTAAAAGTTCACGTCTAGATATCCTATCCTCAATGGCCTCTTCGGTATCCTCTAATAGATCCAGCAGGGCTTGCCCATCCTCCTCCCATAAGGGTTCATCCAAGGATACCTCATGGATGTTTTTCCTAGTTAGGTTGTGTATACCGTAATAGATCCTGCTTTTGGCAAAGGCTAGAAAGGGAACTTTCCTTTGCTCATCAAAATCCCTAACTGCTTCCAGGAGAATAACACAAGCGTCTTGATATAAATCCTCTATATGAGCTCCCCTGCTGTAGCGCCTTATGGCTGAATAGATTAAAGGCTCAAGTTTATTTAATAAATCTTCCATAGCCCTTTTATTGCTTTTCTTTGCTTCCTGTACCAACTCTTTGTATAGATAACCCATAAATATCCTCCACCTGGAGGACCGGTCCTCGTATTTTGTGTTGTACAACCAGTTTGAGCATATAAAAAAAGGGCCAAAAAAGAAAAAATCGAGGATCTATTTCCTCGACCTCTCTTTAAGGGTAGCAGCTATGTCCTCGATAATAATCCAGGCAGAGTATTGCTTGCTCTGTCTATAATTAGCTTTGATCCTAATATTTTTTATCTCCTAGGTTTTCTTCTCTTTTGAAATCGCTAATTACACAACTAAATAAATTTAGCTGCTATAATTTTTTATCTTTAATCATCTAAACCTTCTTTATTTTACCTTTCCAATTCTAAACTATCTTCTAAGCTTAGCTTCTTTTATACCAAAATCCATTTAGGTAAGAAGGCAGCTCTTCAGGATTGACAAATTTCACAAAGGTATATTCCTTGGCCAGCCTGCGCATTACCTCTGGAGTATCATCAGTGGAATCCCCGTCTACCAATAATACGTTAAACAGGGCATCCTCTTGTCCATTCATACGTAACTTAAAGATAAAGCCCCTTATTAGGCCTTCTATGGTTTCTTGCTGATTCCTGGCTGAAATGATAATGCTGTACTGGCCCTTTCCATTAGCACCTTTCCATCTATACCCCATAATCACCCTGATCATTAGGCATATAATGCCAAACAGTGCGAATATCCAAAGTGAAACGGCCATATATGTAGGCAAGTACATAAGCCCTCACTCCCTATAAATCAGATTACTTTTCTGATTTATAATACGCACATGTTTAGAAAAAGGTGATTTATGGGGCAGATGCCTTTATTGATATTCCTTTGCTTGCTCTTTTAGTATCTCTGCCTTGTCAGTCTTTTCCCAAGGAAGGTCAATATCTTTTCTGCCAAAATGACCATAGGCTGCAGTCTGACGGTATATAGGACTTCTTAAATCCAAGTCCCTTATAATGGCTGCAGGTCTTAGATCAAAGTTTTTATTTATTAGCTCTATAATAGCCTCATGGGATATCTTGCCAGTGCCAAAGGTCTCCACAAAGATAGATACTGGTCTAGCTACACCTATTGCATAGGCTAGTCCGATTTCACATTTATCTGCCAAGCCAGCTGCTACAATATTCTTGGCCACATATCTAGCAGCATAGGATGCAGAACGATCCACCTTTGTTGGATCCTTTCCAGAAAAGGCTCCACCGCCATGGCGTCCATGTCCACCATAGGTATCCACTATAATCTTTCGTCCTGTGAGCCCGGAATCTCCCTGAGGACCCCCTACTACAAATCTACCAGTGGGGTTTATTAGTAGCTTAGTATTTTCGTCCATTAGATTTTCAGGAATCACGGGCTTAATTACGTGCTCTATAATGTCCTTTTTAAGAGTTTCTTGATCCACATCTTCTCTGTGTTGAGTTGAAATAACCACAGTGTCTACCCTGGTCACCCTGTCTCCATCATACTCTACTGTTACCTGGGATTTGCCATCAGGCCTTAGATATGGAAGGGTTCCGTTTTTGCGCACCTGTGACAGCCTTAGGGTTAGTTGATGAGCCAAAGAAATGGAAAGGGGCATAAGTTCTTCAGTCTCATTGCAGGCAAATCCAAACATTATTCCTTGATCCCCTGCTCCTATTGCCTCAATCTCATCTTCATAAGTGCCCTCTCTTGCCTCCAATGGCTTATCCACTCCCATAGCTATATCAGGAGACTGCTCGTCAATGGAGGTTAGAACAGCACAGGTTTCAGCATCAAATCCATACTTAGCCCTTGTATATCCAATCTCTGCTACAGTTTCTCTTACGATTTTTGGTATATCTACATAGCACTTGGTGCTAATTTCCCCCATGACCAATACCAATCCAGTGGTAACAGCAGTTTCACAGGCTACCCTGGCTGTAGGGTCCTTCTCCAGTATAGCATCCAGTATGGCATCGGAAATCTGATCGCATATCTTATCTGGATGTCCCTCGGTCACTGACTCTGAGGTAAACAATTTTTTAGCCATTCTTCTTTTGTCCTCCTTAAGTTTGAAAAAGTATAAAATGAAAAAACCCTCACAAAGGAGGGCCATTTATATCAAATAAATACCCTCATCTCTCAGAACTTATAGTTCTGTGGGAATTGGCACCTGGTCCTTTGGACTGGTTGCCGGGTTTCATCGGGCCCATCCCTCCACCTCTCTTGATAAGGAAAACTATATTTATTTTTTTATAATATAACATATCAAATAAATTGCGTCAATGTAATAAGTTGGTATAGCCATGCTAGAATATCTGATAGGTTAAGGCCATTATAATGAGTCCAGCCACTAAATTACCTAGGGCAATAACAGGAAATGCATGCTTTATCCTAATATCCAAGAAGGATGCTATGGCAGAGCCTGTCCACACTCCAGTGGTGGGAAGAGGTACTGCTACAAAAATAAATAGCCCTAATAAGCTGTATTTTCTTACACTCTGTCCCTTTTTCTCGGTTCGCCTTTCTATCCAGTTGGCAATAGGCACCAGTATCTTAGTACGCCTTAAAAAAGCCATAATAGGCCTTAAGAAAAGCAGTAAAAAGGGGACTGGTAATATGGAGCCTAGGTAAGATGCAATAAAGGATTCAGTTAAACTTAGACCCATGCCTACCCCAACAGGCATGGCGCCCTTTAGCTCTATAATAGGAAGAGCGGCTGTAAAAAATACTATCAGCTCCTTTTTCATTAAATCAATAAAAGTAAAAAGCGGCTCCATATCAAAAATACCCCCAATACCCCTACAAAACTATACTCTATCTTATAACCTTATTAATATTATCATCCCTTGTAAATATTTGCAAGAACAAAATGATTATTGTCAGCTTTTGAGACTAATGAAGTACATCTGTTGGGACTACAGTAGAATGAAATCCCGGCCATTTTGGTACTTCTTCAGGCCCCTTAGGAGCAGCCTGGGGATTTAATTGCCCATCCTTTACAAGGCCAATGTCCTGCTTTTCTAAAAACTCAATGAGTCTCTTGCGCATGGCCTGTAATTTGTCCTGTTCTTTGCTATCATTTATCAAATTCCTTTGTTCATAAGGATCTTCTTTTATATTAAACAGAAGCTCTCCTCCGCCCAGTGGAGTCCACATATATTTATAGTCCTCTTCTATCACTGCAAAATATCTATTATCACAATTTCCATAGAACACACGATTCTCTGTGGGTTTTTCTACCTGGCTTATTAAATTAATTCCGTCTACATCTTTTGGAATTTCTATTCCTGCTATGCCTAGAATGGTGGGCATTATGTCTGCAAGGTTTGAAATCCTATCACATTTTTTACCGGACATAGGATGGATCTCCCAAGAACCATGGGGCGGTCTAATTATTAGAGGAATATGGGCAGAGCCTTCAAGAAATACAGACTTTGCTCCCATATGATGATCTCCCATCATGTCTCCATGATCTGAAGTAAATATAATCCAAGTGTTTTCTAAAAGACCCATCTCCCGCATGCGTGCAAATAATAAGCCTAAGGAATAGTCAATTTGAGTGATGCATGCATAATAGGCCCGCTTTACATCCCTCATCTGCTCCAGGGATAGGCGATAGGCATTGTTTAACATATATGTTGGATACAAAAATCCTTGAGGAATATCCTCTAATCTTTGTGACCAATCCCCATAGATAGGATCAGGAACCTCCCTATCCCTATATAGATTCCAGTAATTTGCGCAAGGGTCAAATGGAGTATGGGGCTTGGTAAAGCTAGTCCACAAAAAGAAAGGCCGTGTATCATCCCGAGTCTCTAAAAAGTCTATGGAACGTTTTACAGTCCAATATGTTAGGCTGTCTGTTTCGTCTACAGTTGAAATTACCGGTTCTATCTCATTTTCCCCTAGCCCATGAGCCTTTGGCAAACCTAACTGTGCATTTCTATTCCTTTCTCTATAATAATCCATGGGCAGCTCCATATGCTCAAAGCCATAATTGGCCCGCATGGGTGAAAAATGCATCTTGCCCTGGGCTCTAGTTTGATAACCGTTTCTGGTTAAAATCCCTGGCAGGGTATGGTGCTCCGCCATGGGTTTTTTATCTTCATTATTTCCCACAAGTCCAGTTGTGTAGCCATGTTTACCAGTCATAATAGTTGCCCTTGATGGCATGCAAATGGGGCTATCGGCATAACATCGGGTAAAGGTAATACCCTGGTCCACCAGCCAGTTTAGGTGAGGGGTATAGATATGTTGATTTCCTAAAGCGTTTATAGTATCAAATCTTTGTTGATCCGTTGTAATTAAAAGGATATTAGGCCTGCTCATATATATCCTCTCCTTATATATGTTTTACCTTTGCATTTTCAGCTAATTCTTTCATCTCCTGACTAATAGGTAGATGATAGGGGTTTGGTATTGGCCTTTGTTGCTAATACTAAATTTATGCGGGATAAGCCCTAGTTTTGTCCAAATCACTGATAAAGCCACAGTCAATAAAAATTATGGTTTATTTAGAAGAGGTGAAGAATATTAGAATAATACTCTTCACTTCTTCCAGCTTAATATACAATTTTTATATTTTGATTAGCTATTATAATTGGGTTAGTTGCTGAAATGGGAGGTCTAATTAACTATGGCAAGGAATAATTTTAACTACTGCATTACCATCAAAACCACTCTTGTCAAATTTTACATCTCCCTGGCAATAAAAGGAACCTGGAGTTACTATTCCCTCAACAGGTAGATAATGATGAGGTCCAAGGAGGTTTTGTAGTGAGTTGATAACTTCCACGGTTATGGTATTGTTTCCATGATTTATATAGTCAGTAATATCAACTCTATAGGGTTTCCATCCCAGTATTCCTGCTTCCTTATCATTGACCAGCACCCTAGCTACTACGCCCCAGAAGTGGCCCAATTGCAGCTCTACCCTATGGGGATCACTACCTGTATTTATATCAACATTGGCAGTATATTTTATAGAACCTGAATAGTAGGGATAACCTTGCTGAGTCCAGTCGCCAAGCAGGGTATTTTCATCTTCGTTTACTAAAGCATAGCCTTTGTCGTCCTTTTGTAGTTTAAAATCACCTACTACGTATACACTTTCAAGGCTGACTAGCTGCCCGTATTCATGGGTTTCTAGGATGATTTCATTTTGTCCAACCACTACTGCATCCTTTATATCATGCAAGATAAAGGCCCGATCCTTGTATGTCTTTCCGGTACTGCTAACAGGCTTGCCATTAACAAATACCTTGAAAATCTCAGGAGATTCAGCAGCTAGGTATATATCCCCCTTAATCTCTTCACCTACATGGAAAACATACTTGGCCTTTAGGGAATACTTTTTATCCTTCTCCTCCTGGCTGTACATCCAGGGTTGGCGGACAAAAATGTTAGATCTCTCAAGACCTAGCCTGTCTTTTAAAGCGTCATCGATAATCAGTACATTATCTTCCTTCTCCCAGGGACCATTTTCAAAGGATATACTGCATTTGTTTATGGTTAGTGCATTATAGTCCGTTCTTTGGCCCTTCCAATCTTTGACTGTCAAAGATTGGGCACTTATCTCTTTATGGGTATCCCTATGTGAGCAGGATAGCTTACTATCACAATTAGTATCATGATGAGTAGCCTCTTCATAATCCATAACCAGTAAATGAGACCCTACCGGTTCAAACTCCAAATCAATATAGCTGCCTCCATCACATGTATAGGGAGTAAGGGTAATCCTGTTTCCAGTTACAGCATCCCATTCTTCAATAGAATGGTGTTTGTCTAGTTTTAACCGAACCTTATAGCTTTCTTTTCTGCTGGTATTACATAAAAATACTAGCTTTGCATTGCCACACTTTCTTACATGACAATAAATATCATGGGCTCCTTTTCCATTTAGCTCCTCTAGATGAACCATAGTATTGCCCATACTGCTTAAAACTTCCCTAAGGGACTCTCTGTCAGCAGCAATTTTTTTTACTAGAGGACTTTGGAAAAAGTCTTTAAGCTCTTGACTTTCCTCTCCATCAAGATATGAAGGTGTGATTCCTGTTGTAATAATCCTGCCTCCATTTTGGGCGAACTCTTTTAAGAGCTTAAAACTTGTAGACCTCATAACTGTCATGGCAGGTAAAATCACGGTAGTATAGGCCATCTTGCCTATTACAAACTTGTTGCCTTCTACTCTGCCATGGCGCTCTATAATTACATCGTCACCTAAATCAAAGGGGCATTGAATCTCGCTTAGGATTTTTGCTAGGGATTTTGCAGACTCTCCAATTTCACTGATTAAGCCTTTTTCAGCTTGGCCATTGTACTCTGCCCAAGTGGAACTTGATGGATGAAGCATTAACACATCTCCTACAAATTCACCTTGGGACATGATATAGGATAGCCTGCCAATATAGTCTCCCAGTAGTCTATAATAATCCCACCAGGGCTGATGATCCATAAAGGATAATGGATAGTCCCTCTTTCTATATCCTTTCAATGATAAATGTACCAGATGCTGACACACTAGATTGATACCTAAGGCAAACTGCCAGTCGGCCACCCTCTTTTGCTCAGCAAAGTCAAGCTCCCAGCCCGATGCACCATAGGTTTCAGACAAAACCCTCTCTTTGCCCAATTGATTAGCTACGCTGGATACCTCTTTTACAATAAAGGCATTACCCACCTGCACATCTTCCTCTTCGGTATTAAAGAGTATGTCTATGCCTGGAACCTGCATAAATTCATAGTTGGGCATTACGCTTCCGTTATATGAAGGATCTGGGAAAGCATGCTCCCAAAAATGCCCCGTTAGTTTTAATCCGTTCCCTTCACACCAGTCATATATGTTCTTGGTAAAGTTTTTTACAAACAAACCTGAAACAACATCCCAAAAATCAAATCTAACCTTTCTAAAATTGCCTATATCCAGGAATAGCTTAGGAAGGTTTTCTACAATGTCATAGCCCTTTTGCTTTTTGAATTGTTCTTGGAAATTATTGGGCCAGGGCAGGTTGATGCCTTTCTGTAGATTGGGTCTAAAATCAGGCTCATCAGTAAATATTCCAGGTATGACACCACCAAAGTATTGGCCCACTGTTTCCTTATAAGCCTCATGGGTGATCTTTATAAAGGTATCTACAGCTTCCTTATTACATAAATCAGCAAAGCTTACATTACCGTATCTAGGCTCTTTTGGTCTTGTTACAACCTTGAATACCAATACATGGCCCTGGGATTTTTGGACCTCTTTTTCATCCATTTCCGTTATGTCTGTAATATTATCATTGTCCTGAAATAAATATACCTTTACAGTATCCTCATCCTTTTGAAATTGGTCACATGGCATCTTAAACATCTGTACTACCCTAGCAGCATATTCAGGGTTGTCTTTGAGTACCAAACCTCCGGCTACACCGCTAGGAAATCTGTCTTCGTCGTAGAGCCATGCCTTCATCCCTAACTTTTCTGCTTCCTCTACACAGGCTTTAACAGCTTCCATAAAGCTGTCCCCAAGGTATTTGTCCACCAAGCCGCCCCTGGGGTGCATGAAAAAGCCTCCCATACCCTGTTTATGCATTTCATGAATTTGATGAATAAGTTCTTCCTTGTCCAGCTCGTCATTCCAGGACCAGAAAGGTGCTGAGCGATATTGGTTGTCACAGTTCTTAAAGTCATTATACGAAAGCATATTATGCCATCCTTTCCTGGTATTTTAGTATCTGCCTATATCCTTAACTAGTTCTACTATATATCTAAAACCTTCAAGGCTTACACTGGATGGTATTGAATGATCAGTAGAGAATATATAGCCACCATTTTCCTTGAGGATAGGTAGAATCCTTCTAATCTCCTTTTCCATGGCGTCAATATCATCCCACAGTAGTGCGTCAATACCTCCATGAAGCACTAATCTATCTCCATACTTTTGCTTTAATTCTACCGGATCCATGCCGGCCTTTACTTCAAGGGGATTTAATGCATCAATGCCTATTTCTAATAGATCGGGGATAAATGGATTTATATCTCCATCAGAATGTAGCCTTGCCTTAATACCCTTGCTGTGAGCCCATTCAACTGCCTTTTTATGGACTGGTTTTAATACGTCTCTGTATGTTTGCAAGGAGAAAAATTGGTTATGCTTGTAGGCCATGTCATCGTACCACATAACACTATCGAATTCATAGCCTGCGTCCCATACTTTTTCTAGTAGCTGTATATTCACATCTAAGAAGTGGTTAAACATATCCATGCACCATTCAGGATCTTCCAATAGGGCTATAAGTATTCTTTCCGTGCCTACAACCCATGAGTGAGTAACATCAAATCCGAACCATAATAGGCCTTCAATCCACTGTCCTTCTTCCCGCCATTTTTTATAATTAGCCTCCAGGTATTTCCAATCTATCCTGTCATCATCGGGGGTCATTTTTTCCTTCATCTTTAGCCAAGAATCCTTGTCTACCACTGTAAAATCTAAAAACTCTGGGGTAGATTCTATATTCTTCCATTGCTTTTGGGTTACTCCCCATGGTGAAGTATATATAATATACTCATCCGTTTCCTCGATTACCTTATATGGATACCTAAAGCTATTATCTACCCGTATAGTTGCTATCTTATCTATATCAAAATAGTCCCTGTAGTCAACGCCCTCTGGCATCCCTTCCCTATTCCATCGTTTAATGGTGGAGAGCCAGGGGGAATCGAATATTGGCACCCTATCCGCGTCCTTGTGTTCATACATTCTTTTAATTCGCTCATAGGTTGTTAGCTTACTCACGAAAAATCCTCCTTAATCCCCAATTTTTTTACATCTTCCCAGCCAATACGCCTTATACCTAAATCGTCTAATACCTGCCTTACCTCATCATCCATAAAAAGCAAATATTCTAAATAACGTTTATGCCAAGTTGGGATTATCTCTTTTATTTCTGGGGTTTCGATGACAGGATGGATGGTCAAGACATTTAACCCAGGCTTAATCTCCTTAGCTTTTTTTATAAAGTCCTGCTTTTTGGTTTCCAAGTCTTCCCCTTCCCCACTGGATATCTTTCCAGTTACTAGGGGGAAACCACTACCTCTATAAATCTCCCTCCTTTCTTCATCCCATAACATATCTTTAGAAATGTTAGGTACAATATTATATTTCGACGCAGCCTCTAGATATACCTTCAAAAAACTTGGATTACTTGCCACCACCCACATGTGGCTGTCTATATGAGTAAACCTAAGCCCCCACTTTTTGGCCAAGTTTATTTGGGCATATATTTCATGCTCTACCTGGCTACATGGGACTGAGCTTAATTCATTATCAAATCCTTTCCACATAAATCCATCTTCATCTAGAAGATCAGGTACATCCTTTGCATCTGACACAGGCCTCCATCTACATACATCCCATTCGCTAGTATGAGTTAAATGGATACCTACATCGTATTGGGGATTTTTATTATGCCATTTTATAAAATCATGGGCCCAGGGGCAGGGCATCATTATACTGCCACTGGTTGCTATACCCTTTTTAAAAAGATTTATAGCCGCTTTATTAGCGGCATAACTCATACCAATATCATCTATATGGATAATTAACCATTTTTCTTTTTCCACTTGTAATCCTCCTCTTAGCCTTTTACACTACCCAAAACCAAACCTGTAGTAAAGTATTTCTGCAAGAATAAACATAGAGTATAGGAATAGTTGCCACGCACACTTGGGTCGCCCGAATGGTTTTAGGTGATAGTTTGGCAATTATATTTTGTTGTTCAGTTGTAAGGAATCTAGACACATCTATAGTTAGCATAGAATGCAAATATGTCTGTAGAGGATAATGATAGGGTTTTTTCATATATAACATACCATCAAACCAGGAATTCCAATGGCCTACTATTACAAATAATCCTATAGTGGCAATTGCAGGTTTGGATAAGGGAACATAAATCCTCCATAAAATATTCCAATGACCTGCTTCATCTAAAAATGCCGCTTCCTCTAACTCCTTTGGTAAACCACGGAAAAAGCTTAACATAAGGATAATGTTCCAAGTACTTACTGCACCAGGTAAAATCAAAGCCCATATAGTATCCATAATTCCTGTGTAGTGTACTATAAGAAAGCTTGGTACAAGGCCTCCTGAGAAAAGCATGGTGAAAAAGTATACCCATACATATATTCTTCTAGCCCTAAACTCAGCAGTATTTTTAGATAATGGATAAGCAGCCATTATGGTCAAAATCATACCAATACTGGTACCAAGTATTACCCTTTGTATAGATATAAACATTGCTGCCCAAAAATTGCCCGATCTCATAACAAATTTATATGACTCCAAGGTAAAATCTTTGGGAAGCAACCAAACAGCACCTGCTGCTGCTTTATGGGGCGAACTTAAGGAAACTGAAAAGACATTAATAATAGGAAATAAGCAAATCAGTGCAGCAGTTATAACGATTATATAGTTAAATACTGTGAATATTTTATATCCTCTAGTATCCATATAGTATTTACCTTTTCTCTTTGTCATTTAAGCATCCTCCTAGAAAATCTCGTAGTCGGCAAATTTATAGGCCATCCAATAAGATACGGATATGAGTATCATGGATATGACCGACTTAAATAATCCTACTGCAGTTCCAAAATCATACTGTCCAGATTGCATACTAATACGGTAAACTAAAGTATCAATAATATCTCCTGTCTCAAGTACAGGTACGCTATACAGGTTAAATATTTGGTCAAATCCAGCATTAAGGATATTTCCTAAGGATAAAACCATGGACAATACTATTATGTTCATTATAGAAGGTATGGTCACATGTATTGTTTGCTTAAACCTGCTTGCGCCATCAACAATAGCAGCCTCGTACAAAGTAGGATCTATACCTGTTATGGCGGCAAGATAAATAATAGTACCAAATCCAAATTCCTTTATAGTCTCTGTTACCACCATCATAAAAGGAAACAGGTTCTTGTCTCCCAGCCAAAATTTAGGTTCACTTCCAAATAGGGTGGCAGCTATAGCGTTGACAACCCCATCGGGTGCCAATACCTCCTTCAAAATTCCTGCCATTATTACCCATGATAAAAAGTGAGGCATATATACAATAGTTTGCACCATTCGTTTTACTGGCCTATTTCTAACTTCATTAATTAGCAATGCAAAAGTCAAGGGCACAAAAAACATGGCTATAATCTTACCTATAGCAATATTAAGGGTATTAAACAATGCCCTTGTAAAATCAGGACTGGAAAATAGCCTTTTAAAATGAGCAAAGCCCACCCACTCCGATTGCCAAAAGGCTTTTACTCCTAAACCTATATTAAAATCCTGAAAAGCTATTACTATACCTATCATGGGTAAGTATCTGTATATAATAAGCAATATTAAGCTAGGCAAAATCATTAAATGCAGTGACCTGGTGCCTAATCTAGTACTGTTTTTACTTTTACGAGTCATAATACCTACCTCTCCTCTTTTATTCTGCCGTTCTGTTAAGTTAAATGAAAATTGAGGTTCTATAATAAATGTTGGGGTGGAAAATAATTTACCCTAACATTTATTTT
>ERZ773359.3668-NODE-3668-length-17229-cov-4.919413_pt1 | contig 17229 bp, 13 predicted proteins | sample MGYA00374955_ERZ773359 | MGnify/ENA primary metagenome ERZ773359 (study PRJEB29098, sample SAMN04486028) | biogas fermenter metagenome | study: EMG produced TPA metagenomics assembly of the Biogas fermentation microbial communities from Germany - Plant 4 DNA1... | reverse complement strand
TAGATAATGGACATAGTAGTTTAAGCACATATGGACAAAGTATAATAAATGCAGAATCAAAATATAAAGATGTATATATAGTAGGTTCAAGTGATACAGGATCTAATAATTATGAAGCAAATAAAAACAAATATGGCGATGCCATATACGAAACAAGTTCGAGTTATGAAAGCTCTAATTCATGGAATATCGATTATTCATATATGCCGAACTCCAGCAATCCATGGTTCCCTCGTGGCGGCTACTACAACGATGGCACGGATGCGGGCGCGTTTAACTTCTCCTACAACAATGGCGTTGCGAGCTTGGACATCAGCTTCCGCCCAGCTATAATTGTTACTAAATAGAAATAAAATGGCTGTGTTTAATCACAGTTTTTTTTGTTAAAGGAAATTTAAAAGGCTTCTTGTATGTTATATATAGGAGGGTGATATTATGGAAGTTTTTCTTAATATTTTAGAAGTGTTAAAAAAATATTATAAGTATGTTTTTGTAGTAATATTATTTATAATTTTAGGTACAACTACATGCATTAGTGGAAAAGGAGGTGAAATTGAAGAAGATATTAAATTAGAAGTTAATGTACCAGAAATTACTAAAGAGGAAAAACAAGAAGAGGAATATGTAATTGTTGATATAAAAGGTGCGGTTGTACAACCTGGTGCTTATATGTTAAAAAGTGACAAAAGAATATATGATGCAATTAAAGCTAGTGGTGGACTTACGGATAATGCTGACACCACTTTGATAAATCTTAGTAAAAAATTAAAAGATGAAATGGTAATTATTGTTCACACAAAAGAACAAGTTGAAGAATATACGAAAAAAGAACCAACAGTTATTTATAAAGAAGTTGAATGTGTATGTCCAGAACTTAAAAATGACGGATGCGTGGCTTATGAGGAAACAAATGAAGATAAAGATGATAATAAAATATCACTAAATGAAGCAACACTTGAAGAATTGATGACTTTACCAGGTATTGGAGAGACAAAAGCTAAAAGTATTATTGAGTATCGAAATCAAAATGAAGGATTTACTAGTATTGAAGATCTATTGGAGGTAAAAGGTATCGGAGAATCGATTTTTGAGCAAATTAAAGAGCTTATTACAATCTAAAAGGGTATATATTATTATTTTAATTTTATCGCTTATATGCGCCTTTTTTATACTAAAAAATGAGATATATTTAAGTAATTACAATGGTAATGAAACTAAAATCAACGGTTTTATTAAAAATATAAATATTGATGGCAATCATGTTAAAATGGTTGTACATGGTAAAGAAGATATAATAGTTAATTATTATGCCAAAAAAGAAGAGGAAATAATTAATATTAAAAATAACTATAAAATTGGCGATTATATAAAAATACATGGCAGTTTAGAAAAACCAAAAGATAATACAGTTTTTAATTTGTTTAACTATAAAAAATATTTATTAAGCAAAAAAATTTATTGGATATTTACTGGTGAAAAAATAGAAAAATTAGATTTAAAACCTCAAAAATTTTATTTAATAAAAAGAAAAATTATAGAAAGAATAGATAGTATTGATAAAAGTTCAGGATATATTAAAAATTATATTATTGCCGAAAGAAATGATATAGATCCTAATATTTATCAAAGTTATCAAAGCAATGGGTTAAATCATTTATTAACATTATCTGGAGCGCATCTTTCTTTTTTTGCTTTTATAGTTTTATTTATTGTAAATAAATTAATTAGTTCTAAAGTGCTGAATTATATGATTACAATTATAATCCTTTTCTTTTATTTACTTTTAACTGCGTCACCACCATCATTGCTCCGTTCTTTTATAATGTTCATATTGCTAAGAATTAATGAATTATTTAAATTAAAAATTAATGCCTTAAATTTTTTTATTCTAGTTTTTTCAGCATTGATCATATATAATCCATATTATTTTTATCATTTAGGTTTTCTTTTTAGTTTTTGTATTAGTTTTTATTTAATTATCTTTAGTGATATTATTAATCAATATCAAAATTATTTTACTAAGTTATTTATTATATCTACTATTGCATTTTTATCTAGTATACCAATTTTAATAAATAATTTTTTTGAAATAAATTTACTTACTCCTTTTACCAACCTTATTTTTGTGCCAATTTTTTTACTAATTATTTTTCCTTTGTCAATTATTGTATTCATGATTCCGATGCTAGATAATTTATTATATTTAATAATTAATATTACTGAAAAATTATCATTAATAGTAAGTAATATAGATATATTAGTAATAACTTTAAAGCATTTACCTTGGTATGGAATAATTATTTATTTTGCAGTTATTACTTTTGTGTTACATTCTTTTCGTAATAAAAAGTATTACCGCTTCATATATTTATTAATAGTGATTCTAATTCATTATTTAAGTCCATTATTTAACAAGTATCCAGTTATTACCTTTATTGATGTTGGACAAGGAGATTCCACTTTAATAGAACTTCCTCATAATAAGGGCAACATTTTAGTTGATACTGGTGGTGTTATTTCTTTTAGTCAGGAAGAATGGCAAAAAAAGAAAAAAGAATATTCTTTGGCTAAATCAAGAATAATTCCTTATTTAAAATCTAGAGCAATTAGAAAAATTGATTATTTAATATTAACACACGGTGATTATGATCATATGGGCGAAGGAAAAATAATTATTGATAATTTTAAAGTTGATCACGTAATCTTTAATAGTGGGAATAATAATGATTTAGAAAAAGATTTAATTGATGTTCTTGAAAACAAAAAAATATCTTATTCATTTTATAGTCAAGAAAAATTGAAAATAAAAAATTATCAATTTTATTTTTTAAATCAAAAAAATTATCAAAATGAAAATAAAGATAGTCTAATTATATATACTAAATTAAATGGTGTGAATATATTGTTAATGGGAGATGCAGAAAAAGAAAATGAAAAATTTGTTGTCAATGTATATAAATTACCAAAAATGGATATATTAAAAGTAGGACACCATGGTTCGAAAACTAGTACTTCTAATGATTTTATCGAAGCTATAAAACCAAAATATGCAGTAATATCAGCGGGATTCAATAATCGATTTAACCATCCCCATCAAGAAGTGATTGACACCTTTCAAAAACATGATGTTAAATATTTTTTAACAAGCATAAACGGTAGTATTAGATTTTTCTTAAAAGATGAAATAATAATAGAAAGTGTGCGCTAAACGTTTAGCGTTTAACATAGATAGGTGTGGTTAATCAATACCGAGAAAAAACCTAATTTTATAGGTTTTTTCTTTTTTCTTTTTTTTTGACACAATTAAAAATATAATATATAATATCGAATATTGAAAGATATTGTATAATTTGCGATTAAAAACAACAAAAAATGAAAAAAATTAAAAAATTTTTGTAAAAAAAAAAAAGGAAATCAGAAACTTTTGTTGTATATTATTTAGGGGGAGAAATGTATATATGAATAGATTAACAAGAGAGCAAATTAATGAAATTAGAACTAGTGTTAATATTGTTGATGTCGTCTCATCATATATATCTTTAACTAAGCGGGGAAAAAATTATTTTGGTATTTGCCCATTTCATGATGATAGAAATCCTAGCCTTAGTGTTTCTCCCGATAAACAAATATATACTTGCTTCTCTTGTGGGGCAACTGGTAATGTGTTTACATTTATTATGGATTATGACAATGTTAGCTTTCATGAAGCATTAAAAAAGGTTGCGAATATTGCTGGACTTGATTTTGATTTTGGTCCATCAAAAAAGATAGTTAAAAAACATGAAAAATTATATGAAATATATGAAGTTGCTCAACTTTTTTATCAAAATAATATTAATACTGAATATGGAATTGAGGCTAAAAAGTATTTGTTAGATCGAGGTCTTGATGACGAAATAATTAAAGAATTTGGTATAGGTCTTTCTTTAACAAATAACCAAATGTTAACGAAAATATTGTTAAAAAAAGGGTTTGAATTATCTGATTTAATAAAAAGTGGATTAGTTGTTAAAAATAATTATGGGCATAATGATATTTTTTATAACCGTATCATGTTTCCTTTAACTAATATCAATGGACAAGTAGTAGGATATAGTGGACGTATTTTTAATGATGATGATAATGCCAAATACATTAATACTAAAGAAACTCCGATTTTTAAAAAAGGAGAACTATTATATAATTATCACCGCGCCAAAGACGAGGCACGACGAAAAAAATTTGTAATACTTACTGAAGGCTTTATGGATGTAATTAGATGTCATGCAAACGGAATCAAAAATGTTGTTGCAACTATGGGGACTGCTGTTACTAAACAACAAGCACTACTTTTAAAAAAAATGGCACCAGAAGTTGTAATTTGTTTTGATGGTGATGAAGCAGGAGCAAAAGCCACTTATGCGTGTAGTAATGAACTTATAAGTGTTGGTATTATCCCTAAAATTATAAGATTAGAAGATAATATGGATCCTGATGAATATATAAAAACTCATGGGGTAAAACGCTTTGAACAAAAACTTGAAAACGCCATGAATGTAATGGATTTTAAAATATCATATTTGAAAAATAATCGAAATTTACAAAATAATGAAGATTTAGCTAATTACATTAATGATATTATTAAAGAATTAAATTTAATTGATGATGAAATATTAAGAGAATTAACGTTAAAAAAGATTAGTGAAGAATCAGGACTGGATATCGAAATATTAAGAAATCAATTGAAAAAAAATGAAACTCAACCTAAGAAGGTACCTTCATTAAAACAAGAAGTAAAAGAAAAAAGAGATAAATATACAATGGCTGAACAAAATTTGCTTTATTATATGATTAAAAGTAAGGAAGTTATTTCAATATATAATAAAAATGTTTGTTTTATGCCAACTGCTAAGTATCGCTACTTAGCGCAAGAAATAGGTTATTTCTATAAAGAATATAAATATTTTGATATAGCTGATTTTTTTTCGTATATTGCTGATAATGATGAAATGATTCAAACAATTGGTGAAATTCAAAAACTTAATTTGAAAGAAGAGTATACATTAGATGAAATTGAAGATTATATAAATGTTATCAAAGAATACAATATTAATTATGAATGTCGTCGTTTAATGGATAAAATGAAAAAAGAAACCGATCCAATTGAAAAAGCAAAAATTGCAGAAAAAATTAAAGAAATGAAAGTAGGGATGAAAGTATGATTAATGAAATTAAAACATTTGAAGAAAGAAAAGAAGAATTAGTTAATATCGGTCATGAAAAAGGTTATATTACTTATGAAGAATTGGCAGATTCTTTAAAAGGTTTAGAACTAGATGCTGATTCTTTAGATGATTTGTATAATACTTTTACTGAAAATAATATTAAAGTAGTATCACAAGATGAAACTTACGAAGATGAACAAGATGAAACAAAAATATTGCTAGATGATCATGCTTTAACTAAAGATTTAACAATTAATGATCCTGTTCGTATGTATTTAAAAGAAATTGGACAAATTAAATTATTAACATATGAAGAGGAATTAGAGTTAGCGGATAGAATTGAAGCTGGAGATGAAGAAGCGAAAAAAATATTGGCCGAAGCCAATCTTCGTTTAGTTGTTAGTATTGCTAAGCGTTATGTTGGACGCGGAATGTTATTTCTTGATTTAATTCAAGAAGGAAACATCGGACTTATGAAAGCCGTTGAAAAATTTGATGTTTCAAAAGGATATAAATTTTCAACTTATGCAACTTGGTGGATTAGACAAGCTATTACACGTGCAATTGCTGATCAGGCAAGGACTATAAGAGTTCCTGTACACATGGTTGAAACTATCAACAAACTAGCACGTATTCAAAGACAATTAACGTTAGAATTAGATCGTGAACCAACTGAAGAAGAATTAGCTAAAAAAATGAAAGTATCAGTTGAAAAAATCAGAGAAATTTATAAAATTTCACAAGAACCAGTAAGTTTAGAAACGCCAATAGGTGATGAAGCTGATTCGCATTTAGGTGATTTTATTAAGGACGAAAGAAATTTAGATCCGGAAGAATATACAACAAATGAAATGCTAAAAGAAGAAATTGCTGGAGTACTGCTTACTTTAACTGAACGAGAAGAAAAAGTTATTAAATTGCGCTTTGGATTAGAAGACGGAAAAACACGCACCTTAGAGGAAGTAGGTCTATTATTTGGTGTTACTCGCGAGAGAATTAGACAGATTGAAGCTAAAGCATTAAGGAAACTTCGCCATCCATCTCGTTCAAGAAAATTAAAAGATTATATGATAGATTAAACAATATAATAATCATAAGAGATAAATTAGTCTCTTTTTTTTGAAAAAATTGAGGAAAAAATGCAATTTTATCAAATCTTATAAAAAACACCACTATATACTATAGAAAAAAAGTTGGACCATTACTATAATTTTGATTTACTTTTTTTTGATAGTTAGTACTAGGTGTTGGTGAAGTAGGTGAAACATTAACATCGTTTGTTTTTGATGGCGTATTATCAATTTTTTGAAATTCATTCATTACCCTAAACATTGTTTTAGCATTTCTGTAAATTGGGGGAATTTGTCTTGCAATGGGGATAATTTGATTAATAACATTAAGTGTTTTTTGGGTACCGCTTAGAAGGGAAGACCAATTTATACCTCCGCGGAAAAGCGATCCAAATAATCCAAAGTTACTAAAAAGTCCCGGGTTAGTATGAGGCATCATAAATGGAAAATTATAATAATAATTCATTTTTGGAACTCCTTTCTTAATTTAATTATATGAATTTTTATAAAAATGTTTTATTAAAACAATATTTATGATATAATTTTTGTGTATATAATATAAAGAATAGATTGTCGGGGTGTGTTTAGTGAACAAATCAGTGATACTAATACCTTTTATTTATGTCTATCGAATAGTTTCTTTTATTTTAAATATATTAATTAGGTTTGTAAGATATGTAGCGTTAGGAATCTTCTTTTTTAATATTATCCTAATTTCAATGGTTGTTAATTCAATATTTGAGATAGTAAGATTAACTTTAATCGGTTTTATCTTTTTATCATATTTAATATATTTGGCAGTAATTAAATTGCCTTTTAAATTTATTTTTTACGTTTTAAAAGGTTTTGTATGGATAAGTTATATTGTATATCGATTCATTCGATACGTTATTTTAGGATTTATTTTTCCATTTGTAATAATATATGAAATTATTGCTTTTGTGTTCTCATCTATCAGAAATCTATATCATAGATATCAAGCATATGTCGAAAGAATTAAAACTGCCCGACTAAATAAAAAGAAACGATTAGAAGAAGAACGAGCTAAAAAGCGTGCAATTCTTGAAAAACGCAAATTAGAAGAGAAGGCTCGTAAACAACGTTTAAAGGAAGAAAAATTAAAAAAGAAAAGAAAACGTCACAAAGAAATGACAGAAGTTTATGTTAATGAAAATGTTAAAATTGAAAAGAAAACTTTTGGTGAACGAATTGACGAGTTTTTGCGCAAAATAATCGTTTTTCCGCAAAAGGTTAAGCAAAAAATTATTGAAAAATATAACAATTCTTCATTTGTGAAAAACTCCCGAAACAAACGCGATATGGAAAAACAAGCTTTATTAATTGAATTTGCTACTAACAAAGAAGAACGCAGCGATGTTAAAATTCTATATGAATATGTTGCTAAAGATCCAGATGGAAAGATTGTTAAAGGATATTTTGATGCATATTCAAAAGTCGAAGTACATTCTTTCTTATTAAGTGAAGGATATGAAGTATATCGAATACGTACTAACAAGTGGATACAATTTTTCTATGGTCGATCATCAACAAATAAAGTTAAGATTAAAACAAAAAAATTACTGTTTTTCTTAACTCAATTATCAACTTATTTAAAATCAGGAATTCCATTAGTTGATTCATTAAAAATTTTAACAAGACAATATAAAAACAAGGCATATCAAAAAATATTTAGATCAATGATTTACGATTTAACAATGGGTGATAGCTTTAGTGAAGCGATGATTAAACAAGGAGAAGCCTTTCCAAGACTTTTAATAAATATGATTAAAGCAGCTGAAATGACTGGACAATTACCAGAAACACTGGATGAAATGGCCGAATATTACACACAAACTGAAAAAACAAGAAAACAAATGATTACAGCCATGATTTATCCAACAATTGTTTTTGTTTTATCGATTGCTGTTATATCATTTATTTTAATCTTTGTTATACCAAAATTTGTTCAAATTTATGAATCTATTGATCAAACCCAAATTCCAAAATTTACTCTTATGGTTATGGCTGCTAGTGACTTTTTAGAAAATAATTTAATTTGGGTATTAATTGGCTTTATTATCTTTATTTTAATTATGAGATATTTATATAATAACGTTAAATTAATTAGAACATTGCTTCAATATATTTTTATGAAAACCCCAGGTTTTGGAAAAATTATTATTTATAATGAAATTACTATGTTTACAAAAACCTTTGCCTCACTTTTATCACACAACATATTTATTACTGATAGTATGGATGTATTAAATCGCATTACTAATAACGAAATATATAAAATGTTGATTTTAGATACTATTAGTAACCTTGCACGTGGTGAAAAAATATCAAAGTCGTTTAAGGATCACTGGGCATTTCCATTACCAGCTTATGAAATGTTGGTAACAGGTGAAAGGACAGGTCAACTTGCGGAAATGATGGCAAAGGTAGCTGATTATTATCAAGAACTACACCGTAACGCTGTAACTCGTCTTAAAACATTAATCGAACCAGCATTATTGATTATGCTAACTGTTGTTATTGGTATGATTGTACTTTCAATAATAATTCCAATGTTTAACGCATTTAGTTTAATTCAGCAATAAGGAGTTAGAAATATGGAAATATATTATGCATTATTTTTCTTTATTTTAGGAATAAATTTAGGATCATTTTACAATGTAGTAGGTTATAGACTACCAAAGGGGGAATCTATTATTTTCCCTCCTTCACATTGTCCAAATTGTAATCATCAATTAACATTTTGGGAATTATTTCCTATTTTTTCTTATATTTTCCAATTAGGTAGATGTAGGAAATGTAAATCGAAAATATCATTTTTTTACCCCTTAATTGAATTTACAACAGGTGTATTATTTGTTCTTGCATATTTTGTTTTTGGACTTTCTATTGAATTATTTATATCACTAATATTAATATCGATGACATTAATCATTATTATTAGTGATTATTTATATTTAATTATTCCTGATGAAGTACTAATTGTCTCAAGTGGACTTATTCTTATTGGAATATATTTTTTAAAAGGAATTAGTGGGGTAGGCGAAGCTTTTTTTAACGGATTAGTTGCTTTTAGTATCATGTTTTTAATTAAAAAATTAGGTGATTATTTATTTAAAAAAGAATCAATGGGTGGCGGAGATATTAAATTACTTTTTGTTTTTGGTTTGGTTTTTGGTTGGGAAATTTCACTTGTGATTATTTTTCTAGCATCATTTATTGGTCTTCCTATTTCCGTTTTTATGTTATACAAAAAACCAAACCATGATCGCATCATCCCATTTGGACCATTTCTTTGTGTTGCGGCTGTAATTGTTTTATTTTTAAAAATTGATATTAACATTATTATGGGAATATTAATGTAATCAAAAAACCAAGGTAGAGTTCCTTGGTTTTTAAATATCTATAAAATCAAAATCATTAGTAATTGGAATTGGCTCACTTTTTTCAGCTTTTGATTCAGATTCATGTTTTTTTCCGTTTCCGTTTTCTGAACTTTCTACAGCAATCGCAGTTGAATCGAGTGCTGTTTGAAGATCATATTGTCCGTATGCTTCTTCACCTTCAAGTTCAATTAATTTTAGAACTTCTTCAAAAGTAGTTAGACCAGATATTACTTTTTCTAAACCATCTTGCAATAATGTAGTAACATCAGAAGTATACACTAATTTTCGTAATTGTTCACGTGGAATACCGGCACTTATAGCGTCTCTAATTTCTTGGTTGATAATTAAAACTTCGTGAATAGCGATACGACCATGATAGCCATTTCCGCACACTTCACAACCTTCTGCAGCGTACACTTCATCAACGTTTTTATTTAAAACTTTTTGAATTAATTTTTTCTCATATTCATTGGTAGGTCGAGTTGAACGACAATTTTCACATAATTTTCTAGCAAGTTTTTGTGAAATAATTCCTGTTAAAGAACTAGCTAGTAAGTATCTTTCAACTTCCATATCTAACAATCTTTCAATGGTATTTAATGAGTCATTTGTATGAAGAGTAGATAAAACTAAGTGACCAGTAATTGATGCTCGAACAGCAATTTTTGCTGTTTCGGTATCACGAATCTCACCAATCATGATAATGTTTGGGTCTTGTCGTAAAATAGAACGAAGGGCTGTAGCAAAGTCTAATCCTATTTCGCTGTTAGTTTGAATTTGGATAACGCCTTTAATATCCATTTCAATTGGATCTTCAACTGTGATAATGTTGGTTTCTTCTTTATTAAGACGTTGTAAAATCGAATAAACTGTAGTTGATTTACCAGTACCAGTTGCACCAGTAACTAAAATAATACCATTTGGTACGCTTATCATTTTTAATACCTTTTTATAGTTTTTTTCACTAAAACCAAGATTTTCAATACCACTTAAACTCATTGAGTAGTCCAAAATACGAATAACGATTTTTTCACCATTACTAGTTGGAATTGATGAAACACGAAGATCTAAATCAATACCTTCAAGATTTGTCTTTATTGCACCATCTTGTGGTAATCTTGATTCAGTAATGTTCATACCAGCAATAATTTTGATTCTAGTAATTAAATTTTTTTTCACTGCGTTTGGAATTTCGCAGTAATTTACAAGCAAGCCATCAATTCTAATTCTAACTTTCATATAATCTGGAAGGGGATCAAAATGAATATCACTCGCCCCACGTTTAGCAGCATCTACTAATATACTGTTAACAGCCTCAACAACTGGAGTTTTTTCAAAATCAATTTTTCTTAACATTACGTCAACCCCTTTTTAATATTAGGACTAGCATTCATCCTAAAAATATTATATAATACATTTAAGATAATTACAATCTAAAAGGGGTATGTTTATGAAAAAATACAAAAATTTAGGTTTTATGTTGACAGAAACACTAATTGTATCAACTTTTATTTCAGTAACACTTATTTATATGTTTATCCAATTCCAGAAAATAAATCAAAATTATAACCGAACATTTTCTTATAATACCGTTAACAATTTATATGCAACTAAACAAATAATAAACTACATTATGGATGTTGATTATTCAAATATCAAAGATTATCTAACAAATAGTAATGAAAAATTTTTAACACTTACTAATTGTCCGAGTCATTTGTTTCTAGAACCAAATTATTGCAAAAAATTATTTGAAGCATTAAAAATTCAAGATGTCTACTTTACATATGAAGATCTTAGTATTGTCAAAAATGCAATGCAAAATGATCACACCGTTTTAGAAGAAACAATAACATTTTTAGATTATATTGATTATCAACCCGGTGCCCAAACGTTTCGCCTAATTGTTCATTATCAAGATGGAACATATGCATCATTAAGATTGAAAGAAGGGATATAAATGAAATCCAAAAAAGGATTTACAATTGCCGAATTAGTACTATCGTTTAGTATTTCAAGTATGGTTATAGTATTACTTTTCCAATTGTTACTATCATTAAAAGATTTGTATAATATGACGGGATATAAAACAGAAATGCTTATCAAACAAGCAACCATCTCCAAACAAATTAATGAAGTGTTAAGTGCTAATACCATCATTGGAATAGAAGATTGTGGAGTGGATTGTATTCTTTTTAGTTTTGATAATGGTTCCAACAAAGAACTATCAATCAATAGAGAACATAAAATAATAAATTTTGGTGATTTTTCAACCAAACTAGTTAAAGACAGTGAATTTGGTGAACCAAATATAATGTTTTATCGAAATTATGGAAATGTTAATAATCGTTTTAATTCGTTTATTTTAATTGACATACCAATTTATTACCCATTATATGAGGATGAAAATTTTGGAATAAACGTTGTATATCAATATAATAGCAACGAACAACTTTTGATAGAAGAAGAATTTTAAATATATATTATCCAATAATCAAAAATAAGAAATACTATAAACGAGGAAATTATAGCATGTAGAAGACGAGCGGTTAAAAATGGTAAATATTTAATTTGAGTATCACTTAAAATACTAATTGTTTGCATATGCACACTAAATCCGCCAAATGATATAATCATAGTAGATAATATTGTTTTAAGTTTTAAAGGAATTTCTAACAAACTAATATATTTTAATCCCTGCGTCATTTCAACAAAACCATTCAATATTGCTTGTGAATAATTACTAAGATTCAAATTATTATCAATTATTTGAGTGATAATTAAAAACATGGTAATTACCCCTAAAATTAGAAGTAAAGTATTAATACTATTAATTAAAGAATTAGTAATAATTTCCCCAAAAGTAAGATCGTTATTAATTCTTTTATTATGCATGCTATTAATTGCTTTTTTAATAGATATCTTTGTATTTTCTTCTTTAGATGGATAATAATTTCGAAAAAGTAAACCAATAATCACATTTGTTAAATAATGAGAAAGTAAAATTAAAATTCCAATTTCCTGATTGTTTAAAAAGAGAATAGATACCGTGCCTAAAATAAATAAGGGATTAGAAAAATGACTAAACGTTAATACTTTAGTTGCTTCATGTTCATTTAAACTACCGTTTAAATATAGTTCTCGAGCGTATTTGGCACTGCTGGGGAAGCCGGATAAAATACTCATTCCCCAAACAAAAGAAGCTTTACTATTTAATCGAAATAGTTTTTGCATTAATGGTTTACTTAGTTCGGAAAATAATTCTACAACACCATAATTAATTGCAATTTCCGTTACGACAAAAAAAGGAAATAAAGAAGGAAAAATATTATTGCTCCAAATACCAATTGAAAAACGAACAGATTCTAAAATTGAATGTGAACCTGTAAGTATTTCAAATATAAAAATTACTAAAACCAAAAAAATAATTATACTTTCTATTTTTTTTTTCATAAACACACCCTTATTAACTATAATTTAGTATTAGAAAGGAATGACCTATGTTTAATAAAATATATGATGAAATTTTAAAAATAATAAAAAATAATTATTTATTTATTATCTTTTTTTTCATTGGATTTGCTATAGCAAACATTAAATTACCAATATATATAAATGCTCCCGGTGGGATTAGTGATGTTTCTGAAAAAATTGAAATAAAAGATTATACAATTGATAAAAATACTTTTCACATGGCATATGTTTATGAATTTCAAGCAACAATACCAACACTTATTTATTCTTACTTTAATAATAATTGGGATTTAATAAAAAAAGAAGAAGTTATTTATGAAAATGAAACCAAAGAAGAAACAGAATTTAGAAATAAAATGTTGTTAAATGAGGCCAACCAAACAGCAATTATCGTAAGTTTTAATAAAGTCAATAAAGAAGTTAATGTCAAAAACAAACGTTTTTTTGTTACTTATATTGATAAAATGGCCAAAACTGATTTAAAAATAAAAGATGAAATTTTAAAAATTAATAATCAAGAAATAAGAGAATTAGAAGATATAAAAGAAATAAGCAAAAATTTTGTAGCTGGCGAAGAAATAACAATTCAAGTTAAAAGAGATGATGAAATTTTAGAAAGAAAAGCAACGATTATTGAAATTGAAGAACAATTAGTTATTGGTATATTAATTTCTGTTGATCAAGAAATAGAAACTAATCCTGAAGTAAATTTTAATTTTAAAAAATCAGAAAGTGGTCCTTCCGGTGGATTTATGATTAGTTTAGCTCTTTATGATGCTTTAACGGGCGGAAATTTAGGTAATGGCAAAAAAATTGCCGGAACGGGAACCATTGATATATATGGTAATGTAGGTGAAATTGGTGGTGCTAAATACAAATTAAAAGGTGCGGTTAAAGATAAAGTTGATATTTTCTTTGTGCCAGCTGGTGAAAATTATAATGAAGTAATGGAAGTTAAAAAAGAAAAAAATTATGATATAACTGTGGTTCCAATTAAAACACTAGATGATGCTATAGAATATTTGAAAAATTTGTAAAAAACAATAGGTTTTAATAAAAGGTGTTTATTACAAAAACTTTCTTTTTAAAAGTGGACTAACACCTTTTTTTTTGATAAAATTAAAGAAGGTGGTTTAAGTGAAATATAGTGAAGTTGACGTCTCAAAATTAACTCCCATGATGAGACAATATATAGATATAAAAAATAAATATAAAGACATCATTATTTTTTTTCGTTTAGGCGATTTTTATGAAATGTTTTTTGAAGATGCCATTTTAGCATCAAAAATACTTGAAGTTGCCTTAACAGGACGAAATGCAGGATTAGACGAACGTATTCCTATGTGTGGTGTTCCATACCACTCAGCACAAATCTACATTGAAAAATTAGTTGAACAAGGTTATAAAGTAGGTATTTGTGAACAACTAGAAGATCCAGAAGCAACAAAAGGAATTGTTAAACGTGATGTTGTACAAATCATAAGCAAAGGAACCTTAATTGATAATGAATCATTAGTTGAATATGAAAATAATTACATTGGTAGTTTAGTTTATTTTAATAATGCATATGGTCTAAGTTATACGGATATTTCAACAGGAGAATTATATGTTAGTATCATAGATTCAAATATTAGTAAAGTTATTAGCGAAGTAATAAATACGGGTTTAAAAGAAGTCGTTGTTAGTGAAAAAGTAGATTCTAATATTATTTCAATCTTAAAACATCAATTTAAATTAGTAATAACTGTTCATAAATCATATGATATTAGTGGGTATGAAAAATTATATAGTGATTTAAATGATTTTCGCATGATTGAAACAATTAAGCATTTATTAAGTTATATTGATCAAACTCAAAAAAGAAGTTTAATCCATTTTCAAAAAGCCGTTGTTAAAGAGGAAAATCAATATTTAAAAATGGATGTTCATACAAAAAGAAATTTAGAGTTAACGGAAACTTTAAGATTAAAACAACGAAATCATTCATTAATTTGGCTGCTAGATAAAACCAAAACCGCAATGGGATCACGTTTGTTAAAAAAATGGATTGAAAACCCTTTAATTAATAAAGAAGAAATTAATCGTAGGCATGATATTGTAGAAACATTAATTAAAGAATTTATTATAAAAAATGATTTACAAACTACTTTACAAGAAGTATACGATTTAGAAAGATTAAGTGGTCGAGTAGCGTTTGGAAATTGTAATGCTAGAGATTTGATACAATTAAAAAATTCGCTTAAAGTTTTACCAGATATAAAAGCAAGTTTAGAAAAAATAAATTATTACAAAGTGCTTGATACAATAGATGAATTATATGAATTATTAGAAAAAAGTATTTATGAAACACCACCAGTTGGACTTAAAGAAGGATATTTAATTAAAGAAGGATATAATAGTGAACTAGATGAATTAAAAGACTTGCGTAAAGGTGGAAAAGATTTTCTTGCTCGTTTTGAAGCAGAAGAACGTGCTAGAACAGGTATTAAAAATTTAAAAATTGGATATAATAAAGTATTTGGATATTATATTGAAGTATCAAAAGGAAATATCGGTTTAATAAAAGATGAATATGGATATGAAAGAAAGCAAACATTAAGTAATTGTGAACGTTATATAAGTCCAATTTTAAAAGAGAAAGAAGCAATGATATTAAATGCTGAAGAAAAAATTATCGAACTAGAATATCAACTTTTTGTTGAAATTAGAGAGAAAGTTAAAGAGTATATACCACGTTTGCAAGAAGTATCAAAAATAATTAGCGAAATTGATGTTTTACAATCATTTAGCACTGTTGCTGAAGAAAATAATTATGTAAGACCCGTTATAACCGATGAACGGTTTGTCAATATTACTTCTAATCGTCATCCCGTAGTCGAAAAAGTAATCGATGGAGAATTTGTTCCCAACAACATCATTATGGATAAAAATACAGATATATTATTGATAACTGGTCCCAATATGGCTGGTAAATCAACATATATGAGACAAATGGCAATAACAGTCATTATGGCTCAAATAGGTTCATTTGTCCCAGCTAATGAAGCAGTAATGCCAATATTTGATGCTATTTATACAAGAATTGGGGCAAGTGATGATTTAGTTAGTGGTGAATCAACCTTCATGGTTGAAATGAAAGAGGCTAATTATGCAATTAGTAATGCAACCAAAAATAGCTTAATTCTTTTTGACGAACTAGGAAGAGGAACAGCAACCTTTGATGGTATGGCCCTAGCACAAGCTATTATTGAATATATTCATAATGAAATTGGGGCTAAAACAATATTTTCAACCCATTATCATGAATTAACTGATTTAGAAGAAACATTACCACGACTTAAAAATATTCATGTAAGTGCCCATGAAGAAAATGGTAATATTACCTTCTTACATAAGATAAAAGAAGGCAGTGTCGATAAAAGTTATGGTATTCATGTTGCCAAACTTGCCCAACTTCCAACAAGTTTGATTAATCGAGCAAGTGCAATTTTAAAGGTATATGAAACAACAGAGGCAAAAAGAGATATCAAAATTCAACAAGTTTTACCGCTTGATGAATTAGTAAATACACCTAAAAAATCAGCAGTTGAACAGGAATTAGAGCTCATTAATCCACTTGAAATAACACCTATTGAGGCATTAAACATTTTATATAAATTAAAACAAAAAATAAGTGAAGAAAAAAATGAAGAGGAGGTTAAATTATGAAATTACTAAAAAGAGAAAATTGGTGGATATGGCTACTATTGTTGATTTCTGGAAACGGAACAAGTAATATTGTGCTTGGAGCCTTATTAGATGTATATGATAAAGATGCTTGGTATGCTAAATGGCAAAACTGGGTTCTTGGCTTAGTATGTTTTATTTTCCCATTTTTTATCATGTTAAGCATTTTTATTATTCAAATTACTTGTTTATCAGCTGCTAAATTAGATGTACCAGGCAAAGAAATTTATTTATCACCGTATATATGGTTAATACTACTTATTGTTCCGGTAATAGGATGGATTTTATTTGTCACATTACTAATATATGTTACCATATGGCCACTAGTTATGCTTTATCGCGGGGAAGGTG
>ERZ773359.3667-NODE-3667-length-17232-cov-66.831577_pt1 | contig 17232 bp, 18 predicted proteins | sample MGYA00374955_ERZ773359 | MGnify/ENA primary metagenome ERZ773359 (study PRJEB29098, sample SAMN04486028) | biogas fermenter metagenome | study: EMG produced TPA metagenomics assembly of the Biogas fermentation microbial communities from Germany - Plant 4 DNA1... | reverse complement strand
TCAAAATTATTTTTTAAAAACTATTGACTTTTATTAGCTGGTCTTTTTATTTTTTGAATATTATAATTATTAATTTTATTGTATTATACCATTACCCATTTATATATGTCAATGTTAATAATTTAGTGACAGTAACGGCATAATACATAATAATTGGCATGATTAATTAATGGTAGACATGATTATTATAATATATACTAGAGGTGAGAAATAAATATACATAGGGTTTTTATTAAAATTATGACAATTTGAAAAATATTAATACTTGAAGCTGAGTTCTGTAAAGGTTATTTTATCTGAATTTAAAAATAGTGTCAATAGTATAATTCTTAATTAAAATTTAATTATAATAAAAAATTAGGCTAATGTTAAATTAGCCTAATCTATCCTCTATAAACTTAGCTAGATCCTTAGCTGCACTTTCTATTGTATTTTTGTCTTTTCCTTCAATCATAACCCTTATAAGGGGTTCTGTACCTGAAGGCCTTATAACAACTCTACCCTCACCCTTAAATAAATTTTCTATCCTTTCTATTTCAGCTTTTATTTCTTCATTCTCCATGTAAGATTCTTTTAATTCCTTTCTTACCCTTGCATTTACAAGCACCTGGGGGTAGCTTTTCATTAGCTTATTAAGCTCAGAAGCCTTTTTACCCCTTTCCTTCATAACGTTTATTAACTGAAGTGCAGTGAGCATCCCATCTCCTGTAGTACTATAATCTAGAAATATTATATGGCCTGATTGCTCTCCTCCTAATACATAGCCATTGTTTAACATTTCCTCCAGTACATATCTGTCCCCTACTTTAGTTTTTATAACCTTTATTCCTTTACTATTTAGATATAGATCAAGGCCTATATTGGTCATCACTGTGCCTACTATGGTATCTTTTTTTAATCTATTTTGTTCTTTAAAATATGTACCACATATGGCCAATATGTGATCACCATCTATAATTTCACCTGTTTCATCTACTGCTATTAGCCTATCTGCATCTCCATCAAAAGATAGGCCAATATCTGCCTTTGTATCTAGTACCAGGGCTTGAATGGCAGCAGGGTTAGTAGAACCACATTCCACATTTATATTGACCCCATTTGGCTTATCATGTATAACAACCACATCTGCACCTAATTCTTCTAGTAGCAGTGGGGCTATTTTATATACTGCACCATTACCACAGTCTACTGCAATTTTTAATCCTTTAAAATCCTGTCTAATAGTAGACTCCAAATGGGCCATATAATGTTTATAAGCATCAAAGTCCATTATAATTTGACCTATGTCTTCTTTGATTGGACGGGCATCTATCTCTATATTATTTAAAATATAATTTTCTATTTCATCTTCAATTTCATCCATAAGCTTAAATCCATTTTGATCAAAAAACTTAATACCATTGTATTCAACCGGATTATGAGAGGCCGATATTACAGCACCTGCCAAGGCCTTATACTTTTTTGTTAAATAAGCTACCGCTGGTGTAGGAACTACTCCTAATTTTACTACATCTATCCCCATGGAACATATTCCTGCTGCAAGGGCTGCCTCCAACATATCTCCTGACAATCTAGTATCTTTACCTAAAAGAATTTTACCTTTTTTACCCTTAGACAGTACATATGCTGCAGCTCTACCTACTTTAAAAGCCAGTTCAGGAGTTAAATCTAAATTGGCAATCCCTCTAATACCATCAGTACCAAATAGTTTTCCCATAAGATCACCACCTAACAAAAAATATACATTATAAATAATATCACAATTTATTTACCTTGAACAAATTTTTTTAAGGCTATTTTTCCCAATAATTCCTTTTTATTCTTGACAGGGTCCTCCATGACTATTTCCAACAGATATTTAAGTATCTTTCCCAATACAGGACCCTCTTCAAATCCTAATTTCATTAGATCCTTTCCATCAATATCTAATTGGGATATTTTATATGCTTCATTGTTTTCCAGTATTTCTTTTATTCTTTTTTCCCTTTCTATAATATGATCTATAGTAGCTTTTTTATTTGAACATTTAATATCGGCTTTTTGTAACTCCATTAAATTAAATACTTCTTCACTGCCAACCCTTCCTATCAACCTTTTTAGTCCCTTATCCTTGAAATGGGCATGGTGAGTCATGTGTTCCTTTACTAAACTATATACCTTTTCTATAAGTTCATTTGGAGCCTTTAACCTTTTTAAGGCTTCTTTTGCCATATCAGCTCCTAGTCTATCATGACCATAAAAATGACCTACACCCTCCTCATCTACTGTTAGGGTATGGGGTTTTCCTATATCATGAAATAGGGCAGCCAGTCTTACCTGTAAAATAGGAGGAGTAGCATCTAAAACACATAATATATGATTATATACATCCAGTTCATGATGAGGATTTTTTTGGTCAAAGCCTATGGCTGGAATAATTTCTGGTAATACAATATCTAATAGGCCTGTGTATTCTAGTAGCCTTATACCTTTAGATGGAATAGGACATGTTAATATTTTAAAAAATTCATCCCTTATCCTTTCCATGCTAACCTTTTTTACATATTTACTATAATTACTAGCAGCTTCTAAAGTCTCCCTGTCAATTTCAAAATCAAGTTCAGTAGCAAATCTAATACATCTCATTATTCTTAAATAATCTTCACCAAAGCGCTCCCTTGGATCCCCAACAGTTCTAATTATTTTTCTATTTATATCTTCCTGCCCTCCAAAGGGATCAACAATTCCACGCTTACTATTATATGCCATGGCATTGATAGTAAAATCTCTGCGGCTTAAATCATCTTCAATTTTTGCAGAAAAGGTTACCATTTCAGGCCTTCTACCATCTAAATAATCCCCTTCCTTCCTGTAGGTGGTTATTTCTACATTGCCCATGGGATGGCATACTACAATAGTACCAAATTTTTTACCTATATTAATAGTTTTAAAATCTTCAAATAAGTTTTCTATTTCTTCTGGTAATGCATCTGTTGTTATATCATAATCCTTAGGCTCCTTGCCCAAAAGCATATCCCGTACGCTACCACCAACTATATAAGCTTCATATCCATTATCTTCCAATTTATCTATCATAGTTTGTACATAACTTGGAATAGTAAGTTTCACATATATCACTCCATAATATTATTAATATAAGTATAGCATAGTATAAGTTTTAAATTATCACATTATACAAAAAGCTTGAGGAAAATTTCCTCAAGCTTATATAAACTTTTTGAAAAGAATGGTCCCATTATGGCCTCCAAATCCTAATGAATTGGACATAGCATATTCTATATCCCTTTTCACAGCCTTGTTTGGGGTATAATTTAAATCACATTCTTCATCAGGATCTTCATAGTTAATAGTTGGAGGAATAATTCCTTCCTTAATAGCTAAAATAGTAGCTATTGCCTCTATACTGGCTGCACCTCCCAGAAGATGACCTGTCATTGACTTGGTGGAACTTATATTAAGCTTATAGGCATGTTCCTTAAATGCCTTTTTAATAGCCAAGGTCTCCAACTTATCGTTGTAATAGGTACTTGTTCCATGAGCGTTAATGTAGTCAACTTCCTTATAAGACACATTGCCATCTAATAAAGCTAATTCCATAGCCTTCCTTGGCCCTTCTGCCTCTGGATCTGGAGCAGTTATATGATATGCATCTGAGCTTGCACCATATCCAACTATCTCCCCATAAATAGTAGCATTTCTTTTTAAAGCATGGTTAAGTTCTTCCAACACAAGTATACCTGCCCCTTCTCCCATTACAAATCCATCCCTTTTTTTGTCAAAGGGTCTGCTTGCCTTAGAAGGCTCCTCATTTCTTGTAGACAAGGCCTTCATAGCATTGAATCCAGCAATAGCAAGGGGAGTTATGGCTGCTTCACATCCACCAGTAATTATCATATCACAAATTCCCCTTTGAATCATCCTGAAGGCCTCTCCTATGGCATGGTTTCCAGAGGCACAGGCTGTAGTAATGGTCATAGTAGGCCCCTTTAGACCATATTTCATGGAAATCTGGCCAGGTGCCATATTTGATATCATCATGGGAATAAAGAGTGGGCTTACTTTTTTGGGTCCCTTTTCAATGAGTTTAGTGTGTTCTCCTTCTAAAGTTTCCATTCCACCTATACCTGAACCAATTACAACTCCTACCCTATCTTTGTTAACTATGCTTAAATCTATATCTCCATCTTCCAAGGCCAAATAAGTTCCAGCCAAGGCGTACTGGGTAAATCTATCAGTACGCCTTATTTCTCTTTTATCCATAAAATCCTCTGGATTAAAGTCTTTAACTTCAGCAGCTATCTTTGTAACAAAATCTTCTGCATCAAATCTAGTAATATATCCTACACCAGATTTCCCTTTAATAAGAGACTCCCAGTACTCATCCTTGCCTATGCCTATAGGTGTAATGGCTCCAAGTCCTGTAACTACTACTCTATTCAATTTTATGCCTCCTCTATTGAAAGCTATTCAATTTTGCTTTCAATATATCTAACAATATCTCCAATATTTTTGAAGGCTTCTGCATCTTCATCCGGTATTTCTACTTCAAATTCATCCTCAAGAGCCATCATCACCTCTACAGCATCCAATGAATCAGCATCCAAATCATTCATAATAGAGGTTTCCATTGTTATGCTTTCAATATCATCTATGCCTAAAGTATCTCCTATAATATTTCTAACCTTTTCGAAAATTGTCATTTAAACTCCTCCTTTACATTATCATTCCGCCATCTACATTTATAACCTGTCCTGTAATGTAATTGGATTTTTCACTAGCTAAAAATATCACTATGTTGGCAATGTCCTGAACAGTTCCCAATCTGCCCATAGGAATATTTTTAACTAGTGAATCTCTTATATCTTCCTTTAAGGCTAAAGTCATATCTGTTTCAATTAAACCTGGGGCTATAGCATTTACATTTATACCTCTACTTGCAACCTCTTTTGCCAGGGATTTTGTAAATCCTATAACTCCAGCTTTTGATGCACTATAATTGGTCTGACCAAAATTTCCTGCAACTCCTGCTACAGATGCGATATTTATTATTTTGCCACTTTTTTTCTTTATCATATCCCTGATAAGAGCCTTTGAACAAAGATAGGTACCCTTCAAATTAGTATCAATTACCTTATCCCAATCTTCTGTGCTCATTCTCATTAGCAGATTATCCCTATTTATCCCTGCATTGTTTACCAGTATATCTATAGAACCTATACTTTCCTTAACTATTTTTACCATATTTAATACTTCTTCTTCCTGGGATACATCTGCTTTTACAGCTATGGCCTTAACCCCATACCTTTTTATTTCATTTACTACCTCTTCAGCTTTGTCTTTATTATTGACATAGCTTATAGCTATATTTGCACCATTTTTAGCCAGTTCTACAGCAATAGCCCTTCCTATACCCCTTGAAGCTCCTGTTACTAGGGCATTCTTCCCAGTTAAACTCAATTCATTACCTCCTTTCTAATGGCTGAAACAGTCTTATTGAAGGTATCAATATTGTTTACATGGTAGGCCTTAACATTCTTGTCCAAAGCCTTGCTTATTCTTTTTACAAAACCTGTAAGGCTTTTGCCAGGGCCTATTTCTATGAAGGTATCTACATTTTTTTCTATTAAGAATTCTATGCTATCTTGCCAAAGTACTGAGCTGCTTACCTGTTTTACCAGCTTTTCCTTAACCTCATCCTTTTTTACTACAGGTTTAGCATCTACATTTGATATTAAGTCCTTTTCTAAGTCAAATATGGTAGTCTCTTCTAAAATTTCCTTTAGTTTCTTACCTGCAGGCTCCAGTAAACTTGAATGGAAGGGTGCACTAACTGGAAGTATGATTGCCTTTTTTGCTCCTAATTCTAGGGCCTTTTTGCAGGCTATTTCAACACCTTCTTTTATTCCTGATATTACTATTTGTTCAGGGGAATTATAATTTGCTATTTCTACTAAAAATTTATCTTTCACCTCTTCAATGGCCTCTTTTACTTTTTCCCTTTCAAGACCCAATATGGCCGCCATTCCACCTATACCCTGGGGAACTGCTTCCTGCATAAGCTTTCCTCTAATCTTTACCAGTTTTAAAGCATCAGACAGCTTAATTCCTCCTGATTTGACCAAAGCAGTATACTCCCCTAAACTTAAACCTGCTGTATAATCACAGTCTATGCCTTCTTTTTCAAGAGCTTTCATTATTGCAATGCTTGTTGCCAGTATTGCAGGCTGAGTATTTTCCGTTTTCATAAGCTCTTCCTCTGATCCTTCAAAGCACATAGACTTTAAATCCATATTTAGTGAATCATTGGCTTCTTCATATACCAGCCTGGATTCCTTAAAGGATTCATAAAAGTCCTTTCCCATTCCCACATATTGAGCACCTTGTCCCGGGAAGATAAAGGCCACCTTACCCATCTAATTCACCTCCTTTCATGGAGGTTATATACTTAAGTTGCAACTCAGCAGAGCTTATTATATCCTCAATTATTTCCTTGCAAGTTTTTATATCGTCTATAAGTCCTGCAATTTGGCCTGCCATTACAGAACCTGTGCTAGTATCTCCATCCTTTACTGCCAGTTTTAACCTTCCTGCTCCCAGCCTTTCCAACTCTTCAAAAGAAGTACCTTTCCTTTCCAATTCAAGATACTCCCTGGTAAATTCATTTTTTAAGGTCCTGATAGGCCTGCCTGTACTTCTGCCTATAACTACTGCATCCCTATCCTTGGATTTTATTATCCTTTCCTTGTAGTTTATATGAGCCATACATTCTATAGAACATACAAACCTAGTTCCCATTTGAACTCCTTCAGCTCCTAAGGATAAGGCTGCTAAAAAACCTCTTCCATCTCCTATACCTCCTGCTGCAATTACAGGTATATCAACAGCATCCACAATTTGTGGTATTAATGCCATAGTAGTCATTTCTCCAATATGACCACCCGCTTCAGTTCCTTCTGCTATTATGGCATCTACTCCTATCCGCTCCAATCTTTTTGCTAAAGACACAGTAGGTACTACAGGTATTACCTTAATATTATATTCTTTAAACTTATTTATATACTTGCCTGGGTTTCCTGCACCTGTAGTCACCACAGGAACCCTCTCTTCACAGATTATACCTACTATATCCTCAGCATAGGGGGACATAAGCATTAAATTTACTCCAAAGGGCTTGTTGCTTTTTCTCTTGAAGTTCCTAATTTCCTCTCTAACTACTTCTGGCGGAGATGCTCCTGCTGCAATTATTCCTAATCCTCCTGCTTCTGAAACTGCAACTGCCAGCTCATGGGTAGCTACCCATGCCATGCCTCCTTGGATTATGGGATATTTAATATTTAGTAACTTGCAAACTCTAGTAGTAAACACATCTACACCTCCTGCTTATTCCATCTTAAAACTGTAGAACCCCAGGTTAATCCTGCACCAAAAGCTACTAATAATACTACATCACCTCTTTTAATCAGACCTTTCCTATAGGCTTCATCCAAGGCCACTGGTATAGAAGCAGAAGATGTATTTCCATATTTATCCAAGTTTACATAAACCTTTTGGGATTGAAGATTGAGCTTTTTCATGGCTGACTGTATAATTCTTATGTTGGCTTGATGGGGTATGAAAAAATCAATATCCTCCAATCCTAATCCGGTTTTTTCAACAGCTATATTTGCAGACTTTTCTATAACCCTTACAGCAAACTTAAATACCTCTCTTCCATCCATTTTAATTGTGTGAAGGTCCTTTAACACTGTTTCTAAGCTAGCAGGTAATTTGGAACCACCAGCGGGTAGCGCTAAAAGGTCCCCACCATTTCCATCTGAACCTAAGTCAGTTGATAAAATGCCATATCCATCTTCACATGCTTCTAATACACATGCCCCTGCTCCATCTCCAAATAGTATACAGGTACTTCTATCTTTCCAGTTTACTATTTTTGATAGGGTTTCTGCACCAATAACAAGTACTTTACTGTAAATTCCTGCTTTTATTAAGCTATAACCTAAATTTAGCCCATAGACAAAGCCTGAGCATCCTGCTGAAATATCAAAAGCCGCAGCATTTACTGCCTTAATGTTCTTTTGCACTATGCAAGCTGTAGATGGAAAAGCCATATCAGAGGTTACTGTAGCCACAATTATTAAATCAATGTCTTCTGGTAAAATACCTCCATCTTCTAATGCCCTTTTAGCTGCTATAGTTGCTATATCTGATGTAGAAATGTCATCATTTACAATCCTTCTTTCCCTAATTCCGGTTCTTTCCACTATCCACTCATTAGAAGTGTCTACTATTTTGGATAAATCCTCATTAGTTACTACCTTCTCTGGTAAAAAACTTCCTATGCCACTTATCCCTACTCCTTTATTATTCAATTTTCCACCTCCAATTATTACTTCATTGGTAGTCTCTCCCATCACCTCCAAATTTAAACAATTAACAAAATCAAATTGCCATTTATTTTCAATTTTTGTATTATATATAATATAGAATGGCAAAAACTTAATTAGAAGTATATAATATTTTTTTTCATCGGTCAACTATTTAAAATACTATGCCAATATGAGGTGATACAATGATTAAAAGTTTAGAAATAAGAGAAATAATGAATATTATTCCCCATAGATACCCTTTTTTATTAGTAGATAGGGTGGAAATAGATAAAGCAGGTAAGAAGGGCAAGGGATATAAAAATATAACAATTAATGAGCCCTTTTTTCAAGGCCACTTTCCTCAAGAGCCTATAATGCCTGGAGTTTTAATAGTAGAAGCCATGGCACAAGTAGGTGCTGTAATACTGCTGGCAGAAGAAAAGTTCAAAGGAAAAACACCTTATTTTGCTGGAATAAATAAGGTTCGATTCAAAAAGAAGGTAGTACCTGGTGACAGATTGGATATGGAAGTAGAAATAGTAAAATTGAGGGGCCATATTGGAATAGGTAAGGGCACTGCCTTTGTAAATGGAGATGTAGCTGTGGAAGGAGAATTTCTTTTTGCAATAGATTAAAGAAGCTGCAAATCAAGTTGCAGCTTCTTCATCCTTAATCTCTTCTTTTCTGTACTTTAATTCAATTAGGAAATGGTAAAAATCCTCCAAAGATAATTCTTTAAAATCCTCATTACCTATGTAATATCTATCAGATTCACCTTTAATTTGTAGTAAATCCCCTAAAAAGGATTTTAAGGCTATCCTGTCTCCTTCCTCTAATAGGGAATCAAAGGTTTGAGAATTCTTCAAATTATAAAGCACTTTCAAAAATTTTTGCCCAGCAGTTTCTTTATCCATTCTACAATATATAACATCGTTATAAATGTCTATTATAATGTCTAATACCCTTATATAACATATGTCTTCTAAAAAATCCAGTGCAAGGTCCACACATTTTTTTATTAAGTTCCTATTATCCCCCATATAAAACACCTCAACTCCAATAAAATACAATTATTATTTTTATATTTTCTATTATGCCATATTATTAGATCAATATTTTGTCGAAATAAACCAATATTTCCTAATTAATTATGTAATAAAAATAGGTACTAAGTCCTATTTCCTTTCTTATATACTACTATATATCTACAAAAATTTCAATTACTTTATACTATTTAAAAAAGCCTGCTTCTGCAGGCTTTTTATATGTTTAAAGTCTTTAATATATTATTTATCCTTTCTTCTTCTGGAATTATTCTCTTATTTTTATTGTCATAGGCATATAAAGCCCCGCTAATAACCCTTGTATTTAATTTACCACTGCAGGCTGGATTACCCTTTAGATGTGGTGCATCTAAAATACCTACTTTAACAGCTTTTGCTAAAGTTTCAGGGTCTGTTAGTGGATCCTTATCCTTTGGACCTATGGCTTTAATTGCATCTATTATTATATTTGCTTCTTTTATTAATTGTTCCTTTCTTTCAAGTACATTTTTATCCTTGGTCATATCAACAGCACCCAGGAATTCATTCTTTATTACCCCTCTTACAATTTTGCATGATTCAATTATTTCTTCATGACTTGCTGCGTGATGTGCTTCACAATATCCTACTACGTGATAAATATGTGGTTTAATAGCTAAGGCTAAATATGCAGATGCTGCCAATTGACCCTTAGCCTGGCTCAAGTCTGCAGGGAAACTTGCAAGACCGGCTCTGGCCTGTCTATAGACTCTAAAATTATCATCCTGTAAACTTTCTACCAGCTCAATCTTAGCTAACATTTTAGCTAAATCCATCTCTGGAGATATAAAGGCTGGAACATTGAACATATATTGGGCTACATAATCCTTAACTCCCATGGCCTTTGCATTATATGCAGCTAAATATGCTGCAGCAACTCCTATGGCATCATGGGCATCTCTAAGACTCCAGTGGTGAGGATCATTTACTTCTACCGGGATATTCCTCTCACCGTGCCATTTCATAACTTCTTGGTTCTCAGCTATAGCATCCTTTAACTTTCTAGGACCCCTTTTGTCCAGTTCACTATACCAGAATAAAGGCACAGCACACCAAGCGTTGTTTATAGTCCTCTTTAATACATCTGCAAACTTAATAATATTTTGCGTTCCACTATAGGACCTTAATAGTGGATAATTTCCTCTTTGAGCCGCTTCATAAAGCTTAACAAAGTCTTCCTCACTTCTTAAGGGGACTCCACCTGCACCATCTAACCTCTTATCCATCTTATCCTGTTCAAAGAAATATTCTTGAGCATTTTGGTCAGGTGCAATGGATATTACATCAAGAACCTTGGACTCAGCAATTTTCTTAATGGATTCTACAGTAGCTTCAATAGTTGGAAGACCTAAATGGTGTCTAAGTATTGGATAGGGGTATTTTGACTTAATTCTTGATATAAGATCCCTTGGATATTCCTCACTATCTTTGTATTCCTTACCTTTTAAATATGCTATAACCTCATCTATATCCTCATATCCATAGAATATTTTATTGAATATGTTAAATTCCTCTGCCACCTTGGCTGTTGGTTCTGTTCCTCCAAACATCCAGGTAATATTTCCTAAATTTTCTTTTTTAATTTTAGAGCTCAATTCCTCCAATATTTTAGCTAAAGGTTCTGGAGTTAGCCTATAGCTTAGTCCCACAATATCTGGATTTTTCTCCTTGATATTTTTTATAAGCTCATCAACACTTACTCCAATACCTAAAAATTCAGTTTCATATCCTTCATTTTCAGCAAGGGTCAAGAAATTCATGGTACCTGCTACATGAACACAATTTCCTATAGTGCAAGCCAATATCTTTTTCATGAAGCCACCTCCTCATCCTTTTCTTTAATTATCTTTCCTTTTTCTGCATATTCATGCATTTCTTTTATTGAAAGACCCTTTAAGCCTAATCTTTCGGCTGTTCTCCCCTCTTTAAAGAAGTCCTTACCTGTAATCAATCCTGCCAATCTTATAATGGAATCAATGGCAGGAGTTTCTATGTTTAACTCCTTGGCAATAGAAGACAAAGGTATTAAACTATAGGGTACATCTTCATAAATATATCTTATATTTAATCCCTTAGGTGCTTGAAGCCCTTTATATCCTGGGTTATTTTGTACTGCTTCATATAAGTTATTACCCTTTACATTGTAGGTTTCCTCCAACCAATCTTTGGCAGACACTACATCTACATTTAGTATCCTTCCTAATTTCATTCTCTCATGATCCATTTTTTCAAGGAAATTACCTATGGAAGGTGTGATGCCCTCAGTATAATATTCAAAAGGGGCTCCCCTTTCTATATGGCCACAGTTGAGTAAGGTTGGGGCTGGATGAAATATTGCTCCATAGTTATTTATACTTGTCTCAATTACATTAGCTACTTTTACAAACTGAGGATAAGCATCATTTAACAAACTAAGTACATAATCTGTCATAAAGGATGGTATTGCAGCCAGTTTAACTTCCCTTTTAGACTTAAATATGTGGGCACTCTTTTGAGATGTCTTCCTGCATGCATATATAAAGGTTTGAGCTTCTGCTACTATTATATCTTTATCAGTAAATTTTTTTATAGTGGAATAGACTTCCAATGCTCCACCAGTTCTTCCTGGATTTAAGACAATTATCTGACCTTCTTCTAGATGGGGTGCCATTAGCTTAGCCAAATCATAATGCCCCATGGCTGGTATAGTAACCATTATGACATCCATTCCCTTAATGGCCTTCTCAATATTATCTGTAACAATATTTAATCTTGCCTTACCCTCAATTTCCCCCGTTAATTCTATTGTGGGATCATCTATTAAAGATAGAATATTTTCCTTGGTTCTATTATAAAGATTTACAGTATAGCCAATTAAGGCTAGATATCCTGCCATTGCAATGCCCCCATTGCCAGCTCCAATTACAGCATAACGGATATCCCTTTTCATTTTCCTACCTCCTATCCCATTATTTTCCTAATTTATTTTGTGGAAATAAAAAACTATAGAGGGCACTCTATAGTTATATTCTAAAGCATTGCCCTCAACTACGCTTACGAGGTTAGCTGTCGGGTTCGGGCTAAGGGCTTGCCCGTCCATAAAGGATTCACCCCAAAAAGTGGTTCCCCCGCTTCTCTACAAAGAGAATTCAGCGCACTAAATTGTAACATTATACTGCAAAAATCAACTAAGCCAGATGGAAATTACATAATAAAAGAACACAAAATTATGAATAGGACGTGCTAAAAACTACACAAGAAACTTAAGAAAACGTACAATGTTTTAGTACTATTCTATCACATTTTTTTAAGCTTTGCAATATTTATTTCATTTTTTGGAATAAAAAGAAATCGGCCTTATGCCGATTTCTTCTTAAACTGTTGAAGCTAACTGCCTTTTAACTACTTCTGCCCCTTTTTCTAAAGCCTGTTTATTTAAGGGTAATAAATGAGCCTTATCTTCTCCAAATACCTTTGTAAAACCTTGTAATATGGATTCTAGGCTTACTGTTTTGCTAACCTCCACATAGGCACCTAACATTACCATGTTAGCCACCCTCATATTACCTAATTGGTTTGCTATTTCGTTAGCAGGTATATAGTAAACTTCTATATCCTTCCTATCTGACTTCCTATCTACTAAAGATGAGTTAATAAATAATTTGCCACCTTTTACTATTGAAGATTCAAATTTATCCAGGGAGGGTTTGTTCATAACTATTGCAGTAGTAGGATTTACTACCACTGGTGAACCTACTTCTGCTGTTGATACTACAACACTACAATTTGCTGTACCTCCACGCATTTCTGGTCCATAGGATGGTAACCAGGAAACATGTTTATTCTCAAGCATACCTGCATAAGTTAATAACTGGCCCATGGCCATTACTCCCTGTCCTCCAAATCCAGCCATAATAACCCTTTCTTCCATTACTCCACCTCCTCTGGCCTTTTAAAGTTTCCTAGAGGATAATAGGGTATCATATTGTCTTCTAGCCATTTTAATGCTTCTGTTGGTGTCAGACCCCAGTTTGTAGGGCAAGTTGACAATACTTCAACTATTCCAAATCCTTTACCTTCTATTTGTACCTTAAAACATTCTTTTATGGCTTTTTTAGCCTTCCTAACATGGGCTGGTGAAGTTACAGTTACCCTTTCCACAAATTTTGCTCCATCTATAGTAGCAAGCATTTCAGCTATTCTTATTGGTTTACCACAATGGGCTTCATCCCTGCCATAGGGGGCAGTTGTGGCTTTTTGCCCTACCAAGGTAGTTGGGGCCATTTGTCCTCCAGTCATACCGTATATAGCATTATTTATAAATATTGTTGATATTTTCTCTCCCCTGTGGGCCGCATGAACAATTTCTGCTGTTCCTATGGAGGCTAAGTCACCATCTCCTTGATAGGTGAATACAAAATTTTCCGGATGCACTCTTTTGATACCCGTAGCAACTGCAGGGGCCCTACCATGGGCTGCTTCGTGCATATCACAATTAAAATATTTATATGCAAGAACTGCACAACCTACTGGTGCAACGCCTATGGCTATATCAAGAACTCCCAGCTCTTCTAAAACTTCTCCTACTAATCTGTGAACAATACCATGGGTGCATCCAGGGCAATAGTGGGTCTCAACATCTGTTAAGCCTCTAGTCTTTTGAAATACTATAGCCATTACATTTCACCTCCATAGATCTTTTTAACCTTATCAATTATTTCATTTGGCGTAGGTACCATTCCTCCGGTCCTTCCATGGAAATATACTGGAAATCTACCTTTAACAGCTATTTTAACATCATCTACCATTTGGCCTGAGTTCATTTCTACAGTTAATATTCCTTTGCACTTGTCATTTATCTTGTCAAATTCATCATATGGATATGGCCACAAGGTAATAGGTCTTATAAGTCCAACCTTATAGCCTTCTTTTTCTAATTGGGATATGGCAGTTTTGGCTATTCTGGAGGTAGTTCCATAGGCTGCAATTACCACATCTGCATCTTCAATCTTATAGGATTCTACCTTTACCTCATTTTCCATTATTTTTCTATACTTTTCCTGTAACCTCTTGTTGTGGGCTTCTAACTCCTCTGCTGCCAGGTACAAAGAGTTTATTATATTGGGCTTTCTTTTACCCTTGGTTCCATCTGTTGCCCAATCCTTTGGAGGCAATTCTCTTGGTTTTGGTTTCCTTAACTCAACAGGCTCCATCATTTGACCAATCATTCCGTCTCCTAGTACCATAACCGGATTCCTATATTGGTCTGCTATGTCAAAGCCTTCCATCACTAAATCTACTAGCTCTTGAACATTGGCAGGGGCTAGAACAACTACTCTATAATCACCATTTCCTCCACCCCTGGTTGCTTGAAAATAATCTGTCTGTGATGGTTGAATACTTCCCAGGCCCGGACCCCCTCTCATAATATTAACAATTAAACAGGGAAGCTCAGCACCTGCAATATAGGATATGCCTTCTTGTTTTAAAGAAATCCCTGGACTTGATGATGAAGTCATTACCCTGGCTCCTGCTCCTGCAGCTCCATATACCATATTTATAGCAGCAATCTCACTTTCAGCTTGTAAAAAGACTCCTCCTACCTTGGGTAATTCCCTGGCCATATATTCAGGTAGTTCACTTTGAGGAGTTATAGGATACCCAAAGAAATATCTACAGCCTGCCTCTATAGCAGCTGCTCCTATAGCTTCATTCCCCTTCATGAGAACTTTAGCCATTTAAACCCCTCCTTCACTATAATCTTTCAACAGTTATAACTACATCAGGGCACATTAATGCACAACTGGCACATGCAATACATTTATCCATATCTGTAACTGTAGCTGGATGATATCCTTTTGCATTTATTTTATTGTTATCTAAGCTTATTATATTTACTGGGCATGCATTAACACAAAGGCCACATCCCTTGCATCTATCTTCTTCAAATGTGACTCTGCCTTGAATTTTTGGTTTCGCTTTAGCCATTGAAAACCCCCCCCTTGTATTTATTAGACCATCCACTCTTCCCTTAAATAGAGTTTAATAGGGAATATTTCACCTTCTAAATTATCTGGTAAATCCTTTACTACCTTTTCAATTACAGATATATATCTAATTGGTATATTTAGTTCCTGAGACAATTTTTCAGCCAGTGCCTGTCCCTTCAATACATCCTTATAAGTTGTAGATTTTAACATATGGGTATTATTTACTATGCCTGTTACCTGAATTCTTGCAGTATTTTCAATTTTTCTTAAGTATTCAATGGATTTTTTAACAGTTTGAGTTTCAGGTCTATTTCCATTCAATACAAAAAACATATCATAATTATCCTTTGTAAAATAGTTACTATACATTCCTAAAACCCGTGCTCCATTAGGGTCTCCTCCTACATCTATAACAAGATCACAACTTTCATCCTGTATAGGTCCATAAATTTCAGAAGAAATAGCTGGTAAATCAGCAGCCAAGCCTTTAATAGAGCTTCCAATTACTTTAATTCCCAGCTTTTTTAACTCCTCTTCCTTTTCCCTACTCCTGAAATATAAATTAACTATATCTAAATCCGCTAAAACTACCTTTTTTTTCACCTGGCTTAATTTAACTGCATAGTTAATGCTAAACTCAGATTTACCACTTCCAAAATGGCCTACTATAATCCTTATTCTTTTATCATTTAATACCATAAAATCACCTATATTTTATTTATATTCTTTAGCCGCTTCTTCACCCTTCAACACCCTTAAGGCCCCTTCTGCTAAAGCTGTAAGCTCATCTTCTCCAGGATAGATATATACTTCAGATATGAAGCTTACCATATCTTTTATCCAATCAGTAAATACTTGGTCATAAGCTATACCACCAGTTAATAGGATCCCATCAACCTGTCCCTTTAAAACTGCTGCACAGGCCCCAATTTCTTTGGCAACTTGATAGGCCATGGCATAGTATACAAGCTTTGCATATTCATCCCCTTTTTTGATTTTTTCGCATACCTCTATGGCACTATTAGTATCTAAATATGAAACTAAACCACCTTTACCAACCAGTTTTTTCTTCATTTCTTCACATGTATACTTCCCTGAATAGCAAAGGTTTACTAAATCTCCTACCGGCAACCCCCCGCTTCTTTCTGGAGAGAAAGGACCATCTCCATTAAGAGCATTTGCCACATCTATAACCCTTCCCTTATAATGGGCCCCTACTGAAATACCTCCTCCAAGATGGACTACTATTAAGTTCAAATCCTCATATTTTTCCCCTTTAATCCTAGCATGACGTCTTGCCACAGCCTTTTGGTTTAAAGCATGGAATATGCTAATTCTTTCTATATCCTTCAGGCCAGAAATCCTTGCCACATCTTGAAGTTCATCTACTACAACTGGATCTACTATATAAGCTTCTACACCAATCTTATTGGCTATTCCATATGCCAATATGCCTCCCAAATCAGAAGCATGTTCTCCTAAATCTAATGAATTTAAATCTTCTATCATTTTGTCATTGACCTTGTATGTACCACCTTCTATAGGTCTTAAAAGTCCCCCACGGCCTACTATTGCTGAAAAAGTGTTAATGTCTATATTGTTCTTTTTTAAAGTATCCAATATAATATCTAATCTAAACTGATATTGATCCTTTACATGCTCATATTTTGATAATTCTTCCACTGAATGCCTTAAGGTTTCACTAAATATAATATTTTCATCTTCAAATACTGCAATTTTTGTTGAGGTTGAACCTGGATTTATAACTAGTAGTTTAAATTTTTCTGCCATAGTTAACCTCCTTATTTAGAACTT
>ERZ773359.3664-NODE-3664-length-17261-cov-4.497210_pt1 | contig 17261 bp, 11 predicted proteins | sample MGYA00374955_ERZ773359 | MGnify/ENA primary metagenome ERZ773359 (study PRJEB29098, sample SAMN04486028) | biogas fermenter metagenome | study: EMG produced TPA metagenomics assembly of the Biogas fermentation microbial communities from Germany - Plant 4 DNA1... | reverse complement strand
AACATTATATGCTTTTGACTCCTTTCCGCACGTGGCGCAACAATATTACCGGCCAGGCTTCCGAGGCATTGACAGAACTGTTTGATTATCCAATCCCCCAAAGATGGAGCATTGCACATCTCTACCAGGCAATCCTCAATGAGGAGAAACACGTTCAGGACATTGATTTCATGACAACCCTTGCCGGATATATCCACTGGAAGCTCACAGGACGCAAGGTTCTTGGTATCGGAGAGGCATCGGGTGTCTTTCCGATAGATTTATCAACAAAAGATTATAGCAGAGAAATGTTAGATAAATTCAACAGTTTAATAAGCAGAAAGAATCTTCCATGGACTTTGCGCGACATATTACCGGATGTACTGGTTGCGGGGTCAGAAGCAGGAATTCTGACTGATGAAGGAGCAAGGCTTCTTGATGAAACTGGTGAGCTTGAAAGCGGAATTCCGTTATGTCCGCCCGAAGGGGATGCAGGAACCGGAATGATAGCTACCAACAGCATAGTGCCGCGCACGGGTAATGTATCGGCCGGAACTTCGGTCTTTGCTATGATAGTCCTTGAAAAAGAGCTGTCCAAAGCTTACCCGGAAATAGATCTGGTAACCACTCCGGAAGGAAATCTTGTGGCTATGGTGCATTCCAATAATTGTACTTCGGATTATGACCAGTGGATAAAGATTTTTGGAGAAGCTATAAAAGCGCTTGGAGTAAATGTCAGCAAGGCAGAACTATATGATACATTGCTGGGTATGGCTCTTAAAGGTGATGCAGACTGCGGAGGCCTTTTGGGCTACGGTTATATCTCAGGAGAACATATAACCAATTTCGATAAAGGATGCCCAATGTTTATGCGCCTTCCGGGAAGCAGGTTCAATCTGGCCAATTTCATGAGAACCAATCTGTATACATCCTTGGGCGCTTTGAAAATAGGCCTTGATATTCTCTTCAATAAGGAATCTGTCCAGGTTGAAGAAATGCTTGGACATGGCGGATTCTTTAAAACCAGGGAAGTTGGGCAGAAAATAATGGCGGCCTGCTTTGGCGTCCCTGTTGCAGTTATGGAGACTGCAGGAGAAGGCGGAGCATGGGGTATAGCCGTACTTGCCTCCTACATGGTGAACCGGGCGAAAGACCAGTCATTAAAAGTGTATCTCAATGAAAAAGTTTTTGCTGAAAATATAAAAACTGTTATCAAACCCGACCCGGAAGATGTAAAAGAATTCAATAAGTTTATGTAGAGCTACATTAAGGGTCTTGCTGTCGAGAGGATGGCTGTTGAGACTTTTTAATAAATAATTTTTACTGACTGTTTTAATAAATGATTTTATAATACGGCTGCAGTACAATTGTGAGAGTTTTTAATATACTCTTACGGCTAAGTACTGGCAGCTTTTTCTTTATGCAGTGCTTTTACCTGCACCCTTTCTTAATAGCAATTTTGAAGGATTAAATGAGGAGTTTTTGTACAGTACTATTGGAATCTTCACGTATTAGTCTATTAACATTACAATAATTAACAATTTGTTAGAAACATGAGTAGCTGATATTATATTTATATACGACAGCAAAGGATTTTTAGGAACTATGAGAAAACTGGTCATTGGGATACTTGCGCATGTAGATGCGGGAAAAACAACACTTTCAGAAAGTTTATTATATTTGAGCGGCAAAATCTGGAAACTTGGAAGAGTGGATAAAAAGGACGCATATCTGGACAACTACCAGCTCGAAAGAGACAGGGGTATTACTATCTTTTCCAAACAGGCAGTCTTTGAATTGGACGATGCAATAATAACCTTGCTGGATACTCCCGGACATGCGGATTTTTCTTCTGAAATGGAGAGAACTCTCCAGGTTCTTGATTATGCCATACTGGTTATAAGTGGCTCTGACGGCATCCAGGGGCATACCAAAACCCTGTGGCGTTTACTTGATATTTACCGTATTCCGGTTTTCCTGTTTATAAATAAGATGGACCAGGACAGAGCAGACCGGGATGAGTTGATGGAGGACATAAAGAAACAGCTCAATGACGGATGCATTGATTTTGGCCTGGAAGGGACAGATGCTTTCTACGACCAAATGGCTGTCTGCGATGAAGCCCTGCTCGAATCATACCTGGAAAAAGGGAATATTGAAAATTCGCTTATTAAGAAGGCAATCAGAAAACGCAGGATATTCCCCTGCTTCTTCGGTTCTGCTTTAAAATTAGAGGGTGTTGGGGATTTTTTGCAAGGTATCGAGAAATATGCCATTACTCCGTCCTATCCAGAGAAATTCGGGGCAAAAGTATTTAAAATAGGCAGGGATGAGCAGGGGAACCGTCTTACCTACATGAAAATTACCGGCGGGAAACTAAAGGTCAGGGATATTGTAAGTAATGGAATCTGGGAAGAAAAGGTTAACCAGATCAGAATATATTCGGGGGCCAAATTTGAAGCAGTAAGCGAAGCTGAGGCAGGCACAGTATGCGCAGTGACCGGACTTAGCCGGACAAGGCCGGGAGAAGGTTTGGGGGAGGAAAAATCTTCAGACAAGATGGTGCTGGAGCCGGTATTGACATATCAGATTCTGCTGCCCGAAGGCGTTGACCAAAGGGCGATGATTCCAAAACTGCGCCAGCTTGAGGAAGAGAATCCTGAGCTTAATATAGTCTGGAATGAACAGCTTAAAGAAATACAGGTCCAGGTCATGGGAGAAGTACAGACAGAAATTCTCCAAAGCCTTGTCAAAGAGCGGTTCGGCGTTGATATAGAATTTGATGAGGGAAGAATAGTATATAAGGAGACCATTGCCGATGTTGTGGAAGGGGTAGGCCACTTTGAACCCCTGAAACATTATGCTGAAGTGCATCTGCTTTTGAAACCCGGGGAGAGGGGAAGCGGATTAAAGTTTTCTGAAGACTGCAGCGATGATGTGTTGAGCAGAAGCTGGAAAAATCTTATTCTTACACACCTAAAGGAAAAGGTCCATAAAGGAGTTCTGACAGGTTCACCAATTACCGATATGGAAATTGTTTTGGTTTCAGGGAGGGCACATAACAAACATACCGAGGGTGGCGATTTCAGGGAGGCTACCTATCGCGCAGTGCGGCAAGGTCTGATGGAAGCAGAATCAATTCTTCTGGAACCATATTATGATTTTGAACTGGAAATACCCGAAAAAATGGTCGGGCGCGCCATGACCGACATAGAGAAAATGCACGGAACCTGCAGAATATCAAAGTCCGACGGGGAGATGGCAATTCTTACAGGGAGAGCTCCTGTTGTTACCATGAGGAACTATCAGAAAGAAGTCACTGCCTATACAAAGGGCTATGGAAGGTTGTTCTGCAGCCTTAACGGATATGAACCATGCCATAATGCCGAAGAAGTAATAGAGATGATTGGCTATGACCCTGAAAGGGATGTGGATAATCCGACCGGCTCTGTATTCTGCGCCAATGGCACAAGCTTTTTGGTAAGCTGGGATAAGGTAAAGGAGCATATGCATGTTGAAAGCTATTTAAAACAAAGGGATGAAGCCCAGGAAGAAGCAGCGGCGCACATGCCCCAACGTACTGAGGAAAAATGGCTTGAGCCCGAGGAAGTTGACAGAATCTTAAATCAGACTTATTTCGCAAATCAGGGAAAAAAGACCATATGGCACAGAAGAAAATCAGCTGCGAAAAGTTTTTATAAACCCGATACCTATGTTGGAAAACCAAAAGAAATCAAAGAAGAATATTTGTTGGTTGACGGATATAATATCATCTTCGCATGGCCTGAGCTTAAAGAGCTTGCCAGGGACAATATGGACAGTGCAAGGGAGAGGCTTCTTGACACTTTAATCAAATATCAGGGAGTCAAAAAATGCAGGATTATTGTAGTGTTTGACGCCTACCGTGTTCAGAGGCATATTGAAGAGGTTATAAATTATGATACCATTTGCGTGGTTTATACCAGGGAGGCCCAAACTGCCGACCAGTATATTGAGAAATTCGCCCACGACAACTACAAAAAATATGATATAACCGTCGCGACGTCTGATAATCTGGAGCAGATAATCATAAGGGGTCTGGGGCATAGTGTGGTTTCGGCAGACCAGCTAAGAGTAGAAGTTGAAAATGTCAACAGAAGGATTATGGATGCCTGGCAGGAAAAGAAAGTTCCGGAGCGCAACTATCTGGGGGACAAATTGTCCGATGATACAAGAAAGCAGATTGACAGAATTTTTAAAGATGGCAACGATAAATAGGGCATTAAGAGGACATATTCTAATAATAATTTCATGCTTGTTATAATTACAAATTGGAATTATAATGAATAATAAAGAAAGGCTGCTTATATTCTTTAAGAGTGTGTGACTCTAAATAAAAAAATATAAGGGAGAGGGTGTCAATGAAAGAAAAGAAATTCTTCATCTGCAAGCACTGCGGCAATATGATTGGTATGATCAAGCATTCCGGAGTAACTCCTGTATGTTGCGGCGAAGCGATGACTGAGCTTGTTCCCAACACTGTCGATGCTTCAACAGAAAAACATGTTCCTGTTATTACTGTTAAAGGAAACCTGGTAGAAGTCAGGGTAGGCTCAGTACCACACCCAATGATTCCGGAGCACTATATTGAGTGGGTTTACATCCTGACAGAGAAAGGCGGACAGCGCAAGGCACTCAAACCAAATGATGAACCGGTTGCAACATTTGCACTCACTGATGATGACAAGCTCTTATGTGCGTATGAATACTGCAACCTCCATGGATTATGGAAAGCTGACTACACAGGATGATACATAAATAACAGGCATAAATAAGAAGGATACTGATAATAAGATAAAAATACAGAAAAACTTCAGTAAGTAATTAACTGCCCGGGAAAAATATTGTTCCCGGGCTTTCTTTCATACTGGGATGATTAACTTATCCAATATTATCACGGATACGAATTCATTTACTAATCAGATAAACCTTTCAGTATTTTATGGTCTGGTTCTGTGTACCGTACCGTGAGGGTGTTCGGGTGGAGCGTAAATGGAATACAGTTTTAGCGGCTTTGTGCCGTTGTTGATAACATTATGCCATTTTCCTGCCGGAATAATTATTATATAATCATCTGAAACTCTGCGCTGGAAGTTCAGGTTGTCCTTGGTATCTCCCATTACCGCAAGGCCCTGGCCTTCTTCTATGCGGATGAATTGGTCCACATCAGGGTGCATTTCAAGGCCGATATCTTCTCCAACATTGATACTCATTAAAGTGAGCTGAAAGTACTTGCCGGTCCACAGAGCCGTGCGATAATAACTGTTTTGTTTGGTGGCGTCTTCGATATTGATTACTAAAGGAGCCGGCCCATAATCCTTTAACTGTATATACCGATTTGGCTCCATTGGCCGGGTTGGCATTTGATTTGGCCAGTTGAAAGAATAATTGTAATTCATATATGGATTATATGGGCCATAGTTATATGGGTCATACATTGGCGGCCAGTTGCCCTGAGAATAATTGAAGGCATTATAATCGTACATATCCTGTCATCCTTTGGAGTTATTGCATATAACATCATATGTAATTTTATAAGGACAGGTTCCCTGTTAGTCTGTAAAAGGAAGGTATATTGATTCATGTCAGGCTGTTCGGGTAAACTATATAAAAGTGTGTTTTCTAAGAAATGATAAAAGAAAACACTCTTATTGTTAAGGTAAGCAAAAAATGCGATGTAGACTGCTACGTCGCGTTTGTATTTAAGGAGAGGGAGGAAAAATACATGTCAACCGGAACTGCTGTTGAAAGAGATAAGAATATCTTGGCCGAAAGTGAAAGAACGGAAAACCAGAATATTATTGATGCGGAGGTTGCAATTATTGGCGGCGGTCCGGGAGGATATGTGGCCGCAATTAGATGTGCACAGCACGGGCTTAAGACTGTTTTGATCGAGTATGACAGATTGGGCGGGACATGCCTGAACAGAGGATGTATTCCTACAAAAACATTGGTCTCTGTGACAAATTTTATCTCAAATCTGAAAAATGCTGAAAAATACGGTGTCTCCATACCTTCCTGGGAGTATTCTCTGGAAAAGATAAGGAATAAAAAGAACGAAATTGTAGATTCCCTGGTACAGGGAATCGAATTTCTTATGAAAAAACATAAAATTGAGGTAATAAAGGGCAAGGCGGTTATTGAGAAAGAAGGCATTCTTGCTGTGGAAGGTACCGAACGGAAAGTAAGATTTGGAAAGCTTATTATTGCAACCGGGTCCAAAGCGCAGAAGCCCCCGATTCCCGGGGCGGATTTACCAGATATTCTTACAAGCGATGAATTATTGGAACTTACAGATATTCCCGAATCTCTTACTATCATAGGAGGAGGAGTCATTGGCATGGAATTTGCATTCATCTATTCGGCTTTTGGCTGCAAAGTCCATGTAGTGGAATTCCTGCCCCAGATTCTCAATATGCTTGATACAGACGCTGCCTCTGCCATTAAAAGAGCAGCCAGACAAAAGGGTATCGAGATATATGAAGCCTCCAGGGCTCTGAGTATTGAGTCGGCGCCTGACGGCAAAAAAGTAGTGAATATTGAGAGAAAAGGTAAAACAGAATCCATCACAACTGAGAAAGTCGCAATAGCTGCGGGGCGGAAAGCGAATCTTGATTCAATTGATCTTGATAAATTGGGTGTCCAATTGAACGATAGGAAAAACGGTATTAAGGTAAACCAAAACATGCAGACATCCAACCCTTCTGTCTATGCCATAGGGGATGTTACAAACCTGTCCATGCTGGCTCATGCGGCATCAAGGCAAGGAATTATTGCTGCAGACCATATCGCAGGTATTGAAAACAAGGAATGCTTTGACCCTCACCTGATTCCAAGTGCCATATTCACAAGTCCCGAGATTGGCCATATAGGTTATACGGTCAAAGAGGCAAAGGAAGAGAACAGGGAAGTAATTACCGGAAAGTTCCCCCTTGGCGCAAACAGTAAAGCCGTGGCCATGCAGGAGGCAGACGGATTTGTAAAAATTGTGGCCGACAAGGAGACAAGAAAAATTATTGGGGCAACTGTTGTTGGTGCGGAAGCGACAGAACTTTTAAGTCTTGTGACAAATCTTGTTACCGCACAAGTCAGCCTGGATGAGGCTGATAAAGTAATTTATGCGCACCCGACGGTTTCCGAGGCAATTTCTGAGGCCATCCTTGACGCAGATGGCAAAGCAATTCATTTCGGAAAGTGATACGTCTGCCATACTGTTCTGTCTATGACTCGTTCGATCCTGGAAAGCTATGTGAAGTGCAAATCAGGATAACTGTGTTGTACAAGTGACATAGTCTTTTCGCGTCCTCGGCTCAGAAAGTTGCTAAGGCTCAATGCTTGCTCTCTTGGGGTACGCGGGCGAACTTGCCATCCGGGCAAGCGCCGCTTAATCGACGTCCTGTCGATTACCCCCAATCGAGCTTCGCATTTCGCCAGCAACTTTAAACTTCGCCTGCAAATTGCTTAAAGACTTTGCCACTTGCGCATGAACATTAGTTATCCAACTTTTCACCGCTGAATATGCTTCGTGTCAGACGGCCTCAATCGGGCTGCAGTTCTGCATTTAAACATGTACATACTCTGCTTGAAACAGGTCAAATTTTACTGATTTTGTTTGAAAAGTCCGGAATGGCATGCCCTTCTACGAAAATAACAAAAAAATTCTAAAAATTTCGTAATAATTCGACAAAATGCTTGATTGTTTTCAAACTGAGTTTAGCATAAACTTTTGATATCAGTTCTTTTTTTTAAGAAAGGTCCGGCTATGCAACTTTTAAAGGAACGAATCCTAAAAGATGGGAAGCTCATAAACAGTCAGATTCTCAAGGTGGACAGTTTTCTTAACCAGCAGATGGACATTGGTCTCTTTGAGAAAATGGCTGAAGAGTTCTGGCGACTTTTTGGTGATTGCGGGGTAAACAAGATACTCACCATTGAGGCATCAGGAATTGGGGTTGCTTGTCTGACGGGCCAGAAATTCAAATGCCCTGTTGTCTTTGCAAAGAAAAACAGGTCACTTAACAGAAGCGAAAACGTATACACATCAAAAGTACATTCCTTTACACATAATAAAACCTATGACATTACAGTATCAAAAGAATATTTGCATCCTAATGACAGAGTATTGATTATAGATGATTTCCTTGCCAATGGCGCTGCCCTTGAAGGCCTGGTCAGTCTGGTCAGGGATGCCGGGGCATACCTTGTGGGCGCCGGGATTGTAATAGAAAAGGCTTTTCAGCCCGGAGGAGAAAAAATCAGAAGTCAGGGGATACGTGTAGAATCACTGGCACGTATTGCCTCAATGAGCATAGAAGACGGTATCAAATTTGTTTGATTGCCGTCTTTTTTGATTGTTTTTTTCGACTGGCGTAATTTAACAGCTATTGCTGTTTAGATTATATTAAAAGGTGGAGGAATAAAAGAATGAAAAAACTACTTTCTCTTGTACTTGTAATTTCTATGGTTTTTTCCTTTGCGGCTTGCAGTTCAGGCAACACAGAAGCAACTAACTCAACTGAGCCGTCATCCAGTGCACCCGCTGAAAAAGCCGGAGTACCCAAAGAAGAACTCAAGATCGGTTTCATTCACATTTCCGATCCTTCTGACATGGGTTACACCTATAACCATGATCTCGGTACATGGGCTATGGTTGAAGCTTTGGGACTTAGAGAAGATCAGATTATCAACAAGTATAACATCGGCGAAGACGAAGGTTGTGCAGCAGCCATCGACGAACTTATTGAAGCAGGTTGCCAGATTATTTTTGCAACAAGTTTCGGACATGGTGACTACATGAAAGAAGCAGCCATGGCACATCCCGAAATTGAGTTCTGCCATGCGACCGGTGATTTGGCTTCAAAAGCAGGTCTTAGCAATTTCCACAACTATTTTACTTCTATTTATGAAGCACGTTACCTTGCAGGTATCGCAGCAGGTATGAAACTTAAGGAACTTGGCGAGACAAAATTAGGTTATGTTGCAGCTTTCGAATGTGCAGAGGTTGTATCCGGATTTACCGCCTTCTATCTCGGCGCAAAATCAGTTCTTCCCGAAGCAACCATGGATGTTATCTACACCAATTCATGGCATGATCCTATCAAGGAAGCACAGGTTGCCCAGACTCTCATTGACGGCGGATGTAAGGTAATAAGCCAGCACTCAGACTCCACAGCTCCTGCAACCACCGCCGAGGCAAACGGTGTGTTCCAGGTTGGCTACAATGCTGATATGATCAGTGCTGCTCCTAAGGCTTCGCTTATCTCTGCAAGAAGCGATTGGAGCAAATACCTCATTTTCGCTGTTCAGTGCGTTATGGAAGGCAAACCCATACCAACCGACTGGTGTCAGGGATTGTCTGAAGGAGCAGTATACTTAAGCCCGCTCAACACAGACATTGCAGCTCCCGGTACACAGGAAGCTATCGATGAAGCCGCTGAAAAGATTAAATCTGGCGAATTGCATGTATTCGCAGGTCCTCTTTCCGGTACAGGTAAGAACTGGGGTACTGAAGGAAGTATTGAAATAAAAGAAGGGGAATGGTTTGAAGAATCAAAAGAACAATCAGCCCCCTACTGGTACTATATTATTGACGGAGTTAACGTTTTAAGTTATTAATTCCATTTTCAAAAACTATGAGGATGTACGAAATAATATAACTTTCGTGCATCCTTGTGTTTTTTTCTTTTCCGAAAAACTTTACTGTTGCTTTATACGAATTAAAACCGATAAGAATTATGAATCTTATGTATCTAAAGTAGAGGAAAGGGTGGCTCTAATTTGAGCTCTGTAGCTATTCAACTTAGTGGGATTACCAAAACTTTCGGCGAAGTGGCAGCCAACAAAAATATCAGCCTTGAAGTATATTGGGGCGAAATTCTTTCATTGCTTGGGGAAAATGGAAGCGGAAAGACTACATTAATGAACATTCTGTCAGGGATATATTATCCTGACAGCGGTCAGGTATTTGTTGACGGAAAAGAGGCAAATATACGGTGTCCGAAGGATTCCTACGAACTTGGGATTGGAATGGTCCATCAGCATTTCAAACTGGTGGACAATATGACGGCCGCCGAAAATATTGTTCTCGGATTAAAAAACAAAGGCAGGATTAACAGAAAAGAGATTGCTGAAAAAGTCAGGCAGATTGCCGAAAACTACGGGTTTAACATAAATCCCGAGAGAAAAGTATATGACATGTCTGTGTCTGAAAAACAAACCGTTGAGATAATAAAAGTTCTGTACCGGGGCGCAAAAATTCTGATACTTGATGAACCCACCGCCGTTTTGACTGCCCAGGAAACAGAAAAGCTTTTTGCGATATTAAGGAAAATGAGGGATAATGGCAAATCAATCATTATCATTACCCATAAACTTCAGGAAGTACTGTCGGTTTCAGACAGAATAGCGGTTCTCAGAAAGGGTGAGTACATCGGAAGCGTAAAGACTTCTGAAGCAACAGCCCAAAGCCTTACCGAGATGATGGTGGGACGCAGGATCACCCTCAATATTGACAGGCCTGAACCTGAAAATCCCACTCTAAGGCTGCACGTAAAAGATATTACATGTTTCAACGAAGAAGGCGTGAAAATTCTTGACAAAGTCAGTTTTTCCGCATACGGCGGAGAAATCCTGGGTATTGCAGGTATCTCGGGCTCGGGGCAAAGAGAGCTTTTGGAGAGTATAGCCGGACTTTACCCCACCACCAGGGAAAGCAGCGTCCTTTATTATCCCGATGAAAGCGGGCAAGAAATTCAGCTCATAGGCAAACGCCCGATGGAAATAAAAAGACTTGGAGTGGCTTTGTCTTTTGTTCCCGAGGACAGGCTTGGAATGGGTCTTGTGGGAAGCATGGACATTGCTGAGAATATGATGCTCAGAAGCTATCTGAGAGGAAAATTGGGATTTACCGACCGCAGGCATCCAAGAAAGCTTGCCGAGTATGTTATAAGAAAACTTGGAGTGGTGACACCGGGTGTTTCAACTCCGGTAAGCCGGCTTTCGGGCGGAAATGTGCAAAAGGTGCTTGTGGGGCGGGAAATTGCAGCGACTCCTAAAGTCCTTATGACGGCTTATCCTGTTCGCGGTCTTGATATAAATACTTCCTATACTATTTACGCTCTGCTCAATGAGCAGAAGAAAAAAGGAACAGCGGTCATCTTTGTCGGGGAGGATCTTGACGTGCTTCTCGAGCTCTGCGACAGGATTGTTGTAATGTGCAAGGGCAGAGTAAGCGGAATTGTTGATGGCCGTACTGCCACAAAAGAACAGGTAGGACTTCTTATGACAAGTCTGGGAGAGGAGGCAAAAGTATGAGTTTGACAACTTCAGGAAGAAAAGAACCATTTATCAGGATAGCCAGACGCACCGATATCTCCCGGACAAAAACGTGGATAATACGAATTGTTTCTGTGTTTTTCTCATTAGTGTCAGGAGGGCTGTTGATTATGGCTTTGGGTCATAATCCTGTTGCCGTTTACCGGGATATGATTACAGGATCGGTTTCCACAAAAACAGCTCTTATTGCAACAGCAAAGATATTCGTTCCTCTTTTGGGGGCTTCCCTATCAATTGCGCCTGCGTTTAAAATGAGGTTCTGGAATATCGGAACTGAAGGACAGATACTTGCCGGCGCCATTGCCGCATCCTATTTTGCTTTATTCCAGTACCAAAACTATCCCAGGCCGGTACTGCTTGTTTTGATGTTTGTCGCCGCAGTTCTGGCAGGAGGAATATGGGCGCTTATTCCGGCTGTTTTCAAGGCGGTATGGGATACCAATGAGACTTTGTTCACATTGATGCTTAACTATATAATTATCAATATTGTAACCTTTTTGAGGACAGGTCCATGGAAAAGCCCGTCAAGCAGCGGTTTTCCCAAGATTGCAATGTTTGATGCTTCCGCGAGGCTTCCCAATATTTTCGGCGTTCATATAGGCTGGATCATAGTACTTGTTCTTACAGTATTTATGTACATATACATGAGATATACCAGGCATGGTTATCAAATAGCGGTTGTAGGTGAGAGCGAGCGCACCGCCAGATATGCGGGAATGAATGTGCCCCAGATTATAATGACCACTGTTTTTATGTCAGGGGCTATTGCAGGAATGGTAGGTTTCCTGATTGTGTCCGGCTCAAGCTACACCCTGACAGACAATACCGCGGGGGGATATGGTTTTACCGCTATTACAGTTGCCTGGCTTGCCAAGCTTAATCCTTTCGCTATGGTAATAATATCAGTGTTCCTTGCAATTTTAAAGAAGGGGTCAAATACAATTCAAACCAACTTCAAAATACCTGCCTCCGCATCCGAACTACTGACAGGTATTATTCTGTTTTTCATGCTGGGGTGCGAATTCTTCATCAATTACCGTCTGATTTTCAGAGGCAGAAAGATACTGGAGGTGCCCCATGACTGATTTTTTCAACTTTATCATAGCTGCCGTACTTGCAGCATGTCCTCTGTTACTTGGTACCCTGGGTGAGAGCCTTGCAGAAAAGTCCGGAAACCTTAACTTAGGTGTTGAAGGCATGATGTTTATGGGTGGCATTGCAGGACTCGCTGGGTCATATTATTACGAAAAAGCAGTAGCAGAGCCGGTGGCATGGGTATCTGTAATGATTGCCCTTGTTTGCGCTTTTTTATGTGCGTCCTTTGGAGCTCTGATTTATAGTTTTCTTACTATTACCCTGAGAGCAAATCAGAATGTCACAGGACTTGCCCTTACCATATTCGGAACAGGGTTCGGAAACTTCTTCGGTGAATTCATCGGAAGTACGGCAGGCGGTTATATTGCCGTAAGCCAGGTTACCAAAGCTGGATTCAACGATCCTTTGTTTCCTGCTCTGGCAAGGATTCCGGTTGTCGGTAAAGTTCTCTTTTCATACAATTTTATGGTGTACCTGAGCATAATACTGGCGATCTGGATGTGGTATTTCATTAAGTTCACACAAAAAGGCCTCAACCTAATGGCTGTGGGAGAGAGACATGAAGCTGCGGATGCCGCCGGTATTAATATTACTTTATATAAATACCTGGCAACTTGCATCGGCGGAGGAATTACAGGCCTGGGAGGTCTTTATATTGTAATGAACTCTTCCAATGGAGTCGGAGGAGTATGGGTTCATAATTGCATCGGCGGTTATGGATGGCTTTCAGTCGCACTGGTAATATTCGCAACCTGGCGTCCTTCCCGCGCAATGGTCTGCGCCCTTGCCTTTGGCGCATTATCGGTTATGAGATTTTACTTCCCGATAAGTTTTATACCCATGGCAATTTACGAAATCTTTCCCTATCTTGCAACTATAATTGTACTTATTACCGTCAGTCTTAGAAAAAGACGTGAAAATCAGCCTCCGGCAAGTCTGGGACTGCCATATTTCAGGGAAGACAGATAACGGAAAAAACAGTATTCCGAAAAATACAGGCATGCGATAACGCGCATGCCTGTTTTGTTGAAGTTTTATTTTATTATTCAATATTTAAAACCTGTTAATATCTCAAAGCTTCTTTAATAAAAATTGCCTTGTAATATCTCTTAAGCCTTGTGCTTCTTAATAAAGTCAATGAATGAGTCAATTATTGTTTGCAAAAATCCGGCAGTATCCTGATTAGTTAATTTGCCGTTTGCGTCAAACAAGGATGATGAATTTCCAATATAGACTTCAGGTTGCAGGAGTACCGGCATGTTCAGGAATGCAAGCACCTGACGCAAATGCTGATTTGCCCCGAAACCGCCAATGGCACCTATTGACTGGCTGACAAGCAAAGTGGGTTTACCGCTCCATAGATTCTGCCCGTAGGGGCGTGACCCTATATCAAGCGCATTTTTCAATGCTGCAGGATATGAACGGTTATATTCAGGAGTTACGATCAGGACTGCTTCAAGTCCTTTTATCTTATTGCGGAATGCAGTATATTCAGGTGGGTTATTATCATCATATTCCTCATTGTATAAAGGCAAGTTGCCAATGTCGATAAATTCGGCTTCAAATCCGGCAGGTAAAAGTTTAGCCAGATTCTCTGCTATTTTTCTTGAGAATGATTCTTTTCTCAGACTTCCAACTATTACACCTATCTTCATAATAATACTCTCCTTTCTCCGACCTTATTATTGGTCCGGTTATTAAATGAATCAGCTTACATCTATTTTAGTTTGATTTAATTGTGGGTTATTATCAAAGTTTCAATTATAAGATTTTTCTGTTAAAAATATTAGTCGTATTAGAATATTACCCATGTATTATTTCCGATAATCACAGGTCTGTTATTCTGGTATTATTGCCGGAAGACAATAAATTTTTCTGTCGGGCAATAAATGGATATTTTATGCGCTTATAGGGAAATTTTTGGTTGACGCGTGCTGTATCAAATGTATAATATTCCTATGGAGAATTTTACAAGCTCCATAATAATCCAAGGAGGAATACATAATGAAGAAGTTTTTATGCATCTTGATTGTGCTTACAATGGCTATCGGATTAGCCGGTTGTGGCGGAAAACAGACTGCCGGTGGTAATGATGCTCCTTTCGAAGGTAAAATTGCCATTATTACTAATACTGTATCCCAGAACGAAGAAGAATTCCGTTCTGCAGAGGAAATGGTAAAGAAGTACGGCAGCGATAAAATTGTTCATGAACTTTGGCCGGACAATTTTATGCAGGAACAGGAACAAATGATCAGTGTACTGGGCAAATTAGCTGCAGACCCTGAAATCAAAGCTCTTATCATCAACCAGGCAGTTCCTGGTACAAACGCTGCAGTAGACAAATTCCTTGAAACAAGGAAAAAAGACGATGTGCTTATTGTTTATGCTGCACCACAGGAAAATCCCCCCGATATAGCAGAGCGTTGCGATTTCTCACTTCAGCCAAATGAAATTGAAATGGGAAGAACCATTCCTCAACAGGCAAAAGCACAGGGTGCAAAAGTTCTTGTGCACTACTCCTTCCCACGCCATATGTCCATCGTTATGCTGGCAGCAAGGCGTGATCTTATGAGACAGACATGTGAAGAACTCGGTATTGAGTTTGTTGACGCTACCGCTCCAGACCCGACTGGTGATGCAGGTCTTTCCGGAGCTCAGCAGTTCATACTCGAAGATGTTCCCAAGATGGTAGATAAGTATGGAAAAGATACGGCCTTCTTCTCAACCAACTGCGCAATGCAGATTCCTTTGGTTAAGGCCACATTCGAAACAGGAGCAATTTATCCTCAACCTTGCTGTCCTTCACCTTACCATGGTTATCCGGCAGCACTTGGTGTTGAAGTTCCTGAAGACCTTGTAGGCGGAATGCAGAACGTTATAGATCAGACAACTAAAATCATTACCGATGCAGGACTTGGCGGACGCTTCTCAACATGGCCCGTTCCTGCAGCTATGATGAACACAATTGCATCTACAGAATATGCAATTAAGTGGATCAATGGCGAAACCAACGGTAAAGTTGACCAGAAAGTACTTGAACAGTGTATGGCAGACTATGCAGGTATGCAGGTTTCACTCACACCTTACAGTGAAGGTGACAAGGTGTTTGACCACAACTATCTCTACCTGATAGACTTCCTTACATACGGAGAACTTCCGAAGAACTAATTACATGATGATTTATTGGATAGCTTTTGTTACATAATTTAAATTTCAATAAGTAAGGATGTATCAAAGCTTAGATAATAAGTTTTCGGATACATCCTTACATCTATTTGCGCATAGTATCAAGGGCGGGAGGTATTGTTTTGAGTGAAAACCTTCTAAAATTAAAGAACATTTCAAAAGATTACTATGGTAACCAGGTTCTTAATAACATCAATATAGATATAAACAAGGGTGAAATACATGCTCTGGTAGGGGAGAACGGCGCAGGCAAATCAACACTTATGAACATACTTTTCGGTATGCCTGTTATTCACTCAACCGGCGGATATAAAGGAAGTATTGAGATTGAAGGCAAGGAAGTAAATATTGCCACACCTCATGACGCCATGAATCTGGGAATAGGTATGGTACATCAGGAATTCATGCTGATTCCTGGGTTTACCATTACAGAAAACATAAAGATAAACAGGGAAATCACAAATCCCAACATAGTCAGCAGAATATTCGGAAAGAGCCTTGAGACTCTTGATTTCAAAAAGATGAATGCCGATGCCCGCAAAGCATTGGACAAGCTGGACATGGGAATTGATGAATTCACTTTGGTGGCCGGTTTGCCTGTCGGGCATATGCAGTTTATAGAGATAGCCCGCGAGATCGACAAAACGGGCATGAAAATTCTTGTGTTCGATGAGCCTACGGCAGTCCTGACCGAAACTGAGACTCAGAATCTGCTGAAAGCGATCAAAAAGCTCGCAGAAAGCGGAATAGGAATTATTTTTATCAGTCATAGACTTGATGAAGTCATGCAGATATCAGACAGAGTAACAGTTTTGCGTGACGGCGAACATGTGGCCACAATGAACACAAAGGATACAAATACACATGAAATCGCCCAGCTTATGATTGGACGCAAGATTTCTCTTGACCGTAAGGAGAAAACAAATCACATAAGCGATGAAACTATATTGAGAATCAGAAACTTTGTTGTAAAAATGCCCGGTGAGGAAGTCAAAGGCCTTGACCTTGACGTGAAAAAGGGCGAAATAATAGGTATCGGAGGCCTTGCCGGACAGGGCAAACTGGGAATAGCAAATGGTATTATGGGAATATATCCTGCTAAAGGTGAAGTTGTTTTTGAAGGAAAGCCCCTTGAACTCAACAACCCCAAAAAATCAATAGCATCCGGGCTTGCCTTTGTAAGTGAGGACAGGAAAGGCGTTGGGCTATTGCTGGACAGTTCAATAGAATTTAATACTGTTTTCACAAGTATGCAGATACATAATGATTTTCTTATAAAAATAGGTCCCATAAAATTCAAAGATTCTAAAAAAATTCGTGAACACACCAAAAAAATGATTAAAGATCTGGACATTCGCTGCAGGTCACCGCTCCAGAATGCAGGAAGCCTCTCGGGAGGTAACCAGCAGAAAGTGTGCCTTGCCAGAGCTCTTACACAGAACCCCAAACTGCTTCTGGTAAGTGAGCCGACCCGTGGAATAGACGTGGGTGCCAAAAAGCTGGTATTGGATTTGCTGCGTAAATTGAACGAAGAGCAGGGAATGACCATTGTTATGACATCATCCGAGCTTGCCGAGTTAAGAAGCATATGCGACCGGATAGTTATAATATGTGACGGTAAGGTGGAA
>ERZ773359.3663-NODE-3663-length-17268-cov-5.593273_pt1 | contig 17268 bp, 14 predicted proteins | sample MGYA00374955_ERZ773359 | MGnify/ENA primary metagenome ERZ773359 (study PRJEB29098, sample SAMN04486028) | biogas fermenter metagenome | study: EMG produced TPA metagenomics assembly of the Biogas fermentation microbial communities from Germany - Plant 4 DNA1... | reverse complement strand
CCGGAGCGGTACCGTTGCATATTTAAACAGCGTCAAAAACCTGCGGCAGACTTTCACTGCCGCAGGTTTTTTGCTTTGCATAATGTCAAAACGCCAAATTCCGATTAATAAACCTCGCAGTCCCAAACGGCGACCGGCCCTTCATTCGGGATTGCGCGTTCGGAGCGTTCCCCGCTGATTTCGGAGATTTTTTCGAGTTTCACCGAGTCAATCCAGACTCCATCCCCCACATCCAATTTAAAGACTAAAGCTGCCATCTCCACAAATCCGTCGTAATCGGCGGTAATCTCACAAGCGTACTCTATCCATCCGCCCGGTTTAATATCAAAAATAAGCTCGGATGTCTTTGTCGGAGCCCACCATTCAACGCCTTCCTGATTATCCTTTGAACCCTTGGTCTTAAGCAGTGCGCGCAGGGTGGTGGTGAAATATTCGGAATATGCTAAGAAAGTCAGCCGATATGTCCCTGGGCCGGTCAATTCAAATGTGGATGTCAGGGTCTGATTAATATCCGAGCCGACTTTTGGAAGGTAGACTGACCCTCCCTTTTCGCCTGCCACATCGGTGTCCGCAACAACATCCTGCGATTGAGCGCGCCAGTCCTCAAGTCCATCCGAAAAATCACCGTTTCTGATTAGATTTTCCCCGACTTCAGGCACAAATGCGGCGCAACTGATTTTTTGTCGCATGCACTCCAGAAAAGAGATTTTTATATAACGCGCGGTTGTGGTTTCAAATCCGCATGACAGACAACTGTTCTCATTACTCTCGGTTTCAAAAACGGTGATAAAGCCCATAAATTTAAACTTGGACACATCTATCCGGATTTTTTTCGCAATCTGATTGCCAAACGCCAGTCTTACCTCCGACACCGGCACAGTTTTGCCTAAATCAATCAGCAGCCACGGCTGTTTGTCATCCGCTTTTGCGGTCCAATACCCGTTAACCTGCATCAATGCGGATTTGGCGACACAGCCTTTTTGCCAGGAGGAAGCTGTAACTTTGGTACCGCCACCGGACAATAATTCTTTTTTCTTGTATTCTTTTTCTTTTGTCATATCCACCAGAACAACCCAATTGTTCGGCAGCCTTTCATTGCCGATTGAAATATCGGGGTTTTCATAGCCGCGCTCGGTGAACACGCCGATTGCAAGCTTATAATCCTTTCCCGATTCTGCTTTATTAAAAGTGAATGTCGAACTGATACGATTGGCTTTATCCTCGGTCAGAATATCAAGTTCCGATACAAAACTGCTGGGGTCCACTCCCTCTAATGTGCAGCGGTCAACCACATTATTCTGTTCATCCAGCAACGCCAGTTCAACACGGGATTTTAAAAACAGCTTGGCAACCCCGTAGTTGTACCAATCCATCCGTATTACTCCGGGTTTCCCAATCCCTAGCGATGACGAAACCGTAGTCTCTCCCAGCACAAAATAATAGCCAATCCGGTTTGTTATGGCCTTCATAGCCTCGCCCAGTTCTTTAACCATGTTATTCCCGTCATTTCCATAAGCCCCGATAGGGTAGTAGGACGCCCGGTTGTATTCCGGCGACTCAATCAAATCCTCTGCGGAAAAGTTATAATTTTTGCGCACTCCTTGATATCCGCCGGGCATTTCCAACGCACTGGGCGCCTTGTTCACGCTCCACAATACTTCTGCAGAAACGCAGCCATTTTTTCCTGAAAAACCGTCGCGGCGCACACCGACCCCCTGCTCGGCCGCCCAGTAGAACGGCTCCTTCAAGGTAAAGTTTGTACAGTAGTTGCAGCCGTAACCCCACGCGGTCATCAGCTGTATCCCCGTACCCTTGAACTCGTCAATGTAGATTTGCCAGCATTTTTTCATCACATCGGGGTCTACTCCCTGGTCATGTCGGGACTGGTCGCATATACCTTGGTCATACCCTTCTTCATCGCTGCCGAACAGCCAGGCGTGCGTGTTTTCCCCCCACGACCCGAAAGAACGGATATCAATATATTCGATGTCGGGCTCATTCCCGTACCGTTCTCTCAAAGCCCTGACAAACTGTTTCAGCTTGATAAAAAATCCCTCGCCGGGGTCTTTGTAGTTTACCTCGTGCTTAGTGAACAGCTTGTACCCTCCGGGGACCGTATCGTCGGGATATGCACTGTTTGGGACTAATAGAGTCAGCGAGTTGACATCTTCCCTGTCCAGAATAAATTTTGGGGTGTGATAATCTACGGTAGAAGTGGGGTTGCTGGTCATAATGCCAAAAGCAAAGGTTTTTCCAGCTTTTCTGCACTGGTCAAGCGCGGAATCTATCTTCGTCCAGTCGTACACGCCGTCCGCGACTTCTATAGCAGACCAGCTAAACCTGCAGTAACCCAACGTGGCAAATTCCCATGTTTTTTCCTCCACTTTGGAAAAATCCCAAGTGCCGTCGCAGTAAACAATCCAGCCTTTGCCGGGATTAACCAACGGGGTATCATCCCGTTTTGGTAATACGGTAATCAGTTGATTGCAAAACTCATCATCGCTTTTGATTGAACGGCAGTCCGAAAATGCAGCCAGCATTATCGCGCCTGCCATTACAGCGCTACCCGCTCTTTTCAATACCATATTCTGTTGAAACACCGCTATTCCCCCTCTTTTTTGTTCCTCAAACCAGTAAAACCAAAAAACCTCAATTAAAACATACCATCTTTTCTGATACTTGACAATATCCACAGTCAAACACATTCCAAAAATCTGAATAAGGCAAAACGGCAGGAAACACAGCCGTTATATAGAATAAGAGCTTTCCTTCACCGCGCCGAAATCAATGTCGCCGAGGTATTTTACGCTGTCCATCTTCAGGTAATCGCAAAGCTCCTTCATCTCGGCGACCGTGTTGATATTGACCTCAATACCGTTTTCTATGCGGTCGGCGTACGCCAGCATCTCCTTTTCGCCGTGGGTGTAAATCCGCGGCTGCCCTTCCGCTTTGGGCGCGTCCCGCAGTTCCTGCAGAAACTTTGAAAACCTGTCCACCATGGCTTTCCTGTCCCCGAAAATATCGGGGTTTATCGCCATAAAGCCATGGCAGGTGCCGCCCTTGCCGCCGACATGGGTGTGGTTGGACGTAAGCCCGCCAGAGAATATGGAGCAGAAGATTTCGCAAATCATCCCGTAGCCGTAGCCCTTGTGTCCGCCCGTCTGCTCGGTATTGCCGCCGAGCGGCATGATACCGCCGCCCGCCTTGCCGACGATGTTTTTTAGGACCCGCTCGGCGTCGGTGCAGGCGTTGCCGTTCTCGTCCAGCGCCCATCCTTCGGGCAGAGGCTTTGAGAGCTTGTTGTAAACTTCGAGCTTCCCTCTTGTTACAACGGTGGTGGACGCGTCGAACAGGAAGGTATAGGGTTCGGCCGGCACCGCCATCGCAATCGGGTTGGAGCCGAGCATCGCCAGCCGCGAGTATGTGGGCACCATAATCGCCTCGCTGTTTGTCATCGCAAGGCCGATAAGCCCCTGGTCGCTCGCCATTTTCGCGTAATATCCGGCAATCCCGAAGTGGTTGGAGTTCCTGACCGAGACAATCGCAATCCCGCTTTCCTCGGCCTTCTTTATAGCCAGATTCATCGCGTCAATCGAAATTAACTGTCCCATACCGTCATGCCCGTCAATCACCGCGGAAACCGGTGTCTCGTAAACGACTTCGGATTTTGCGCCGACGCGTATCAGCCCGTTCGCTATCCCCTTATGGTACCGCACCAGCCGCTGCACCCCGTGGGACTCAATCCCGTACAAATCGCTCAGCAGCAGAACGTCGGTGATTTTCTGCGCGTCCTCGGGCGAAAAGCCTAACCTCTCAAATGCGTCGCAGCAGAAGGTCTTTAACTGTTGATATGAATATTTTATCGCGCTCATGTTACCCCTCTTTTTCATAATCAGACTTCCCATGTTTAATTAAATTCTATTTCAGCGGGCATGTATTGTCGAGCCGCGCGACACCGCCGCAGGTGTTAAAAGGTGAAGTATTTTATTGATAACAGAAAATTATTGTATATTAATCCAGACAAAAAATAACCGATACATGGTTAAAGGCCATTCGGCTCCAATTGCCAGCAGGCTTAACCAAGTACGGTTCTATTTGAAAGGTAACATATTCGAGCAAAAATGTCAAGCGCAGTATGAATTTGGTCGGCGTCAAGTTTTTTGCGGGGCTCTTTAAAAAGAGTTAAAGATTGCAAAAAACAAATGGCCGCCAGGGAATACAAAGTGTTCCTTAGAATTAAAACAGCGGTTGGAGTGCCAAAGCCAAACAAATTTAGTTCAGCTAAGTTAAATACTCCAACCGCTAACGCCAATATATCACAAGATAATAAAGGTGTCAATGGCTTGCATGAGGTTCAATACAACCCCTGTTGTCAGCACATGGTTTTTTTGCATATACAATCACATTGGTAAATCCAGTGAAACAAACTAATAACTAACGCCTATTGCCCGCGTTTTGGCTTAAGCCCGCTCTCGGCCTTTTGATAATCGGCACCTGACAGCGGGATTGCGGCGAAAATCAGGACGCACCCCGCCAGCATACGCGGGGTCAGCCGCTCGACAAGGAAAATAACCGAAAACAACGCGCCGAAAACCGCTTCGGTGGACAGCAGGATTGATGCGGCGTTCGGGGGAACGTATTTCTGTCCTACATTCTGCAGCAAATAGCACCCCATTGTGCTCAGAAGGCCGAGATACAGCATACTGCCGGCGGTTTTCGGGTTGAGCGCCATGACCGGAAATCCCCCGTCTATCAGCGGTGCGGCGGCGCACGAAATCAAAGCCGCCGTCCAAAGCTGAAGCACGGTCAAAACCACCGGGTCGTGCTCTTTTGCGTACCGCTCCACAAACACAATGTGGATACCGAACGCAATCCCGCACAGCAACGTCAGCAAATCCCCGATATTCACAGACCAGCCGGTTTGAAGGGAGAGCAGACCTATTCCGGCGATTGCAAGAACCCCCGCCGCGACATGGGTGCTCTTCGCCCTGTGCCGGTTTATAATCCAGTGCAGGAACGGTACGGCGATTACATAGACGGCAGTCAGAAAGGCATTTTTCCCTGCGGTCGTGTATTTGCAGCCTACAGTCTGGAGCAGATAGCCTGCGAAAACAAATACTCCGAGTATAATCCCGTTTTTTATTGCTTTTAGTTTAATTCCCTTAAGTCTTTTCATGAATACGGCCGACAGTGCGAGGCTTGCGATGACAAACCTGAACGCCAGCATATAGGTTGGCGGGACGGTATCAAGCGAGTCTTTCACCACCACGAAGGCAAATCCCCATATGAGCGCGGCGGCGAGCAGGCCCGACGAGGCGAGGACGACTCTGGTTTTTTTCATTTTATTATCCTTTTCAGTATCTATATTACAATTCCATTATTTTATTACCTGTGCTGATAATTGTCAATCGATTGTAATTCGCGGCCGGTTTGGTTATAATATTCCTGCTTTTTAAGCGCGGGTTAATCCCGGCAGTTAGGATGATTGAATATGCAGATTGGCTCTGTCAAAATCAACGGGTACGCGGCGCTTGCCCCGATGGCGGGCGTGGCGGACCGGGCGTTCAGACTTATGTGCGTTGAGTTCGGCGCCGCTTATGTCGTGGGCGAAATGGTCAGCAGCAAGGGGATTGTGTACGGGGACAGGAAGAGCGAGGAACTGTTAATCCTCGACGACAACGAGCGGCCGGCGGCGGTGCAGCTTTTCGGGGACGACCCGGATACCATGGCGCGCGCCGCCGAGCTGGCGATGAAATACAATCCGGACGTGATTGACATAAACATGGGCTGCCCGGTCCCGAAGGTCGCGGGGAACAACTGCGGCAGCGCGCTGATGCGGGACCCCGCGCTCTGCCGGCGGATTGTGGCGGCGGTGGTCTCGGCTGTGGACGTGCCGGTTACCGCAAAGATACGCAAGGGGTATTCGGCGCGGTCGGTGAACGCGGTGGAAGTTGCGCTCGCGTGCGAAGACGGGGGAGCGTCGGCAATCACGGTTCACGGCAGGACGCGGGAGCAGATGTATTCTCCGCCCGCCGACTGGGACATAATCCGGCAGGTGAAACAGGCGGTCAAAATCCCGGTAATCGGCAACGGGGACGTGAATTCGGCGGAAAATGCGGCGAAGATGTATCGGCAGACCGGCTGCGACCTTGTGATGGTCGGCAGGGGAGCGCTTGGCGCGCCGTGGATTTTTGCGCAGATTAACGCATATCTTGAGAAAGGTGAACTGCTGCCCGACCCGCCGGTTGAAAAGCGGATGGAGATACTGCTGCGGCAGGTTGAGCTTGCAGTCGGGTTTAAGGGAGAGCGCCGGGCGCTGCTCGAAGCCAGAAAGCACGCCGCGTGGGCAGTGCGGGGGCTGCCCGGCGCCTCTCGTTTAAGAGCCAAAGCCGGGAAAATCTCGACCTTTGACCAGTTGAAAGCGCTGTGCCGGGAGGTTTGTGAAATCAGCAGTCAAAAGTAATAAAAATCCGTCTGATGTTTGGTAATATTTTTTTGATAAAACTCTGGTAATTCTGACCGCAACACGTATAATGTACCCGATGGAATCTGGGTCCTGCACCTGTTTGAGGGAAGGGGAAGTTTTATGTTTCGGATAAGGTGGTTATGGCAGAACACCGACAAAAAAAGCCGGGCGATGTTTGTAATCGCGATGGTTATTTCCGCCGTAACCAGCGTAGCGCTTCTTATTAACCCGTTTTTGACCTCAATTCTTATTGACGAGGTAATTGTTGCAAAGAACACAAAGCCGCTGATACCGCTACTGCTCGGCATTTTGACGGCGCAGGCTCTGCGCCTTTTGCTGCGGTATGTAATGGTGATAATGCTGGAAAACTCCACACAGAAGACCTTCACCGGCCTGCGCTATCGGCTGTTTACCACCCTGCAGTATCAGGAAATCAGGTTTTTTGACACCTACCGCACCGGGGATTTGATGACCCGGCTGACTGGCGACCTTGAATGGTGCCGCCATTTCATGTCGTTCGTGTCGTACACGGTGTTGGATTCGGTGCTGATGTTCTCCTCCACTCTGGTCTTCTTTTTGATGATAAGCTGGAAGCTCACCCTCGCGGTCGCGGCGGTAACCCCGTTTTTGCTGTATATCACCCACCGCTACTCCAAAACCATACGCCCGTATTTCATCGCGATGAGGGAAAGGCTGTCCGAGATGAACACCGCCGCGCAGGAGAACATCGCCGGAAACAGGGTTGTCAAGGCTTTTGCACGCGAGGCTTACGAGTGCGGGCGTTTTGACGAGAAAAACAATAGTTTCCGCAGCACCAACCTTGAAATAAACAAAATGTGGCTCAAGGTTTTTCCGGCAATCGAAGCTCTTGCGAACTTCATGACCCTGGCGACCGTGTTTTTGGGCGGGTTTTTCATAATCCAAAAGCAAATCACCCCCGGCGAGCTTGCGATATTCACATCCCTGTCGTGGGCGCTGTCAAATCCCATGCGAAATCTCGGAGTGCTGATTAACGACATACAGCGGTTTTTTTCATCCGCAAACAAAGTGATTGAAATCTTTTATTCCCGGCCGCTGATTGTGGACAGGGAAGACGCTGTGGACCACCCGAACCCGAAAGGACATATCGAATTCAGAAACGTCAGCTTTTCATTCAGGAATACAAAGGTGCTTGAGGATGTCAGTTTTGAGGTCAGGGAAGGGGAAACGCTGGGCATTATCGGGCCGACCGGTTCGGGCAAGACCACCATCGTCAACCTGCTGGCGCGGCTGTACGACGTGAACAGCGGTGAGGTGCTGCTGGACGGCTGTAACGTCAAAATGTGGAAGCTGCAGCAGTTAAGAAGCGCCATCGGCGCCGCCACGCAGGAAGTGTTTTTGTTCTCGGACACGATTGACGGCAACATCGCGTTCGGCGACCAGTCCCTGACCGAAGACGAGGTAAGGGATTTTGCCCGGCGCGCCGCCGCCGACGGGTTTATCGGCAGAATGCCGGAAGGGTACCAAACCATTGTGGGCGAGCGCGGGGTCGGCTTGTCGGGCGGACAGAAACAGCGGATAGCCCTCGCAAGGGCGCTTGCGGTCCGGCCCGCGGTACTGGTGCTGGACGACACCACCTCGGCGCTGGATATGGAAACCGAGAAGTACATACAGGAACAGCTTGCCGCGCTCCCCTTCAAATGCACAAAAATCATTATCTCCCAAAGGGTCTCATCGGTCAAGGACGCCGACCAGATTATAGTGCTGCAAAACGGGCGGATTGCCGAAAGGGGCAGCCATCAGGAATTAATCCGCCAAAGGGGCTATTACTGGGAAACCTTTGCGCTTCAGAACGATATTCCGGCAGATTTTAATTCCGCTGCCGGCTTGAGAGCGGGGGTGCGGTGATGGCGCGCAACAAGTTTGACGTTGACGAGGTGCTGGAATCCCCGTTCAGTTTCGCACATTTAAAGCGTGCGGCCGTATATATCCGCAGGCACCGCCTGAAAATGCTTTTTGCCCTTCTTCTCAGCGTATTCGCGAGCGTGGCCGGCCTGTTCGGGCCCAAAATCATGGAGTGGACATTTGACATAGCAATCCCGAAAGGGGATATAAGCCTGCTGCTTTGGCTTGCGCTGGCCTATACCGCGATTATCGCAATCGGGATACTGTTTACCACCGCCCGCTCGCGGATTATGGCCTATGTCAGCCAGAGTATCATCTATGAAATCAGGCGGGATTTGTTCGCCCACCTGCAGAAGCTGCCGTTCAGCTATTACGACAGCAGGCCGGCCGGCAAGATACTGGTGCGGGTTATAAACTATGTAAATTCGGTCGCCGACATGCTGTCCAACGGGATTATAAACAGCATCCTTGAATTTATTAATCTCGCGGTTATCCTTGTTTTCATGTTCACCACCAGCGTTACCCTTTCATGGATAATCCTTGCCGGGCTGCCGGTTTTCATCGCGGTTTTGCTGATAATAAAGCCCCGCCAGCGCAGGGCATGGCAGGTGCAGTCGAACAAGAACTCGAATTTCAACGCCTACCTTGCCGAAAGCATTGACGGGGTGCGGGTAACCCAGCTGTTTGCCCGGCAGGAGGTCAATATTTCGATAATGCGGCGGCTGATTGACGCCTGCAAAAAAGCGTGGCTTACCGCGATAAAAATCAGCAACTGCGTCTGGCTCAGCGCCGAACTCATAACCGCTCTGGTCTTTGTGCTGATGTATATCGCCGGCGTTTACTGGCTGGGCGGCGCGATTGTGTCGTTCGGCGTGATTATCGCGATGGGGCAGTACGTAAGCCGTTTCTGGCAGCCGATAATCAACCTTGCGAACATATACAACATGTTTATCAATAACGTCGCCTATCTTGAGCGGATTTTTGAAACCATGGACGAGCCTGTGGTCGTGGACGACGCCCCCGGCGCGGCGGAGCTGCCGACGATTAAAGGGGACGTGGAGTTTAAGAATGTTACTTTCGACTATGAGCCGGGGATTAACGTGCTCGAAAATATGAGCTTTTCGGTGAACGCCGGCCAGAGCATCGCCCTCGTCGGTCCTACCGGGGCAGGCAAGACCACCATAGTCAACCTTATCAGCAGGTTTTACAACCTCACCGGCGGTGAAATCGTGATTGACGGGGAGTACGACATCTCAAAGGTAACCCTGCACTCGCTGCGCTCGCAGATGGGGATAATGCTGCAGGACAGCTTTATTTTCAGCGGCACCATAATGGACAATATCCGCTACGGGCGGCTTGACGCTACCGACGAGGAGGTTATCGAGGCGGCCAAAGCGGTGCGTGCGCATGAATTCATCGTCGAGATGGAGAACGGGTATTACACCGAGGTAAAAGAGCGCGGCAGCCGCCTTTCGGCGGGGCAAAAACAGCTAATCTCGTTTGCCCGCACCCTGCTGGCCGACCCGAAAATCCTGATTCTGGACGAGGCGACCTCCTCAATCGACACAAAGACCGAACGGCTGGTGCAGGACGGCATCCGGGCAATGCTGCGGGGCCGCACTTCTTTCATTATCGCCCACCGGCTGTCCACCATCAAGTCCTGCGACAGGATTTTCTATATCGCCGACAAGGGAATAGCCGAGGCGGGCACCCATGACGAGCTGATTAAAAAACGAGGGCTGTACTATAAGCTATACACCGCCCAGCTGCCCGAAGCCGAAACGTCAGTTATCGGAAATTAAGCGCAAAACAGCCCTCAGCCTTCGTGCCCGGCGCTTGTTACTGGGGCTGGTACATCCCCTTGCTGTGCATATACTGGAAAATCGCCTCTCCGTGCTTTTGCTCCTCTTTTTGAATATGGTTCAGCACGTCCCGGACGCGGGTGTCCTGAAATTCAAAAACAGCGGTGTTGTAAGTGCCGGAGACATATTTTTCGGTCATCAGCATGTCAGTGCACATCTCCTTATCGCTTTTGCCCGCCGCGGGTGAAGCCTGCTTTACCTGTCCGGCCGACTGCGGCTGGCTTTGCGCCGAATTCTGCCCCTGCTGACCGGTTTGCGGCAGCCTGCCGCCAAGCAGCTGGTTGATGGAGTTCAAATGCTCCTGCTCGCCCTGCCCGTTTGCGGTAAAAATCTGTTTCAACTGTGGGTCGGACGCCTGACTCGCGTAGTTTTTATACTTTTCAATGCAGATTTGCTCGTGGTTCTTCTGGTCCTCCAGCAGCATTCTTTCCTTCTGCAAAAGCCGTATATCCATATAATCGCCCTCCTAATTATTTTTGTATTATTCTTTACCGGTACCGACAGTTTATTCAATATGCAATTAGCAAATATGCTATCAGTATAAACATATGGTATAATATTTTCATGAAACAAACCGCGCGTTAAACGCGCGGTTTTCAATTAAAGACACAAAAAACGCCGGAACAAAACGTCCGGCGTTTTAAGGTTTTGAGGTTTGACAGCAGAATTATCTCTTTGAGAACTGGGGAGCGCGGCGGGCGCCTTTGAGACCGTACTTTTTGCGCTCCTTCATTCTCGGGTCGCGGGTGAGCAGGCCTGCCTTTTTAAGCAGCGGGCGGAGCTCCTCGCTGTTGTATTGGAGCAAGGCGCGCGCAATGCCGTGGCGGATGGCGCCGGCCTGACCGGTTACTCCGCCTCCGGATACGCGGCATACCACGTCGAATTTATCCAGCGTGCCGGTGAGGTTCAGAGGCTGACGGACAATCAGTTTCAAAGTATCCAGACCGAAATAATCGTCGATGTCCCTATCGTTAATGGTGATAGAGCCGGTTCCGGCATACAGGCGTACGCGGGCCACCGATTCCTTTCTCCTGCCTGTTCCGTAGAAATAGGGTCTTTTATTGTAATCCATTTAAAGCAGCCTCCTTTCTTAAAGCTCAATCTTTTCGGGCTTTTGCGCGTCGTGCAGGTGTTCGGGCCCCGCATAAACACGCAGGCGGGTTCTGGCCGCGCGCCCTATTGTGTTGTTGGGCAGCATTCCGTTGACAGCAAGCTGCATGGCTTTTTCCGGACGGGTTGCCATCAAGGTTGAGTACTTGACGGCCTTCAGCCCTCCCATCCATCCCAAATGTCGGTACCAGACCTTCTGGTTCAGCTTGTTGCCGGTGAGCACCGCCTTGCCGCAGTTGATGATAATGACATGGTCGCCGCAGTCGACATGGGGGGTGTATTCCGGCTTGTGTTTGCCGCGCAGCAAAACCGAGGCTTTGGCGGCCACCCGCCCAAGAGGCTTGCCGGCGGCGTCAAGGATATACCATTTGCGGGAAACCTCGCCCGCCTTTGCCATATATGTGGACATCTTTATTCCTCCCGTATCCTTTGGATATAAGACAAAAATAAGTCTGAGCGTACCTTGCCGGACGCCCGGACGCAGGTATGATAATACCACACCGAAAAAGGCATGTCAATACTAAATTTGCCTAAAATTTAATTTACAGCCCGCTCGCGCCCGTTTTCTCTCTTATTTACGCCAAATTGCGCGTTTGCTCGGTTTCGATTTCACTTTTTTGTGCGCTGTCAAACTCCCGTGCCTTTAAATCCTTGACACCGCATTCCGGCGGTATATAATTTTTGTATGACACCAGAACAAGGTTTTGTAAAAAGATGAAGGGAAAGTTTTTATGGCGGACTCTTTGGACAGGCTACTCCCCTATTTCCGCGCCGCAGTGGACAGGTATAAAATGATTGAGCAAAACGACCATATTGCCGTCGGTCTTTCGGGCGGGAAGGACAGCGTGGTGATGCTGGCGCTGCTGAGCCGGCTGCGGCAGTTTTACCCGGCAAAATTCAGTATAACCGCGATTACCGCCGACCCCTGTTTTGGCGGGCAGGAAACCGATTACCGAGCGGTAACCGCTTTTTGCGAGCGGCTTAATATCCCCCACATTATAAGGCGCACCCGGCTCGGCGGGATTGTCTTTGACGAGCTGAAAGCCAAAAAACCCTGCAGCCTGTGCTCCCGAATGCGCCGCGGTATCCTTGATAAAATGGCGCAGGAGGCGGGGTGCAATACGGTGGCGCTTGGGCACCATAAGGACGACGCCGCCGAAACGCTTTTGATGAATATGTTTTTTGGCGGCAGGATAGGCTGTTTTTCGCCGGTAACCCGGCTTACGCGCAGAGAGCTTAAATTAATCCGGCCGATGATATTCATTGACAGTAAAAAAATCGCCTCTGCCGCGGCAAACTGCGGCCTGCCGGTTGTAAAGTCAGGTTGCCCGGTCAACGGACAGACCCAACGGCAGCAGGCGAGAGAACTGATTGAGAGTTTGTCGGGGCAGTACGGCCCGCTCGTTGACCGGCTGGTCGGGGCTATGCAAAAAGGGGGAATAAGCGGCTGGTAACCGCACGGTTTATTTGACGAAATCCCCAAACCCTTCGCCCAGCACCTCGTCGGTCGAGACCACGATTATAAAGGCGTCCTTGTCTATGTCGTAAACCAGCGTCCTGATTTGGTAAACCTCGGACGGGCGGACGGCGCATAAAATCATCTGTATCTTTTGGCCGGAATAGCCGCCCGCGCCGTAAATCTTTGTAACCCCGCGCTGCATTTTCTCCATGATTTCGCTTGAAATTCTTTCCTCGTGTTTTGATATAATCAGCAGCATTTTGCCCTTGTTTTTGCCGTAAATCATGGTGTCCATCACCGCGGCGGAGACATAAATCAGGATAATCGCGTACAGCGAGCCCTGAATGTTGCGGTAAACCACCGCGGCGGCTGCGACAACAGCCGCGTCAACAATCAGGATAAGACGGCCGACCGGGATATGGGTATAACGCAGGCCGGCAAGCCGCGCGATAATCTCACTGCCGCCGGTGGTGCCGCCCCGCATGTAAATCAGCCCCAGCCCGGCCCCCGACATCACCCCTCCGAAAACCGAGGTCAGGATAATATCCCCGTAAAACGCGGGCACAAACAGCTCAAACAAATCAATCATCGCAGACACAAGTACTGTCGCGACCGCGGTGCGGATTGTAAAATCAATCCCCAGCCGCTTCCACCCCGCCAGCATCAGCGGGATGTTCATCACAAGCATCGCGGTGCCGATCGGTATCGGGGTGAGGTAGTTTACAAGCGTTGCGACGCCGGTCAGGCCTCCGGGGGATATATTGTTCGGGGATATGAAGATAACCACCGACAGCGCGTACAGCGCGCTGCCGATGACATAGAAAAACCCGTCGGACAGGATACGGCCGGTTCTGGTTTTTGACATGGATGTATCCCTTTCTTTAACCGCTTGCTTGACACAGGTATGCACAGCTATATTTTTGCCATAAATATGCGCAAAATGACCAAAAAGTTTTTTGTCAATGCCCACCATCGGGCATGGCACTCTAATACCAAAATCATGCCCGAAAACGGCGCCTAAAAAACAACTTGGAAGATATAAAAAAGCCTGATATAATATAATAAAATATTTTCTGATTTAAGAGAAAAGAATTGGCGGAAACCGCATTTCAAAGATTGGGTACATAAAGAGACAAAGGATGGGGAAAATGGGTGTATCAGCTAGGGTGCTTATAAATAATTATCGCGAGCTGCCCGTTGTAGATGAAGAAATAAAACGACATTTTGAAGCGCTTCCGCCGGATTATTGGGATTTTGTTTCTTACGGAAAAAGATATACTCATAACATCCACAGTTATCCGGCGATGATGATACCCCCAATTTCTGAAAACTTGCTAAAGATTATTAAGACATATCAACCGAATATAAAAAATCTTTTTGACCCTTTTGCGGGCTCTGGCACTGTTTTGCTAGAAGGCCTTTTAGCCGGCATGAATGTATGGGGATTAGATTTAAACCCGTTGGCTTGCTTGATTAGTAAAGCTAAGTGCACACCGATTAACCCAGATAAATTAATAAAGGTAAATGAAATCTTTTTAAAGAGAATAACCGCTGATTTTAACAGCGGTAAAGCGAAAATTGACAAACCGGATTTTTATAATATCAATTATTGGTTCAAAGACTATGTTATTGAACATTTACAGATAATTAAACAAAGAATTAAGGATCTAGAGGATAAAGATATAAAAACCCTTTATTGGGTAGCTTTTTCGGAGACGGTCAGGGCTTGTTCTAATACCCGGAACAATGAATTCAAACTATATAGAATACCAGAGGAAAAACTACCAGAATTTAATCCTTCGGTGCTCGATGTTTTTAGAGCTAATTTAAAGAAATGCGAACAAGGCATGATTGAATTCTATAAGAATTACCGCGGGAATGGCCGCGTTGAAATATTGGCAAGGGATACCCGCGACTTTAGCTTAAATACTGAAATGGATTTAATGATTACTTCCCCGCCCTATGGCGATTCCAGAACAACAGTAGCTTACGGCCAATTTTCAAGATTATCTTTGCAGTGGTTAGATCTTGAAGAACATGGATATTATGCCAGCCGGATCGAAAAAGAAAAACTAGACAAATACCTGCTGGGCGGGACAATTGATGTGGAAGAAAACACTTTGCCTTCGGATAGTTTAAGGGAAACATTAAAAGAAATCACAAAGTTGGATAAAAAAAGGGCTTTAGATGTCCTATCCTTTTATGTTGATTTGGACAAGTGCCTAAAATCAATAACTAGGCATATGCGAGTTAATAGCTATCAATTCTGGGTAGTAGGCAATAGAACCGTTAAAAAAGTTAACATACCCACGAACATTATTATTGGAGAGCTGGGCAGACAATACAACCTTATACCCGTTGCCACTATCCCAAGGAATATTAGCAGCAAAAGGATGCCGAAAGAGAATTCTCCAACAAATGTAAAAGGGGAAAAAGTGGCGACAATGAATAAAGAAAACATTGTGGTTTTACGGAAGGTGAGATAGTTGGCAACATTATCTGAAGTGCAGAAACGACTTGAAGAAAGAAATAAAGAACATGGGGTACATACCGACTTTAAGAAAAGGGCCAACAGGGATTGGCCATACTTTTGAACAAGTTTTCGGATTAGGTGAAAGCAACCTTCAAATCCCAGATTTAGGAGGCCGCATCGAGTTAAAAACTACACGAAGGAGTTCAAATTCTTTGGTTACACTATTTACGTTTAACCGTGCGGTATGGCAGTTTAAGCAAAAAGATATTATTGAAAAATTCGGCTATTATAGCGAGAAGGATAAAAGGCAGGCACTGTATCATTCAATCTATCCTCATCAAGCGCATCCTTCGGGGTTTGAAGTGGTGGTGGATAAGAACGGGAATACTCTGAAACTAAGACACTGCGGGGTGGATATTGCAGTTTGGAGTATTTACCGGTTAGTTGGTGCATTGCTGTATAAACTGGGGAAAATATTGTTTGTGGTAGCTGACACGCGGATAGGTGATAATGGCAGAGAAGAATTTCATTATAATGAAGCATATCTTCTTGATAATCCGAGTGAAGAAAGATTTATCGAAGCATTTGAAAAATCTAAGGTCTGTTTAGATATAAGAATGCATTTAAAAGAAGGCGGCAGCGTACGCAACCACGGAACAGGTTTTAGAATAAAAGAAAATGAGTTATACCTGCTGTTTGATACAAACAAAAGGCTTTTATAAACCTTTGCTTATACGCAAAAAATAATATGATTTCAATTAATAACCGCTCCTTTTTTGTAAGGGAGCGGTTTTAACATTTATTCAGCAGTTAAATATTGTGTATCCGATAAAACAAAAACCTGAGGCGTTCAATGTCGCCGGTGAGGTACAGGTAGCCGAACAGCGCCTCAAGGCCGGTGGCGCGGTGGTAGTCGCTGTCGGTGCGCTGGGTATGCGCGTTGCGGCCGCGGCGGTACACCGCTTCCTCCTGCTCGGTCAGCAGCGGCAGCAGGGTTTCGATTGCCGCCGACTGGGCCTCCGCCCTTACCATGCCGACCGATAGCTTGTGAAGCTCGCCGCTCGTCCGGTTCGCCTCGCAGGCCAGCATTTCCCTGACCATCAGCTCATATACTCCGTCCCCCACAAAAGCTAAAGTGTGGGGGCTTAATCTGCGCACGTCAACTTCGGCGGGGATTAACCTCTCCATACATATCAGTATCCTTTCAAATGCCGTTTTTGCCGGTCAATCAATCGATAAAATCAAATTCAAAGCCGTAAATCGACACGGTGTCGCCGTCCCGCACCCCGGCTTCCCTGAGCCTGTCGATTACCCCGCTTTGCTGCAAAACGCGGTGAAAGTGCTGAAGGCTGTCGTATTCGTCCATGTCAATCCCCCTCAGGTACCTTATCAGCCACTCGCCCTCGACAATATACCTGCTGTCGCCGTCCCGGATTATATTCACGTCGCGCTGTTTTATATCGGCCTCCGGCACAGGTTCGGGGTCAGGGGAGTATTCCCGTATCGGCGGGAGCTTGGATAACAGCTCGGCGCAGCGTTTAATAAGAGCGTCTGTGCCGTGCGCGATTGCCGCCATTATCGGGAAGAACTCATAGCCTTTTGCGCGCACGGCCGCGGCGAATTCCTCAATTTTCCGTTCATCGGCGAGGTCGCATTTGTTGCCGGCGATTATCATCGGGCGGGAAAGGAGCTCAGGGTTGAAACCGGAGAGTTCGCGGTTGATTGTTTCGATGTCTTCAAGCGGCTCCCGCCCCTCGCTGCCCGACACGTCAACCACGTGGATTAACAGCCGGCACCTGTCGATATGCCGCAGGAATTCGTGCCCAAGCCCCGCGCCCCGGCTTGCGCCTTCAATCAGTCCGGGGATGTCGGCCATCACGAACGAAACCCCTTCCATCACCCTGACCACTCCCAAAACCGGCGTCAGGGTGGTGAAATGGTAGTTGGCGATTTCGGGCCGCGCCTCGCTGACCGCTGAAAGCAGCGAGGATTTGCCGACATTCGGGAAACCGAC
>ERZ773359.3662-NODE-3662-length-17269-cov-8.385094_pt1 | contig 17269 bp, 17 predicted proteins | sample MGYA00374955_ERZ773359 | MGnify/ENA primary metagenome ERZ773359 (study PRJEB29098, sample SAMN04486028) | biogas fermenter metagenome | study: EMG produced TPA metagenomics assembly of the Biogas fermentation microbial communities from Germany - Plant 4 DNA1... | reverse complement strand
CCCCTGTTACCGCCGTGAAAGGGCGGTGTCTTAACCACTTGACCAAGGGGCCACAGATGTATTTTCAAAAACATACCCGCAATTTGCGGGAAAAATTGTGGTGACCCATCGGCGACTCGAACGCCGGACTCCTTGATTAAAAGTCAAGTGCTCTACCTACTGAGCTAATGGGTCATGTTCGCAGGGACATGTAATATAATACAATATAATATACCCATATGTCAACTAGAAAATTCTCAAGAGCTAAAAAATCTCCTATACCATATTCACAATTGTCATAAAAAAGGCCTTCCCCCAGGCTCAGCCTGAGGAAAGGCCTGATAAAGCCTGCTTAAGCCTGCTTAGCAGCTAGAAAGTCGTTCAAGGAATCAACCAATTCATCGGCATTTATACCATGAACCATTGCAGCCTGTTCAATGCTCTCACCACTGGAAGCGGGGCACCCTATGCAGTGCATGCCAAATTGCATGAAAACGGCAAAGGTCTCCCTATCGAGCATCAATACCTCAGCAATGGTCATATTCTTATTAATCTTGGGCATTTTTTAACCTCCCTAATCTAATTTAATATATATAATATACCTTTTTGCCCCAGTATTCAACGCCTTTTTTTGTTTTTCTGCCCTGAAATAGGATTTTTGGCAGGTTGCTTTTCCTCCTCTTTATGATATCATTAATATTGGGGTAGTAACACTATTCCCCATTATAAAGTGAATTATAATAAGGATGATCTGTATGCGGCTATGCTCTTTCTCAGAGACCTATCATATGTTCGATGTAACCCCGGTGGAAAACTTGTTTATACAAGAGTTCATGCTCAAGGCACCGGGGGATTTTGTCAAGGTTTATATCTATGGCTTGAAACAATGTTATCACTTAAGCCAGTCTGAAAACACCATTGAAAGCTTTTCCAGGGCCCTGTGCCTGGAGACCAAGGTGGTTGAAAATGCCTTCCACTATTGGCAGAGGCAGGGGATTATGGAAATAAAAAAGGATGATGACGGACGGCTCTCCATAGAATATCTAAATATAAAGGACATGCTATATAATAACCAAAGCAGCAACAAATCCTTATACCATTATAAGGATTTTAATCAGAACCTCCAAGCTATATTTGGCAAAAGGCTGTTAACACCCCAGGAGTACTTAAGGGTTTACGATTGGATAGAGATCCTCAATCTCCCGGCGGAAGTGGTGCTGATGATGGTTCAGTTCTATATCAGCAAAAAAAGCAGCAGGATTAGTATCAACTATTTGGACAAGGTAGCTGAGAGCTGGGCCAGGGACGGTATAAATACCCTGCAGAAGGCCGAAGAATACATAAAGCAATATGAATCCTGTTATCAGGAGACCATAGCGGTACTAAAATACCTGGGGATTCACCGATCCCCTTCCAAGGCCGAATTGGATCTGTATAAAAAATGGCAGGACATTTGGGGTTTTCCTTTAAATGGTATCTTAGAGGCCTGCAAGGAAACAACCAAGATTCAATCCCCGAATATGGCGTACCTGGATAAGATACTGGAAAGTCTTTATAAGGTTGGTATAACATCCCAGCAAGAGATAAAGGAGTACTTATCTTCAAGGGATTCCATTAATGATAAAATCAAGGAGGTACTCTTTAATCTGGGGTACAAGAATACCCTGCCTACCCCTGAGCATCAGTCCCTATACATGAAGTGGACCAATAATTGGCAAATGGATCACGATGTTGTGCTCCTTGCCTGCAAACAATTGATACGAAAAAAAGCCAGGAGCAGCTTCAACCAGGTGGACGAACTCCTGGCCAGGTGGAATGAGCGGGGCCTAACCAAATCCAAAGACGTTAAGAATTATCTAAATCACAAGGAGCTCCTGATTAACGAAATAAGGGCTGTCCTGGAAAGAGCCGGTGATCGCCGAGAGGTTACGGCAGCCGATCAAAAGGTGTTTGCGAAGTGGACCAAGGAATGGAATCTTTCCTACGAATTGATCCTGTTAGCTGCCGAATACTCCACCATGGCGGAGAATAAACTGACCTTTATAAACAAGATATTGAGCAATTGGTACAAGAAGGGGATAACGTCTATCAAGGAAGCCAAAGCCGATCATGAGCAGCATGTACAAGACAGACAAGGCATGAGTTCAGGTTCCGCCATGAGAAAACAGGTTGATTTTGGCCAGTTTGAGCAGCATTCCTATACCGATGAAGATTTGGAACACCTTTTCGAGGATTTGGAAAATGCGTAATTTAGGAAGTAGATATATATGAATGAAGTTTATCTAAGGGAAATTCTTCAGGAATACGATGAAATCCAAAGGGCACAATCACATGCCCTGAGCCTGCGCAGGGAGGAAGTCTTTAGCAGGATTCCCGACATAGCCAAAATCCATAATGATATGATAGAATTGATGGCCCAAAATTCCAGGAAGGCTATCCTAAACCCCAACAATACTTCTGCCCTGGTGAATGAGCTGCAAGGACAAATAGCCCGGCTTAAGGCAAAGGAAATGAAGCTGCTTAAGGAAAACGGTTACCCTGGGGATTATCTGGAGATGCAGTACCGGTGCGAAATATGTAAGGATACGGGGTATACGGGCTTTCCCGTCAAGGAAAAATGCAGCTGTCTTGTGCAAAAATTATTGGAGAAGACATACAGGCTCTCCAATATTCAGGAGTTGGAAGCTGAGAACTTTGACACCTTTGATCCCATGGTCTTCCCCGAAATTCCTTTGGAAAACAGCAGGCTAAACCAGAGGGAATACATGACCGAGCTCCGAGACAGGCTGCTGGATTATGTTGATGAATTCCCAAACAACCAAAAGCGAACCATACTCTTTACCGGTAAGACAGGACTGGGAAAAACATTTCTTCTAAACTGCATGGCCAAATCCATTATGGATAAGGGTTATACGGTCATACGGACATCCGCCTATAACCTCTTCGATCAACTCTTTTACGGCGCCATATCGGATAGTCCCGATAGCCTGGCACAAAAAAGAAATCTATTCGAAGTGGATGTCCTGATAATAGATGATCTTGGCACCGAAACCCGGCGTAACAACTTTACAGTAGAAGACCTTTTCAATATCATAAATGAGAGAACCCTAAGGCGCAGCCACACCTTTTTATCCACCAATCTGGGCTTGTCCAACCTGAGGGAACGATATACCGACAGGATAGCCTCACGGCTCTTCGACAACGCCAACACCATGATTATAAGGTTTCAAGGTGCGGATATAAGACTAAAAAAATAAGCCCATCAGTATTCCTGATGGGTTTTGTCGTAGTTGGCGAACTTGGTAAACTGTCCCAACCATACCAGCTCCACGGTCCCGGTGGGGCCGTTTCGCTGCTTGGATATGATCAGCTCTGCTATATTCTTCTTCTCCGTGTCCGGATTATAGTATTCATCCCTATATATAAAGACTACCACATCGGCATCCTGCTCAATGGCTCCGGACTCTCGAAGATCGCTGAGCATGGGCCGATGATCGGTTCTGGCCTCGGGGGCACGGCTAAGCTGGGACAGAGTTACAACCGGCACAGACAGCTCCCTGGCCAAGGCCTTTAGGGATCTGGAAATTTCGGATATCTCCTGTTGCCTGTTCTCTACCCTTCCCCTCCCCGTCATGAGCTGAAGGTAATCAATGATGATCATGCCCAGCCCCTTTTCCATCTTCAAACGGCGGGCCTTGGAACGTATCTCCATAGCACTTATGCCTGGTGTATCATCTATATATATGGGGGCCTGGGATAGGGGTCCTGCAGCTTCTACCAACTTGATCCATTCCCTTTCATCCAGATCACCGGTACGAATTTTTTGAAGCTCTACGTTGGCCTCGGAGCTTAGCATACGCTGAACCAATTGCTCCCTGGACATCTCCAAACTAAATATAGCCACCGGCACATTTTCATGCAGGGCGGCATGTTGGGCTATATTGAGCACAAAGCTGGTCTTGCCCATGGAGGGTCGGGCAGCTACCAGGATAAAATCCGATGGTTGCAGCCCCGACGTTTTTTGATCAAAGTCGGTAAAGCCCGTGGGTATCCCGATAATTCTCCCCTTGTTCTTGGACATTTCCTCAATACGCGCATAAGTTTCCAAAAGAACGGTCTTTATTGGTTCAAAATCACTACTGGTATTTCTCTGGGTAATCTGGAATATGCTCTTTTCAGCGTGATCTATAATGAGGTCAAGCTCTTCCCTGGCCTCATAGCTTTGCTTGATTATTTCGTTGCAGACGGAAATAAGCCTTCGTAGAATGGACTTCTCCTCCACGATGCTGACATAGTACCTGATATTGGCGGTGCTCGGGACTACCATGGACAGATCGCTTATATAAGCCACGCCGCCAACAGCCTCGAGGGTACCCCTTTGCCTGAGCTGTTCGGTAACCGTAACCAGATCTACGGGATCACCATGGTCATATATATCCAACATGCTTTCGAATATTTCCTTGTGGGCTTCAGCATAAAAATCCTCAGCCTTCAGAAAATCGGTGGCAGTCGCTACCGATTCCTTATCCAATAGCATGCAGCCCAGTACGGATTGTTCCGCCTCCATATTATGGGGCGGCATTCTAGACAGGCTTTCCATCATGGTCATGTCCATTATTTAAGCTTCCTCTACCCTTATTTTCAATTTCCCGCTGATTTCGGGATACAACTTTACGTCTACCTCCATCTCACATAGCTGTTTGATAGGTTCGTCAAGAACTATTTTTTTCCTGTCTATGGATATCTTATGCTGTTTCTTTAGCTCCTGGGCTATTTCCTTATTGGTTACGGAGCCAAAAAGCTTACCGTTTTCACCGCTCTTGGCCTTTATTACCAAGGTAATATCCGACAGTTTGTCTGCTATCTCCCTTGCCTCTTGGGCAGCTTGCTCTTTGCGCTTTTCCTCTGCCTTTTCCTTGTTCTTCAATTCGTTGAGATTAGCCTTGGTAGCCTCTATTGCCAATCCCCTGGGAAACAGATAGTTCCTGGCATATCCGTCGCTTACATTTATTACGTCTCCCTTTGAACCTGAACCTTTTATGTCCTTAAGTAGAATAACCTTCACTTACTCTCACCTTCCTCATTTAAGTATTCCTGTATAACCATCGAAATCCTTTCCCTAGCTTCTTCTATGGTAATATCCTTAAGCTGAGCCCCGGCTATGGTCATGTGCCCACCACCGCCTAACTTCTCCAATATCAATTGTACATTTATCCTACCCAGGGATCTGCCGCTGATAATTACACCGCCATCCACCTGGGCCAATACAAAAGAGGCTTCAATTCCCCTGATGGTAAGAAGGCTATCAGCCGCCTGGGCTGCTATTAGGGATGGGTTTTTAACCCCGGGCGGACATTCGGAAGTAGCGATCTTGGGTGCCAAAATCTTTGCATTCTTTACGGTCTCAGCCCTGGCGATATAAGCATCTATATCATCCTTATAAAACTGCCTGGCCGATGTAGGGTCGGCCCCCGCCCTTTTAAGATAGGATGCCGCCTCGAAGGTCCGTACCCCCGTTTTAAAGGTAAAGCTCTTTGTATCCATGGTAATACCCGCCAGAAGAGCATCCGCCTCCAGGGGATTTAACCTGAGTCTCTCATCAAAGTATTGCACCATTTCGGAGACCAGCTCGCTGGTAGAGGAGGCATAGGGCTCCAGATAGGCCAGGACCGGGTTTTCAATGGTCTCAGTGCTTCTCCTGTGATGATCTATCACCACTACCCTTTCTGCCATATCCAATAGCTCCGGCGCCTCGGTAAAGCTTGGGCGGTGGGTATCCACCACTATCAACAGGGTATTGCTATCCATTTTGGAAGAAGCATCCTTGGGGGAAATGAATAGATTTTTGTATTCATCTTTCTTTTTTAGCTCCCTCATCAGATACTCTATGGTGGCATTGGATTCTTTGAGAACTATATAGGCTTCTTTCCCTATATGATTGGCGCATCTGTAAAGGCCTAAGGCCGAGCCTATGGAATCCAGATCCGGAAGCTCATGGCTCATAATAAAGATCTTGCTGGATTGTTCCATGAGCTCACGAACCACACCGGTTATAACCCTGGATTTTACCTTGGTCCGTCTTTCTACCGCCTTGGTTTTACCTCCATAAAAGAATAGCCTGGTGCCCTTCTTTACAACAACCTGATCCCCGCCCCTGCCCAGGGCCATATCCAGTGCCGTCTTGGCAAAATTGACGTTTTGGGAGGGGCTTTGGCCCTCAGCTCCGACACCTATGCTCAAAGTAGGTGACATATGACTGCCCAGATCTATTTCCCTGATATCGTCCAATATCCCAAATCTATTAGCTTCCAGCTTCTCAAGAATGTTTCCGTCCATTACCATAAGGAATTTATCTCGTTCATATTTTTGCCAGCCTGCCTTATGACTCATAGCCCATTTGGCCAGCCTGCCCTCAATTTCCGCAATAAGCAATGGTCTGTCAGCCTCTTCGGTATGGGCCAGTACCTCGTCATAATTGTCCACATATATATGGGCTATGACCAATTGATTCCCCTTGTCTTCCTTTGGAACTACAGTCTGAACTGTAGCCCTGGGGGCCTCAGTCTTCTCGACTTCCTTATGTTCCGGTGCCCCAAAAAAATCGAATATTCTCTTAAATGTAGACCGCCATTTCATGGATCTTCAACCTCCATCTCAGCCCCCCTTGCGGCTGTCGTATGCCCTTCTGGTGCCAAAAATTTGCTCAAAGATTCCTAAAAAGGTTAAAGCAAAGGACATGAACACAAGGGTCACTATCAATATCAGCGCACCGACAATTCCCGGCACCCCTCTCTCCCCCAGGAAGTAAGCTGCTACGGATAAACCCTGAACAGTGAATATAAATGTAAATACTGCGGAAACAGTATATAATACCACATCAAAATTGGGGACATTAACCCAACTGCCTAAAGCCGAAACAAGTATGAGCCCCAAAAAGCCCCGGCCCGTCCCCCTGGGGAGACTCCACCTTTTAAATGGGGGCACGCTGGGCGTTGGGGAACCGAGTCTTTTTAGTACAAATCTGGATACAAGGAAGTTTAAACCCCCGATAAATAAAGATGTTATTAGCAACATAGCCGGAAATACGGGAACCATGTCCCTCATCTGGTTTACGAAGAATTCTGCGAACTGATCCGGTGATGTTGCTTTATCTATTATGCCCAGGGCCTGATAAAACTCCCTTAAACCCTTGAGATCAACCGCGCTGGAATTGATCAGGGCCCTCATGCTGTCCAACAAAAAATCAAAAAAGCTCTTTCCTACCATCCATTTAAAAACCTGTAGGGAGACCAGGATGGACACCAAGACCCCACCGGCGGATAATATCATGGCCTCATTCATTTCAAGGTCTTTCCTGTAGGCAATCATCAGACCCAAAACTACAAAGGCGTTTAAGAAGAACATGATTATCCCCAGAAGAGGCTCCACCAGTAGTCCTATCAAAATTGAAGATACCGCAAGGCATATAAAACCTGCATGTACCCCCTGTTTCGTCCCCACGACTACTATTGGAACCGGAAAGATAATTATCAATATATTAAATAAAGGAATGGCATACAGAACCATGGCTAAAAAGGCTATAATTACTCCCACTATTATGCCATCCAAGATTGCTTTTGTAGGTTTCTCCATTATATACACTCCAAATTAAGCTAAAAGTTCTGTGGGTTCCTCCTGGATTCCCTAAGATGTCGTTGAAGCTCTGACAGATCTCCATAGCTTTTTTCTATGTCGTTTCCCTCTATTATCCCAAGCCGGATCTGATCTTCTATGGTCTGGTCCAGCAGTGCATAGTGAATTCCCAATCTCTTGCCCAATAGATAGCAGGCAACGATGATATCACCCAGGTACCCGATCAGGGCTTCTTGGGAAGACTTTGTACTGCCTGCCAACAGACTAAATACCTTTGCTACTGAATTTAGCATTTCACTTTTCAGCCACTCAATTAACCTGATATTCCTCGTAATATCAAAGTCTCCAGCCCTTCCCCGCGCCACTCTATCAACCCCATTTCCAGGCTTTATAGCGTAAATTCAATCTTTCTTATTATACTATTCGCTATTTTCTTAATTTTTCCTACCTGTTAGGGGTAAATCTTTGGATAGGATCCCAGTATCTTAAAAAAACTACTCTGTCTGCGCAATTGTTCAAGGGCTAACCCAATTCCAGCCTCATCCTCATGCCCCTCCAGGTCCACCAGGAAAAGATACTCTCCCAGAAGGGTACGCATGGGACGGGATTCAATCTTGGTCAGGTTTATATCCATATCTGCAAATATCTTTAGGGCTTGATACAATCCCCCAGGCTTATGGTTTACAGTAAAGACGAGGGTCGTCTTATCGTCGCCGGTCATTTCCGCCTTCTTGGATGAAAGGACTACGAATCGGGTACTGTTATCGTTATTATCCTGAATTCCCTCTTTGAGAATGTTGAGACCATAAATTTCGCCGGCCCGATGATTTGCAATAGCTGCCCATGGTTCCTGGCTTTCCATAACCAACATGGCTGCTGCTGCAGTGCTCTCCGTGACCTGTCGCTTGTCCCCGCCCAGGAAATTATCTAAAAACTTCCTACACTGGGCCAGGGCCTGAGGATGGGACAGGACCTTGGTTATATCCTCAATTTTGGTACCGGCCTTGGCCATGAGACAATGATGGATAGGAATAATCAATTCCCCTACTACATTCAATTCCACCTCGTGAATCAACATATCTACCGTCAGATTAACGGTACCTTCCATGGAATTCTCCATAGGGACAACGGCCTCATCCACTTCTCCCCTTGCAGCAGCCAGGATCAACTCCTGTATACTGAAAAACTCCACCAGATTATACTTGCTATCCTTAACAAAGATAAGGGCTGCGTCATGGGTAAAAGTACCGGCAGGCCCCAAATATCCTACTTTTGTCATATTTTTTCTCCATCATAGCCTTTAATCTAAAATTCATTGTATATGGAAGCCCCTGCTTTGTCAATTTTTTTTGACTTCCCTCATACACTGTACTAACCAGCGAAAAGGGGGTGCGTAGCATTGAGGAGATTTAAATCCCTCCGGCTAGCCAAGATCAGCGCACTTGGTGTTGTAGCTATAGTAGCGGGTTTGTTCCTTCTGATCTTTTTATTCATTGATCATAATATTAACCCCGCCATCATAAGCTTTTCCCAGGCCAAGATACAGGCCATCGCCATCAATTCCCTCTCCGATGCTGTTAAGAAAACCTTGGGTACCAACATAAAATATACGGATTTTGTTAATGTGCTGACTGACAAGAATGGTAACGTAGCCATGCTCCAAGCCAATACCATGAAGATGAACGATCTCGCCGCCCAGGTTTCGGATATGGCCCAGGAAACCATACGTTCAAAAGGAGATGAAGGCATTGATATTCCCCTGGGGACTATCACCGGCAGCAAGCTCCTGGCAGGAATGGGGCCAAAGATACGCATAAGAATCATATCATTTCCCGCAGTATCCACAGATTTCGATTCTGAATTGGTAAGCTCCGGAATAAATCAGACCAGACATAAGATATATTTAACCCTACGTGCCCGTATTCGCATAGCCATACCTTTAAATACCGCCGACATAGATGTAGAGTCCCGTGTACCGGTCACTGAAACCATCATAGTGGGGGATGTACCCCAAACTTACGTAAATGTGGATGATACCGATAAGATGCTGAACCTGGTCCCATTGGATTAAATATTATCAGTGAAGTAATCGCCGATTAATAGGAAAATAAAAAAGCGAAGTGCCTGCCTTGGCAATTTCGCTTTTATTATCCTTATTTTATTCGGATGTGTAGGGCAACAGTGCTATAGCTCTGGCCCTTTTTATGGCTACTGTCAACTTGCGTTGATGTTTTGCACAGTTTCCAGAAATCCTTCTGGGTAAGATCTTACCACGATCTGTTATATATTTACGAAGCTTGTATGCATCTTTATAATCAATATGATCTACTTTATCAATACAGAAACTGCAGGCTTTTCTTCTGGATCTTCTTTGCCCGCCGCCTCTGGGTCTTCGTCTTTCTTCAGCCATGCCTTTCTACCTCCTCCTTATCAAAATGGAAGCTCATCATCCCCGTCGGTATCTAAGGGTGTAAACCCGGGGATACCACCAAAGCTATCGTCAGGGGCTCTATCGACTTCGGGATCCCTACCCGTTCTTGCCTCTCCCCAATCCAGGAATCGAACCTCGTCTGCTACCACATCAGTTGTATATCGGCGTTGACCCTCGGGTGTTTCGTAGCTGCCAGTTTGAATTCTACCGGAGACTGCCACCAATCTGCCCTTGCTCAAATACTTAGCACTGGTTTCAGCCTGACCCCTCCACACTACAATGGGAATAAAGTCAGCCTGTCTCTCCCCCTGCTGATTGGTGTAGTTTCGATCTACTGCCAATGTAAACCTGGTCACTGCAATTCCACTAGAAGTATAGCGAAGCTCCGGGTCCCTTGTTAAACGCCCTATCAATACAACCTTATTTAACATTTCGACACCATCCTTATTATTCATCGTCACGTATAATAATATAACGAATCACTTCATCGGTGATTTTATAATTACGTTCCAATTCACTAGGGAGTTGGGGATCCGCTTTGAAGTTCATCAATACGTAGTATCCTTCGCGAAAATCCTGTATTGGATATGCCAACCTTCTCTTGCCCCACTCATCAATATTCTCGATTTCCCCACCTTCTGAAACGATCAGGTTGGAAAAGCGTTCAACCATAGCCTTGATGGCCTCTTCTTCCATTGTGGGACGTAGGACGTAAATTGACTCATATTTATTCATGCTAGTTCACCTCCTTTTGGACTTTGGCCCTATACAGGTGTATAGAGCAAGGATGTTACATCAGCAAATTATATCATAACCATCATGGTTGTACAAGAAAATTTTTAGCCATTTCACAGGATCTTTATCAACATGGTCTTGGCCTCGTTAAATTCAATACTAATCTTATTGTCCTTTTCCAATCTCTTCATTATATCGCTAAACTTTTTAAATCCTATCTGTCTTTCATCAAAATCAGGGTAATCATTTTGGATTTCGGCCTTAATTATACTGGGGTTAACTCTTCTAAACCCGTTTTGCTTAAATTCATCCAATTTCTCCTGGAAAATAGCAGCCCAATTAACCCGGTTTATCTCCCCTGTTTTAGTGGGATTTTCCGCATTTAACTTGACTTTTAAGGAATTGTATTCACCAAAAAGTCGAATAACTCCATATTTATTCTCAAGATTGGTTAATAGCCTGCCGAAGGAATTATATCCATAGTTCTTTTCATTAAAGTCCGGCTTTAATCGAAGCAAGGTCTTTTTTAGCTCACTTACGAACATTGTCCCGTCTGCATCTGCCTGGTCTTCGATGATCTTCTTTACTACCTCCACCAGTTCCTTTTGGCTACTGATAGAATCATCTTCTTTTTGTTGGTTATCTCTCTTGCCAGTTGTTACCGTTTCCAGAAATATAAACTCGTTGCAGGCCTTGATAAAAATATTGGAAGCCACCTCAGATCTTGAGATGCCAAGTACGAATTTGCCCATGGATTTTAGCTTACCTACCAATGGGGTATAGTCGCTGTCTCCCGATACTATGCAGAAACAGTCAATTAGGGGATTTGTATAGGCGACCTCCAAGGCATCTATGACCAATTGAATGTCCAAATTATTCTTTTGATTTACCCCATACCTTATGGAGGGTAATACATTAAAAGTATTTGACAACAAGGTTTCCTTAAGGCCCGAAAAGCATTCCTGATATCCGTATACCTTGCCTATTAGAATGTCCCCGCGGATCTTCACCTTCTCAATCACTTTTTTTAGGGTATTGACATTCCCTCCCGTATTCTCCAAATCAATGAATACGGCATAATTTCTTTTCTCCATTATAACTCCGCCTTATCTAATATCTTTAGTTTAGAATTACCTCAATCTTACTATCTTTCTGACGAATTTGCAATCGGGATTTTTCAAACTGCATTGATACTTCAATTATATATGATTTCATATTTAGGACCAAGTGTTCTTTTTTGGCAATAAAGCCCAACACTTTTTTTCATGAATGGATTAAAGTGTTTTACCGATAAATACAGAATATCAGTAAGCCGTCATTTTACTACCAACTGGAAAGACGATAAATGACAATATACCTCTAAAGTCAACAGCACGAAATAATAAGAAGAGCTGTTGTTAACTAGGTTATCTAGTTATTCAACAGCCCCTTCCCTTCCTCAATTAACTGTTCAAATCAATTAAGCTGTCGATACCAGCCCCCGGTGGTACTATGGGATATACCTTATCATCGGGATGAATATCGCACTCTATCAATACCGGCTCATTTAGTTCCAAGGCGCTACGGAGTACTTCCTCTACCTGCTGGTTATTGTCTATCCTAAAGGCCTTGATATTATAAGCCTCTGCCAATTTCACAAAATCCACATCCTGGCCCAGGCTGCTGTGGGAGTATCTCCTGTTAAAGAAAAGATCCTGCCATTGCCTCACCATTCCCAGGGAGTGATTGTTCAGCACCAATTGTATAATGGGAATCCTATACCTGGAGATTGTTGCCAGTTCTGTAGAGTTCATCTTAAAGCTTCCATCCCCGGCAATATTGACTACCCTCTCCCCCGGCCTGCCCAGTGCTGCTCCAATGGATGCGCCAAGTCCATATCCCATAGTGCCCAATCCACCTGAAGATATAAAGGTACGAGCCTTGGTAAACTTATAGAATTGGGCGGCCCACATCTGGTTTTGCCCTACCTCTGTGGAAATGATAGCCTGCCCGTCCGTCAGATCATATAGCTTCTCTATTATATATTGAGGACTGAGGGTACCATTCATCTTATAGGTCAGGGGATGTTCCTGCTTCCATTTCTCTATCTGAGCATTCCAACGGTTTTCTTCCTTTACCTTTACTTTTTCATTAAAAACATCCAGAACCCGGTTCACATCTCCACATATCTGTATATGGGTAGATACGTTTTTGCCCAGCTCTGCCGGATCTATATCCACATGAATGATCTTTGCCATGGGAGCGAATTTTTCCACATCGCTCACCACCCTGTCGCTGAACCTGGCACCAACTGCAATTAGGAGATCGCAGTTGGTAAAGGCATAGTTAGAGTATCTGGTTCCATGCATGCCCACCATCCCCATATAATAGGGGTGTGTGCCGGGAAAAGCCCCCATTCCCATAAGGGAGCAGCTGACAGGCGCTTTTATCCTCTCAGCGAATTCCACCAACTTTTCATTGGCGCCGGCAATATTTATACCTCCCCCAGCATATATGACCGGTCTTTCGCAATTGTCTATGGCTTCTATGGCCCTATATAAATTTTCATCAAGCTGAACTTCTCCTGCCCTGTCGGAATTGTCTTGTTCCAATGAAGCCGGCGTATAGTCCACCATAGCTACCTGGATATCCTTGGGTATATCTACAAGTACCGGACCCGGTCTACCCGACCTGGCAATGTGAAAAGCCCGTCTGATTATTTGTGGTAGCTGTTGTGGATCCTTGACAATATAGTTATGCTTGGTTATGGGATGAGTAATTCCAGTGATATCGACCTCCTGGAATGAGTCCCTGCCTATCAATGAGCTGGCAACCTGGCCTGTGAACACCACCATGGGTACCGAATCCATATATGCCGTCGCAATACCCGTAACGGTATTGGTTGCACCGGGTCCCGAGGTTACTATCACTACTCCCACCTTACCGGTTGCCCTGGCATATCCGTCCGCCGCATGGGTTGCACCCTGTTCATGGGCAGTTAGTATGTGTTTAATATCCTTCACATCGTAAAGTGCATCATATATGGGTAAAACCGCACCTCCAGGATACCCAAATATTGTATCCACACCCTGCTCCCTCAAACATTCTATTAGCACCTGAGCACCTTGTAATTTCATCCTTTTGCCTCCCTTTCTGATTCTAAATGAGGATCGAGACCGTTCTGTCCTTTGAATAAAAATAAAAAACCTTCCATCCCGCTATGGGACGAAAGGTTATATTCGTGGTACCACCCATTTTCACTGTTATTTTGCAATAGCAGCCTCAGTAGGATACGGCCATAAGGCTTATATCCCTGGGCTATTACGGGCCCACCCCGGTCAACCCTACTAAAGGTTCAGATTGACGGCTCCGGGATGATCTTCAAAATAGCTGCCTGGTATCGGCTTTCACCCTGTACCGACTCTCTGGAACCTAGGCTAACAATTTCTACTATTCCCTTCATAGCCTTTTCATATCTTGCAGAATTTAAAATAATTAAAATACATTGTAATATAAACTCAGTAAAAAGGCAAGGAGTATTACAAGGATTTTATAAAAATTAACTCGTACTGCAAAATTATAAAGGATTTCTAAATAACTCAGGGTGAAATCCCGATCAGTCACATTCCTAATTGACCAATTCGGCTATGGCATGGGCGTAGATCTTGGCATTTAGAACCAGATCCTCTATCTCAATATATTCATCCTTCTGATGTGCCAGCTCAACGCTGCCGGGAAATATGGCTCCAAAGGCAACACCGATATCAAGGGCCCTGGCATAGGTCCCGCCTCCAATGGATAAGGGCTCGGCAAATTCTGCCCCGGTCTGGTCCTTATACACACTGATCAGGGTCTTCACCAGGAAATGATCCTTGGGTACATACAGAGGTTTTTGCCCATGCAAGACCTTCACATCAATCCCGGTACCTTGAAGTTTTTCATGGATCTTTAACAGGATTTCCCCTTGGGTATACTTAACCGGATATCGGATATCCAATACAGCCTTGCCTGCCTGGGTATCAACATCGATTATGCCAAGATTTAGGGTTAGGTGGCCGGACACATCGTCCGAGCATTTGATTCCCAGCCCTTCTCCGGTAGTATCCTGACCTATAAGCCTGTCCAGATCCGCTACAAACCTATCAAGAGATCCATTTCCAAGGCCCCTGTTCTTTAACTCTTTCAAAGCCTTGGCTATAGCATTTTCCCCTTTATCTGGGGTGCTGCCATGGGCGGATATTCCCCTGACCTGTATGGGCTCTGCTTCTCCTTGAAGTATGTAGGTACAGCTGTCAGGGACCATATTGGCCCTGGATCCACCTTTTATACTTAAGACAGGGGATTTATCTCCATCCGATTCATCAAATGTTTTGTATAGTTCAATATGTACTATTCCCTTCTCTGCATGAATCACAGGGTAGCTGCCATCCGGGGTTAAACCAAAGTCCGGCATGGGCTGTTTTTTGAAATAGTAATCCATATCAGCCCATCCACTCTCCTCGTCGGTTCCCAGAATAAGGCGTACCTTCTTATTAACCGGTACTCCGGATTCCATAACGGCCTTCATGGCATAGAGGGCTGCCAGGGCCGGACCCTTGTTATCGATGGCCCCTCTCCCGTAGATCCTGTTATCATGAATTTCTCCGCCATAAGGTGGATAGGTCCATCCTTCACCCTCAGGAACTACATCCAAGTGAGCCAATATACCAAGGGTTTCGCTTCCCTGACCAAATTCCATGAAACCTGCATAACCGTCTACATTTCCCACTAAGAAGCCCAGCTTCTCACCCAAATCCAGTGTATATTCCAAAGCCTTATTAATCCCTTCACCAAAGGGTTTACCCTTCGACGGCTTCCCTTTTACGCTGGGAATAGAGACTAACTCCTGGGTAGATCTTATGAGTTTATCTCTATAAAAATCCACTATTTTGTCCAATGGCATAAACTTATCCTCCCGTCATTGACTATTTTTCTTCAAAAAGGCTAAAATAAACGCAAAAATTTACTAAATTCTATATTTCCTGTTTATTATATCACAGCTTTTCTCTTTTAAAAACAAGCAATAGGGTTTATAATGTATATAAGGGAAAAAGCACCAAATACCAATGTATTATGTCACCATCAATAAGGTAAATTAAACTTAAATCTTTACTACCGCTAACATTGGTATCAGTCTTTTATAGTGACCTATCTAATTCAAGTCTGAAAATCGTGTCCCCTAAGGTGATACCAATATAGCCCTGACCAAGCTATATAATAAATTGTAAGGAGGTCTGGAATTTGAAAATTATAATTGCAGAAAATATGGAAGAGTTTAATGAGATCGCCGCGGACATTGTAAGCCGGCAAATCAGGAACAAACCCGATAGCGTCCTTGGTTTGGCAACGGGTAGTACCCCCCTCGGATTATATGCACTGTTGGCCGATAAGTATAAGAAGGGAGAATTGGACTTTTCAAGGGTAAAGACCTTTAATCTGGACGAGTATAGGGGCCTTCCAAAAGACCATCCTCAGAGCTATTATCATTACATGTACGAAAACCTTTTTAGTAAAATCAACATCAAAGACGAGAACGTGAATCTACTCAACGGCGAAGGGCTCGACCCCTACAAAGTATGCGCAGATTATGAAGAAAAGATCAAGGCTGCCGGAGGCATTGACCTACAGGTATTGGGAATCGGCCATAATGGTCATATTGGTTTCAATGAACCCGGCACCCCCTTCGACTCGGTCACCGACTTAATCGATCTGTCAGAGAGGACCATAGAAGCCAATTCCAGGTTTTTTGAGTCCCCAGATCAGGTGCCACGACAGGCACTATCCATGGGAATCAAGACGATAATGCAGGCACGCAGTATCATGCTTTTGATTTCAGGGAGCGGCAAGGCAAGGATTGCTGCCAAGGCACTGAAAGGGCCTATTACACAGAATGTACCTGCCTCAGTTCTCCAACTCCATCCCTTTGTAACGGTTATTTTGGATAAAGAGGCTGCAGAATATTTATGATGCGGTAAACGACCACTACTACAAACAGTAAATATCGAATGGTTATATAAGTATAGCCACCATACACGGACAGGATCCGTGATATGGTGGCTATTTTTTTTGCATATATTAGAATACGTATAATTTATTTGTCCACTACCTTGGAGTACATGAAGTACTTATATCCAAGAGGTGAAGAATAGAATCCTTCAAGTTTCGGGCTCTTTAGATATATATCCACATAGTAGTAGATCGGTGCCAGCATGGCTTCTTCAAATATAATATCCTCTGCCTGGTGCATGAGCTTCATACGCTCTTCCCTGTCTGAGGAAGCCTTTACCTGGGAAATTAAAGCATCATATTCAGCGTTGGACCACTGAGCATCGTTGTTACCGCTTCCGGTTACCCACATATCCAAGAAGGAAATAGGATCGTTGTAGTCACCCAACCAGCCGTTTCGGGCAATTTGGTACTCGCCGTTCTTTCTGGTATCAAGGAAGGTATTCCATTCCTGTGAAGCGAGTTCGA
>ERZ773359.3661-NODE-3661-length-17272-cov-4.330720_pt1 | contig 17272 bp, 21 predicted proteins | sample MGYA00374955_ERZ773359 | MGnify/ENA primary metagenome ERZ773359 (study PRJEB29098, sample SAMN04486028) | biogas fermenter metagenome | study: EMG produced TPA metagenomics assembly of the Biogas fermentation microbial communities from Germany - Plant 4 DNA1... | reverse complement strand
GGATTCGCAGCACGGCTTCCTGTGAATTAAAGCCGATATGCGGTGTTATGACCACGTCTTCCCGGTTAAAAAGACGCTGGCTTTTCAGGAATGCGGACAGGGTTTCGTGGGGTACCTCCGGGTCAAACAGTTTTTCTTCCTCCACAAACAATTCTTCACCTTCCAGGACATCAAGGCCGGCACCGGCAATAATGCCTGCATCCAGGGCTTTCAGAAGCGCTTCCGTTTCCACCAGTTCACCGCGTGCCGTATTGATTAGCAAGGCTCCCTTTTTTATTAAAGGTATATTGTCTTTGTTGAGCAGATGGTAGGTATTTTGATTCAGGGGAGCGTGGAGGGTGATGATGTCGGCTTTCGCCAGCACTTCTTCCAGGGGGGCATAACGAAACTGCAGCACTTCCGCCAGGAAGGGATCGGGTTTGGGATCCACTGCCAGGACCTGCATGTCAAAGCCGCGGGCGATTTTAATCACATGGAGGCCGATGCGGCCTGCACCCACAACGCCGATGGTCTTGTTTTTCAGGTCAAAACCCTTAAGCCCCGCTAGGGAGAAATTTTCCCGTGCGGTGCGGAAGTAAGCTTTATGGATGTTGCGGGACAGGGAGAGGATCAGGGCAAAGGTGTGTTCCGCCACCGTGTATTCTCCGTAGGCAGGGACGTAGCAGACAGGGATGTTTCTCTTGGCGGCAGCTGCGAGGTCGATATGGTTAAAGCCTGCCGAGCGGGTGGCAATGAGGCGGAGCTTGGGCAGTTCGTTCAAAACTTCTTTTGTCACGCGCGAGTGGACAAAGACGGAAAGGATTTCCGTTTCCCTGAAGTCGGCAGCCAGGTCAGCCGTCAGGATTTCCCCGCTGTACAGCAGTTTGTGCCCCGCAAGGTGCTTGTTGTAAAAAGGGCGGTCTCCTTTCTGGATTTCAAAAAAGGTAATTGTGGCCATGGCAAGCTCCCTGCAAATGTTTTACTTGTAATATGCCTCGCTTCCTGCAGTTTTATCAGTGAAAAGCCGCATGATATGCGCAGGAGGCATCTTGCGTGTGGCACGGATTGCCAACCTGCCGCAAATGATATAATGTATATATACGGAGTCTGCCTGCAAAAAGCGCTGCCCGTGCAGTTTGTGCCGGGTATGGAACCGGAGGGATATTGTTGGAAAAAAGGAGATTCACACGGGTTCCTTTTCGAACTGAAGTTGAAATTACCGCGGGGGAACTCAAATTTAAGGGTGAAGTAAAAGATCTCAGCCTGAAAGGCATGTGTGTGCTGACGGAGCATCTCCTGGAAGTGGGGACTCCGGTTGATATTTTGCTCAGCTTGACCGGCAAGCAGTCCAACCTGGTCATCATGCTGCAGGGGAAAGTGCTCAGAAAGGACACGAACAGTATTGCGGTTTACTTTGATACGGTGGAACTGGACTCTTTTATCCACCTCAAAAACATTGTTGCCTACAACAGCACCGACCCGGAAAAAATCATGGCCGAATACATCCGGGGGCTGGCCGATGATGCCTGATTTGTCACGGTCGCTTTTTCCTCTGGCGGAGAAAGGTTTTATGCCGGGACACTGCCGCCGGGAGGCAGCCGGCAGGAATGCCCTTCTGCCTAAATGAAAGGAAATCGGCGCCGCCCGGAGAATTGAGGCATGTAACAGAACTTTCAAGAGGAGAGAAGGGAGCGGCTTATGGGAAGCAAGCAAAGACCGGACAGGGAAACACTGTTGAAGCTGGCGGAGGCTTTTACCAACCAGTCGGAAAAAAACTATATCCAGGCCGAAACAAATTCAGACAAGGCATATCTTGGCATGAAAATTTTTGAAAAGCCTATCCTGGCAGTGGCGGACGCCAACGACCCGCTGTTTCAGGAACTGCTTTTGCCGCAGGCGATCGGCCCGCATTTTCTGCCGCCGGAAAAATGGCTGCCGGGAGCAAAAAGTGTGCTTAGTTTCTTTCTCCCGGTGACGGAAAGAGTAAAAAGATCAAATACTGCCGACAGGGAACTGCCTTCTCTGGAGTGGCTCTATGCCAGAATTGAAGGCCAGCAGTTTATTAACGCCCTCAGCGCTTACCTGCGGGATAAAATAAGGGAGGCCGGATACCGGGCGGTTTCTCCGTCGCTGGACGAGCGTTTTCAGTTTAATATTGCTGCGCCGGATGCCCCCATTCCCCCTTACAGCAGCAACTGGTCGGAACGTCACGTTGCTTATGTCTGCGGGCTCGGCACCTTTGGCCTGCACACCTGCCTGATCACGGAACTGGGAACGGCAGGCCGCTTCTTCAGCATAGTGACGGACCTGGAGCTGGAACCGACGGGAAGAAAGTACTCCGCACTCCATGAATACTGCATAAAATGCGGTGTCTGCCTGAAAAATTGCCCGGCGGGCGCGCTGTCTTTTGGCGGCAAATCCAATCTCGCCTGTTCCGCGTTCATGCGGGGGACAAGTCTTTTCTACAAGCCGCGCTACGGCTGCGGCAAATGCCAGACGGGGCTTCCCTGTGAAAGTCGCATCCCGGCGCAGGACCGGGCCGGAACTGCATAAAAAGGTGCGGCAAAAAGCGGGTAATGCTGCCTTTAAAGCAGGATGAAAAGAGGTGAAAGCATGGAGCGCAGAATAGTCAACCCGTGGGAGTGGCAGAAAGAACTGGGTTTTGTTCAGGCCAACGACCTGACGGGCGTCAAGCGGATTGTGTTTTGTGCGGGGCAGGTGTCGGTGGACGGCGAGGGGAAGCCGCTGCATCCCGGAGAAATGGTGCCCCAGATCATGCAGGCGCTGGACAACCTGGAGACTGTTTTGCAGCATGCGGGGGTTAAACTGGCTGATGTAGTCAGAATGAATTATTATACAACGGACATCCCGGCTTTCCGCAACGCGGAGCCGTTGCTAAAGGAACGCCTGGAAAAAAGCGGCTGCCGCCCTGTCTCAACGCTGATTGGTGTGGTCGCCCTTTATGACCCGGACATTGTGGTGGAAATAGAAGCCACGGCGGTCCTATAGTAAAAAAGGCGTCCTCCCAAAGCGGGGGCGCCTATTTTTATGCATCCAGGCTGCATCTCTTAATTTAGGAAGGGATTCATGGCAAAAGGGGACGGCGGCGGGGCAGGCGGCATATACTGTGGCAGAAAACTCCAAGGGAGTGTTGTTTGGTGGAGCTCCGCGACAAAGCTATTGCAATGGCAAAGAAGTTTGCCATTCCTGAAGGCATTTTCCTGGGGCTGATCGGGGCGGAATCGGCCTGGAACCCGCAGGCTGTCAGCCGCACGGGGGCAATTGGCCTGACGCAGGTCCTGCCGTCGACAGCCGCAGCCATGGGTTACAACCCCGGTGAGTTGCTGTCTGACCCGGAAATGCAGCTGGAAGCGGGTGCACGTTACCTGCGGGAAATGTATGACCTGTTTGGCTGCTGGGACCATGCACTGGCCGCCTATAACGCAGGCCCGCATAATGTGGAAAAATACCAGGGCATCCCGCCTTTTGCGGAAACAGAGCATTATGTGCAAAAGATACTGACGTATGCCAAAATTTATGAGCAAACAAAAAAGACAGGTCAATGATAACACGTTTTTTTTTTGCCGTCCCGGCAAAAGACTTTCAGCCGCCCAAAGTCAAAACAGGCAAAAATTTTCCCTGTCCGGGGGCAGGGAAAAAGCCGTTTTTTCTGAATTATAAAGAGAAAAATACGGGCGGAGGACACAATGCGCAAAAGCAACCTGGTCTTGATCGGCATGCCCGGTGCGGGCAAAAGCACGGCAGGTGTACTGGCTGCCAAAGCATTGGGAATGAATTTTATTGATACGGATTTGCTGCTGCAGCGGCAAGCAAAAAAGCTCCTGCAAGAGATAATCCGGCAGGAGGGAATTGCTGCCTTTTTGGCCAGGGAAGAGGAAACAATCCTGGGGCTTGCGGTGGACAATACCGTCATAGCTACCGGGGGCAGCGTAATCTATTCGCCAAAAAGCATGGAGCATTTGCGGCAAAACGGGTTTATCGTTTATCTCATGCTGCCTTTTGACGAACTGGAGGTCAGAATAAAAAACATGTCTTCCCGGGGCATAGTGATGGCCGCGGGCCAGGATTTGTACAGTCTTTACCTGGAGCGCAGCCCGCTTTATAAAGCGTATGCCGATCTGGTGCTGGACTGTTCCCGCCAGCATATTGAGGAGACTGTTGCGGCAATTTGTGCAGCCGCCCCGGCCCGCCTGCGGTGAAGACGTCCTGTCAGTCATACTTTTTCCGCCACGGTCGTGCCTGAGCAAACAAAAAACGGTCGCCGCCGCTTTGGCGTCAACCGTTTTCTTTATAAGGCATATGACAGGGGGGAGGCGATTACCCAGCCGCCGTCCCGCGCCACCATTTTCAGCCGGATATACTCGCTTGTTGTATAGGAGGTGGGCACTTTAATGTCGGCGACAATTTCTTTGGCGGAGGCGGAAACAATTTTAATTTCTTCAGCATTTTCCGGCTGCCAGAGAGGAAAGACAAAGCCCATTTCATACCCCCATGCAGAAAGCTGCTCATAATAAAAGCTGCTTAAGTCTCCGTCGAGCAGAGCTGCATCCCAGTAGGGTGCAAGCTGCGAGCGCACTTCCTGCCATGAGGGTTTGCTGCTGCCGTACAAATCTGCTTCAAAAGCGGCAGTGAAGATCCGGACTGTTTCAGCATGCGCCTCTGCTCCCAGCCGCAATAATTCATCAGCCGAGAGCACACCGCCGTCTGCCTGGGCTGCTGCCGTTACCCTGGCACTGCCCTGCAGGCATGTGCCCGTCAGGATAACCAGGCAAAGCAGCATAAACAAAAGCATCGTCCGCCAACGAATTCTCATCGTGACTCCCTCCGTCTGCCGCTGTGCAGGATCTTTACGGTTGCATTATACAACGGAACCATTTTCTAATTATGAAAGAATAATTATATCTTCGCAACAAATCTTAAACTGTATTAAAAAATAGCGTCAAAAAATGCAAAAACCGGGAGAAGGCCGCCCGGCAGGAGATAGGGAAAGGCATATGGAATAATTAAATACTGGCTGTAATTTTTGGCAAAGGAGAAGACCGTGAATTCAAGCGCGCGCTATCCCGCTTTTAAGCAGGGAGTATTCCTGCTCTTCCTGTTTCTCGTGCTGCAAATAGGCCTGATGATTATTTCTTTAACCCTGGAATTTTTTCTGCCCGGGCCGTTTCCGCCTTTTGTCAGAAACCTGATTCCGTTCATAGCCATTGTCATCATTCTTGCCCACGGCTGCAGGCAAAACGGTGAATCGTTCCGGCAGGCCTTTCCCGTCCGCCCCTTTCGCGCTGTCCTGCTGCCGCCCATGTTATTCGCATTGCTTGGCCTCAACATCATCGTCTCGGAGCTTGACAACCTGCTGCAACGGGTTCTGCCTGTCCCTGAGTGGTTTGCCAAGTTTTTTGCCGAGGGAGGGCCCGAGCTCCTGTTCATGCTGGTAGTCCTGGCTCCCGTACTGGAAGAATTGTTTTTCCGGGGGCTCATGCTGCGCGGCTTCTTGTCCCGTTACGGAGCGGCAAGGGCCATATTGGGATCGGCTTTGCTTTTTGCCGTGGCGCATTTCAATCCGTGGCAGTTTGCGGCCGCTTTCTGTGCCGGCCTGCTTTTCGGCTGGTGGTTTCTGCGCACCGGGTCGCTTTTGCCTTGCATGCTCGGGCATGCTGTCCACAACGGCCTGCCTTTTTTGCTGTCGCTGCTTCAGCTTAAGATACCTGGCTATACTGAACCCGGCTCTTTCCAACCGTACTGGTTCGATTTGCTTGGCGTACTGCTGCTTTTGGCCGGCATTCTGCTGCTGCGCAGGAAACTGGCGGAAAGTAACAGCACATAAAAAGCCGGTCCCGGCAAAAGGGACTGGCTTTTTTCGGAAAACACCGTTTCAGCCGCGCAGGAAGCGATCCAGGAAAGCAAGATTTTTCTCCAGGTTCTCGCGGGTGAAAAAGACCGGGTCCGCATGTGCCGCTCCCTCCAGGATTTCAAGGAACACCTTGTCCCTGCCGATGGCATTTGCCAGCTTGGCTGCCAAAGCAACCGACTGCTCGCAGGGAACCACAAGGTCTTTTTTGCCATGCTGGATGAAAAAGGGCGGCGCTTCTTTGGTAATATATGTTTCCGGATTAGCCGCACGGGCCGCATCCGGCGCATCTGTCACTCTGGCGCCGAGGAAGAGCTCTTCCAGGCTGCAGAGGCCGGGGGGCAGCGGTGCAACTCCCAAATCCTTAACCTGCCTGCTCATGGTCAGGAAATCGCAGGGGCCGTACCAGTCCACCACGGCCTGAACGGCTGCAGAATAGCCGGGGGAGCCTAGGGCTTCATCATTAAGCTGCCCTGCGGCTGCTGAGGTGGCTGCCAGGGCGGCCAGGTGACCGCCGGCCGAATCTCCCCAGAGGGCGATGCGCTCCGGCAGCAGGTTATACTGCTTTGCCTGCCGTCGCAGCCAGCGGATGGCCGTTTTGACTTCATAAACCTGCAAGGGGAATTCCGCCTTGTCGCTTAATGTATAGTCCACGGCGACAAGGGCATACCCCCGCTCCAGTACATAAAACAACGGTTCCATGGTGATTGACCGTTTATGTCCCATAAACCAGCCGCCGCCATGGATGTAAACAATGACGGGAAACGGGCCGCTTCCTGTTTCCGGCAGGTAAATGTCCAGCGTCTGCCCGCCCGCTTTGTCGGTGTAAGGCACATCCAGCCATTTGCGGCTGAATCTGTCTACTTTCACTGCAGGGGGCACGATAAAATCGCCCAAAAGCTTCCGCCATTGCGCCACGTGCTGCGCTTTCGGCACTCCCCCGATCATGATTTCCTGCCTTGTGTCCATCAAATCCCCCCAATGAATGGTTTTTCCTCTCCTGGATAATTATACCTTAGGGGCAGTGGAAAAACAACCTGCACAGGCGCAGAACAAAAAGGAGAATATGGCGCCGGCTTGTCCAGGTGCATATTGACCGGGAGGGGAAAGGACCATACAATGAAAGCAGAAAAAAGCAGCCGGCGGCAAAAGATCGGCTGCAATCCGCCTAGTATGGAGGAGTATTATGTATCATGTTATAAGCTGTGACCAGTTCAGCAGGGACGACCTGGAAAGCATTTTCCGGCTGACGGACGCCATCCGAGCGCAGCCAAAGGCTTTTCAGGCGGCCCTGGCCGGGAAAATTGTCGCCACTGTTTTTTACGAGCCCAGTACCAGGACAAGGCTTTCTTTTGAGGCAGCGGTCCTGCGCCTGGGCGGGAACGTGATCAGTACGGAAAATGCCAAGGAAATGTCTTCGGCCATTAAAGGCGAGAGCCTGCCGGACACAATCCGCGTCATCGGCGGCTATTGCGACGCCATTGTCCTGCGGCATCCCGACATCAGGTCGGCGGAAGATGCGGCCCGGGTGTCACAGGTGCCCGTTATCAATGCGGGCAGCGGCAGCGGGGAACATCCCACGCAGGCTATACTGGATGTTTATACCATTTACCAGTACAGGAAAAAAATCGACGGGCTGGCGATTGCTGTTATGGGCGATCTGCTTTTCGGCCGGACAGTCCACTCCCTGGTAAAGCTGCTCGCTTTATACGAAGACATAACCATTTATGGCCTAAGCCGTGACGTTTTAAGCCTGCCGGATGATTATGCCACCTACCTGGCGGCCAGGGGCGTCCGCTACATACCCTGCCGCTCTCTCCGTGAGATTCCGCCGGAAGTTGATGTGCTCTACCATACGCGCACGCAAACGGAACGGTTTGCCAACACCGACCTGCAAATTGAAGAATTTGTCATCGACAAGAAAGCGCTGGATTATTTTTCTCCCCGTACCATCCTGATGCACCCCCTGCCCCGCAGGCATGAAATTGCGCCGGATGTGGACGGGGACAAGCGGGCGGTGTTTTTCGCCCAGTCGCATTACGGCATGTATGTGCGCATGAGCCTGTTGCACAGCATCTTGGCGGGCAATGAGGGCTGAAAATGAAAGTGGTGCAGGTAAGGGATTGTACAATTGGCGGAGGCAGGGCTAAAATCTGCGTTCCTCTCACCGGAGGGACACTGCCAGGCCTGCTGGCGGAGGCCCGTGAGGTGGCGGCCCTGCAACCTGATCTGGTCGAATGGCGGGCCGACTTTTTCCAAGCTGTTCATGACTGTCGGCAGGTACTGGCGGTACTCCGCCGGCTGCGTGCCGCTGTGGGGAACCTGCCGCTTATTTTTACCTGCCGCGATCAGCAGGAAGGCGGCCTCCAGGAAATGGCAACGGCAGCCAGGGTAGAGCTGCTGCTGGCTGCCGTCGAAAGCGGTGATACCGACCTGGTGGATATTGAACTGCTTTCCGGCAAGGACAACGTTCGCGACGTTGTGGACCTGGCCCGAAAGCATGGCGTGCACGTTATTGTTTCCTGTCATGACTTTGTCAAAACGCCGCCGGTGGAGGAAATGGTCGGTATTCTGCGCCGTGAGCAGGACCTTGGGGCGGATCTTGTCAAGCTGGCCGTCATGCCCGGGACTTCCCGGGATGTGCTGCACCTGTTAGAGGCTACGCTTCTTTTTAAGGAAAAATACGCGCAGGTGCCCGTCATTACCATGGCCATGTCCGGCCTGGGACTGATCAGCCGCCTGGCCGGCGCCGCATTCGGGTCGGATATAACTTTTGCCTCCTGCCGCAGGCAATCGGCCCCGGGGCAGGTTCCCCTGGAACTGCTGCGGGAAATACAGCTTTTAACTTAAAAGGCAGGCACATTATTGTACCTACCTTGCTCCTGCCGCAATTTGCGCGACAGCCTGGCCTGTTCTTTCTAGGACAAAATTTTTCCCATCAGGCTGATAATGGTATTGCATGCATGGAAAAACTGCTCCCGCTCGGCGGCGGAAAGCACGCTAAACTTGGCGTCAAAGTATTGCCTGATGGCGGCATCAAGCTCCCTGACGTAGGCTTTCCCTTTGGCCGTTAATTCCAGAATGGTTTTCCGCTTGTCCGCAGCGTCCGGTTTGCGTATCAGGTAGTCCATTGTTTCCAGCGTATCCACGATATGTGTAAATGAGCCCTTTTCGACGCCGGTAAATTTGCTTAACTCGGTCATGCATTTGTCGTGATGCATGTTCACTGCGATCAGTGTTCGCTCCTGTGATTTATTGAGCAAGCGGGCGGATTCCTGTTTCCAGAAGCCGTCCAGGAGTTCAAATTTCAAACGGGGAATGGCCCACAGCAGCTTGAGCAACTGAGCTTCCGATATTTCCACATGCGCACCTCATTTCGCGTGGCAGTTTGCATAACAACCATGCTTTCATATTATAGCTGAAATCACGCGCCGGCAACAAGCTTTTTGGCAAATTTCCCGCAGGCAGCCGTTCTGATGGGCGGCTTTTGCGCGCTTGTGGCCCTGCGGCTCCTGCTTTTGGCCGCTGTAGAGTGCCTCGGCCGGGCAGCTTGCCACGCAGGTGGCATAATCCGGTTGTCAGGTCAGGAAAGATTGTTGGCGCTGATAATTTGCTCAACGCTGACGCCGAAGCGTTTTGCCAGGGAGTAAAGAGTATCGCCGGCCTTTACTGTGACGGTGATGCCGCCTGTTGCGGGCGGCAGCATTTCATTGACCGGCACCAGGGTGTAGCCTTGCTCCCGCAGGCCGGTGATAATGGCGGGCAGCGCCTCTACCGTGTGGTAGCCGCCGAGATGCATCAGGATAATGCCTTTGTGGGAAGCATTGTCCAGCACCCTGTCAATCAGGTATTGCGTTGTAACTTCCCGGCCGCCTATTTCTTCCGCCCAGTCGTGGCTGTCAACGGTCCATAAAACAGTGTAGGGATAGCCTTCCCTGCCTGCAATGTCAAGCAGTGTTTCATTATACTCGCCGTAAGGGGGGCGGAAGAGACAGGGCGTTCTGCCTGTGACCCGGGTGATGAGGCGGGTGGATTCCCGCATTTCAGCGACAATTTCCTCTGCGCTCATATTAATTAGATGCCCGTGCGTCAGGGAGTGATTTTCAATCACGTGGCCGTGGCGGACAATTTCCTCCGCCAGGCGGGGATGGGCTTCCACCCAGCGGGCACGTGCAAAAAAGGTGCATTTTACGTCATATTCAGCCAAAACGGCAAGTAAATCTTCCGTCTGTTCATATAGCCAGCCGGCATCAAAGGTGAGGGCGATTTGCTTATCCGCCACTTCCGCCAGGCCTTCCCTGATGACCTGTGACTTGCCCCGGGCAATGCCGCTTGCCTGCGGGATGATTAGTTCCTGCCCGGCGTAAATAACGGGAACCTGCCTGTCAGGTTCGGGCTCCGGTTCTGTTTCGTCCCCGGGGATCGGTGTTTCTTCCCCGCCTGGCCCTGGATCATCCCCCGGCTCGGGTGTCTCGCCGGGCCCAGGCTGCGGCTCTTCCGCCGGCCCGGGCGCATCAGGCTGTGCCGGCGGTGCGGCAGGCGGTTCCGCCTCCGGCCTGCCTGACCAGGCTGCAATGAGTTTTGCCGGCAGCGGCGTGGCAAAAACAATAATAATGCCGGCAACAAGCAGCACACAGGCCGCGGAGAGTACCAGCCATTTTTTTCTGTCAATTTTTTTTGCCCGTAACATGGCGCTTCCTCCTGTTGCTTGTAAAGTATGCAAGGGGAGCCGTTACTGCCATTGTAGCGGGCAAAAAAGAAGGGCGGCTTAATTATTCATATTTTTTTCTTTATATAAATTAATTTTTACTAAGATTAAAGGCATTAACTGCTGCCGGAGGAACTTGCTGCCTGCAAGGAGGAAGCGGCTTGCCGGCAGCGAATATTACAATCCTGCCAGTTTTTTCTGCAGGAGGCCGCAGCATGCGTAAAACTGCTCTGCGCGAATATGTGGCCGGTGCGCTTTTTGCCGCCCTGACGGCGCTTTTGGCTTATGTGGCCATTCCTCTGCCGGGCGGGCTGCCGCCCGTGACCGGGCAGTCCCTGGCCGTCATGCTGTCCGGCCTGCTTCTGGGTGCCCGCGGCGGCGCCACGAGCCAGCTGGTTTACCTCCTGCTTGGCGTCAGCGGGCTGCCTGTTTTTGCCGGCGGCAAAAGCGGTCTTCAGGTCCTTGCGGGACCAACAGGCGGTTTTATCTGGGGTTTTGTCCTGGGCGCCTACCTGACAGGCAGGCTGACGGAAAACCACAAGCAGCCGTCAGTGCTGCGCCTTTTGGGAGCCGCTTTCGCGGGCGGCATCTGCGCCGTCTACGTGCCGGGCATCATACAGCTGGCCTGGCTTCTGAAACTGTCGCCCGGCAAAGCCCTCCTGGCCATGCTGCCTTACTTGCCGGGCGACCTGCTGAAAGCGGCCGTCTCCGTTTTTCTGGCGGCAAAGGCCGGACCGGCCGTCCGCCGGGGAAGGCAGTGAGTTTTTATTTCATTTGTCCGCAAAAGAAGGTGGTGAAAACCGGTGCGCTCATTGCCGCAGACCGATCTTTACGGTATTACCTGTGAAGCTTTGTCCCGGGGCAGGGACAACCTGACAGTCGTCAGGGAGTTGCTTGCCGCCGGCGTCAGGATTATTCAATACAGGGAAAAAACGAAAACAAAAAAAGAAAAATATGCCGAATGCTTGGCTCTCAGCCAAATGTGCCGGGAAGCGGGTGCCCTGTTTGTGGTGAACGATGACGTGGACCTGGCCCTCCTAACCGGAGCCGGCGCCGTGCATGTCGGCCAGGACGACCTGCCGGCCGATGCAGTGAGAAAGCTGGTGGGGCCGGATGTTATTGTGGGCGTTTCTGCGAGCAGCATGGAAGAAGCGCACGATGCCGTGGCCCGGGGCGCCGATTACCTGGGGGTCGGCCCCATCTACCGGACGGCGACCAAGGAAGATGCGGGGGAGGCGGTAGGGCTGGACTTGTTGCAGGAGATAGCCCGCACCTTTACGCTGCCGCTCGTGGCCATTGGCGGCATAACACCGGATAATATCAGGGAAGTGATGCGGCGCGGCGCCGCCTGCGCCGCCATGATTTCCGCCCTGGTGGGAGCCGAGGATATCGCGGCCGCCGTGCAGGCTGCGCGGCGAAACCTGTCCGGCGACGGCCGTTAAAGCGGAAGCGCCGGCCTGTGCCGGGGGAATAAGCTCTGTTTGAGGCAATCTTTTGACAAAGGGATGAAAATGATGCTGGTTGTAGGTTTGACAGGCGGTATTGCCACGGGAAAATCTACGGTGGGAAAAATGTTCGCCCGCCTGGGTGCCAGGCGGATAGATACAGACAGGCTGGCCCGGGAGGTTGTGGAGCCGGGGCAGCCGGGCCTGGCGGCGGTGGCAGGCCGTTTTGGCAGGGAGGTCCTGACTGCCGACGGCCGCCTGGACAGGAAGGCGCTTGGCAGGATTGTTTTCCATGATGCCGGCCTGCGTAAAGAACTGGAAGCCATCCTCCATCCTCTGATCGGAGAATTGGTAAAAAAGGGGCTGCGTGCCGCGGAAGCGGCTGGTGAGCGTATTGTTTTGGTGGAAGTTCCGCTGCTTTTTGAAACCGGCTTCCAGCGGCAGACGGACAGGGTTATTGTGGTAACCGCGGACCGGGAAACGCAGCTGGCGCGGCTTATGGAGCGCGACGGGCTGGATGAAGGGGAGGCGCTGCGGCGAATCGCGTCGCAGATGCCGCTGAGTGAGAAGGTTGCCCGGGCCGATTACGTCATCGACAACAGCGGTTCCCTGGCCGAGACGGAAAAGCAGGTGGCAGCGGTATGGCAAATTTTGCAACAGGAGTGCGACAATGGCTAATTTGGTCAGGCGGCTGCGACTGCCACAGCTTTTGCTTTTTTGTGCGCTGGCAGTTTTACTGCTGTTTGCCGTGATGCGGACGCCGCATTACTTGCGACGCCTTTACCCGTATCATCACCGGCAGCTGATTGAACTGTACGCCTTCCAGTATGGCGTGGATCCCCTGCTTGTGGTTGCCGTCATGCAGGCGGAAAGCAATTTCCGGGCGGATGCCGTTTCCTGGAAGGGAGCGCTTGGCCTGATGCAGGTGATGCCCGAGACGGCGCAATGGATAGCGCGCCGGCAGGGCTTGGCAGAACTTAAGCGGGAAGAAATCCTGGATCCGGAAATGAATATCCGGCTGGGGACCTGGTATCTTGCTTACCTATTGGAGCAATTTGCCGGGCGGGTTGATGTGGTTATTGCCGCCTACAATGCCGGACCCGGCCAGGTTTCCGCCTGGCTGGCCGACCAAACCTGGTCCGGCCGCTATGCCGACCGGCACAAGATTCCTTTTGCCGAGACGCGCCAGTTTCTGGTCAAAGTAAGAAAGGCTTATACGAAATACCAGCAGCTTTACCGTTAAGACGCCAAGGCAGCGAAGATGCCGCGGCAATGCTTGGGACGGATGCGCCTTTGCCGCTTTTCCTGTGAAAGCTGCGCGGTGCTTTTCCAAAGCAGCTGCAAGGCAATATTGTCGCCTGCCGCAAATAGTGATACAATAAGGGCGGTAATTTTCAAGGCGCAGCCTGGCTGTCTGAGGCAATTTTTTAGCGGGAGGGATACGATGGCAGGTCATTCAAAATGGGCTAACATAAAGCACAGGAAGGCACGCATGGATGCGCAGAAAGGGAAAATCTTTACGAAAATTTCCAGGGAAATTATGGCTGCGGTGCGTGCGGGAGGGCCGGACCCCAACGCCAATTTCCGCCTCCGGCTGGCTCTGCAGAAGGCACGTTCCGTCAATATGCCCAACGATAACATTGCGCGGGCCGTGCAAAAAGGCAGCGGTGAAGCGGACGGCGTCAGTTACGAAGAAATTGTTTATGAAGGTTACGGGCCTGCCGGGACGGCGGTGATGCTGGAAATTCTCACCGACAACCGCAACCGGACAGCCGCCGAAATCCGCCACATTTTCTCCCGACGCGGCGGCAGCCTGGGGGAATCGGGCTGTGTAGCCTGGATGTTCAGCCGCAAGGGTTATCTGACGGTCAACAGAAATGAGTGGGATGAAGATGAACTGATGCTTCTGGCCCTGGATGCCGGTGCGGCAGATTTTGAAGTTGAAGACGAGCTTTATACCATCTATACCGAACCGGGCGATTTTGAACAGGTAAAGGAAAAACTGGAGACGGCCGGTGTAAAGTTTGCAGATGCCTCCATTACCATGGTGCCGGAAAATACTGTTGAGATTACCGACCTGGAAGAAGCAAGAAAGGCCGTTGAACTCATCGACCTTCTGGAGGACCATGACGATGTGCAGAATGTATATACAAATCTCGATCTGCCCCCGGAGATAGCAGCGGCGCTGGAGAACGAGTAGTGGCACGGGTATAAACCCGCCGTTCACGGGGAATTTATTTAGTATAAACCGTGAAAGGTGGGGTTTTTTATGTTCCCGCGAAAACGCCTTGCCCCCGCCTGTATCTTTCTGATCGGCCTGGTCCTTGGCCTTTTGGCAGGCGGCGGGATGGCGGTTTTGTGCCTCAGGGGCATACAGCCCGGGCCGGCCGTGGCTGAAGGTGCGAGTCTTGCCGCAGAAGGCACGGTTCACGCACCGGAAGCGGGCGGGAGAGTTTACCAGGGGTACCTGGGGGTATACGAAAACCATCTTGCCATCTATGATGCAGTCCCTCCGGACGGAATGCTGCAGTATGTTCTGACCGACTACGAAGCAAGGGAAGACTTGCGGCCGCAGCTGGAAAAAGGCATACCTTTTACCGACATGTATGACATGCTGCGCCTGCTGGAAAACTATACAAGCTGAATAGGGCAGCCTCCCCGCGGGCATACTATCCTGCATATCTGGAGGTGTCACCGTGAAGTTTTCCCGGGAAATGGCCGGTTTTACAGTAATTCATGTGCCCAGCGGCCGGGAAGTGGGAAAAGTGAGGGAATGGCTGCTGGATGAGCGCTGTGAAACTGTTGTGGGCCTTTTGGTGGAAGGAAGCGGCTGGCTCCCCCAGCGGCGCGTTATTCCTTTTGCCGAAATAATGAAAATTGGGACTGATACGGTGTTGGTCGCCGGAACAGGGTTGTATGCGACGGGGGATCCGCCCCTGGTGGACGGGCAGCTCACCTGCCGCGCGTTGGGAAAGCGCATGCTTTCCTCAGGCGGTGACGAACTGGGGATTGTGGAAGATTTTTTGTTTGAGGAAGAAACGGGGCGGGTTGCCGGCTGGCGCCTTTCTTCGGGCTTGATTGACGACTTGCTGCAGGGCAGGCCGGTTCTGGAGGATCCGCCGCAAATGATCGTGGGGGAAGATGCGCTGATTGTCTGCGATGAAGAGGGGTGATTTGATGCATTGTCCGCTTTGCAACGGCAATGATACGGGCAAAGTGGGAACGAACCAGTATTATTGCTGGAATTGCCTGGTTGAATTTTCCGTGCGGGGAGCCGGCGCTTACACGGCTTATTATGTTGATGAGGAAGGATCGCTGATTGCGCTCAGTGATTTGGTACAAAAGAGCGGCACGCCTGCGGAAAACTTCCTGGGATAGCAATGTATGGAGCCCCTTGTACCTGCATATAGATAAACAGACGGACAGGGGGGTGGCCTGATGCTGAAATATGACCGGCAGAATCTTGGGCGTTATGGCGTGCTTGGCGCAGTTTTGGCTGTGGCTCTGATCCTGCTCCTCTGGCTGTTGCAAATCGGCCGGCAGTTATTTTCTCTTTTTATTCCTTTCCTGCTGTCAATCATTCTTGCCTATATCCTCAACCCGCTGGTAGAATTCCTGGAAGACCGCCGCGTGCCGCGTTCTCTGGGGATTTTGCTTATTTATGCCGTCTTTTTTTCCTTTGTCTTTTTGTTTGGTGTGACTGCCATTCCCGCCCTCATCAGCGAACTGCAAAAACTTGGAGAAATGCTGCCGCAGTATACAGGCCAGTTTCAGGATTTTTTGTTCAGCCTGCAGACGGACTACCGGCGCATCAATCTGCCGGAGAGCATCAGGATGGCGCTTGACCAGAATCTTCTCAGCCTGCAGGCTGCCATACAGAATGTCCTGGAACGGGTCACAGGCAGCGTTTTAAGTTTATTTTCCAACCTGCTGGCCATTCTGATTATTCCCCTGATGGTGTATTATTTTTTGCGGGACATGGATGCTCTCAAACGTTCTCTTGTCCTGCTTTTTCCGAAAAAATACCGCTCCTGGTTTGTCTCCATGGGCAGTGAAATGGACAGGACTTTGGGCGCCTACTTCCGCGGCATCCTGGTGATCAGCTTTCTCGTTGCTGTGCTGACGTATGTGGGCCTTGCCCTTGTGGGACTGGATTATGCGCTGATTCTGGGCATCCTGGCAGGGTTGACCAATGTTATTCCTTATTTTGGCCCCATTATCGGTGCCATACCGGCGGTGCTTCTGGCTCTGCTTACTTCTCCGGCGCTTGCCCTGAAAGCAGGGCTCGTTTATGTCGTTGTCCAGCAGCTGGAGAGCCAAATTATTACCCCGCAGGTCCTGGGCCGCAGCCTGGGGCTCCATCCCCTGGTTGTCATTTTTGTGCTGATCCTGGGAGGGAAGCTTTACGGCCTGCCCGGCCTGATTTTTGCCGTCCCTTTTACTGCCATCATCCGCATTTTTCTGAAACATGTCATAGATTTTACCGCCAACCGGAACAGCAGGTAACTGCAGTAATGTTCCTTTTATTGACACCTTTCCTCTCCTTCTTATATAATGGACTGTGATACAATTCAGGGAGGGTTTGGTATGCTGTCCAAGGATATCCGTTCCACTTTTTTAGAATTTTTCCGGGGAAAAGACCACCTAGTCCTCCCCAGTTTTTCCCTGATTCCGCAAAATGATCCTACACTGCTTTTGATTGGTGCCGGTATGGCACCGTTAAAACCGTTTTTTACCGGAGAAAAAAAACCGCCCCATCCCCGGGTGGCAACATGCCAGAAATGCTTGCGCACACCGGATATTGACCGTGTGGGGCGCACCTCTCGCCATGCCACATTTTTTGAAATGCTGGGCAATTTTTCTTTTGGCGATTATTTTAAGGAGGAAGCCATCGAGTGGGCCTGGGAACTGGTAACAACAGGCTATAAACTGCCGGAGGACAGGCTCTACGTCAGCATTTACCGGGATGACGACGAAGCATTTGAGATCTGGCATAAAAAAATCGGCCTGCCTGCCGGTCGCATTTACCGGCTGGGCAAGGAAGACAACTTCTGGGAGATTGGTACCGGGCCGTGCGGGCCCTGTTCGGAGATTTACTACGACCTGGGGCCCGAGCGGGGCTGCGGCCGGCCAAACTGCGATGTAGGCTGCGACTGCGACCGCTACCTGGAGATCTGGAACCTGGTGTTTACACAGTTTAACTGCTGCGAGGACGGCACCTACCAGCCGCTGGCCCAGCGCAAGATTGACACCGGGGCCGGGCTGGAGCGC
>ERZ773359.3660-NODE-3660-length-17279-cov-17.301556_pt1 | contig 17279 bp, 16 predicted proteins | sample MGYA00374955_ERZ773359 | MGnify/ENA primary metagenome ERZ773359 (study PRJEB29098, sample SAMN04486028) | biogas fermenter metagenome | study: EMG produced TPA metagenomics assembly of the Biogas fermentation microbial communities from Germany - Plant 4 DNA1... | reverse complement strand
TCGGGTGAAGGATACGGCTAAAGAAACCATATCCGTTTTGTCAGGCATGGTAAGAGGTCTGCCGGAAGGTTCCCAATCACAGCATATTAATAATCAAGGCAGAGATGAAGAATTACCTCTTCCTTCAAAAACCTTATAACATAATTGCTGTCACCGGATGCAGGTTCCGTGGGAAGAATCCCAAATACAACACCTTTTACAAGTAAATAGAAATATGCTACAATAAACAGGCCGCAGAAGCTGCGGTCTGTTTCAATTTTTGAAATCATATTTTGAAACATTTTTCTATCGGAGGAAATATGGACCAGTATCAAAACCAAATTAGGAATTTCTGTATTATCGCTCATATCGATCACGGGAAATCTACTCTTGCCGACCGACTGCTTGAGACGACGGGTGTGGTAGCCCATCGCGAGATGAAAGAGCAGTTTCTGGATAACATGGATATTGAGAGAGAACGGGGCATTACGATAAAACTGCAGACCACGCGTTTAAACTATCAGGCCAAAGACGGCAAAGAATATATCTTCAATCTCATAGATACTCCCGGCCATGTGGACTTTACTTACGAAGTTTCGCGAAGCCTGGCGGCTTGCGAAGGGGCTGTCCTGGTGGTTGACGCTACCCAGGGCGTGGAGGCCCAGACCGTGGCCAACGTCTATCTTGCATTGGATGAAAATCTTGAGATTTTCCCGGTTATCAATAAAATCGATCTGGCCAGCGCTGACCCCGATGCCGCGAAGGCGGAAATCGAAGAAGTTCTTGGAATCGATGCTTCTGAAGCGCCGTTAATTTCCGCCAAAGAAGGCACCAATATCGAAGAAGTGCTGGAAGGAGTTATCCGTCACATACCCGCCCCCGGCGGAGATCCTGAGGGGAAGCTTAAAGCGCTGATTTTTGACTCCTATTACGACAATTACAGGGGCGTAGTCATCTATACCCGGGTTTTTGACGGAGAAATTAAAGAAGGGGATCTTATCAAGTTGATGAGCACCAATAAGAAATATGAAGTGACGGAAGTGGGTGTATTTGCTCCCGGACCCACTCCGGTAAAGCGTCTGAGAGCCGGAGAAGTAGGCTACATTTGTGCCGGCATCAAACAGGTGGCGGATGCCAGGGTGGGAGATACTATCACCCTTGACAACGATCCTGCGGATGCTCCGCTGCCCGGATACAAAAAGATGCAGTCCATGGTCTATTGCGGGATTTATCCGGCGGAAGGCGAAAAGTATGAGAGCGTAAGAGAGGCTCTCGAAAAGCTGCAGTTAAACGATGCGGCGTTCATGTTCGAACCGGAGACATCCACCGCCCTGGGCTTTGGCTTCCGTTGCGGTTTTTTGGGATTGCTCCATATGGAAATCATCGTGGAGCGGCTGGAAAGGGAGTTTGATTTAAGCATTATAACCACTTCCCCCAGTGTCACATACAAGGTAGTGACGAAAGACGGCAGGGAATTGATGATACAGAATCCTTCCAATCTGCCGCCTCAAAATGAAATAGATCACATAGAAGAGCCGCTGGTCAAAGCCGACATCATGATTCCCAAAGAGTACGTGGGCAGCATTATGGAAATCTGCCAGGAGAGGCGGGGAGTCATGACTCATATGGAATATATAACAGAGAACAGGGTAGCTCTTCACTATGAAATGCCCTTAAATGAAGTGATTTACGATTTCTTTGACGCGCTGAAGTCAAAGACAAAGGGATATGGTTCTCTGGATTATGAGATGCTTCGCTACGAGAAGTCTAACCTTGTCAAGATGGATATTCTGCTCAACAAGGAGCTGGTGGATGCCTTCTCCATGATTGTCCATGAATCCAAGGCTTACAGCCGCGGACGCTACGTCTGCGAAAAACTGAAGGAACTCATACCGATGCATCAATTTGAAATACCCATACAGGCTGCCATCGGGCAAAAGGTTATTGCTCGCGAGACGGTCAAAGCTTACCGCAAGGATGTTATAGCCAAATGCTACGGCGGAGATATTTCCAGGAAGAAGAAGCTCCTTGAAAAGCAGAAGGAAGGCAAGAGAAGAATGCGCCAGTTCGGCAGGGTAGAAGTTCCTCAAGAAGCTTTTACAGCCGTTTTGAAATACGACGAGAACAAAAAATAAAGGAATGGCTGTTATGAAATCCCTCGGATTATACATCCACATACCTTTTTGCCTGAAAAAATGCAATTACTGCGATTTTCTGTCCCTGGGCGGTATGAGCGAAGAAGATCATGCCGCATATACAGAGGCTTTGCTGGTGGAGCTGGAACATTACGCGGACCGGAACATCTCACTGGACAGCGTCTACATCGGAGGCGGAACACCGTCTCTTCTTGATCCTGGTTTGATTTCCCGCGTCGTGCAACGGGTTCAAAGCTGCTTTACCATATCGGAGGAAGCGGAGATTACCATAGAAGCAAACCCTGGGCTGCTGGATAAGAACAAGCTTACGACTTACAGAGGTGCAGGGATTAACCGTCTCAGCATCGGGGCGCAATCCTTAAATAATGAAATTCTCAAGCTGCTTGGGAGAGTGCATGACAGGGAAGAATTTGTTCGAAATTTTCACTTAGCAAGGGAGTGCGGCTTTGAAAACATCAGTGTAGACTTGATATTTGCCATACCCGGGCAGACCCATGATATATGGATGGACAGTCTGGAAAAAACCATCGACCTTGGGCCGGAACATATTTCTTTTTACAGCCTTCAGATCGAGGAGGAGACGCCTTTTTACGATCTATGGAAGAAAGGGGAACTAAAGCCTGTTGACGATCAAGGGGATCGGGCAATGTATCACAGTGCCATTGACCGGCTTCAAAGCAGCGGGTACCGGCATTATGAGATATCCAATGCAGCAAAACCCGGCTATGAATCCCGACACAATCTGAAGTACTGGTCCATGGACGAATATCTTGGGGTTGGGCTGGGAGCCCATTCCTATATTGACGGAAGGCGTTTCAGCAATGAAACGGATTTAAGCAGGTACATCCGCATCGCTAAGGAGAAGAATTGCGCCGGGAGAAGGCAGGGCGCCAGCCCCTGGACAATATGGTTTCATGAGAACACCGTCGAGGGCGAAATGTCGGAATTTATGTTCACCGGGCTAAGAAAGGTGGAAGGAATTCGCCTTTCCGATTATGAAAAAAGATTTGCATTGCCGGTGACGGCGGTTTATGGGGATCCTATCAATAAACACATTGAGACAGGTCTCCTGGAAATAGATGAAAAGGCAGACCGGCTCCGGCTTACAGCCAAAGGAATTGATTTATTCAACCGGGTGCTGGTTGATTTTGTTTAAAAAGCCACAGGGGAGGAAACTCCCTGTGTGTTTTTTTATAAGCAATGGACGGGTACGGTGTTATTTTATGTAAAGAGGGTATAATTCCGTTAACACCGGGCGCTCATACGGAGGGAGATAGAAGAAATGGGCAAATACATCATGTCACTTGATCAGGGAACCACATCCTGCCGTTGCATTGTCTTTAACCGGAAAGGAGAAGTAATCAGCCTGGCGCAAAAAGAATTCAAGCAGATCTATCCTAAACCCGGTTGGGTGGAACACGATGCCATGGAAATTTGGGCAATTCAGGCAGGGGTTGCCCAGGAAGCAATGAGGCAGGTAGGAGCCGAATACCACGACATTGCCGCCATCGGGATCACCAACCAGAGGGAGACTACCGTTGTCTGGGAAAAAGATACGGGAAGGCCGGTCTATAACGCCATCGTTTGGCAGTGCAGGAGGACAGCGGAATACTGTGATGAATTAAAAGCTAAGGGATTATCAGATACGGTTCAGCGAAAGACCGGGTTGTTGATCGATGCCTATTTTTCCGCCACAAAACTGAAATGGATCCTGGATCACGTGGAAAGAGGAAGGGAGCGGGCTAAAAACGGCGAACTGCTCTTTGGAACCATTGAGAGCTGGCTGATTTGGAATCTCACAAAGGGCAGGGTCCATGTGACTGATTATTCCAATGCGGCGCGCACCATGCTGTTCAATATAAAGGAATTGAAATGGGACGAGGAGCTGTTGGAACTCTTTGACATCCCAGAGGCAATGCTGCCTGAGGCAGTGCCTTCCAGTTATATATACGGTGAAACGGATCCGTTAATCTTCGGAGGCCCGATTCCCATTGCCTCTGCAGCGGGAGATCAGCAGGCTGCTCTTTTCGGACAAGCCTGTTTTCAGTCCGGAGACGCAAAGAATACTTACGGTACCGGCGGTTTCTTGCTGATGAATACGGGAAAGAAACCGGTTTATTCGAAAAACGGGTTGCTGACCACCGTTGCCTGGGGAATAAATGACGAGGTATATTATGCTTTAGAAGGATCGGTTTTCGTTGCCGGGGCCGCCGTGCAGTGGCTTAGAGACGAACTGAAAATCATAGAAAAATCATCGGATACAGAGGCCATGGCCCTCAGCGTGCCCGACACCAACGGAGTATATTTCGTACCCGCATTTGTAGGACTGGGAGCTCCTTATTGGGATCCTTACGCAAGGGGAATCATAACCGGATTGACACGAGGGGTCAATAGAAACCATCTCGTTCGCGCAACGCTGGAGGCAATTGCCTACCAGACCTGGGATGTGCTTGAAGCCATGCAGGAGGATTCGGGAATTCGACTTGCTGCCCTCAAGGTGGACGGAGGCGCTTCAGAGAATCGTTTTCTTATGCAGTTCCAGGCAGACATAATCGGCACACAGGTAGAGCGTCCCGCAAACAAAGAAAGCACAGCGGTGGGCGCTGCTTATCTGGCAGGTTTGGCGGTGGGTTTCTGGTCAGACCTGGGAGATGTGGTAAAAAACCGGAGCATCGATGGAGTGTTTGAACCGTCCATGGACGAGACCCGGCGCATGGAGCTGTTGCAGGGCTGGCACAAAGCCGTTTCGCGCTGCAGGGAATGAAAAAAGGAGTAGAAAGCAATCATATGAAAGAATATAAAAATTATTATGAGGAACTGATTAAAACACCTCCCTTTGCTCATATTAACAGTGAAAAGGACATGGATTGGCTCATGGGCTGCTTAGAAGGGCGTATCGTTGAGTATGAGGGAGATAAAGATTTATGGTATGATGACGGTTTTCTGTACGTCAAGATCGGCAATACGGGAAAAGCGCTTCGAATGAAGCAAAACAGGGCCGAAAAACTGTGCAGCTTTAAATGTGACTTTCATCAAAAACTCATCGAATACTTGGAGGAAATCAAAAGGAAATCAAAAGGGACAGTCCCTTTTGATTTCCCTTTTGATTTCCGGTAATACAATTGGAAAAAATTTTTAAAAACAAGTTGACAAAAGAATCCCCTGGTGGTAACCTAATACTAGGTTTAGCACTCACCTTCAAAGAGTGCTAACAACAGAAAAAAGGAAGAGGATACGAATGAACCTTAACGAACGAAAACTTAAAATCCTCCAGGCGATTGTGTCGGACTTCATTCGTTCGGCTGAACCTGTAGGGTCCCGCACCCTCTCGCGCAAGTACGAGATGGGCATCAGCCCTGCGACAATCCGCAATGAAATGGCGGATTTGGAGGAAATGGGGTTTTTGACTCATCCTTACACTTCGGCAGGAAGGGTGCCCTCCACAAAGGCGTACCGCTTTTATGTAGATGATTTAATGGAGCGGTACGAGTTGGCAGAAGAAGAAAAGAGTCGCATACGAGAGAAGCTTAATGCGACGATTATGGAACTGGACCGTACAGTGGAGCATGCAGCCAAATTGTTGTCAGAGCTTACAAACCTGACCTCATTCGCCATGACTTCAAGCAAGATTGACGATTACCTGAAGTATGTAAACTTCATCCCTGTGGATGAAGATACTGTGGTCTTGGTTTTGGTATCGGAAAGCGGCAAAGCCACCCATACGACTCTTAAGATAAGAGTTCCCTATAGAGAAGAACATCTTGAATTGCTGGCTAAGGTCATGACCTACAACTATAAAGGCAGAAAACTGACGGATATTCTGACCATGGATATCATAAGGGAATTCGAATCGGATATCGCCGTCATGAGCAGGCTTGCCGAATCCATCATGCCCAGGTTCTTGTCCACGTTGGAAGGCATGTTGGATGTGGAGCTCTATTGGGATGGTTTGATGAATATCTTTAAGCAGCCTGAGTACAGCGATATAGAAAAAGCTAAATCCTTCCTCGAAACCATCAGCAGAAAGAAGTTTACCGATGTGTTGATAAATCGAGAGAACGGAGTTATCATCACCATCGGCGAAGAGCATCCGGATGAGAATCTGAAGGAATACAGCCTGATTACGGCGACTTACGCGATCAATGGCAAAAATATAGGTAAGCTCGGAGTGATAGGCCCTACACGGATGCAGTACGATCATGTCACATCCGTGATCGAATATTTGACAGAGCATTTGAATCAAGCATTTATTACTGGAGGAGAAGATAATGAAGAAGAAGAAAGACCCGATTGATGAGCAGGTCGGCAAAGATCCAACGTTAGACACGGAGGAAGCAAAACAAGAATCAGATGAAGCAAAGGTAGAAGAAACAAAGGAAAGAAAGGAAAAACCGGGAGATCCGGGAGAGTCAGAAGAAAAAGCGGAAGCTTCAGAAGAACAGCAAGAAGCAGCAGAAGGTCAAAAGGAAGAACCTAAGCCCGTTGAAGAAGAAGACGAAGACCTCAAAACCAAATACCTGCGGCTGGCGGCGGATTTTCAGAACTATAAACGCCGCGTAGAAAAAGAGAAGAACGACATTTATGCATACGCCAATGAAAAACTCATGGCGGAATTGCTTAATGTAATAGATAATTTTGATCGAGCTCTAGCGGTAGAAAGCGTTGACACCGGCATGAAGGAAGGCATGGAAATGATTTTCAAACAACTCATTGACGTGCTGGAAAGCTGCGGATTGGAAGAGATTCAGGCCGAAGGGCAGGAATTCGATCCCAACTGCCACCATGCTGTGCAGACGCAGAGCAGCGATGCTCACTGCAGCGGGCAGATCATTAAGGTATTGCAAAAGGGGTATACGTTAAACAAAAAAGTTATACGCCCGGCCATGGTAATCGTGGCAGAGTAACAGAGCTTTGCAGCGGTTACCCGGACGTATTTCAGACAGAAATTTCAATGAGTTTTAGGAGGACAAAATGGGAAAAGTAATCGGAATTGATTTAGGGACCACAAACTCGTGCGTTGCCGTTTTGGAAGGCGGAGATCCTGTAGTGATCCCCAACGCAGAAGGAAATAGAACAACACCGTCTATCGTGGCATTTACGAAGAACGGTGAAAGATTGGTCGGTGAAACAGCGAAGCGCCAGGCCATTACCAATCCTGAAAGAACAATATCATCCATAAAAAGACATATGGGTACCAGCCATAAGGTTGAAATCGACGGCAAGACCTATATGCCTCAGGATATATCGGCTATGATTCTGGCCAAATTGAAGGCGGATGCGGAAGCGTATTTAGGTGAAAAAGTGACGGAAGCGGTTATCACCGTGCCCGCTTATTTCACAGACAGTCAGAAACAGGCTACTAAGGATGCGGGTAAAATTGCCGGTCTGGATGTAAAGAGAATCATCAATGAACCTACGGCAGCATCCTTGGCATACGGCCTTGACAAGGAAGATACTCATCAGAAAATCCTGGTTTACGACCTGGGCGGAGGTACATTTGACGTATCTATTCTCGAGCTGGGCGACGGCGTATTCGAGGTACTGGCAACCAGCGGAAATAACAGATTGGGCGGAGACGATTTCGACAATGCCCTGGTCAATTATATTGCAGACAATTTCGCAAAGGAACACGGCGTTGACTTGCGACAGGATAGAATGGCTCTGCAGAGGTTGCGCGAGGCTGCGGAAAAAGCTAAGAAGGAACTTTCCGCGTCTCAAACGACAAACATTAACTTGCCCTTTATCAGCGTGACTGCTGAAGGCCCTCTTCACCTTAACATGGACATTACGAGAGCCAAGTTTGAGCAGCTCATAGGTGACCTTGTGGATAAAACCATCGAACCTATGAAGAGAGCCATGTCAGACGCGGGCGTAACAGCGGCGGATTTGGATAAGGTTATATTGGTGGGCGGTTCCACCAGGGTTCCCGCGGTACAGGAAGCCGTAAAGAAGATTACCGGCAAAGAACCCTTTAAGGGAATCAACCCGGATGAATGTGTTGCAATCGGTGCCGCAATTCAAGCGGGCGTTCTCACCGGCGAGGTCAGAGATGTACTCCTGCTGGATGTTACACCTCTTTCCCTTTCCATCGAGACCCTGGGAGGCGTAGCAACCAGACTGATCGAGAGGAACACCACCATTCCCACCAAGAAGAGCCAGATCTTCTCTACGGCTGCAGACAACCAGACTACCGTTGAAATTCACGTGGTGCAGGGTGAGAGAGAAATGGCTGCCGATAACATCACCCTGGGAAGATTCCAGCTCACAGGAATTCCTCCTGCTCCTCGCGGGGTTCCTCAGATCGAAGTTACCTTTGATATCGACGCAAACGGCATAGTCAACGTAAGCGCAAAGGATCTGGGCACAGGAAGACAGCAGAGTATAACCATAACATCCTCCAATAAGTTGAGCGAAGAAGAAATCAAGCAGAAGGTTAAAGAAGCGGAGCAATACGCAGAGGAAGACAGAAGAAGAAAAGAAGAAGTAGAAGCCAGGAACAATGCCGAGACGCTGATCTATGAAACTGAAAAAGCCCTTAAAGATATCGGGGGCAGCCTGAGCGAAGACGAAAAGCGCAACATAGAAAATGCTAAAGAAGACTTGCGCAAGGCCCTTGAAACAGGTACAGTTGATGAGATAAAGGCTAAACACGAAACTCTGACACAGCATTTCCACACTATCTCCGCCAAACTATACCAGCAAGCTCAAGGAGGGCAGGCAGACTTCGATCCGGGCAATGCGGCAAGCGGCTTCGGTTCGGGTACCGGAAGCGATGCCGGCAGCCAGGAGGCGCCTCCGCATGATAATGTAGTAGATGCGGATTACGAAGTTGTGGACGAGGACGAAGACAAGGATAATAAAGGCGAATAATACGAAATAAAGGATAAACAACAACAGGGGGTCGTGCCTTAGCATATAATTAGATCAGACGGGCGCGACCCTATGGTTGATAGGGCAAAAATCGAAGTAATAACGGGGGCAACATGGACCTATGGCAGGACAAAAAAGAGATTACTACGAAGTGCTGGGTATCAAAAAGGGTGCATCGGAGGATGAGATAAAATCGGCTTTTCGAAAGAAGGCCATGGAGTATCATCCTGACCGCAACCCGGGCGATAAAGCAGCGGAAGAAAAATTTAAAGAAGTAAATGAAGCCTACAGCGTTCTTTCCGATCCGAAGCTGAGGGAAAAGTACGATAGATTCGGCCACGCGGGTGTGGATCCCAATGCGGGGTTCGGAGCGGAAGGAGGCGGCTTCGGCGGCTTTGGATTTGGCGGTTTTGATGATATTTTCGAAGATCTCTTCGGCAATATGTTCGGAGGGTCTGCAAGCTACGCCAGGGCCAGGCGTACCGGGCCGCAGAAAGGTGCGGATATCCAAACAAGCCTCAGAATTAAATTTGAAGAGGCTGCTTTTGGAGTGAAAAAAAATATCAAGCTCACAAAATACGTTTCCTGCCAACCTTGCGACGGCACCGGCGCAGAGAAAGGCTCGGGCAAAACCGTATGTCCTTTATGCAACGGTACCGGAGAAATACGCACTTCACAAAGATCTCCCTTTGGTCAGTTTATAAATGTTCAGACCTGCAGCAGGTGCGGCGGAACAGGTCAGGTAGTGGAAAACCCCTGCAAAGAATGCGGCGGCAGCGGGAAAGTTCGTAAGACTGTCACCATTGCCGTAGAAGTTCCTGCAGGAGTAGACAACGATTCGGTAATTTCCATAAAAGGTCAGGGAGAACCGGGAACAAACGGGGGACCCAACGGCGATTTGTACGTAGTGATTTCCGTCGAGCCCCACAAGCTGTTCAAGCGAAACGGAGAAGATTTGTGGCTTGAGATCCCCATTACCTTTGATCAGGCGGCTTTGGGCGCGGAAATCGTCGTACCTACATTGAAAGAAAAGGTGAGCTATAAGATTCCGGAAGGAACGCAGCCCGATACTGTTTTCAGGTTGAGAGGAAAGGGTATCAAGAGCCTGCGCTCCAATAGAACAGGAGATCTTTATGTGAAAGTTAATCTTGAAATACCTACAAAGCTCAACAGCAAGCAGAGGAAGCTGATAAAAGATCTGGGTGAGACACTTACCGAAGATGCCTATAGTAAGCGCAAGAGCTTTTTGAAGAGCGTTAAAGAGCTTTTCAGATAAAAGGTAAATTGCGGGGACAGACCCCTGTGCTTGTGGCACACTCGGGGTCTGTTTCCATTTGATGCTCGTTGTGGAACGGAGTGATAGAAATGAATTACACGAGAGTAAGGATCTACACGGAATCGGACAAGCTGGAACCGGTGTCTTTAATGCTGCATGAAAAGGGGGTTTTAGGAGTTGAAATACAAGAACCCCAGCTTTATTTCGACCTGTTAAATAAAAACAATCCTTACGATTGGGATTACATTGACGATTCCATGAAGGAACTGGCGAAGGTCTCTCCCAATTTGACCTTTTACCTCGAAGACACTCCGGAGGGGATCGAGCTGTTGGATGAAATACTGGGAGAGCTTTGCACTTTCAGCGTTGAAAAGGTGGAAGTGTCCGGAGTTTCCGACGAAGATTGGAATAACAAGTGGAAGGAGTTTTTCAAACCGACCCGGATCACGGAAAGGATAGTGATTAAACCTAGTTGGGAGGATCATGAAAAAAAGCAGGATGAACTGGTTATAGAAATAGATCCGGGACTGGCCTTCGGTACAGGTACTCATCCCACTACGGTCATGTGTGTAAAGCTGCTGGAAAAATATATAGACAAGGGCAGGTCAACGGTGTTTGATGTGGGCTGCGGCTCGGGAGTTCTGATTATTGCCTCTGCTCTTCTGGGCGCGAAAAAAGTGTTTGGCGTCGATATAGATCCCCTGGCGGTTTCCGTTGCGGAAGAAAACATCTTGAGGAACCGGCTCGACGGTGACATCCGGTTATTTGTGGGAGACTTGGCGAAAGGAATAGAAACCAGGGCGGATATCGTAGTTGCGAACCTGTCGGCTGACCTTGTAGTCATGCTTTCAAAAGATATACGTAAAAATCTCAAAGAAAATGGTGTTTTCATCGTCTCCGGAATTATAATTGAAAAGAAAGACGAAGTGAGAGACGCTCTGATAAAATCTAGATTTAAAATACTGGATATTTTAGAAGATGACGAATGGTGCGCCATGGCGGCTGCATTATAGGAGAGGTATATGAACCGTTTCTTTGTGAGGGAAACGGCTGTGAAGGCCGGAAATATTCAAATCACTGATAAAGAAGATATCAAGCATATCTGTAAGGTGTTGCGGCTCGGTATAGGAGACAAGCTGGAGGTGTCCGACAGCAATGCCTTCGAATATTTAACGGAGATCGTAGATATCGGCCCGGCAATGGTTACGGTGCGGATTCTCGACAAGCAGAAATTTGCAAGGGAACCGCAAATCAAAGTTACGCTCTATCAAGCCGTTCCGAAGCAAGGCAAGATGGAAACCATCATTCAGAAATCGGTGGAGCTGGGGGTCTATAGCATAGTTCCCATAATTACGGCAAGAACCATAGTTACGGAGAAACATGGCATTGAGAAGAAGCTGGATCGCTGGAACAGAGTATCTGCGGAAGCCGTCAAGCAGTGCAAGAGGGGAATCGTGCCTGAGGTAAAGAAAAGCCTGAATTTTAACGAAATGCTGGATGACCTGGCACAGTATGATTTAGTCCTGTTTCCGTATGAAGATGAAAACGACGCCTCCATCAAGGATGTGCTTCGCAATTTGAAGGATAAAAAAGAGAACATTGCCGTAATTATCGGCCCTGAGGGCGGCTTTTCACAAGAAGAGGCTCAGGCAGTTGTGGATGCGGGCGGGAAATCCGTATCCCTGGGAAAGACAATCTTACGTACCGAGACTGCCGGACCTGCGACTCTGGCAATGATCATGTACGAGCTGGAAATATAAATTGAACAGAACCGAGGACAGAACCGTGGGAAATACAAAAAAGAAAATTGCATTCTATACTTTGGGCTGTAAAGTAAATCAATACGAAACCCAAGGGTTAAAGGAAAATTTTATTAAGCGGGGTTTTGAAATAACGGATGAGTTTGAGCATGCGGACATATATGTGGTAAACACATGTACCGTTACAAGCTTGGCTGACAGAAAGTCACGGCAATATATCCGGAGGATGAAGAGACAAAACCCCGGCAGCATAGTTGCGGTTATCGGCTGCTACGCCCAGGTTAATCCGGAAGAGGCGGCAGCCATAGACGGAGTAGACCTTGTTATAGGAAATAATGAAAAAAATGCTTTGCCGGACCACATAGAGAAACTGCTGCAAGACAGGCAGATAAAAAAGGAGCAAGAAGGCCCTTACATCCACATACTTCCCAGAGAAGAGCTGAAAGAATACGAAGAGAGCGGCATAATTACTTCTATGGAATCACGGACCAGGGCCTATATCAAAATACAGGACGGATGCAATCAATTCTGTTCCTATTGCATTATACCATATGCAAGAGGGGCAGCCCGGAGCAGAGCGAGCCAGGATATAATCAGGGAGGCCAAAAGTCTTCTGGAGAAGGGATTCAAGGAACTGGTGCTTACGGGCATCAATACCGCCCTGTATGGATCGGAAGAAGACTTCCGGTCGGAGGAAAAGGATGTTTACGGAATAGAGATTATTGTCAAGCAATTAAATGATCTCCCCGGAGATTTTCGAATCCGTCTGAGCTCATTGGAGCCTACGGTTATAAACGCTTCTCTTGCTGAGAGGTTGTTGAAGTACGACAAGCTCTGCCATCATATGCATCTCTCCCTCCAAAGCGGCAGCGATAGAATACTTAAGGCCATGAACCGCCATTACGGCCGGAAAGAGTATCTTGAAATCGTTGAGGTTCTGCGAAAGGCTGATGCCGGTTATGGACTTACTACGGATGTTATCGTAGGCTTTCCCGGCGAAAGGGAAAAAGATTTCAAGGACAGTGCGGATATGGTAAAACGGGTTGGTTTTCTCAAAACCCATGTATTCCCTTATTCCAAACGTCCGGGAACGAAAGCGGCTGAGATGAGGGAACAGGTGGACCCCCAAACGAAGAAGGCCAGAAGTGCAGAGTTAATAAGAATAGCCGAGGAGTCTTCCCGGGATTTTCTAAAAGGTACAATCGGCGACAGGAGAAAAGTGCTTTTTGAGGAATATGATGACACATCCGGTATGGTATCCGGATTTTCCGACAACTACATCAAGGTATACTGTCAGGTCGACGACGAAAAACATGGACAATGTCTGTTGAATACTCTGAAAGAGGTCAATTTTTCGGCGATATATCTTGATGGTGTAAGGGGAACTTTTTGTGATAAATAGCATGAAAACCCCAAAAACCGTTGCGTGAAATGATATTTTATTGTATAGTTTACAGAGCCGTCGTGTAAGATTTTGAATCAATTAAGCGAAATCGTCAGGAGTGATAACATGGACAACTGTATCTTTTGCAAGATTGCAAAAAAAGAGATACCTGGAAACATCGTTTACGAAGACGATTTAATTATCGCCTTTCACGATTTGAATCCCCAGGCCCCGGTTCATGTGCTCATTATTCCAAAAGAGCATATTGCTTCGCTGGATGAGGTGACCACAGACCATAAGGAGGTCATGGGATGGCTTATGGCAAAAGTAAAGGACATTGCATCCGAGCTGGGATTGGAAAACGGCTATCGTCTGGTTTCCAATTGCGGAGAAGATGGTCTGCAGACTGTGAAGCATCTGCATTTTCATCTGCTCGGAAAGAGAAAGATGCAATGGCCTCCGGGCTGATCTCTAATTTACTTTTGCATGTAATAAATTCTTGATTATTTCGACGGCAGTGTGTATAATGGGCTCGTTATAGGTGGAACCGTTCCATTTACTCCATTTGGACAGAGCAGAGCTTTCCGGGAGTAACAGTGCATCTGAAGTCCTAATTACGGAGGGAGGGAAAATGGATAAATGGCACAGGTTGTTGTTAGAGAAGGTGAAAACCTCGAAAGTGCGCTGAAGAGATTCAAGCGCTCTTGCGCAAGAGACGGCGTAATGTCTGAAATCAGAAAGAGAGAGCATTACGTAAAGCCTAGCGTCAAGAGGAAGAAGAAGTCAGAAGCCGCTCGTAAAAAAGCGAAAAGGTAACATATAAATGAGGTGTTGCTCATGTCTTTAAAAGACAGATTGGCAAACGATTATAAAGAAGCCATGCGAGCCAAAGACGAAGTAAGAAAAAATGCGGTGAGTATGGCAAGGGCTGCGATAAAGCAGTACGAAGTAGATCACAGGGTAGAACTGGATGATCAGGGTGTCATAGACATTCTGACCAAACAAGTTAAAATGCGTAAGGATGCCCTCTCTGATTTTGAGAAAGCAGAGCGAACGGACTTATTAGAAACCTATAACAAAGAAATCGAGATATTGATGGGATATCTGCCCAAACAGCTGACAGAAGCGGAGGTCGCCGAAATCGTTGAGCAGACGGCCAAAGATCTTGGGATCGACGGCGGAAGGCAGAACATGGGAAAACTCATGGGAGCGGTAATGCCAAAGGTGAAAGGCAAGGCCGACGGTGCTATCGTAAGGAAGATGGTTGAGAACTTCCTTCAGTGACACAAAATCAAAAACCAACATAAGGATTGATAACCCGACTGTGTCGGGTTATTTTTTTTTCGCCGGAATCATAATCTATACAGACTGGAGGGCTGTATATGTTTGTTATGGACGAATTGATTTTTGATTTCAGCGTCAATTTGCCTCGCGTGTTGGTAGGAGGCAAAACCGGCGTGCTGGATCACGTAAAACAACTCCTCATCGTCACTGATAATAATATTGTAGCCAAGTGCGGTTCCGGATACATTTCGTTGAGCGGGAGCGATCTGTCCATAAGGCAGCTCTCCGATGAAAGGGTCGTTGTAAGCGGAGAGATAAAGACCATTGAACTGTTTCAGCGCAAGAGGTAGGCCATGCATTATAAAACCATCCGGATTGAAGGCTTCGAAATTCACAGACTGCTTTCTCAATGCCTGAAAGAAGGCATCGGTTTAAGAAATATCAGGATATTGAGCCATTGCGAATTCACGGCTGATGTAAGCGGAAAAGATTGGGTGCGGTTAACCCGGATGGCAGGCAGCAAATACCGGCTGACTGTAACGCGGGAAAAAGGGCTGAAGCCTCTTCTCATTCAGATGTTGTCCAATCGAAGCGCCGTTGCGGGTGTTATTCTATTTATTATCATTCTTTTTTTGCAAACTTCCTTTATTTCGGAAATTCGGGTCTACGGTTATGAAAGTCTTACAGAACGGGAAATACTCCAGCATTTAAAGGATGCGGGCCTGTATGTGGGGTGCAGCCGGTTTGTCGACCCTGATCGGGTAGAAATTGAAATGTACAGAAAACTGGATATCCTAAGCTGGATAGGAATTACCTTTAAAGGTGGTTTGGCAGAAGTTACAGTTGTTGAAGGAACCGAACCCATTGAGGAAGTTGACGAGAGCCAGCCCTGCCATATAATTGCCGTAAAAGAAGGATACATCGAAAAAGTAATTGCAAAGGAAGGAAAAGGTGAGGTTGTAAAAGGTGACTTTGTACACGTTGGAGATGTGCTGATTTCGGGTATACTAGAGATTGAGGACAAAACCTACAGCCTGGATCCGGAAAGCAAAGTCTACCGATATGTACACGCTGACGGAGAAGTTTATGCCAAAACGGTCTATCGCTTTATATGTTACCAGGATGTTTACAAATTGGAAAAACGCAAAACGGGAAAGAGCATACCCGGCATCCGGTTGACCATTGGTGATCGTACATTGAGTACGTCCGGTTTTATTACCCCCTTTGAAACCTCCGTATATGAAGAAAAGAAGCTCATTGACATTCTCTGGCCTGTTCCGCTGGAGCTTGCCGTGAATCGCGTTTCAGAGCTGGAATTATACCGGGGGAAACGGACCGGAGAAGAGGTGGAAAAACAGGCAAAACGGCAGGCAAGACAGCTTATTCAGGAGAATGTTCCCCAATCAGCCCAAATAATAAATAAAAGTTTGAAGTTTTTGCCGGAAGAAAATATAATAAAGGTTACAATTATGGTAGAAGCTTTGGAACAAATTGGTGAAAAGAAACCATTTATCCCCCGGGATGTGCCCAGGGACCAAAGCAATGACCAACAAAAAATTCAATAAAGAAGAGGAAGGAAAAATTACATTTGGAAAATATGCAGATTGAAGAAATACGCATAAGAATAAACGATGATGATGAAAGCGAACAACTTTTCGGAAACCTGGATGCCAATCTGAAAATCATTCAGGATAGCTACGATGTCAATATCGTTCTGAGACAGGACGAAATCGTATTGCAAGGAAAAGAAGCGGCAAAAGCCGAAGAAGTTATCGATGAACTCATAGCCATTCTTCGGTCCGGAGAGGTTCTGGATACCCAGAAGGTGAACTATGTAATCAGCTTGAAAGAGAAGGGGATATCCTATCTTGAAAGCAATATCAATAAAGACGTAATATGCTTTACCCATCGCGGGAAAGCGGTCCGGCCAAAAACTATCGGCCAGACCCACTATGCCAGGAGCATCAAAGCCCATGACGTAGTGTTTGCCATCGGCCCTGCAGGTACGGGAAAAACATATATCGCCGTCGCTTTAGCCATCAATGCATTGAAGAACAAGGAAATAGCTAAAATTGTTCTCGCAAGACCGGCGGTGGAAGCGGGAGAGCGCCTGGGATTTCTTCCGGGTGATCTTCAGGAAAAGGTGGATCCCTATTTGAGACCCCTTTACGATGCCCTTTATGATATACTGGGGCGAGATAACGCATTGAGGCTTAAAGAGCGAGAAGTCATTGAAGTTGTGCCTCTGGCATATATGAGAGGAAGAACCCTGGACAATTCCTTCATTATTCTCGATGAGGCTCAAAACACAACCAGGGAACAGATGAAGATGTTTTTAACCAGGCTGGGTTTTGGTTCTAAGGCAATTGTAACCGGAGACATCACACAAATCGATCTTCCCCGGGGCAAAAAATCGGGGCTCATCGATGCTCATCATACATTGGATGGCGTAGCGGGTATTAAATTCTGTTTTCTCAATGATGCAGACGTAGTGCGGCATCCCCTTGTAAAGCGGATTATAAACGCCTACGAGCAACGACAACTCTCCGAGGATGATGAAGAGGAAGAGC
>ERZ773359.3659-NODE-3659-length-17283-cov-27.620908_pt1 | contig 17283 bp, 19 predicted proteins | sample MGYA00374955_ERZ773359 | MGnify/ENA primary metagenome ERZ773359 (study PRJEB29098, sample SAMN04486028) | biogas fermenter metagenome | study: EMG produced TPA metagenomics assembly of the Biogas fermentation microbial communities from Germany - Plant 4 DNA1... | reverse complement strand
TAATAAGCCCTGATATGCTCATGCCCATGCCTGCAACTATAATGCTTATTAGCCGTGGAATCCTGCTAAGTAGCATTACCTGCAGTCCTTCATCTTTAAAACTTAAAATATCACGTAAACTTACATCTTTAACTCCTATAAAGACTGATACTATGGACAATAAAATTAATAGTAAGATCAAATATCTTTTTTTCATAAGCTCCTCTTGCTTCAATATTAATAATATTTGCGTAATAATTTATCCAATGATATAATTGAGAATGATTATCACTATCAAGTAATATAGCAGAGAGTGTGTTGTGCTTGTATTACTATATTTGTTTTTTTATAACTATATTTTTGGAGATTAAGAGGGATGCTAAAATGTTTAAAAGACTTGAAGAAATAATGGAGAGATTTTATATAATAACAAACCTACCTGTCATTGCTTTTAAAGCTGATGGTAGTGTCATAAGCTCATCGGGATATACGGGAAAATTTATGGAAATGTTAGATGATAATAATATTTATGAAAGAGCAATAAACGAATTTAAAGGGGATGGGGCTGAGAATAGGGTAATAGTGGCTTGTTCACATAACATATGCTTTACAGCTTTTTATATTGATCCTAAAAATATGTACAAAGGCTTGGTTATATTGGGACCCCATACATGTTGTAAAAACCATCCTTTGGGAATACCCTATAAGCCTAGATGTTTGATAAATAATCTGATTTCACTTTTTAATATTATCGAAAAGGATATTAATTATGGTAGATCTTTCAAGCAAGGCTATAGTTTCCATGTAAAGAGAGCTTTAGATTATATTGATTCCAGGTATAGTGATCATATTACCCTGGAAGATGTAATAAATTATCTTAATATTAATAAATCCTACTTTTGTACCCTTTTTAAAAAGGAAACTGGCAAAACTTTTACTGAATATCTAAACCAGATTAGAATCGAAAAGAGTAAGAATATGCTCCTTGAGGAGAGTTGTTCAATATTAGATATAGCTCTGTCTGTAGGATTTAGCAATCAGAATTATTTTAGTATTTTATTCAGAAGATATACGGGTCTAACTCCTATTCAGTTTAGGAAAAATGGAGGGTTGAAGAAGGCAGAAATCTACTCCTAAACAGAAACTGAAAAACTATAAATTCCACCAAAAAATAGGTTTAAAATTAAAGGATATTCTATGTATACATAGAATAATTAAAGAATATCATATTTTATGCTTCATAAAAGGTGACCCATCAGAGATAACAAACAGTCTTTGGAGGAAATGATTTATGAAATCCTTGATCATATATTATTCTGGTAAGGGTAGCTTTGCTTGTAAGGGTAGTTTTATTGCACATCAATTCACTAATAAAAAGCTTTTCGCTATTATTGGCAGATTATCACAGGGTCATCCAAATGATAGGGATTTTAAAAAAGCAATAAAATTTATTCAACGACTAGTAGATGAACTTTAAACTTCTAATCATGTATAGCTTGTCAAAAACACAAACAAATCTGGGGGGTTGAATATGTTAAATCACAAAGGTACAGTTACACTTGAAACGGATAGATTAATACTTCGACGATTTACTCCAGAAGACGCTGAAGATATGTTTAATAATTGGGCAAATGATAGTGAGGTTACTAAATATCTATCTTGGTGGCCTCATAGTAGTATTGATGTCACCAGACAAATAATCCAGATGTGGGTAAATGAATATTCAAAGGATACTACTTATAATTGGGGAATTGAATTAAAGGAGATAGGACAGGTAATTGGTTCAATAGGAGTAAATGACTTATATGACAAAGATCGTCGTTGTGAGATTGGTTATTGTATAAGCAAAGCCTATTGGAATAAGGGTATTACCACTGAAGCCCTGAAGGAGGTTATTAGATTTTTATTTTTAGAGGTTGGAGTGAATAGAATTCAGGCAAAACATGATGTATTAAATTCTGGCTCTGGCAGGGTTATGGAAAAAGCAGGTATGAAATATGAAGGAACCTATAGGCAATACATGGTACGCAAGGATGGCACTTTTGGGGATATAAAGATGTACGCAGTGTTAAAAGGAGAGTATTTAATGGTCTGATGATACTTAATTAGTTCATAATTTAATAATATAGAAAAGGAGTATAAGAAAATGGCTGAAATTATAAAAACTTATAGACAATCGGTTCCTGCAATGCGCTTCATTGGGAAAAAATATGAGGACAAGGATAGAGTCAACGGTGGATTTGCAAAGCAGTGGGAAGAATGGTTTTCCAATGGATGGTTTGAAGTGTTAGAAAAGAGCTGTAATCCAGAAGCTGCCTATGAAGACGGTGATGCATATGTTGGGCTTATGCGTTGGAAAGAGGGAGAGCCCTTTGAGTACTGGATAGGTATGTTTTGCCCTGATAATGCAGAAGTTCCTGAGGGATATTCCTTCATTGATTTTGATGAATCTGACTTAGGTGTTGTATGGCTTTATGGGAAAGAGTATGAGGTTTATGGACAAGAACATAAGTGTGCCGACAGCTGTTTAAAAGAGGGATATAAAATAGTACCAGACAGTCAAGGTGCTTACTGGTTTTTTGAAAGATATGTCTGCCCAAGATTTACAACATCAGATGAAAAAGGCAATATTATCTTGGATATCTGTCACTTTATCGAAAAGAATTCAAATGATGGTTAGATGACAGACATTTTATCTTAAAGCTTTTTACTATTGGAACATATTTTGATGCTGCTTTTTTGAGCAAAAAAGTAATTTCTTCAGATAATCATTAAACAGGAAAAATACATATGGGAGTTTTCACATTGCTCAAATGTAAAACGGATACTTAAGTTATAATATTTTTTAAGAATATCCTCATCCATGAGGATATTCTTTGTAGATTTTTATAACAGGTGAGATTTTATAAATTTATCTGTACTTTTTGTTAATAAAGCAAGTCATGTATGTTTTATTGTGGTATTATATTTACCGTAAGTATTTTGTCGAATTAAAAAATAAATGTATGTTTTCATAGTAAACTATTTATAGTTGGAGGTTTTTATGAATATAGGTAAAATTCCTAATGACCTACTAGAAAAGCTATTATATAAAAATATAGGGAAAAAACGTCCCGAAGTTTTAATAGGTCCGGGTATAGGTAAAGACTGTGGTGTTATTGATTTTGGTGATGATGTGTGTGTCGTTTCAACTGATCCAATTACTGGCGCTGTGCATAAAATAGGTTATCTAGCAATACATATATCCTGTAATGACGTGGTTACTACAGGAGCTAAACCCATTGGAGCAATGGTGACCATTATTGCCCCTGTTAATACCCAGTATGAAGAAATCCAAAGCATTATGGAGGATGTTAATCTAGCAGCAAATGAGCTAGATTTAGAAATTATAGGGGGACATACAGAAGTTACTCCCGCAGTAAATCAAGTGCTTATATCTGTTACAGCTTTAGGTAAAATTGCTAAAAAACAGTTGGTTCACCCCGGAAAAGTCCAGATAGGGGATGATATATTGGTTACCAAGAAGGCAGGATTAGAAGGTACTGCAATTATAGCCATGGACCGAAGGGATATACTAACTAGGTATTTTTCTCAGGACTTTATAAATAGGGCAAGCAGGTTTATAGAGGAGATTAGTGTGGTCAAAGAAGGATTACTGGCAAGTGAATTTGGAGCACATGCAATGCATGATGTTACTGAGGGTGGAATTTTGGGGGCTTTGTGGGAGATGTCTAAAGCTATGAACAAGGGGTTGGCAGTAGATATAGATAAGATCCCAATTTCCAAAGAGACCAGGGAGATATGTAAAATATTTGATATCAATCCTTTACGCTTAATATCTAGTGGTTCTATGATTATTATATCACCTGAAGGCGAAAAACTATCAAAGGAGCTATCCAAGGCGGGAATTTTAGCTACCATAATTGGTAAAGTGGTTGAAGGAAATACTCCCTTAGTATTTCAGAATGGAGAAAAATATGTTTTAGATCCACCTAGATCCGATGAACTGTATAAAGCTATAAATTATAGAGAATAAAAGGGGTAAAGCTATGAAAATTAAAACAATGAAAAAAGGTGATGAAAAGTATATACTTCAAGCGGCTAAACTATTAGTAGAAGGCTTTAAAGACAATTGGCCAAATGCATGGCCTGACTTAGAGTCAGCTATGGAAGAAGTCAAAGAATGTTTAGGCGAAGATAGAATATGCCGAATAGCCATAGATGAAAATGACAATGTTATTGGATGGATTGGCGGGATCAGTCGATATAATGGGAATGTATGGGAGCTGCATCCTATAGTAGTAGATAATCAACATAGAAATAAAGGAATAGGAAGGCAACTAGTTAAGGATTTAGAAGAGCAGGTAAGAAATAGAGGAGGCACTACTATCTATGCTGGAACTGATGATGAGAATAATATGACTTCGTTATCCAATGTAGATTTGTATGATAATTTATTGGATAGAATTAGAAATATAAAGAATTTAAAGGGGCATCCCTATGAATTCTATTTAAAATTAGGATTTAAAATTATAGGTGTTTTGCCGGATGCTAATGGCTTAGGAAAACCAGATATTTTTCTTGGTAAAAGAGTTGTTGATTGGACCAAATAGAGCATAAAACCATGTAAATTACCTTTTAGCTCATTTCAATGATAGTATAAACAAGCCAAAGTACAAAAAGGTACTCCAAAGGGCTACCTGATGGAATACCGATAATATGTAGTCTCTTTCTTGAAATGGGGTAAAACCATGCAATTCCAGTAGGATTTAGAGTGTCGGCTAATAAGTGTAAAAAATAACCCAAAGTTATGCCTGGTACAAATTTAGGGTTAATAGCTGCAAATAGGGCTGCAAATATTATTAGTCCCACTAATGAATGCATCCATCCCCTGTGTTTTAACCCTAGAATGGAAGCACCAAATATTCTTCTGCCCAGCATGGAACTGGGATGATCTAAATCAGGAAGCAAAGAGCCAAATCCTGTAATAATAACACCCCATACCCCCAAAGTATCTTTCATAGCCAATCCTACCCCTAATCCAATGGCAAGGTGGGTATATCCTTTCATATCTATTGATGCCTCCTATACACTGCTGTTGACCATAAGATTTTAGACCAATAATAAAAGTTATGTCAAGTGATACAAGTATGATATCAATTAAAGGGAACGAGCCATATTTGTAGAATAAAACATATAAAGTAAGTCTTTTATATGTATTTTTTGGAGGTTATAATATGGCTTTAAAATTTCAAAGGGTTGTGGACAGGGTTAAGTTAGATAAATTATTTTTGGTTATTCTTCTATTTATCATGGTATTCTTTACTATCACACCTGTATGTCATGGTAATTCAGCAGAGCCACCTTCAATATTGATAATAGTCCCTAATGCTCCAAGGGATTTAGAAATAGGTATTGGATCAGGTGGTACTTATACAATAGCAAGAAGAATAGACAAGGCGATGGAAAGTTATTTTACTTTTTATTTAAGCGATTTAAATAACGTTAATGACTATACTTTAAAAATAAGCACTGGAGATGACACTTTTGAAATAGAACTAGATAAGCCTATAAGATCCTATAACAATATCTATTCACTAAATATAAGACGCCAAACTCTAACACCAGGAAAATCTTTATCAAGATCTATCCTATTAGTATCTCTACGTATAACTTTGACATTGATAATTGAGGCTATTGTATTCTGGCTTTTTGGATATAGACAGAAAATATCATGGTTGGCTTTCCTTATTATAAATTTACTTTCCCAGGGGACTTTAAATATAATGCTAAATGGAGAATCACCGATAGCAAGCTATGTTATATTTGGACTAATTATTGGAGAAATATTTGTATTAATATTTGAAAGCATTGCGTTTCTACGGTTTGTAAGAGAGCATAGCCGTTGGAGAAGGTTTTTATATGTACTTACAGCTAATCTTCTGAGCCTGATTGCAGGAGGGTATGCTATTACCATCTTGCCAATATAGTAAAAAAGATGTTATAAATAGAGGATAAGAAATCTTGTTTTGATATAAACAAGGAGGAGAAATATGAGTAATGAGAAATCATGCGGTGCTGTTGTTTACAGAGAAACAGATTCTACAATAGAGTTCTTAGCTATAAAAAGCAAAGCACATGGGGATTGGGGTTTTCCAAAAGGGCATATGGAAAAGGGTGAATCTGAACAGGAAACTGCAAAACGAGAAGTGTTAGAGGAGACAGGGTTAAAGGTCTCTTTAGTTGATGAATTTAGAGCAACAATTAAATATATCATGCCCAATGGGATAGCAAAAGAGGTTGTATATTTTATAGGAAAAGCAGCACCAGAGCATACTGTAAAGATCCAACAGGAAGAAATTCAAGAATATAGATGGCTTAAATTCAATGAAATACTTCCGTTGATAAGCTACGAAAATACTAGGGAAGTATTAATAAAGGCTAATAATTTTTTAAATCTTTAGTATAGCATATATCTATGTATATATTTACAGCGTGATAAAGATAAAACAGAGTGAGGTAGAATGGAGTATAAATATTGTGAAAATAAGAATTTTGAAGATTTGGCTTGTGGAAAGGTTATCTACTATAAGTCAGGCATGACAAATTTTCCTGTGAGGCTAGCACAGGAGATATATGGCCGTTGCGTAAGCTATTTGCAGAAAAAGCACAATATATGTATTTACGACCCCTGTTGTGGTGGCGGTTACTTGTTAACAGTTGTAGGTTTTCTTAATATGGGATCTATTAATAAAATTATAGGTTCTGATATTAATGAACAAGCAGTGGATTTGGCATGGCAAAATCTATCCCTATTATCAGAAGAAGGACTTGAGAAAAGAATTAGGCAGCTAAATAGTTACTATGCCCAATTTGGTAAGCAATCTCATAAAGAAGCAATAGACAGTGCAATAAGGCTTATGAATAGAATTAAGGAATATGATAGAAAGCCTACTATCTCTGTTTTTAAAGGGGATATTCTTACCAAAGAAACTTTAGCAGCCCAGGATTTCAAAGCTGATATTGTGATAAGCGATGTTCCCTATGGGAATTTGGTGTCATGGCAGGGTGATGAACAAGATCCTATAAATATTCTGCTAGAAAATCTTATGCCAATTCTGAAGCCTGGTTCTGTTGTAGCTATTTGTTCAGACAAAAGACAAAAGATAAAAGTAGAAAATTATAAACGACTTGAGAGACAACGTATAGGCAAAAGAAAATTTGAGATATTAACTCCATTGATTTAAGGTGAATTAAGATGGAATTTAGAAAAGCAGTCGAGACAGATCTAAATGCTGTAATGAATATAATTAGTCAGGCTCAAAACTATCTTAAAGAACAGGGGATTGACCAATGGCAAAATGGTTATCCCAACAGACAAACTATTATAAATGATATTGAAAATGGCCATTCATATGTTTTACTAAAAGATGATATAATCGTTGGTACTGTAGCCATTATACCAGGCGTTGAAAAAACCTATGAATCTATTTATAATGGTGAATGGAAGAGCACTGGGGAGTATGTTACAATACATAGGATAGCCATTGATTCCAGATATAAGCGGTTAGGATTTGCAACTATGATCTTGGACAAGGCAGAAGAATTGTGTAATAGTCTGGGTATTAGTAGCATTAGAATAGATACTCATGAAGAAAACCTGCCAATGCAGAATTTGCTTCAAAAGAACAACTATGAATACTGTGGTATAATCTATCTGGAGGACAAAAGCAAAAGACTTGCCTTTGAGAAAGTATTGTAGTTTGGTAGTGTATTATGCAATGAATTTAGATAAAAACTTATGTTTATGGAGGGATAAAAATCAAAGCATTTATTTTTGACATGGATGGAGTAATAATTGATAGTGAGCCCTTGCACTTTGAGTCCGATAGAATGGTAATGAGGGAGTTTGGAGTAGAGTTAACAGATGAAGATTTAAACCGATTTGTTGGTGTGGCCAACCCACAGATGTGGGCAGAGCTCAAGGATAAGTATAGTATTAATATAACAATTGAGGAGCTATTGGAAAGGCAGCATGCAAGTAAGCTGAAGCTACTGGAGGAGAGGGAACTAGAAACTATTAGCGGCATTGATGAATTAATTTCAGATTTACAGAAAAAAGGCATAGCCATTGCTTTAGCGTCTTCATCTTCAAGGGAATTTATTGAGCTAGTTTTAAAGAAACTTGGGATTACTGAGTGTTTCCAGGTTATTGTAAGTGGAGATGAGGTTGAGAAGGGTAAACCAGAGCCAGATATATTTCTAAAAGCTGCTGAACTTTTAAAAGTGTCTCCAGAGAATTGTATAGTGCTGGAAGATTCTCAGCACGGAGTAAATGCTGCTAAAAAGGCTGGCATGAAGTGTATAGGGTTTATAAATCCTAATTCTGGCAATCAAGACCTGTCTAAGGCAGATAAAGTGGTTTCTACACTAGTAGGACTAGAATATTACAGTCTTTATGAGAGTTAAACTAATTGAAATTATAAAGATTGTGAGGGATACAAATGAAATCATATAGAAAAGAGCTAGTTTTTAACGTACCTTCCCGTAGAGGGTTCATAAATATAACAGATCAGGTTCAGGCTTGTGTAGATGAGAGCGGAATTAAAGAGGGGTTAGTGCTAGTAAATGCTATGCATATAACAGCCAGCGTATTTATAAATGATGACGAGTCAGGCTTACACCATGATTTTGAAGTTTGGCTTGAAAAACTAGCTCCTGAAAAACCCTATAGTCAGTATAGGCATAATGACTTTGAAGACAATGCTGATGCCCATCTTAAGCGTCAGATTATGGGCAGGGAAGTGGTGGTAGCTATTACCCATGGGCGTTTAGATTTTGGGCCGTGGGAGCAGATTTTTTATGGCGAGTTTGATGGTAAACGTCCAAAAAGAGTACTTGTCAAAATTATTGGAGAATAGAGGTAGATAAATGATATTATCTGGAAAAGAAATTAAGAGAAGGTTAGGGAAAGAGATAATTATTGAGCCATTTAATGAAGGTCAGTTAAATCCTAATAGCTATAACCTAAGACTTCACAATGAACTGCTAGTATATGAAGACCATGTTTTGGATATGAAAAAGGAAAACAAGGCCAAGAAGATAATAATTCCCGATGATGGTTTAGTATTAGAGCCAGGAAAGCTATATCTGGGTAGGACTGTTGAATATACAAAAACAGATAAGCTAGTTCCCATGCTAGAAGGTAGATCTTCCATAGGAAGGTTAGGGTTATTTATTCATGTAACAGCTGGATTTGGGGATGTGGGCTTTAGTGGATACTGGACATTGGAGATGTTTTGTATTCAACCTATTAAGATATATCCAGGAGTTGAGGTTTGTCAAATTTATTATCATGCCATTGAAGGAGATTATGAAAAATATAGTAGCGGCAAATATCAAAACAACACTGGAATACAACCTAGTTTATTGTTTAGGGATTTTGAAAAGAAATAATTGGATTTCTTAAATCTGCACAATATTTATAAAACGAACTCATTACATAATCATAATGGCTATTGATAGTTCATTTTACCAATGATTTGGTCGAAACTAAGGGTAAAGTTTTCTTATCCAAATCAACTAAGCTGTTCATTTATCAATAGCCGTTATGATTTTATTTTTAACAGACTAGTATTTTTCTAATATAGGCTGAATTTGTTGGTGCTTCATGGCTTTTAGAATACTAGGTACCATATTTCATGAAAACCCTCTTTGATCAATATGCAGAAGAGTGAGCCTGGAAAATATATATGAAACTAACAGGGGAATAATACCTTAATAAAAATTTTATATTCTAGTAGATGATTTTTATGGGTAATAATGGTATTATTAATAATAATCCAATCCTTTGCTAATGGGAAAACTAAATACTAGTTATTAAATAACAGTTATTGGAAGAAGGGATATGAGATATGAACCATTTGATTTGGCATACGCAATCCAAAGAAGAGGTAGAAAAAGCTTTAGAAACTTCTTTTGAAAAGGGATTATCAGAAGAAGAAGTGGCTAAGCGATTGGAAAAATACGGTTCCAATGAGTTGGAACATAAAAAACGCAGGACCATATGGGATATGGTAATTGATCAATTTAAAGATTTTATGATCATTATTTTAATTATTGCAGCTATTGTTTCAGGACTGTTAGGAGAGATAACAGACGCCATTATTATACTGGCCATTGTACTCCTAAACGCATTTATGGGAGTAATACAGGAAAACAAGGCCGAAGAATCCTTGGCAGCATTAAAAAAGATGGCGGCCCCTCATACAAAAGTGCGAAGGAATGGAAGACCAGACGTAATTGATGCAGCTAAGCTAGTTCCAGGGGATGTAGTAGTGCTGGAAACAGGAGATTTTGTACCAGCAGATCTTAGGTTAATAGAAACTTCCAATCTAAAAATAGAAGAAGCTGCATTGACAGGAGAATCGGTTCCTGTTGAAAAGGAAAGCGCTACTTTACAAGATGAGGATATTCCCTTAGGGGATAGGATTAATATGGCTTATTCTAGTAGCTTAGTTACATATGGTAGGGGAGTAGGAATAGTTGTAGAGACAGGGATGTCTACCCAAATGGGAAGGATTGCTCAGATGATACAAGCTGAAGAAGGCATGGAAACCCCGCTTCAGAAACGTTTAGAGTCTCTAGGTAAGATTTTGGGCATAGCCGCATTAGGAATTTGTGCCTTGATATTTATAGTAGGGGTTTTGTATGGCAAGGATATATTTCAAATGTTCCTTACCTCAGTCAGTTTGGCGGTAGCGGCTATACCTGAAGGATTACCGGCCATTGTTACAATAGTGTTAGCATTGGGTGTACAGCGTATGGCCAAACGCAATGCTATTATAAGGAAATTACCTGCCGTAGAAACCCTAGGTAGTGCTACAGTTATATGCTCTGATAAGACAGGAACTTTGACTCAAAACAAAATGACTGTTACCCAGCTATATTATAATCATGAGTTTAAAGATACAGTTGGTGGAAGTGTCAATGGTGATGATCACCTACAGCTACTCTTGACAACGGGTATTTTATGCAATGATACCCAAATAAAAGAGGATGAAGAAGGCCCCAAAACCATAGGAGACCCAACGGAAACAGCTTTAGTGGATTTAGGTCTTAATTATGGTATGGATAAAAGGTCTATGGACAAGAGTTTTGAAAGGGTATATGAGATACCCTTTGACTCCGAGCGAAAATTGATGAGTACAGTACATAAGGTGGATAATGGTTTCCGTGTATTTACAAAGGGAGCTACCGATGAGTTATTGAATAAATGTAATGGGATTTTGATAAATGGAAGAGTAGAAGAACTAACACAAGACCATATTTCTCAAATCCAAAAAGCTAATGAAACCATGGCATCCAAGGCGCTTAGGGTTTTATCTATGGCATATAAAGAAATAGATAGAATACCCGTAAAAGAGGATGAGGCGCAGTTAGAGGATCAATTAATATTCGTAGGACTTATGGGCATGATTGATCCTCCAAGGGAAGAGGTCAAGGAAGCTGTCAAGTTATGTAAGAGAGCTGGTATCAAACCAGTTATGATTACTGGAGATCATAAAATAACAGCAGTAGCTATTGCAAGGGAACTGGGTATTCTTGAAGAAGGTGATGATGCAGTAACTGGTGTTGAAATTGAGGCAATGAGTGATGAAGAGCTTAAAGAACGAGTGAAGCGCATATCCGTGTATGCTAGAGTGGCCCCTGAACACAAAGTAAGAATAGTCAAAGCATGGCAGGAATGGGGTCAAATCGTAGCCATGACTGGAGATGGTGTAAATGACGCACCTGCCCTAAAACGTGCGGATATTGGTGCGGCTATGGGTATAGTAGGAACAGACGTTGCAAAGGAAGCAGCAGACATGGTATTAACCGATGATAACTTCAGCACTGTGGTAGCAGCCGTGGAGGAAGGACGAATTATATTTTCTAATATCTTGAAATCTATACAGTTTCTATTATCCTGTAACGTTGGCGAGATATTGCTGCTCTTTATAGCAACCATGCTTAATTGGGAAGCACCCCTATTGCCCATACATATCCTATGGGTTAATTTAGTTACTGATAGTCTTCCTGCTTTAGCTTTGGGTGTTGACCCTGCAGAGAAGGATATAATGGATCAAAAACCCAGGGATCCTAATAGCGGTATATTTAATAGAGGTTTAATAACAAGAATATTGTATCAGGGAGCTATGGTTGGATTACTATCTCTTACAGCCTTTGTTATAGGTCAAAAGGTAGATGTAACTACTGGACGAACCATGGCATTTGCGGTACTAGCTTTAAGTCAGCTAAGCCACGTATTTAATGTACGTTCAAATACAAAATCCGCATTTAAAGTTGGTCTTTTTACAAATACAAGGCTGTTGGGAGCAGTGGTTCTTTCGGTGCTACTACAAATTATCGTTATCACTATTCCTGCCTTATCCAATATATTTAAAGTAACAGCCCTGGGAGCTCAGCAGTGGTTAACAGTGATAATATTATCCCTTGCTCCCTTGCTAATAGTAGAGATTGAAAAGTTGATTACCTCTAAATTTATTACATCTAAATAATCAATTAAAGCAAAGAAAAAGATATAAAAGCATTACCTATATTAGCTTAAGTAGGTAATGCTTTATTTTTATAAGGGATCCCATGAAGTGGATGAAAGGCTTTGGAGTTAAGTTTTACAAGATAAAGCAACTCTTAAAACATGGCTCGGAAGGTAAATTTTGTATTGACTGATATATCTCTCATGTTATAATTAAGGTAAGCGGTTTCATAAAGGAGTTGAGGTATTGGCAACAATCTATGACATAGCTAAAAAAGCAGGTGTATCTACAGCAACGGTCTCTAGGGTTTTAAATGGCGTCAATCACCCAATTAAAGAGGAGACCAAGCAAAGAATTTTACAGATTGCCCGGGAATTAGATTATCGTCCCAATGTCATAGCTAAAAGTTTGGCCGGTGGTAAAAGCCATACCATCGCTTTGATAATTCCTAGTATTACAAATGATTTTTACACCCAGATATGTGAAGTTATTGAGGAAAAATTAGAACAAAAAGGTTATCATACTTATCTTTGCAATACTCGTAGAAGCGTGGAAAAAGAAAGCCGCTATATAGAAAGTTTAATTGCTAGAAAAGTAGATGGTGTCATTTTTAGCCCTACTCGTGTAAAGCCAGAGGATAATCATGTCAACCTTAAAAATATTGAAAAATTAAAAAAGCACGGTATAGCTGTTGTAGCATTTGGAAGCCAATTTAAAGGAGTTAGTCAGATATATATTAATACATATCAAGGGGCTTTTGACGCAACAAGCTATTTAATAAATCTAGGTCACAAGAGGATTAGTTTTATTGATGGATTGAGTGCAGGAACTCGCAAAAGCAGAAGGAGAGGCTATATAAAGGCTCTGGAGGAAGCTCAGATAAATTTTGATCCATCACTAGTTACGGCAGGGAATTTAAGAATGGAAGATGGATATTCATGCACCTTGGAATTGCTTAAGTTAAAAAACCCACCTACAGCAATTTTAGCAGCTAATAATTTAATGGCAATAGGAGCTTTGAAAGCAGCTAGAGATAAAGGTTTACATGTCCCAGGAGATCTATCAGTAATTGGTTTTGACGACAGTCTATTATCTATGGTAGTGGATCCTACCTTGACAGTAATTAAGCAACCTCTTAAAGAAATAGGTGAGGCAGCTTTCAAACTCTTGATAAACCAATTGGAAGGCAAGCAAAAACTTGAAACAATACAACTTAATACTTACATAATAAAGAGAGAATCATGTGGCATTCCAAAGAAAAGGGGATGAATCATAGTGAGTTTAGGAGTAGCTATAATAGGATGTGGAGCTATACATAATGTTCATGTAGATGCAATTAGGGATACTGGTTTAGGTCGTATACTTTGGTTTGTGGACATCGAGGAAGATAGAGCCAAAGCATCTGCACAAAAATACGGTGGGAATTGGAGCATAGATTATCATAAGGTGCTTGAAGATCCAAAAGTCCATGTAGTGCACATATGTACACCCCATTACCTACATGCTCAAATGGCTATTGATGCTGTGAATGCAGGCAAACATGCTTTTGTAGAAAAGCCAGCAGCAACCAATTTAGAAATGGCTAAGATGATGGCTGAAGCAGCAAAGAAAAACAATAGGGTTATAACTATATGTTTCCAAAATAGATATAATCCTACTTCAGTAAAGGCAAAAGAAATAATTGACAGTGGCCAGTTGGGTAAAATAAAAGGAATAAAAGGATTGGTAACCTGGTATCGGGTTCCGGAGTATTATACCTCAAGTGGTTGGAGGGGTAGATTTGATACCGAAGGTGGCGGTGTTTTAATCAATCAATCTATCCATACTCTAGATCTTATGCAGTGGTTTGCCGGTGAAGTGGAATATGTACAGGGAAATGTAGCCACCCGGGTTTTAAATGATGTCATAGAAGTAGAAGACACAGCAGATGCTACTTTATATTTTAAAAACGGGGCAAGAGGTATTTTTTATGCTACCAATTGCTATACGGATAATTCACCTGTTGAAATTGAGATCCATATGGAAAAGGGTAAGTTAAGAATATGTGGTGGCAAACTTGAAAAAATTCAGGATGGGACATTTGAAGTATTGGTGGACGAGAATTCTGCTGTATCCCCTTATAAATCTTATTGGGGAATGAGCCATGGCAAATTGATTAGAGAGTTTTATGAAAACCTTACAAGGGGAAATAATAAGGATATTATTCCTGTGGAAGAAGCTATGATTTCCTTGCAATTAATAGAGGGGATTTACAAATCTTCATCTACAGGCAATAAAATAAAAATCAATTAGTAAAGAGGTGTCATATGATGAGAAAACCCTTAGTAGCAGCCCAGCTTTATACTATTCGTGATTTTACAAAAACTCCCGCAGACCTGGACAAAAGTATGGAAAGAATAAAGAGTATTGGCTATAAGGCTGTTCAGGTATCAGGCATAGGTCCTATGGATCATCAGCAGGTAAAGGATATAATGGACAAGCATGGTTTAACTATTTGTGCCACTCATATCAGTTTTGAAAAAATGCAAGAGGACTTGGACGACGTAGTACATCAACATAAATTATGGAATTGTAAGTATGTCGGGGTAAGCATCATGCCTGAGAAGTACCGTACTAGCAAGGAAGGATACGTGGCATTTGCCAAAGAAGCTTCTGAAATTGGGAAAAGGCTAGCCGATGAGGGATTAAAGTTTATTTATCACAATCACCACTTTGAATTTGTAAAATTTGATGGAGTGCTTGGCATGGATATACTCTTAAACGAATCGGATCCAGAAGATTTCGGCTTTGAAATTGACACCTTTTGGGTACAGACGGGAGGATGCAATCCAGTAGACTGGATTGATAAGCTAGCAGGAAGGATGCAGGTAGTACATTTTAAGGATATGGTCATGAATATAGATGATAAAGGAGAAATAAAACCCATCATGGCAGAAGTTGGTGAAGGTAATCTTAATTGGCCAGATATAATTGATGCTTGTATAAAAACCAATGTGGAATGGGTAGCAGTAGAACAGGATATTTGTCAGCGGGATCCCTTTGAGAGTTTGGAGATTAGTTTAAAGAATCTTAAAGAATTTGGGCTTAATTCTTAATGAGGATAAAAATAAAGGGAGGAAGATAGATATGAGCAAAGTGAGAGTGGGTATAGTAGGTATAGGTAATATGGGTAGTGCACATGCAATTTACCTTTTTGAAGACCAAATAGAGAATGGGGAACTAGCAGCGGTATGTGATATAAATCCTAAAAGATTAGAATGGGCAAGAAATAGATTTGGTGACAAGGTTAAATTATTTGAGAATGCTGAAGCTATGTTCTCTTCTGGAGCAGTAGATGGAGTTATAATTGCTACACCTCACTACGATCATCCATCCTTAGCAATAGCAGCCTTTGAAAAAGGACTTCATGTTCTATGTGAAAAACCAGCAGGAGTATACACAAAACAGGTTAGGGAAATGAACCAAGCGGCTAAAAAGAGTAATAAAGTATTCTCTATGATGTATAATCAGCGAACAAATCCCTTATATCAGAAGATGAGGGATTTGGTACAATCGGGAGAGTTAGGTGAAATCAAGCGCACCAATTGGATCATAACCGACTGGTATAGATCCCAAAGCTATTATGATTCAGGTGGATGGCGAGCAACCTGGGCAGGAGAAGGCGGTGGCGTTTTACTAAATCAATGCCCTCACAATTTAGATCTATGGCAGTGGATATGTGGAATGCCTAGTAGAGTTCGTGCCTTCTTAAGCTATGGGAAATACCATGATATCGAAGTAGAAGATGATGTCACAGCTTATGTAGAATATGCCAATGGTGCTACAGGAGTATTCATTACATCCACAGGTGAAGCCCCAGGGACCAACCGTTTTGAGATAACGGGAGATCGTGGGAAACTAGTGGCAGAGGATGGCAAGCTGACTTTCTGGCGTCTAAGGGTATCGGAGAGACAATTTAATAGGGAATATACCGGTGGATTTGGAGAGCCAGAATGCTGGAAGTGTGAAATTCCAATTATAGGGCAAGAAACAGCTCACCAAGGCATTACCGCCAACTGGGTAAAAGCTATATTAAATGGAACCCCATTGTTAGCACCAGGACAGGAAGGGATAAATGGTTTAACCATATCCAATGCCATGCACCTATCCTCTTGGACTGATGATTGGGTAGATATTCCTTTCGATGAGGATCTTTTCTATGAGAAACTCCAGGAAAAGATAAAAAACTCTACTTTCAAAAAGAAAGCTACAAGTGATAAAGTATTGGATGTAGAAGGAACTTATTAATTTGAGAGAGGGAATATATATTTCATACAAAGTAAGAGAGCTTGCCTCTAGGTTTTTAATAAAGAAATACTGGAAAAGCATAATAATATATCCCCGGGCATAATTATATAGTGTAGAAGTAGGGCTGGTGCCTTGGGGGGTGTCGGAATGCAAATTTATTATTTCCGTAAGAGCACTGTAAGGTGGGTAATTGCTATAGTAGTTATCATTATACTTGCTATTATAATGTGGAGGATGTTTGGATTGAATGCCCAACAATCCCAGAATACCATAATAGTTGCACAAATAGATAGAATTTTAAATTGACCTTCGTTAACAAATAACGAGGGTCCTTTTATTTTAAGTAATTTTATTCTAAAAGCATAAAATATATGGTAAAATGATATAAATCTAATAAGGTTAACCCTTTGTACTAGTTCAATAAGCTATTATAAGCATAGAATAGCTTAGTATAACAGCTTAAGTCATGATTCTATTT
>ERZ773359.3658-NODE-3658-length-17287-cov-9.293698_pt1 | contig 17287 bp, 18 predicted proteins | sample MGYA00374955_ERZ773359 | MGnify/ENA primary metagenome ERZ773359 (study PRJEB29098, sample SAMN04486028) | biogas fermenter metagenome | study: EMG produced TPA metagenomics assembly of the Biogas fermentation microbial communities from Germany - Plant 4 DNA1... | reverse complement strand
GGTAAAAATAGTAATGGAGCGGGATTTAAGAAAATCCCACCCCAACTATTGACACATTTAATTTATATATCTAGTCATGTAAAATTATAGGAACATATCTTGTCCACCTTTTTGAATTCCAATAATTTCTACTGCTGAATATTTTGTTGTTCTAAATCTATAAATTATTATTGAATCCTTTTCTTCATCGATTATTCCCATTAACTCTGACTTCAATTTTATCAAGTTAGCTTCTGTAATTTCACCTTCAAATACCGAATTCTGTACCCAATATAGGTACTTTCTACAAGTTTTTAAAACTTTAGCTACACGCTTCTGCTCTACATCATATACCAATATGACAAACATAGCTTCACCTACCAACGGGATACAAATGGAGAATAGTCTTTTTCACCCATAAGGTGTTTCTGTAATTTATATAATTCCATCCTTATTAGCCTGTTGTAGGACACATTTCTTCCCAATTCTCTGTGCTTAATGGTGCTTTTTAACCTTTTGTCAAACTCCTGCACAAAAATTTTTCTGCCCTTTTCTTTAAGTAAAACTCCTCCTAGATCTTCTTCAAAATCCTTAGTAGTAATCATATTTCTACCTATCAGAGTAAAAATAATACGATCTACCAAGATTGGTTTAAACACTTCAGCTATATCTAAGTTTAAAGTAAATCTTCTAAAATTAGTCGCATGAAGGAAACCAATTCTAGGATCCAAATGGGTCTTGTATATTTCCGATAATATAAGAACATAAAGCATGGAATTACCAAAACTTATTAGAGCGTTTAAATGATTCTTAGGCGGTCTTCTAGTTCTTTTTTCAAATACAAAATCCTTATTATTTATTATTTCATCAAAACTATGGTAATAAATATCGCGGATATTCCCTTCTATAGCCATTAATTCTGCTGTACTACCACACCTTTCAACGGCGCTACTTAAATTCAACATTTGCTCTTCTACTACTTCTAAATCTTTTCCTCTATTTTTATAATATCTAACCACATTTATAATATTTCTAACACTTCCTTCTACAAACTTCTTTGCTAAAATTAGCCTCTTCTCTTCACATAAGTAATGTTCGGCTTGTTTAAGTATCATATAGCCGGAGTTTAAATGTTCTCTAGGATAATAAGTCCCTATATAATATCCATAATAGTTGAAAAAATGAATTAGTATTTCCTTCTGTGATACATACTCCAAAAATTTTTTGCTTACAGTAACTTCCCCAAAAACATATATTTCTTTCAAATCCTCTATAGGTAGATATTTTTTTCCTTCAGCTGTTTCAAAATAGAAAGTATTGTCTTTTCTTCTTAGCTCGCCATCATTAAAAATATATACATTTTTCTTGATAGTATCCCCCCTTTATGCCCAACAAAACTCCCTATATCCACACTTGTTACAGAAGGCTATCTTTTTGGGTTCCTGAGGATATGGCTCATAACATATCCTTAATATATCCTTTTCTATTCTTTCAAGTTTTTTTATTAATTCGTCATCTAATTTTATTTCTATTCGCTTTTTTTCTTTAGGGAACATTAATACTCCAGTTCCTTCTAAGCCATGCCGTTTAAGTTCTAATAGATAATAAGCTAATTGCATCTTTGCACTTTCGATAAACTTTGAGCTTTTCTTAATTTCTCCAACTAATAATCTTCCATCCCTTTTATTGATAACATCTAATTTTACATTTCCTAAAGATAATTCCTTCTTTCTTCTTATATAGGAATTTTCATGTAAAAACCTTCCTAAATCAATATTGGGATCATCTTGATCTGGAATTATATTATGAGCCATAAGCCATACTTCCCTTTTACAAATAAAATAATACCAGACAAGAGTTCCAGTTACGTTTAAATCCTTCAAATGATCACCCCTAAAAAATTAGGCTTTCATCATCTTCCTCCCTTACAAATCCTGTTTCAAGACTATAAAACTGCTCAATACCTTCTCTGGGTAAAAAAATCATACTCCTTTCTGTAATAAATGTTCTAAAATATTTTGCAGGTATAGATATGGTATAATCCTTTATGTATTTCTGTATAGACAAATATTTTTCCCTTTTTTCTTCATAATTCTCAATAGATGAGAGCAGTTTATATTCTTCATAAGTTTTTTCTGCAACATCATCATATATGAAAAAAACATCTATATATCCTGGATTGTTTTGAATTAAGGAAAATTTTGATAATGAATATTCTCCATCAAAAAAGTTAAGATTTTCAATAGATTCAATATAATTTCTTGATACTTGCTGAGATTTATTCTTTTCAATTTCTTCATAATACTTATTAATCAAGTCATAATAATCTTTTTCGTAAATTATTTCCCTATCTTTTAATAAATTTCTTGAAATGTTCATTAATGTATGCCCATACACATAATTTCCATAGGGTTTTTCTGTATCGTCTATAATAGAATATACATATACTTCTCCAATTTCCTTTTTGTCATTCCTATTACATCTACCTGCACATTGAATAATAGAATCAATGGGTCCCATATCCCTAATCACAACATCAAAGTCTAAGTCGACCCCCGCCTCAACTACCTGCGTAGATACTAGAATTATATTTTCTCCTCTTTTTAATTTCTCCTTTATTGTTTTTATCCTTTCTCTACGATGAACAGGCAAAATATTAGTTGACAAATAAAATACATCCCTATCTAAAATCTTTAATTCTTCATAAATCCTTATAGATTGTTTAATTGTATTACATACAACCATATATGATTTTTCTTCTAACTCCACTATAAACTCATTTACAAATTCACTTATGGTTTTATGCTCTACATTTGATATAATCTTAGTCCTATTGAACTTGCCGAAATATAAATGATTTTCTTCCAATAATTCTATTGCCTCAGGCAAAATTAAAGGTTTAGTAGCTGTCATCATAATTATCCTTACATCTAAATACTCACAAGCCTTTTTCAGTATATAATCTACCAATTGAAAATACTTTATATCTATAGCCTGCACTTCGTCTAAAATAATAATTGAATTTCTAATAGAATTAAATTTTTTTAACATTCTATTTCTTGAACCTATCAAAGTTTCTAGTAATTGAACAAAAGTTGTAATTATAACCCCACTTGACCAATTTTCTATCAGCAGTTCAGCTTCCGTCTTAGAATAATCCCTATATTCACTTTCATATTCTATGGTGGATAAGTTATGGTGTTTAATAATATATCTACTATGATTTTTGTCAAAATCTTCAATAGCATTATATAATTCATATAATGCATCGTAATTTTGCTCAATTATAGACGTAAATGGTAACGAATATATAATCTTCCTATTACCACCAATTAACTCCTTAAGTTTTAAGGCTGCCAAAAAACCTGTTATAGTTTTTCCGGTACCCGTTGGTGCTGTTATAGAAAAAATCTTGCCATTTTTGTACCCCTTTTCTAAAGTTCTTATAACCTTGGTGTATATCTCTGTCCTTAAATTATCCATTAAACTTTTAGGCTTACCAAACTTGTAATTCCTGACCTTATCTATTTCTGTGAAATCTATATATTTTTCACTAATAACAGGAGTATTAGAAGCGCTAATTTTATCTGCAGAAATTAGTGCAGAATATAATAGTTGATGTATAAAATAGTTTTTATCAGATTTTAAGTTTCGCTTTAATAACAATTCCAGTCTTTTAAGTCTCCCCAGTATATCTTCTATAATATTTTTCTTACTTATAAATTCTTCGAACTCCAATGAAATATTTAAAAAATCCATATCCATTCTTATTGATTTTATATTATTTCTCATATTATTAATTTGATTATATGCTATATCAACTTTTTCAAATAGTTTTGAAGGTAAATCATTGATTGTAACGTTTCTAAAACTATTCGGTAAATTTGATGAAGGGTTTTCAATACTTCCATGATGATGAATTATTGTATTGTATACGATTAAGGGAAGAAGATTATCTTCCCCTAATCGCTTCAAGCTTAAATAAGCTCCAAATAAGGCAGAAATAAAGCTATGTTGTGATAGGCTAGACCTTTCTTTATTTTTTAAATATTTCTGAAAATAGGTAGTATATTTCCCAAAATCATGGCATATGGCAATTATCTCACAAACCTTTTTATATTCTGATGGCACCTGACTAGATGAATAATCTCTAACTTCAATAAGATGTTGTAGTAATGGTTTTGCCGGATGTGAATAAAATCTCATATTATCACCTAAATTTATAAGAATAATATATTTTCACCGTTGGAAATACTACAATATTCTCCATCTACTATCACATCTAATGATTTTCCATCCTGCTCATAAATATAGGAGCAAACTTCTTTTATCGTTCTATTGTTACCAAAATCCCTCGCCATCCTCTCCTTCATAAAAGCCCCCTCTATATTTTGTATGTTTATTTTACTTATTTTCGATGTATCAATTACTGTGGTAATAGCTGTATATTCCGAACTGCTTGACCACTCCCCTTCATACTCACCTACAAATTCCATATAACAGCTAAAAGGTGCACATCCAAAATATAATGGAAACACCGGCCTGTTATTTATTATTCTTTCCTTAATCTTATGATGTAACTTTTCTTCTATATGATGAAGATAAATTCTATACCTCACGTTTTTATCTCCAGTCAAAATTTCAAAGGGAATTTGAGTATGTTCCGTTGGATAATTTAATTTCCCAGGGCTATCGGCCTTGATATAGTTTAGCGACTGCATTATTTTTCGAGTTGGACCCATTTTTTTAACAGCTATATTAAGTCTATCAGCAGCCAAAACATCATAATAGCTATCCCTTTCATAACCCAATATCCCTGCTATCATCCCTTCTATAGTAGTTCTTGGTGGTACTGAATAAGTCAGAGATGATGAATTAGTGTAAAACTTCCTGAAGTGGGCAAACTTACCGTATACATCAAAAACTATAATTTTCACTAATATCACCCTACTCTATCTGTTTTAATGGAAAATTGCCAAAAGCCTCCTCAAAACTTACTCTTTCTCCGTTTAATGTTAATACTAAGTTTTTATCTCTAAAATAATAAATATTCTTTATTTTGTTTGAGCTATTTTCTAATAGTTCAACAAGTTCATCTATTTCAATAGCACATTCATTTATGTCCCTAATACTAGATGTTTCTTCTTTTAGTTTTATATAGTCCCTATAATCACCTAATATAGTTTCACTATCCATATACTCAACTCTCATATATAATCTTGGATATTGGCCTATCTTACTCCTTGTGGCTAAATTAGGAATAGCATGTACCATAGCTTCATCTAATAAATCAAGATCCTCCTCTTTTAATCGAGTTTTAATTGCTCTATTACCACTAACTACCCCAGAAAAAGCGATCAGAGAATATTTAACTCTATAGTCTTTTCCTATGGTCCCCTGATCTGTTCCCTCTCTTGATGCAAAATGTGAGGTAATGCTTGCTTCCAAGAGTTCCACCTTATTCAATGAATATCCCCAATTAAATTGAATTGGCCCTATAAATGTTTTATTGTCTCCTTTCACTGTCATCGTTGCCCCAAACATTCTTACATCAGTTAAGTTTTCTAATATCCAGTCTTCCGAAGAATCCTTTAAATCCTTAATCCTTCTATCAGCAGTAACAGGTTTATCATCAACCCTCCTGACAAAGATATCATGACCTTTCATAACTAAATAATCTCTAATATATCTTTTTAATCTTAAATCTGATACTAAGTTTATTTCCCTTTCATAATCCATTCTAGGACGATTTTCTTCATCTGGATCTCCATTAGGATTTGTCAACTTTGCATCATAAATATATAAGATTTCATTATTTGTCATTTATACCATCCTCCTTTAACATTGGTAATGTAGTAGCATAGGAGTAACCTGATAATAAATAAAATAAGCTTTCATCTTTATTTAAATTCCAATTATTAATATTCGAATCCAGGAGTCTTTTCATTTCAAAAAATATAACTTCATTGAATGCACGAATTTTTTCCTGATTTAAGGCATTGAATACATCATTAACCAGTCTTTTTATTTTGGATCTGTCTATGCCATTAAAATTAATCTTATTCAATATAGGCTTATTACCTTCTCCCCCAACCCTTTTATACTGCTTATTCCCTATTTCACCGATTAAATAACCTAGTAAAAACATAGCCGTTTCCTGGTCACCATAGCCAACTCTTTCAATATATCTTTTTATATGCTCTTTAACATTTAAAGCCGCCACATCCAAACCTTTTCCCTCCTTTAAACAACCTAAATATTCAAGAAACTTAATATACATATTAGCATTCATAACAAAAAATTCCAAAGGCTGCAAATTTGAGTTTATGTTGTATGAGTCTTTTTCAAATCTGATTATTCTTATGCATTGATTCAAATTATTAATCAGGTGCTTTTTATTCAGTCTTCTTCCAGTTAAAATTGCATCATATGTTTCCAAGACATCCCTATACTGTACAGTTTCATTTCTGCTTTGTCTTACTGGATTCATATAATAGACTGTAGACAGTGTAATCCTTCCTCTAAACTTGCGACCTAAGACATAATTGAAATCGTTTGCCGCTCTATTTGAGGCTATCCTTAACTTTTCAAATATTGAAGGACTTACATCCTTTATTAATTTTAAAATTTTTGTCGCCTGTTGACTGCTCCTGTAAAACATAAAATTTAATAAAAAGTAGCTATCCTGATTCCTTAGGTCCAATGAACCCTCTATTTCATATCTAAACTTTTCTAAACTCTCGGTAGCTTTAACGGTATTAAAAGAATTGACGATCTCTCTTGTAGCTATATTTAATTCTTCTTCATTTAGAGGTTCACCATATACAAATTGAGGGACGATATAGACATTAAATTCTGCAAGCCTTGTCCTCATATTATTTAATATATAGTTTTCTCCTGCAAGATACTTAAACATGCATTCAGTACACATCTGCATATTTTTATAATAATTTTTCTTTTGGACATCACTAGCAAATATAAGCTGATTTGTTGTATAGTATTTAATTCTCATCTTGGTCATGTCTGAAGACAAGTTGTAAGTAGTTCCACATATACTGCAAATTCCCTTGTCCTTAGATTTAGACGGCTTCACTTTAGGCTTTTTTGTCTCTACTACCATATCTTCATATTCCTTATAACTTGATAAGGCTACATCATCAATAAATATGGTGTAAAGTCCTATATCCTTTGGGTTTATATTCATTTTCTCATTAATGTAGCTGTCAAACTCTGCCTTTATTTTAGCTAACAACTTTTTTCCTAAATCCTTCTTATCTTGAATTTCTGCTTTTACTTCTTCAAATAGTTCTGTCATAGTCTTATCGATAATTCCTACTTTATATAAGTCTAGAGCATACCTATACTTAGGCCTTAAATCCTCTCCAAAATCAACATAAAAATTTTCAAAAATTTTTTTTACCTTTAGATTTAAATCTTCACCAAAATCCATTCTACTTAAATGATAAAAGGTCTCCGTAAGATGATAGTTACTTGATGTGCTAGAAGCAAACCATTGTGGAGAGTTGGGTCCATCTGCAGAACCTACGTATCTATATTTCTTAGCAGTATCATTATCCATCTCTTCGCTTGTGTCTATTTCTAACCTTTGATTATTCAAATCAAACTTGAATTTTAATATATTTAATTGCTTGTTCTTCTTTGTAGGTTGTAGTTCGAGAATAAAATTGGATATTAAATCATCAGATTTCAAAAGCGCATCTCCCGCTTGTATTATGCCCTCCAACATATTCTCACCTCCTCTATAAATGATTTAGCAGTCAACATTCTAAAATAATTTATTATACTAGTAAGGAAAAGCATTTTTCTCTCCTATCAATATATTCCCTTTCATTTTTGTCACTTAGCCTAGTTTTTGAATGAGCTGGAAGGTAGCTTGTGGAAGTTATTACATCGACAAGTAAACAGATCGTAATTACAGAATATTTGTGAATTTCTTCCTAGAAAGGCTTCTTAATTCATATTTAATAGTACTTCTTTCCTATTTATTTCTCCATTAATTGCAAAAATCCTTCTTTTTTTAAAAGTTTATTCGATCCTATTAAATCCCTTTACTTTTTTATTTACATCATCTACCAAATCATATAAACTATATTTGGGTACATATTTTTATCGGTGAGGTGATATTTTGAGTAACTTCAATGAAAAATTAGACAAATATGCAAGGCTTTGTGTTGAAGTTGGAATTAACATTCAGAAAAATCAGCCTTTAGTTATCAACGCACCGGTGGAAGGGGCTGAATTTGTAAGGCTAGTGGCAAAGCATGCCTACGAGCTGGGTGCTAAGCAAGTCCATGTCAATTGGAATGATGAAGTATTAACCAGGTTAAGATATGAAAACGCCCCTATGGAGGTGTTTGAGAACTTCCCTAAATGGTATGCTGACGGTTTAGAAGAGTTTGCTGAAGATGGGGCAGGTTTCCTTTCCATCTATTCACAAGACCCAGAACTTCTTAAGGGGATAGATCCTAAGAAAATTGCTGCCTACAACAAGTCATCTTCTATGGCCTTAAAAGAGTTCAGAAAGTATACCATGAACGATATAAATGCCTGGTGTGTAGTATCCATCCCAACCAAGGGCTGGGCAAAAAGGGTTTTCCCAGAACTTTCAGATGAAGAGGCTATGGAAAAGCTTTGGGATGCTATATTTAAAGCTACTAGGATGGATTTAGATGACCCAGTGAAGGCTTGGCAAAAACACCTTGATAATCTTGCAAAGAAGGTTGAGTACTTAAATGAAATGAAGTTTAAAAAGCTATATTACAAATCTTCTAATGGTACCGACTTAGAAGTAGAACTACCTGAAGGTCATATATGGGCCGGGGGTGGAGGTAAAAATTCCAAGGGGGTTTATTTCGTCGCCAATATGCCCACAGAAGAAGTATTTACAATGCCACTAAAAACAGGGGTTAATGGCGTTGTTTACAGCACAAAACCCCTACACTATGGTGGAAATTTAATTAATGATTTCAAATTAACCTTTAAGGATGGAAGAGTAGTAGACTTTGAGGCGAAGGAAGGTTATGAGGTATTGAAGGACTTACTGGGTTTAGACGAAGGAGCAAAATATTTAGGTGAGGTAGCCCTAGTTCCTTATGATTCTCCCATATCTAAGTCAAATATCATATTCTTAAATACCCTGTTCGATGAAAACGCCTCCTGCCATTTTGCTTTAGGCAAGGCTTACCCCACAAATATAGAAGGTGGAGAAAATATGACTGACGAGGAATTGGAAAAAGCAGGAGTAAACGACTCCTTAACCCATGTGGATTTCATGGTAGGTTCGGAGGACCTATCCATTGTAGGTGAAACCCATGATGGTAAAAGGGTTCAAATATTCGAAAATGGAAACTGGGCCATTTAAATTAAAAATAGGAGGGGAAATCCCTCCTATTTTTAATTAAAGGCGTTAGTCCTTTTTAAGGCTGTATATAATACTACTGAGGTTACCGCCCCTAACAAGCCTTGCATGATGTTTCCTGGAAGGGAAGCAATGGCTCCCTTGCCATAAATGAATAATTCCGGTATAAAATACCCAATAGCCATAAAGACTCCTGCTACCGATGTAGCAATTATGGGCCTTCTTTTTCCTATATCCCTTCCCAATAGGCTACCAGCTATATAGCCTTCTAGGCCTTTTACTACTAATGTTATGGGTGCATAATGGGCATAGCCTAAAAGTAAATCTGCTAAGGCTGAACCAAGACCCCCTACAATAAAGGCTCCCCTTTTTCCTAAGACAAAAGCTGCTAAAAATACTACCATATCCCCTAGGTTTAAATACCCATTGGTAGCAACAGTGGGAATGTGTATAACCATGGTCATCACAACTGTTAAAGCCATTAGTATGGCATACCTTATCAGTAGTTTTAATTTTTTGTCCATAAGATCTCCCCCTTACCATCATATTATGTATGGGTACAGTTATAATTGTGTTGCTATAGTGTACCTAACATTATAATAACACTTTGATTACACTTATGCAACCATAAAAAATCCAGACAGGATTTAATGGTTAAAATCCACCTGTCTGGATATTGTGTATCATTATTAATTTAATACACTCCTTTATCATTCATATACTCCTTATATTCCATGTCGGTTTTTAATATGTGACTTTCTATCCAATTGGCTATAAATATTATCAAATCCATGCCTATAGTTTTTTGTTTTTCATCTATATCCCTTTCATCTATAGACCTAACCTTTTGGATAAAGGAGTCGTGTTGTCTTCTATGCTGTTTTAAGTGAGGAAAACCATTTTCCTCTAATAATTTTTCTTCAAAATCAAAATGGTATTCAGCATAGTCCATTAATTTATGTAAAATTTCAACTATTTCATCGTATCTATCTACACCATCTTTTATTGATACTATTTCATATAGGGAATTGCCTATCTTAAATAGTTCCTTATGCTGTTCATCTATGCTTTTAATATTTACGCTAAACTCTTCCTTCCACTTAAACATATGCCCACCTCCTATGGATTTAATAAATAAATTTTATCACAATTTTACAAAAAAATTAATATAAAATAAAAAACCTAGCTTAGCTAGGTTTTTAATCTTCAAATTTCTTTCTATGTCTTAATCCAACTAACTCTTCTACATCCAGTGTGAATACAATACCTGTTCCAGGCTTTTTTAACTCTCCTGCTTCTACTATGGCATTAAATATTGGTTTGTATACTTGCTTCCCTGCTAATATGATAATAATTTCTTTGGAAGATTCTATATGGATGTTTAAAAACCTCTTTGCCTCAGTTTCACCGGTGCCCCTTCCATATATGATAGTAGCTCCTTTAGCTCCTGCCTTTTTTGCCTTTTCTACTATCTTGTCTGCTCTTCCTCTTTCTACAATTGCAACTATGCATTTGATTTCGTCCACAAATATCCCTCCCTAAAACCTAGTCAATATACCTAGCGCTAATACCGATACTATTGCACCTATGGATGTAAGTCCAACAATACCAAAACCAGCTAGGAGTGGGTCGGCACCTTTGATGACTTTGGCCAATCCAATTGCTAAAGCCATATTTAGCGGGATGTTTACCGGTCCAGTAGTAGCACTAGCAGAATCCATTGCAATGGATACATATTGTTCTGGTGCAAAGAAGGAAAGTAGAATTGTTAGTAAAAGTAAAGGTATGACTATCTTTAAATAGGAAATTCCATTTAAAATCCTAAACAATCCTATTGCCATACCAGAACCAAAACCAATTGCAACGGCATGTATTAACACCTTATTTGGAATAGCTCCTACGGATATTTCTTCAACTTCTAAAGCTAATGATTTTAAAGCAGGTTCTACTAAAGTTCCAAAATATCCTATAATAAAACCTATAATTACTATCAACCATTTTCTTTCTAAAACTACTAAGTTACTTCCTACTGAGTCCCCTATTGGGAATAAACTCATGGAAACACCTTGTAAGAAAAAGTGCAATCCAAAAACGCTGAGCACAAAACCTATTGCAAACTCTTTTACATTTTCTATTGGTTTTCTTAGAATAACCAATTGGATGAAAACCAAAATAGCCGTTAATGGAAATATACTCCTAAAAGTATCCCAAAATGCATTCAATGCTTCAAATCCTTTCATGTTTTTTCCTCCCTTGCTACATGATAACAGTAACATTATACTATAAATATGGGATTTTAAAAAGTATTTAAGGCTATACTTATATTAACCAATTTTAGGACAAAAAATAGTTTTATTTTTTAATTATAGGGTAACTATATTTGAAGTGTTTTTTAACAAGTTTTTAATTGAGGAGGTTTACAAATGGAAAAAAGATACGTTCCTGAAGTAAAATCCCAGCTGCGGACCAGAATAATCGAAGTACCCCAGGCCATATATAAGGCTACTGGAATAAAAATACTGGGTACTCGGATTAAATCCTTATTGTTTTCTACGGATGTGGCCATAATTAAAAATACAAATGCCAATTCCATTATAGCAGTCTATCCCTTTACCCCACAACTTTCCATTACCCAGGCTATACTAGAGGTAGCTCCTGTTCCAGTTTTCGTTGGAGTAGGAGGAGGGCTTACAACGGGTAAAAGGTCTGTTGATATTGCCTTACAGGCAGAATTAATGGGAGCTTATGGAGTAGTAGTTAATGCACCTACAGCTCCTGAGGTCATTAGCAAGATGTATAATAGGATTGATATTCCAATTATTGCTACCGTAGTCACTGAAAACGACGATTACAAAGCCAAATTGGATGCAGGTGCACAAATCCTAAACATTTCTGGTGGAGCTAATACTCCAAATATAGTTAGAAAAATCCGTCAGGAATTTGGACAGGAATTGCCCATAATAGCCACTGGAGGTCCTACAGAAGAGAGTATACTTAAGACCATTGAAGCAGGTGCTAATTCCATAACCTATACTCCACCATGTTCTGCCGATATATTTGCAGAAGTCATGCAAAAATATAGGGAGGCCCATAAATAAGAACAAGCCCAAAAAACGGGCTTTTTTCTTATTTCCATTAACCGGGTAAATCCAAATCCTCATTTGTTTTCCTTCTAAGAAATTTCCATTTGGTTTCCGTAGTTAAAATAGATATCAAAATAGCCAGACACCCTATGGCAAATTTAATGGTAAAGGGCTCTTTTAAGAATATTAAGGACATAATACCGCCAAATACGGCCTCCATGCTCAATATTATAGCTGTATGGGTTGATGAAGTATATTTCTGAGCCACATTTTGAATCGAAAAAGCTATTAGGGTACTAAATACCGCCAAATATAGTATGGATATGATAGCTTCCTCAGCCATATCCACTGGTTTAGGCTCGAATAATAAGGCAAATATGATAGAGAATATACCTGCAACCAAAATCTGAATTATGGATAAGATAATAGGATCATGCTTCTTTGCATAATAGCCTATAGTTGCAATATGGAAAGCATATAGTATGGCGCAAATAAAGGTCAAAAACTCTCCATAACCAAATCTTAAATTGTAAATATCCCCTTCTAGGCTTAATATTCCAATTCCAGTAAAACAAAGAAATACTGCTATGGTTTCGTATATATCTGGTCTTTTCTTACTAATTGCCCAATAGATAAAGGGTACCATTACTACATTGCTGCCAGTTATAAAGGCCTGTTTGCCAGCAGTGGTGTAGTTAAGGCCTACTGTTTGGGTTGCAAACCCACCAAATAAAAAAAGCCAATTAAAAATCCTGCTTTCCAGTCTTTGAAGGTGGCCTGTTTAAATTGCTTAAAGAAAACCATGGCCATTAATATAAAGGATATCATAAATCTAAAGACTAAAAGATAAAAGGGTGTAATGTGGTTCAATGTATTCTTAGTTACTACAAATCCACTCCCCCATATTAAAGCTACGATTAATAATGAAATATCTGCATAGATACTCGATTTATTCTTCATATACTTCCTCCCGTCAAAAAAACTTCATATATATTGTATCATATAATTTGAAACAATTTTAGCCATAAAGAGGAACCTTTTTATTATAAAAAAAATATAATATATTACTACTAAAAATATAGGTGATTTTATGTATAAAAATTTAGTCAGCGGAGTCAACACTCTGGTTCCTCTTATTAATGGCAATAAGGTTCCCTATATAAATTTTGATAATGCTGCCACTACTCCTCCCTTTTCCTCTGTGATAGATGGAATTAATCGCTTTTCCCCCTATTATTCTTCTGTTCACAGAGGTACTGGATATAAATCCATCATATCTTCCCAATTCTATGATAAAGCTAGGTTTATAGTGCTGGACTTTGTAAAAGCCGATAAGAATTTCCATACGGCAATATTCGTTAAAAATACTACAGAGGCTATCAATAAACTTTCTTTTAGACTTAAAGATGAGATTAAAGATGGGATAGTCCTTTCAACCTACATGGAGCATCACTCCAACGACTTACCCTGGAGGTTAAGATACAGGGTAGACTATGTAGATGTAGATGAAAGGGGAAGATTGGATTTAAACCACCTTGAGTCCCTTTTAAAAAAGTATAAGGGGGAGGTAAAATTAGTAGCGGTCACCGGTGCTTCCAATGTAACGGGATATATCAACCCAATACATAAGATAGCAGAACTAGCCCACAAATACGGTAGCAAAATTCTAGTAGATGGAGCCCAGTTAGTGCCACACCACCCAGTAGATATGAAGCCGGTAGGTGACCCAGCCCATATAGACTTTATAGCCTTTTCTGGACATAAGATGTACGCTCCCTTTGGAACGGGAGTATTGATAGCTCCTAAGCACATCTTTCAGGCTGGAATTTCCGACCAAGTTGGTGGAGGTACTGTAGATTTAGTTACTCCAAAGGAGGTAGTATGGACATCTCCCCCTGAAAAGGAAGAGGCAGGCACCCCTAATCTCTTCGGAGTAGTGGCTTTAATTGAAAGTATAAAAACCTTAAACAAGTTAAATATGGGTAAGATTTCTAATTATGAAAAAAAGCTTACCAAATACACCCTGGAAAGATTAAAAACCGTCCCAAATATAATACTGTATGATGATGAAGATGTGAAAAACAAGGTATCCATTATTTCCTTTAATATAAAAGGGCTTTACCATGGAAAGGTAGCTGCCATCCTTTCCTTGGAAGGGGGCATTGGAGTAAGGAATGGTTGTTTTTGTGCCCAGCCCTATGTTCAGAAATTGTTAAAGGTTTCGGAAGAGGAAATGGAGGAGTATAAGAAAAATCCAAACCTATATAGGCCGGGTACCGTAAGGCTTAGTTATGGTCTTTATAACGATTTTAAGGAAATAAATGTGTTGGTGGAATTGTTAAGGCAAATTGGAAACAAGGTAGATTATTATGACTATAAGTATAGAAACCCTCCTTTCTACTCAAAATAGTAGAAAGGAGGGTTTTTATGACCAAAAAAATGAATATACTCATGTTCAGCGGCGAATACGATAAGGCTTTGGCTGCTTTAATCCTAGCCAATTCCGCTAAGGAAATTGATATGGATGTAACCATATTTTTTGCCTTCTGGGGCCTCCTTTTGGTAAGGGACCCAAACAATATGACAGATGAGGATAAAACTGCTTACGAAAAGATGTTTGCCAACATGACTCCAAAACATATCGAGGAACTTCCCCTGTCTAAGATGAATTTTGCAGGAGTAGGAAAGAAGATGCTGCTTGAAATGATGGAAGAGGCCGATTCTCCTAAACTAAAGGACTTTTTAATGGGAGCCATCAAGAAGGGGGTAAGCTTTAAAGCCTGCAAGCTTTCCTGTGAGATTATGGGGTTTAAAGAGCAAGAACTACTTAAGGAAGTAGAGATTGTTACTGCTGAAGAATATTTGGTAGATGCCTTAAATTCAGATATACAGCTCTTTATTTAAATACAAAGAAAGCGAGTAGTTTTTAACTCGCTTTCTTTTGAATACAGGTCTATTAAAATTCCTTGTCCAGATAAATCCTTTTAGATATCTGTAAGGAGATGTAAAATATAATTAGAGAAATCAATAATAGATAGATATTTAGCCTATTTATATCTAAGGCTAAAATCCTGTCTGAGTAACCCCTTTCTATTATCTTTTTCAAGGTTTTACTTATTAAACTTGGTCCCATTATCATCACTATCCACAATACGGTATTGAAAAGTCCTATTCCATCCCCAACCTTATAATAAAGGGGATAGTAGATGGAATAGAATACAAGGGATATATTGAATACAAGTATGATGTTCCACAAACTTACGCCACCATTAATTTCAAAATATAAGGCTGAAACTATTTTACTAAAAAGGGATATGATACCCGTTGCAAAAGCTATGAAGACTATGAGGGTTAAATATTTAGCCCTAACAATATTTGCTCTATCTATGGGCAAGCTGTTTAGAATGATTTCACTCCTATTTTTATCATCATGACCATTGGTGTAGATAACCAGTACGAAAACTAATGACATCATTGCTAATATATATAATAGATTGGCTATCGCTTGATTAGGCATACTTACACCCATCCCAGCTATAAACAAGGCATATAATACTCCGACAATCTTTTGCACTTTACTAGCCAGTTTCAAATCCTTCTTGACTAAATTAAGCATGATTACACCCCCTTACAGGTCCTTTTTCTGATAAAGCACCATGGATAATAGTAAGGACAGTAAATACATTATTATGGCTAGGTATGTTAAACTGTTACCTTGAAATATTCCTATCATTTTTATAAATGACTTTTCTCCTAGAGCCCCTAAATTTACCATACCAATTAAGAAACCCAAAAATACCAACATATTGATTATCTGTGCAATCCTTGGCTCAAAGAGTATATAGGCTGGAAAGATTATGGATATAATCAACATTACTATTGGAATGGCCTTAAAAATCATTTCTATATTGAAATAATCCACAATTGTAATTCCTGCAAGGTTAATTATCCACAAATAAATCCCAGCATACACAATGCTTATGACCAAATGAAAAAATATGGAGGCATATTTATAGAGGACAATTCTTCTAGCTGTAATGGGAAGGGAGTTCAAAATATACTTACCCTTTCCATCGATATCGTGGTAAAAAGATGAAAGAGATGTTAAATAAGCAAAGGTTACTATTATTGTAAAATACAACATTTTAGGGTCATAGGAATCTACCGTAAATATTAAAAAGGGTATATAAAATAACATAAATATTAACTCTCTTTTATTTGAAATCAATAAAATTAAATCCTTCTTTAAAACAGCTAACATTTAACTACCCCCTAACGCTATAGACCATGATATCTTCTAAACTAGCCCTTTCAATTAAAACACGGTCTCCAAAATTTCTCTTAAAAAGGTCCAAATCATCCGTTAAGCCCTCAAATCCAAATTTTGTTTCCCTTAAGCCTAGGAATTTCTTCCTTGTGCTATCATCTAAAAGCTCTGGGCCTCCCTTAACTATGGCATAGCTTTCTAAAATTTTATCTTTGGATTGCGAAAACACTATTTTCCCATCATTGATAAAGGTTATATAATCGGCTATCTTTTCCAAGTCAGTGGTTATGTGGGTTGAAAAGAATATACTCTTGTTTTCATCCTGAATAATATCATATAGGATATCTAAAATCTCCCTCCTAAATACTGGATCTAAGCCTGATGTAGGTTCATCCATTATTATCAAATCTGCATGATGGGATAGGGCAATGGCTAGTGAAAATTTCATCTTCATTCCCTTGGATAGGGTTCTAATTTTTGATTTCGGATTTAAATTGAACTGACTCATATAATGGTTAAATTGTTTATCATCCCATTTGGAATAGAAGGACGCTACTATATTTCTCATCTGATTTATGG
>ERZ773359.3657-NODE-3657-length-17290-cov-6.787293_pt1 | contig 17290 bp, 14 predicted proteins | sample MGYA00374955_ERZ773359 | MGnify/ENA primary metagenome ERZ773359 (study PRJEB29098, sample SAMN04486028) | biogas fermenter metagenome | study: EMG produced TPA metagenomics assembly of the Biogas fermentation microbial communities from Germany - Plant 4 DNA1... | reverse complement strand
TAGGTTTATAGGTTTTCCTAATAAATAACCTAAATACATTATACAAGGAGGCTTTAGGCTTGAAGCCAAAACGAGCAAAGAAGAAGAAAGTTTGCAGTTTCTGTGTTGATAAAATAGAGTTCATTGACTATAAAGATTACGGTCGTTTGAGAAAGTATATAACAGAGCGTGGCAAGATCCTGCCAAGGCGCATCACCGGCAACTGTGCGAAACACCAGAGACAACTTACCAAGGCAATAAAAAGAGCGAGAAACATCGCCCTGCTACCGTTTACAGCAGATTAGAGAGGGTCTTCCCTCTCTTTTTTGTCATAAAGGAGGAAACTCAATGAGGGATACAAGTACCAAGTCACTGGTTGAAGGAGCACTACTTGCAGCCATAAATGTTGTTTTAAGCATCATGGCTTTATACATGCCAATCCTCGGCACTTTTGCTGCTTTGGTTTGGCCGGTGCCTATTGTTATACTTGGAATAAGACACGGCTTAAGGATCAGTATTCTTTCTACGATAGTAGCAGGAATTTTTGTGGCAATTTTAAGCGGGCCCTTGCAGGCCATAAGCATAGTATTGAGTTTTGGCCTGATAGGAATTGCTATGGGTTGGGCTATAAATAAAAAGCTGTCGCCTTTTAAGGTGCTGACAATAGGTGGTGCAGCTTCACTCATATCAAAAATAGCCCTTGTGTATATTACCATGCTCATGATCGGAGTAAATCCCATCACCGAAGAAATCAATCTTATGAAGGAATCTCTTTCCATGGCAAGCAGCATGTATGAAAAAATGGGAATGAATCCAGAAACTGTGCATACTACCGTAGAAAGCTTTACAAGAAGCCTTGAGCTTTTACCCATATTAATTCCCGGCATATTCGTATTGTCATCTGTCCTTGACACTTTTTTGACTTACACAGTGACTAAGGCTGTACTTGCACGAATGGGGCAAAAGCTAGAAGATTTGACGCCTTTTTGGCTTTGGAGATTGCCTGATTTTGCCGTTGCTTTTTTCCTCTTGGGCAATCTGCTTGTGCTTTTGGAGACCTACTGGCCGGTAGGTGTGCTTAAGGCCATAGGATCCAACTTGGCTTTGGTCTTTGGTTTTGCCTTTTACATTCAAGGGTTTTCGCTGCTGGCCTTTTTCCTGGGCAAGTACAATGTGGCAAAACCGTTGAGAGTACTTATAACCCTTTTTATCATGTTTAATCCTTTATTTTTACAAATGCTCTTTTTTGCAAGTATATTCGATACCCTATTTAATTTCCGCAAGATATATTGATTAGGGGTTTTTAGCATGGAAAAAGGTAAAGAGAATCTAATGCTGCTAATTGCAGCTGTCTATCTATTGGGAGTCATATTGCTTTGTATCATATATTTTAATTATAAAATTTCACTTTTATTACTGCCGGCTTTTGGCCTGTTGTGGTATTATTTATTATTTGTCAAAAAAGACGGCAAAACACTGCCTCCACTCATTGAACCAAAAATGACATTTCGCCAGGAGCTGTGGAAAAACACCTTAAATGAGCTGGGCACAGCCGTGGCATTGATAGATGGCGGCAATAAGATTATATGGAAAAACAAGGCATTTATTGATACCTTTGAGACAGCAGGCGAAAAAATTAGACATATTGATGAAATTATACCGTCTGATATTTTAAGACAATCCAATGAGCAGTGCCAAGAGATTGAATTACAAAATAAGCACTTTTATGTAAAAAGTGTTGCTTTGCCTACTAATGGAAGAGGAAATAGCAGAAATTACAGGGCAATTTTTATCGAGGATATTGAAGACTTACATGATCTGAGATTGCGCTTAAAGGAAAAAGAGGCGGCAGTTTGCTATTTCTACGTAGATAATTTTGATGAAATCATGTCAGCATGCCCGGAAGAAAACAGACCGGAACTTTTAGCCAAAATCGAGAAGACCATTACTCAGTGGGTGCATAATCACAATGGGCTTATAAGAAAGTACGATGATGACAAATATCTGGTAATGCTAAATCTTGGGGATTTTCAAAAGGCTGAGCAAGCCAATTTTAACATTTTAGATGCTTTGCGGGAAATAAAGGTAAGCCAGGTCATGACGCCGACTTTGAGCATCGGAGCAGCTTACGGTGAGTCTACACTAACAGAGTCTAATAAACTTGCCCAAAATGCCTTAGAACTTTGCTTGGGCAGGGGCGGCGATCAGGTAGTTGTAAAGGCGTATGGCAAAACCTACTTTTACGGCGGCAAAACAAAAGAAGTTGAAAGATACAGTCGGGTGAGAGCCCGGGTCATATCCCATGCACTAAGGGGCTTAATAGAGGAGACTGATATGGTGATGGTAATTGGCCACCTATTTTTAGACATGGATGCGTTAGGTGCAGGAGTAGGCCTTGTAAGTGCGGTAAAGAGTTTAAATAAACCCGGGTACATTATTCTTACACCCGAGCAGAGCCCATCAGTAGATTCGCTTATGGAACTTTTGCTCAGCGATGAAGAAATGAAAAAGGTCTTCATTGGGGAAAAGGAAGCACTTGACAAGATCACGAAGAAAACTTTGCTGGTGGTTTTAGATACACACAGGCCTTCACTCATAATGTCAGAAAAAGTGCTGGAAAAGGCGGAAAAAGTAGTTGTTATCGACCATCACCGCCGGGGAGAAAAATTTATAGACAAGGCGTTACTAGTATACCTGGAACCTTATGCTTCATCTACCAGTGAAATGGTGACTGAGCTCATACAGTATATGGGAGATGATATTAAGATTACGCCCCTAGCGGCAACAGCTATGCTTTCGGGTATAGCTGTAGATACCCGCAATTTTGCCTTTAAAACAGGGGTTCGAACTTTTGAAGCCGCGTCCTTTTTGCGTCGAGCGGGTGCTGATCCCATACTGGTTTATAAGCTGTTCCAAGAAGAAGCAGATGCGGTATATCGGCGGGCGAAAGTTATAAAAAGGGCAGAAGAGTTTATAGAACATGTGGTAATATCTTATTATGAGGAAGAACCTCCAAATCCCACCTTGGCAGCTGCACAAGCGGCAAACAGCCTAATCGGTCTAAAAGGCGTTTACGCCTCCTTCGTTTTAGTGCCTATGGGTGATAAAATATCTGTCAGCGGCCGTTCCTTAGGCAATATAAACGTGCAGCGAATTTTAGAAAAGTTTGGCGGAGGCGGGCACATGACCGTAGCTGGTGCCCAACTTTACGGGATGAGTATGGAAGAGGCCTTGGAAAAGGTAAAACAAGCTGTTATTGATTATATGAAAGAGGGTGAATCATCTTGAAGGTGATACTGTTAGAAGATGTAAAAAAACTTGGCAAAAAAGGTGATTTGGTAGATGTATCTGACGGCTATGCAAGGAATTTTCTGTTTCCCAGGAATTTAGCTAAGGAAGCTACAGAGGGCAGTTTAAAACAGCTCAAACAGGAAAAGGACGCCCTAGCAAAGAAAAAGCAAAAGGAATTAGAACAGGCTAAGGAACTGGCCAAAGTTCTCTCAAATACAACTGTCACTTTAAAAGTAAAAGCAGGTGAGCAAGGGAAGCTCTTCGGCTCGGTTACTTCCAAAGACATATCGGAGGCATTAAAGCAGCAATACAATCTTGAAGTCGATAGACGTAAAATCGAATTACAAGAGCCAATAAAATCCGTAGGCAGCTATAAGGTTGACATAAAACTTGCCCCTGAAGTAGATGCGAAGCTTAGCGTAAAAATAGTTGAAGGGTGATTTTATGGACAATCTCAAAGTGCCTCCTTATAACCTAGAAGCTGAACAATCAGTTTTAGGTTCCATGCTCTTGTCTAAAGATGCTGTTGTTGTAGCTGCGGATCAATTACAGCCGGAGGATTTTTACAAAGAATCTCACCGGCGGATTTTTGAAGTTATAATTAAGCTTTACGAAAATCGGGAACCGGTTGACTTAATTACAGTAACTGAAGCTTTAAGGTCAAGTAAACTTTTAGAACAGGTAGGGGGCGCTACATATTTGACAACACTTACCGAAACGGTGCCCACTGCTTCAAATATCGCTTACTATTGCAAAATTGTAGAAGAAAAATCCATCATCAGGCGCCTGATAAATACAACTTCAAGTATCCTGTCCATGGCCTATGATCCGGAAAATGATGTTGAAAGCCTATTAGATGAAGCAGAGCGGAGAATTTTTGAAATTGCCCAAAAGCAGCGAGTAGAGAGTTTTTATCACATAAAAGACATTTTATTTGATACTTTTGAACGAATAGAGCAGCTATACAATTCAGAAGGGGGCATAACTGGTGTCCCCACAGGCTTTCCTGACCTTGATGAAAAGACCTCGGGTCTTCAGCCATCAGACCTTATTTTAATCGCCGCTCGACCCAGTATGGGTAAGACTGCCTTTGCCTTAAACATTGCTCAAAATGCAGCCATTAGGTACAAAATTCCAGTAGCTATTTTTAGCTTGGAAATGTCTAAGGAGCAGTTGGTCCAGCGCATGCTTTGTGCTGAATCAAATGTGGACAGCCACAAACTTAGGACCGGGAGACTTGATGAGGAAGACTGGCCCAAGCTGGCCCGGGCCATGGGGCCTTTATCTGAAGCACCCATATACATAGATGATACGCCGGGCATTTCATCTTTGGAACTTCGTGCAAAAGCAAGGCGCCTAAAAGCTGAAAAAGGTCTAGGTCTTATAATCATAGATTACCTTCAGCTCATGTCAACAAGAGGTAGCAGTGAAAACAGACAACAAGAAATATCACAGATATCCAGGTCATTAAAAGCCCTTGCCAGAGAGTTGTCAGTACCTGTTATAGCACTGTCACAGCTTTCCAGGGCACCAGAGCTAAGATCTGATCACAGACCTATATTAAGTGATTTGCGTGAATCAGGTAGCCAAGAACAGGATTCAGATGTTGTAGCTTTTCTGTACAGAGAAGATTATTATAACCCGGATACAGACAGAAAGAACATCGCCGAAGTAATAATAGCCAAGCAGCGAAATGGCCCCACCGGCACTGTGGAACTGGTATGGCTTCCCAAGTACACCAAATTTGCCAGCATTGAAAAATACCGCAGGCAGGAGCAGGCCGGTTGACGGTAACCGGCTCCACTCCTGCCATATTCGGCGCCGGAGGAGTTTTTCGGCATTTTTCTAACGGGATTACCTCGCGCCGGGAAAAATCTTTCCCTTGAGAAAGGGGCCCCTGCAATGATGGGACTTGACACTTTAAAGAAGTTTTCCATGTTTTCCGGCCTGCCGGAAGAGGACCTGCGCAAAATCCAGGGTCTTATCTTCACCGGCGATTACAGGAAGGGCACCGTGATATTCTTTGAAGGCGAACCGGGGGAAGCGGTGTATTTTATAAAATCAGGCAAGGTAAAACTGTACAAATGCGACGAAGAGGGACGGGAATATATCCTCAATATTTTTCAGGACGGCGATGTGATAGCCGAGGCGGTGCTCTTCGGCGGCGGCCCTTATCCGGCTACCGCCGAGGCCGTCGAAGATTCCACCGTGTGCGTGATAAAAAACCGGGACCTTGAAGATTTGATCAGAAAAAACCCTGAAATTGCTTTGAGGGTGATTAAAATTATGTCGGCGCGGCTCCGCGAGTCCAAGGAACAGATAAGGAACCTGGCTTTCCGGGATACTTATGACAGGACCGCCTGTATGCTGCACAAGATCTGTCTGGACTACGGGCAGAAGACCCCGCGGGGCATAGAAGTGGAACTGCCTTTTACCCGCCAGGAGCTGGCCGCCCTCGTGGGAACTTCCCGCGAAACGGTGACGCGGGTTTTGAGCAGCATGAAAAAGGACGGGATAATCGACATAGACAGGCAGAAAATCGTGGTCTTAAACGAGAAAAAACTCATGAGGTGCATGAGGGCATAGGCGCAGCGGCATCCCCTTTACCGGCAGCTTCCACGCAGCATTGCGGTTTGTTTCGGCACGCGCCGGGGCTGCCTTCATAGATAGCAGCACATAATTACGGGATTTTTTTTAACTCACCCAGCAAAATGTCCGACACCTCGTGGATAAGTTGGTTTTTCACTGTCCTGAGCAGCAACATATCGCCGGCTTTCAACAGCCGGGGTATTTTTTTTGGGAAGGCCGCCGGCCGGTGGTTGTCCAGGACGGTTTTCATAAACTCTTCAAAGCCGTATATTTTAAATCTCCGGGCACCGCCGCGTGATGCCGCTCTTTCAAGGATTCCGAGGAGTATATCCCTGTACGATGCCCGGTCGCCCAGATCCAGCAGGTCGGAAAGCCGCGGGACGACCTTTTCAAAAAGAAGCCTCCTGTATGGAATGTTCTCGGAAAATCCCAGCACCCGGGCCATCTTTACAACAGCGCTTTGGCTCAAGTTTAAAAATATGTTAAAACAGTAATCCTCTGATAAACCCCCTGCATCTATATAATAGTCACGCCCCAAGTAACCCCTGAACACCCTCAGGGTGTCGTAGTACCCGAGATTCAGGTTTTTCCGGGCCCTTTCGGTTGAAAAGTCCAGCGTGCCGCCGAGGTCTTCGGAAGGGTTTACTGTGATTATATTAAGACCCCTTTTGTTTACCCTCCTTGTCCGCCCCATTCCGTAAAGTCTGACCACGATTATATCCCTGTAGCCTTTTTCCGTCAGCAACTTTACCGGCAGATTATCGAAAAAACCTCCGTCTATGAAAAGTTTTCCGTCTATTTTCTCCAGTTTAAAAAACGGCAGATTGGCGCTGGCGATAAGGTAGTCCACCAGCCTGCCCGCCGGTATGTCTTCTATATAGAGCTCCAGGGGCTTGAAATCCGTCAGGGACACCGTTATTATTCCGAAATCCCTGCCCGAATTCCTGATTTTTTCTTCGGAAACGCACCGCTGCAGAAGCTGCCTTAACGGCGAAATGTCGATTCCTTTTTCCTTGAAAATCTCCCTGACGGCCCTGAGCAGGGCGTGAAAGTTCTCGGGAAAACCGTTCAGTTCACGCAACTTCTCCAGTGTGTCGTCTTCCAGCTTCATTATCCGGGAATAGGATATGTTATACCGTATATCGTAAGCCTTTTCCAGGTCATCCTGCACCACCATGGCGCCGTTTAAAGCCCCCACCGAGGTCCCGGCTACCCCCCGGATCTCTATTCCCAGTTCGGCCAGTGCTTTCCAGGCACCTATCTGGTACGCCCCCCTGGCTCCGCCGCCCTCCAGAACGAGTCCGTACAATTAAAATCCCCTCCGAAGTAAATTAAAACATTTTCTATTCCATATAAAAAAGTCATAATTTGTTTTCTACAACCCAATAAGAAAATATATTCTTTTAGGTAATATCTATTATTGTAAATCCAATATAGTTGAACCAAATCTTTCACTCAACATCTTTATAAACACTTTTGCTGCTTTAGAAACATAAGCATTTTTTTGCACTGCAACGCACATTGTCCAATAGGGTGAGTATTTTTCATCAATGGAATAGTAGTCAGGCTGATATACACTGGTGAAAATCTCTGAATACTGCTGGGGGACAAAGGTTACCCCAATCCCCTGGCATGCAAGACGCCTAGCTGTTTCATAACTCTTGGTAGTCAGCACGATTAAAGGATTGATATTGGCTTTCTGCAGGATTAATTCGGAAACCTGTCTGATTCTTTGACCACGTTCTACCATAATAAACGGCTCATGTGCAAACAAAGTAAGATCTATTTTAGGATACAGTGAATCCTTAATGTTTTCTGCATATTTTTTCAAAGGATGATTCTTTTTTGTTACCAGAAGAAATGGATCTTTATATAATGAATGAAAAACCACGTTTAAATTATCAGAACTGTTTTGGTTAGGATAAGTGTGCATTACGGCAAAATCAATTTCTCCCCAAGATAAAGATTTCTCTAATTCCGTTGAGTTTTTTTCAACAATAACAACCTCTATATTTGGGTACTTTTGTTTATATTCAGGCAGAATGACCGGTAACACCAATGTCGCTAGATAGTTGGTGAATCCGACCGTAATCTTGCCCTTTTTCAAATTATTAACATCGCTTATTTCTATTTCAAAGTCATTGTATATTTTTAATATATCAATTGCGATTTTATAATATTTTTCTCCGGCAAAAGTTGGCAGCAAACCGGCACTTGTACGTTTAAACAACCTGGTGCCCAGCTTGGCTTCTATTCTTTGAATGCATTGACTTAGGGACGGTTGGCTTATAAATAGCTTTTGCGCTGCTTTAGAGATACTTTTTTCTTCCACGACGGTTTTTATATACAATAATTCCCGATCTGTCATTGTAATTTCTAACACCACCTACTAATATAGGAAAAAATATATATGGGGTATAATAATTTAAATATTTGTCTATACTTATAACCTATACTATAATAAATTACGAAAAAAAGCAATATATTCATAGAATTTATAAAGTAGATAAGAAATGCTATTTTACACAAATTGTCCATAACATAGTTGTAAAAGGGTTACCTGCTTCTAATACATTACTAATATTTTGTCGGAGGATAGAAATATGAGCGAGTTGCGTAAATTGGCAAAATTTATTTCTGAGCTAAGTTTAGATAATGTGCCTAAGGAAGTACGGGATGCTGTTAAGCTTTGCGTGCTGGATTCCATAAGTGTTGCATTGGGTGCCGCCGATTATGAACTCATAAAAAATATTACAAACACCTATTTTAGAATGGGAATCATAGGAGAAGGCGGAAAAGCAAGCTGCTGGGGTCAAAAATGGAAAGCACCTCTGCTTACTGCGATTTTTCTCAATGCGATGATGGGGCACGCATTGGAATTGGATGATGTTCATACCAATTCCAAAACACACATCGGCACAGTGGTAGTGCCTACAGCATGGACATTAGCCGAATATCTAGGGTGCAGCGGGAAAGAATTTTTGGAAGCCGTTATCTGTGGATATGAAACCATGTCAAGAATTGGTATGGGATTTGGCGTATCCAGCCATCGCAACAGAGGTTGGCATGTTACAGGTACAGCAGGTACCTTCGGGGCGGCCGCAGCCGCTGCAAAGCTTCTTAAATTAGATGAAGAAAAAACTCTCTCAGCCTTTGGCATGGCAGGCACACAGTCTTGTGGACTTTGGGCGTTTTTAGAGGATGGTGCAAGCTGCAAAATTTTACACCCCGCGAGGGCGGCGGTTAGCGGCACGGAGGCCGCATTGCTTGCCAAATCGGGTATGACTGGTCCAGAGCATATTTTAGATGCGAAGGACGGTGGTTTGTTTGCCGCTACATCCGACCAGTACGATTTAAGTCTTGTATCGAAAGATCTGGGCATAAAGTACGAGTTGTTGTATATGGATAGAAAGCCTTATCCCTGTTGCAGAAGCACACATTGTGCCATTGACGCCGCACTTGCGATTAAAAAAGAGTTTGGTATTACAAAAGACGATATTATGAACGTAGAAGTTGCCACGTATTTAGTGGGATATAAACAATGCGGCGCAAGCGAAGGCAGTAAAAACCCGGTAAAACCGGTTGATGCTAAGTTTTCCACTCCTTTTACAGTTGCCTGTGCATTTATTTTCGGGGAGGTAACTTTGAATCAATTTAAACAGCAAAATATTAACAATCCCGAGGTCAGGGATTTACTCAGCAAAGTAACGGTAATTCCGGAGGATAAGTATACAAATGTATATCCCGACCACTGGGGTTGTGAGTTGAGAGTAAAATTAAAAAATGGGAAAATACTTGTCAAAGAGATCACTGATGCTTCAGGCAGTGTTGCTAATCCTCTTACCAAAGAGCAGATAAAATCCAAGGCATTGGGGCTGATCAAAAGCACCTATGATGATGCTGCCCGCATTATTGATGCTGTTTTATCGGTCGATGAGGCACAGAAAATTCCTATCATATGATTAGGGATAGTTTTCTTTATTAGACGGATTACTTTATATACAACTGTAAATTTGAGTTTAGCAAATATAGTTTTTAGGATGATATTATGATTGCATAGGAATTGTTGCCTGTTACAATAGTCTCCAGTTTAGTTTTGGAACTTATGCCCTTGTGGCAAAGTTCATAATATATTTCATAAGCGAAAGGAGATGTATAGGGCTAATGAGCTACGATAAGATCTGTTGCATAAGTTAGCTCATATTCGACAGTTTGGTCTTGATTTATGGTAAAGTGCTCAGAATCTTGCTAAAGTAGTAAAAGTCTTGAGAGAGCTCACATATGAATCTAATGGGTGTGAAAAGTGGTTTAAGGTTTTTTATGCCGGCATAAATGATTCAATTATTTCATGTAGGATATTGTTTTTTCAATCAGAGAATAGCGGATTTGTATGACACGAAAGAGTTGATAAAGCCGATTGATGAAGAGGATATATAGATTTAGGAAGGAGGGTGGCTACATTTAATAAGGCTTCAGAAATACTAAAATAATAATATGCGCACCGGGTTCGCTCATTTGATATTCAAAAATTTAGCAGTTGTAAGGAGGAGAACGTATGAAAATACCGTGTGTCTATATGAGAGGCGGTACAAGCAAGGGTGTTATGTTTCTAAAGAAAGATTTGCCGGAAGACAAAAGACTATGGGATGACTTATTTTTAAAAGTAATGGGTGGCCCTGATCCAAAACAGATTGATGGACTTGGCGGAACAGTTTCATCTAATAACAAAATTGTCATCGTTTCCCCCGGACAACAAGATGGCATAGATGTTGAATATCTTGTCGCACAGGTGGTAGTTGGTAAGCCAGTGGTAGATTATTCGGCAAACTGTGGTAATATGACATCTGCAGTAGGCCCTTTTGCAATTTCGCAGGGTCTGGTGCAGGCCACCGATCCCGTTACTAAAGTGCGGATGCTCAATCTTAATACCAATAAAGTGATTGAAGAGTATGTTCCCACAAAGGGCGGCATAGTAGAAGAAAACGGTGATTGTACCATTGCTGGTATTGATGGTACGGGTGCGGAGCTGAAGGTTAACTTTCTTAACCCTGCCGGTGCAAAAACCGGTAAGCTTTTTCCCACGGGAAAAGCAACGGATGAGATTTATGTTGAAGGCTTGGGGTCAATATCGGTATCAGTTATAGACATTTCCAATATATTTGTATTTGTAGATAGCTCCGATGTAAAAATAAAGGGGGATGAATTGCCTGCAAAATTAAATAGCGATAATAATTTCTTAAACATGATTGAATACATTAGAGGGACTGTGGCGCAAAAAATCGGTATGGTGGACAAATGGCAGGATGCAGCGACTAAAACGGCAGGTTCCCCAAAAGTGGTAATAATCGCTCCACCCATGGATTATACTGATATTGCCGGTAGAGATGTTAAAAAAGAAGACATGGATATATGTGTTCGCGTAGTATCTGTTGGTGCAATACATAAGGCTTGTCCCTTAACGGGTGCAATCGCCATCGGTGGAGCTGCATTTATAAAGGATTGCATTATCCAGAAATACCTTAAGAATAAGGATCTGGTTGATACTGTAAGAATTGGACACCCAAGCGGAGTAATGAAGGTTTATGTTGACTATTCTATGTCTGAGGGAAAGATTCATTTTAATGGGATAGCATGCCAGCGAACCGCAAGAAAGATTATGGAAGGATATGTATATGTTAGAGATTAATAAGAATGGAAATATTTAGGATATAATAAAAACATTCATAAAGACTAATATCAGTGAAAGGAATGTAAAAAAATGAACGAAATTAATGAAGCTATAAAAAAATTTGAAATATTAATTGCTTCAGAACTTAAAAGAATTGAACGAATGAAGAGTCAGACTGATTTTATCGACTTTAAAGCGCTCGACAAGGTAATAATTGGAGTTTTGCCGGGTGACGGTATTGGCCCAATTATTATGAAACAGGCTTTGAGAGTTTTAAATTATCTATTGGAAAAAGAACTTGCTGAGAAAAAGGTTGAAATAAGAATCATTGACGGTTTAACTATTGAAAACCGTTCTGCAAAAATGCAGTCAGTTCCGGATGATGTGCTTTCAGAGATTAAAAAATGCCATGTAATTCTCAAGGGGCCGACGGTTACGCCGAAAGCTACGGATCCCTGGCCAAATTTGCCTAGTGCTAATGCGATCCTGAGGCAGGAACTGGATTTATTTGCCAACGTAAGACCGGTAAAAATACCAGAAAAAAATATAGACTGGGTCTTTTTTAGAGAGAATATCGAAGGTGCTTATATATTGGGCGATAAGGGAATTCAGGTTACAAATGATCTTGCAATAGATTTTGTTGTAGAAACAAGACAGGGAACTGAAAGAATTGCAAGAGCAGCTTTTGAATATGCCAAGAGAAATGGGAAGAAAAATGTTACTATAGTTACAAAATCAAACATTATAAAGCTAACAGATGGAAATTTTGTTAAGACATGTAAAGAAGTTGGAAAAGATTATCCCGAAATTGATATTCAGGAAAGATTTGTCGATGTAACAGCAGCAAAACTTGGAAACAGTGAATTTAATAAAGGATTGCAAGTTTTTATACTGCCGAATTTATATGGGGATATTATCACGGACATTGCTGCAGAAATACAAGGGGGTCTGGGTACAGCAGGTAGTGCAAACATTGGAAAGAAATATGCTTTATTTGAGGCAATTCACGGCACAGCTCCTGACTTAATCAACAGTGGGAGAGGAGATTACGCGAATCCTTGTAGCTTGCTTAGAGCAGTGGGAATGTTACTGGAACACATTGGTTACAAGGATAAATCTCTTAAACTTGATAAAGCATTGGAAATTTGTACTGTGACGGAACGCAAAGTTATTGTTACGACAGAAAAAACCGGTGCTACTGCTTCGGAATTTACTGATTATTTACTGGAAACCTTAAGCAAAATAGAATGTTTTTAAAATAAAAATACGAACTTTTTATATCTAATTATATCTGAGAGGGTGAAAATGCAATATGGTTAAATTGTATGATACCGGTGTATTTTTGATAAATAGAAAAGAAATCATTCGGGATGACGGCAATGCGGCAGCAATAATAAAAAGCAAGACAGGGAAAGACGTAACAAAAGCTGAGGCCCAAAAAGGCACTATAGCGTATTCAATTATCGAACAGCATAACAGCTCTACTGATAAGAATAACTTAAAAATAAAATTTGATGTTCTAACTGCTCATGACAATACTTACGTCGGCATCATCCAAACTGCAAGAGCTAGCGGTGTGGAAAAATTTCCGGTCCCCTTTGTTTTGACAAGCTGTCATAACAGCCTATGCGCAGTGGGAGGTACCATAAATGAGGATGATCATAAGTTTGCTCTTTCAGCGGCAAAAAAGTACGGAGGCATATACGTACCTGCAAATATGGCCGTAATGCATGCATACAATAGAGAAATAATGAGCAGATGTGGAGCCATGATTCTTGGCGCGGATAGCCACACACGATATGGCGCACTTGGAACAATGGGGGTCGGTGAAGGCGGCGGAGAGCTGGTAAAGCAGCTTTTGGGAAAAACATATGATATCGCAAGGCCAGAAGTAATCGGTATTTATTTGACTGGTAAACCGCAAAAAGGTGTAGGCCCTATGGATGTAGCCCTTACCATTATCGGTAATGTTTTCAAAAATGGCTATGTAAAAAACAAGGTTATGGAATTTATTGGAGATGGCGTTTATAACCTGAGTGTTGACTACAGAAACGGAATTGATGTAATGACCACCGAAACGGCATGTTGGTCCTCTATATGGTGCACGGATGAAAAAGTAAAAGAATATTACGAGGCACATGGCAGAGCCAACGATTATAAAAAGTTGGAACCCCAGGATGTTGCATATTATGACGGCCTTGTATACGTAGACCTTTCTTCTATAAAGCCTACAATTGCTATGCCATTTCACCCCAGCAACATTTACACCATCGAGGAATTAAAAAAGAATCCACTTGAAATTATAAACCATGTTCAAACCCAGGGCATAAAGCAGTTTGATAATTCTAATATTAAATTTGACCTTACTAGCAAGGTGAGAAACGGAAAATTTTATGTAGACCAGGGCATTGTTGCTGGGTGTGCAGGTGGTACATACGAAAATATAGTTGACATGGCTGATATTATTAATGGTAATTCTATTGGATGCGGTTCATTTACGATGAGTGTATATCCGGCCAGTCAGCCCATTTATATCGAATTGGTAAGAAACGGGACTGCTGAAAAACTGATGAAGGCAGGTGTAATTATTAAATCCGCATTTTGCGGTCCTTGCTTTGGTGCATGTGATATACCTGCAAATCAGGAGTTCTCCATAAGGCATACCACCAGAAACTTCCCTAACCGCGAAGGCTCTAAGCTGACAGAAGGTCAGCTTTCCTACGTAGCCCTTATGGATGCACGTTCTATAGCAGCTACCGCTATAAACGGCGGTGAGCTGACAGCCGCAACAGAAATAGATGTAACTTACACAAAACCTGTCTATTACTTTAACAAAAGCATTTACGAAAAATGTGTGTTTAATGGCTGGGAAAAGGCGAATCCACAGCTGGATCTAAAATTTGGTCCCAATATCAAAGACTGGCCGAAAATACCACATCTGACAGATGACCTGCTGTTAAAAGTAGTTTCCTATATAACAGACCCAGTTACAACCACCGATGAGCTTATTCCTTCAGGCGAAACAGCCTCCTATCGCTCCAACCCGCTAAGGCTTGCTGAATTCACCCTTGCTAGAAGGGATCCCGCCTATGTGGGAAAAGCAAAAGAGGTTCATAAATATGAGATTGAAAGAGAGAACGGCAATGACCCCTGTATGGTCTCGGAGGAAATAAGGAAAGTATACGATAAAATCAAGACTATAACAGGCTTTGAAAAAATTAATCCCAAGAATGTCGGCATAGGCAGTACAATTTTTGCCAACAAGCCTGGCGATGGCTCCGCTAGAGAGCACGCCGCTTCATGTCAGAGAGTACTTGGTGGGTGGGCTAATATAGCTAGGGAATATGCCACCAAGCGCTATCGCTCCAACTTGATTAACTGGGGTATGATTCCATTTATTATCGAAGGAGAGCCTGCATTTAAAAATGATGAATATTTGTTTATCCCAAATATAAAAAATGCTATTCTTCATGGTCAAAAAAAGATAACAGCCTATGCGATTAGCGAAAAAATAACAAAATTTGAACTATCTATCGGTGATCTTACAAAAGACGAAAAAAATATTCTCTTAGCTGGTTGCTTGATTAATTACTACAGGGGTGAAAAGTTGGTTTAATAAATGGAATTTTATATAAGTAGGAAATAAGAGTTATAGGTAAAAATATCACGAGAAAAATTATTGAAAGCCATTATGTATCCGGCAGTATGATAGGAGGTGATGAAGATGCGGTAAAAATCGATCAAACTCTTACACATGATGCTACAGACACCTTGGCTGAATGTTGTGTTTGTGATTATGGATATCACCAGGATAAAAACAGAAAAACCCCTCAGTTATATCGATCACCACCTTTTATATTTCGATAACAAAAAAATATGTATTGATCTTTATATTTATTCACAGTTGATTGCAAAAGAAAACGTCCTTTACCTTATCTAGAGCTGAAAACGGTATCTGCCATATAATACATCTTGAGCACTTTGGTTTCCCGGACAAAACTTTGCTGGGCTCAGACAGCCATACCTCCATCAATGGTGCTCTCGGTATGCTGGCTATCGGTGTAGGAGAGTTGGATGTTGCCATAGCACTAGCAGGAGAGCCGATTTATATAAAGATGCCCTGGGTGGTCAATGTAAAGCTAAAAGGCAAATTAATGGGTGGAGTATCTGCAAAAGATGTTCTTCTTCTGTAATTCCCAGTGACAACAAGATAGTGAGAAAGTTCTTCATCGTCAAAGAAGGCTTTCGGAGTGGGTTGAGCTATATCTTGATGATGCCGAGTATGATGATACTATTGAAATAGATCTTGACGCATTCGAACCTTTAGTGGCACAACCTGATATGCCTGAGAATGTAGTAAAAGTTATGGACCTTAAGGATGTAAAGGTAAACCAAATATTTATTGGAAGTTGCAAAATAGCTTCTTTTACGGACTTTGCAAAAATTGTGGAAAACAAGTATTTGAATGATGATGTAAGTTTTAGCATAGCTTGTAGTAGCAGGCAGATTTTCAGAATGCTCCAAAGAAACGGTATAATTTCAGAACTGGTTGTTTCAGGTGCAAGGATTTTGGAGTGCGGCTGCGGCCCATGTGAGTGAAAGGCGTCCCAGGAGGAATATGCATCGATACTACACTTCCATGAATAATTATACATTAAAGCCCTCTTTTGGTCCACCGTGGGTACCTCGAAAGTTAATATTCTGGTTTGTATTAACCCTTTATACCTAAATTATCTTAGAAAGGGGAAATAAAAATGATGAGCAAATCAAAAAAATGGATAGCTCTGACGTGTGTTTTAGCAGTTCTTATAATGACTTTAATTCTTGGCGGCTGTTCCTCGCAAAAATCCGGTGAAGGCCAGCAAAGCGGTCAACCTCAAGAGCAGAAAGTGGATTACCCCATAAAACCCTTCGAATTTGTAGCACCGAATGCCCCAGGCACTGGATGGGACACGACTATAAGGCTTGTAGCGAAGACCCTGGGCGAGACGAACATAGTTAACCAGCCTATGCCTGTAATCAACAAGCCCGGCGGAGGCGGCGGCGTAGCTCTGGCTTATATGCAGGAGAAAAAAGGTAACCCCTATGAAATAGTTGTATATTCACCGCCCCTTCTTCTAATAAATCTTACAGGCCAGACTCAATTGAGCTATAAAAACTTAACTCCTCTTGCCATGCTGATAAACGATTTCGGTGCTTTTGCGGTTCCGAAGAATTCTCCTTACAAGACCATCAATGATGTCATGGAAGCCTTGAAGAAAGATCCGAAGAGCGTAAAAATCGGTGGATCTTCCTCTCCGGGCAGTATGGACCACATCCAGTTCTTAAAGGCTGCTAAAGCCGCCGGAGTTCAGGAAATTAAAAACATCCAGTATATATCTTTCCAGTCGGGTGGAGGGGGTATGGCTGAGTTGATGGGAGGCCATGTGGATTTACTCTCAACAGGTATGGCTGAGACCGTAGGAGCCATGCAAAGTGGAGATATAAAAGTGCTCGCCGTTACTGCTCCTGAAAGGATAAAGGATGGCCCTATGGCAAATGTACCGACCCTTAAAGAGCAGGGGATAGAAACCGACTTTATCAATTGGAGAGGACTTTTCGGCCCTCCCGAGATGCCCGATTATGCTGTAAAATACTGGGCCGACGCCCTATCTAAGATGTCTCAGACACCGGAGTGGGATGAGGTATGTAAGAAAAATGGCTGGACCAAGGTATACATGGGGCCCGATGAATTCAAGCAGTTCCTTGATAAGACCAATGAGG
>ERZ773359.3650-NODE-3650-length-17314-cov-5.509763_pt1 | contig 17314 bp, 17 predicted proteins | sample MGYA00374955_ERZ773359 | MGnify/ENA primary metagenome ERZ773359 (study PRJEB29098, sample SAMN04486028) | biogas fermenter metagenome | study: EMG produced TPA metagenomics assembly of the Biogas fermentation microbial communities from Germany - Plant 4 DNA1... | reverse complement strand
GTGGCAAAGCCCAGCTTGTTCAGCTGCTCGGCTACGTAGTCGCCCACCAGACGGCGTTGGTCCTCGATACGGGCCAGGACGGTGATCTCGATGGGCTGGCCGTTGTAATGCCACATGCCGTCAACCAACTTCGCACCATGATTCAGCATCTCTTCCCAGATGATCTGCTTGCCGGTTTCGAAGTCGAAGGCATACTGGAACTCGAGGGCACGGGCAGTCTCAACCACGCGGGCATAGTCTACATAGGCAGGGTTGAGCATGAGTGTTTTCGGCTCTGCCAGACCTTCGTAGAGCTCTTGGGCGATGTAGTCGCGGTCGATGATGAGGTTCATCGCCTCACGCACCCGGCGGATTCCGAAGGGGTTCAGACGACCATCTTCGAAGTGCAGCACCGGGTTAAAGGTGAGCTCACTGTAGGAACCGAACGTGACATAGTAGTCGAGATTGGGATCGTCAATCACGGTTTGGAAAGGAACAGCATCAGAGCTGGTGGATGCGTAGATGTCGATGTCACCAGTCTGCAGACGGGAAATAGCGGTGTTGATGTTGGGTTCTTCTACGATGATTACTTCGTCTACCCATGTTCCCATCCTCTTCTCCTGCGCTAAGGCACCCAGGGAGAAGACAATGACCAGTGCGATCGCTAAGAACGCGATGGTTGTCTTACGAGTGAACAATACAGGTCACCTTCCTTATCTAAGATTATTCAACGAGCACGAATCCCTCAGTCGCCGACACTCTAGATCAGCGATCACCCCCTTGGTGCAGTTCTAGCCTTACGATTCTGCCATTTAGACCAGGCAAAGCTTGCGAATGTAATTCCACGTTCAGGGCAAATATCCTTCTTAAATGCGCGCTGAATAGGTTATTACACTGACTTCACGGTTATAATTTAGAGATCTAGGGATAAAATCCTGCTAAGAAAATGTTGATTTCTTGTCCCCTGCGCCGCAGAACGCAGTGCGGAAACCTTCATGAGCTGGGAGAACAGAGATGCAAAGCGTAGCGCAGGGGCTGCTGGTACACGGTTTTCACAAGTTCGGGAACCCCTAACGCTCTAAATAAGTTTTTCATCGGTTTGCCGTTGAGTTCCATGATCCAGATATTGCCTTCCTGGTCCAGCCCGAAGTCGACGCTGATTTCCCCCACGGAACCAAAGGCCTGCTCTGCTGCTTCAGCGGCCGCTAGACTGAGGGCTTCCAACTCGGGCAGCAGGCTCCGGTTGGGGAAGGCCTGGCGCAGGACATCTGCCGCAGGCAGGATGGCATGGCTGAGGTTTGTGACGTAGGAATACCGCAGCGCGGTGCGGCTCAATGCACCTGTGGCCTGCCAGGTCCCGGTTCCATCCTTCTGCACCAGGATGCGCACGTCAAAAGCCCGCCCGTCCAAACGGGCCAGGGGAATGAACTCCTGAAGCAGCCAGGAATCGCCGGCAATGTCGTCGAGCCAAGCCAGAAGCTTCTCTGTACTGGAAAATGAGGCTATGGGTGAAATTGTGCCTAAGTGCGCCACAGCTTGCCTGCCTTTTTTCCTTAATAAATATATACCTACACCCAACTGGCCTGTACGCGGTTTGAGGATGATCTGCTGGCGCTGGGCTAGAAGTTGAAGGAGCCGCTCCGGCTCATAGGGGTACGCTTCCGGAAGGTGTTTCTGGAGCGCGGACTCGGCCAGTGCTTGGTGCACAGCGAGCTTATCAAAGCGGGTGATGTGGTTGAAGACCTTGTTCTTCCCAACCAGCATTTCCAATCGGGTGGCCACTTTCGGCTTGGGCCCGTAGAAGCGGTTATAGAACGCCCGGGGGAGGGGGATGGTTTGCTGCTGCCAAGTGCTCCCATCCCACAAGAGAGCTTCCACCCGCTGTTCCTGCCAGTCAATGCGCCTGGGGGTGATGATGGCCAGTTCCGCTCCCAGCTCAGCTGCGGGCCGCGTGTACGCGGGAATAGGCTGAAAGAAGGGGGTGAGCAGGCCAATACACTTTTTTTCCATAATGACAGTGCCTCCTCTGGACTCACTAGTGCATAGTACTGCCATAGTAAGCACATGCCCTAGGCTTCACCTCCTGATTTGGCAGGCAAGGCCTGCGGCATTTAGTACTGGATTACCATGCCCCTCCACTGTCTCCGCTCATATAGTGAGGCAAAGGAGGGATGAGCATGGGTGTAAGAAATCTGTGCTGCAGGTGTCCAGAAGCGTGGGCCAACTTCATCAACCGCTGGGTCTATGTGCTGCTCACCAATGACGATGAGTTCCTGATGAACACTCAGTGGCAGTTGCGCCAGGTGCAGGAGACCTACTTGGTTCTCCGGCGTCCAGTGGTGGATCTAGACGGGTTTCAGAGGGCCGTCATTCCCTGCCAGCATATTGCCGCCCTGGTGGAAGCGCCTCCGCCACCGCTTCCCATTAACGGATAAACAGACATTTTACGAATCCATCCGCTCAAGGGTGGATTCTCTTTTGTTCGGGATGTGTTAAACTACTGCTGGAACACACAAAACACAAGGTGGATTGGTACATGTATGTCGTTTTTCACGGAATTTCCGGTGCTGGAGACGGAGAGGTTGATCCTGCGTCAGCTGCGCTACGAAGATGGACCGGATATTCAAGCTTATTTCACCCCTGAGCTGGCCAAATACTACGACTGGTGGCCCAGGACGGTGGCCGAAGGCAGGGGGTTCGTTAGGTTTTTCAAGCATGGTTACAAGGAAGAGCAATCCATCCGCTGGGGCATCACCCTCAAGCCCTGCGATAGGATAATCGGGACGGTGGGTTTCAGCGACTTCGACCACTTCTCCCGGGCGGAGCTGGGCTATGAGCTGTCCACAGCGTACTGGCACCAGGGCATTATGTCCGAAGCGCTGCGGGCGGTAATTCCCTTTGGCTTCAACGAGCTGGAGATGCACCGCATCCAGGCCTCTGTGTTCCCAGAGAACGAAGCCTCCATCAGGCTTCTGGAAAAGTTCGGCTTCAAGCGGGAGGGGTTGCTGCGCAAGTATACCTATGTTAAACACCGCGATGCCTGGGAAGACTGCCTGGTCATGGCTCTGCTGAAAGAAGAGTGTGCTCCCCTGCTGCTGCAGGGAAAGACCTATCAGCTGCGCAGGGCGCAGGAAAGGTAACTCAAATAGTAACTCAATGCCTTCACCACGCGGACGAGCTGTTTGCCCACACGGGTGAGAAGCGGGAAGAGCTGCTGCCGGCAGCACTGCAGTGCACAGAGCCGGCAGAGCTTCGCGAACTGGCTGCCCAGCACGGCATCGCGCTCAACACCGAGGAGGCCGAGAGGCTGCTCGGCCTGATTCGGGACAGCATAGGAGAGCTGACAGACAGCGAACTGGATGCAGTGACGGGTGGTGCACTTACGGGGACGAAGTGCCCCCGCTGCTGGCTTCTAGAGGCGGAGCGCCAAGGACCGTCCAGAGTATATCCGGGCAAGTTCGCCTATTACTGCCCGAAATGCGGCAATGTTTTCTTCCTCGACTATTAGTGTGGCAGCTGCATTCTGCGATAAAATGCACCGCAAGCTGGCTTTGCGCCCAGCTGCGGTGCATTTCTGCTGTCTAGAGGGTATCCAGCACCTGTTGGAGGTCATGAATGATATCTTCTGGGTCTTCCAAACCCACGGACAGGCGGACCAACCCATCGGTGATACCGCACTTAGCCCTTTCTTCAGGGGGATAGGTGGAGTGGGTCATGGAGGCTGGATGCTGAATGAGGGTCTCTGTATCGCCCAGGCTCACCGCCAAGGAGCAGAGCCGCACATTGTTCATCAAGGCAACCCCGGCCTGCACACCTCCTTTGAGCTCAAAGGAGATCATGCCCCCCGGCAGGCGCATTTGCTTTTGGGCCAGTTCACGTTGGGGGAAGCTGGCCAACCCAGGGTAAAAGACCCTGTCCACTGCGGGATGACTCTCCAGAAACTCCGCCACCTGCTGCGCATTAGCGCAGTGTCGTTCCATGCGCAGGGCCAGCGTCTTCAGGCCGCGGCAGATCAGATAGGCATCAAAGGGGCTGAGCACGGCACCGGTCAGATCCTTCACGCCGTAGTAGCGCACGCGGTCGATGAACTCTTTCTTGCCCACCACCAAACCGGCGATCACATCGCCATGCCCATTCAGGTATTTGGTGGCGGAATGGAGCACCACATCGGCCCCGAGCTCAATGGGCCTTTGCAGATAGGGAGTGCAGTAGGTGTTATCCACAAAGACCAGGCATCCAGGGATCTCATGGGCCATGGCGCTGATTGCTTCGATATCGGCGAGGGTCATGGTAGGGTTGGCCGGGCTTTCTAGATAGACAACCTTGGTATTGGGCCTCAATGCCCTCCGCACTGCATCCAGATCGGAGGCATCCACAAAGGTGGTATCAATTCCATATTTGCCCGCTCCGTGGTTCAGAAAAGCAAAAGTGCAGCCGTACAAAGCGTGGCCTGCCACTACATGATCCCCAGGTTCCAGTACACTCCACAAAGCGGCGGTGATGGCGCCCATGCCCGAGCCCGTGGCCAGGGCCGCTTCAGCCCCCTCCAAAAGGGCCACTTTGCGCTCCAGCTCGGCGGCGTTGGGGTTCCCCAGGCGCGTGTAAATATAGCCCTCTTCCTCCAGGGCAAAGCGCCGGGCACCCTGCTGAGCCGATTCAAAAACAAAGGTGGAGGCTTGGTAGATGGGGGTAACCAGCGCCCCAGCTGCGTTCTGATCCTGCCCTCCGTGAATGGCCTTGGTGGAAAAACCCATCGCTGAGTAGTCTTTGATCATTGTTTCCCCTCCGTATTACATCCTGTTAACTTCATTATACACTATTGTAACAACCGTGAGAAGCAACTTGACGAAAAATGAAAAGTACTATTTCGAAAATCGTAAACAGAATTAGAGGAAGCGGAGGGGAAGGGTCGAAGTAAACCAGAGACAAGGAAGAGATAAGCGAGGAGGGAAGGCCATGTTTGCAGAGTTGAGCTCCCCTTGGCAGGCAGCCTTTGCTCTGGCTTGGGATGCTTTCTGTCGTGGTAATGTGCCTGTCGGCTGCGTGGTGGTTGACCGTCAGCAGCAGATAGTCGCGAGGGGACAGAATGCCATATTCGATGATGAAACGATCACTCCTCTGGCTGGCACGAACTTGGCCCACGCCGAGATGGTAGCCTTAAGCAAACTGAAGAATAGGGAACATGACTTAGGAGACTATAGCCTCTACACTACCCTAGAACCTTGCCCCATGTGCTTTGGGGCCATTGTTATGACGGGAGTTAGGCAGGTCAGATTCGCCGCCCGAGACGGTCTGGCAGGCTCAGCCGTCTTGGCTTCAGCCACACCGTACCTGCGCGCCAAAAAGCTCACTTTTGTGTTTGAGCCTTCACCTCTGGAAGTGTTTCAGCTGGCGCTTTCCACCGCTTTTGAACAGCGGCGCCAACACCCCAGGAAGGAGGTGATTTTGGCCAGCTGGCGGCCCCACTGCCCGCAGGGTGTAAGTGTGGGTACAACCCTCTTCCAGCAGGGTTACTTCGCTGCGGCTGTACAGCGGGGGTTGGACGTGGGGCAGGTCTATGCTGAGGTCATGGCGAATCTTGCCAGCAACGTAAGTGGCGAGGAGGAGTATCTTGAAGGCAGTATTGTTTGACCTGGATGGAACGCTGCTGCCCATGGATATGCAGGTCTTTCTAAAGGCCTACATGGAAGCCCTGGCCCGCAAGGGGGCCGCCTTGGGCTACAACCCCACGGAGCTTGTGCAGGTGGTCCTGGCAGGGGTGGAGGCCATGGTCCAAAACGATGGCACCATGACCAATGAAGAGCGCTTTTGGCAGCTGTTCCTGGCCCGCTGCGGCGGTGAGCGGGCACGACATGTGCAGTTCTTCGAAGAGTTCTACAGCCGCGAGTTCTGTGAGTTGAGGCAGCACTTTGCGCCTACTCCCCTAGCGCGGCAGGCTGTGCAGATCGTGAAAGAGAAAGGCTATGCCGCGGTTCTGGCCACCAATCCCCTCTTTCCCCGCATGGCCACCCTGGAGAGACTGGCCTGGGCTGGGCTCGACGCCGCCGACTTCATCCTGATCACTACCTTCGAGGACTGCCGCTTCACCAAACCCAACCTGGGCTACTATGGCCAGATTTTGGATGCCCTTGGGGCTGCGCCCCAGGACTGTCTCATGGTAGGCAACGACGTAGTGGAAGATCTAGCCGCTGTTCAGCTGGGTATGGAGAGCTTCCTGGTGACCGACGACCTAGTCAACCCCCAAAGAGTGGACTACACCCTGTATCGCCACGGAACGAGAAACGACCTGATAGCTTATTTAACCAGCTTGCCAGATAGGAAGTGAAGCCCATGAGGCTGTACGATCTCAGTCATCCTTATCATGACTGCATGCCTGTTTACCCGGGTGATGACCCCGTTGAGCTCAGGCTGAAGCGCACTGTGCCGGCAGATGGGTACACTGCCTACACACTGAGCACAGGTCTGCATGCCGGAACGCACCTAGATGCGCCCCTGCACTTTGTGGCGGGCGGACAGATGATCAGGGATCTGGAGCTGGAGAGGTGTCTGGGCAGTGGGCGTCTTCTGGATGTGCGCGGCGAGAAAGTGATTGGGTACCGGCCAGAGTATGCTCGCCTCATCGGCCCGGGTGACATCGTCCTTCTCTGGACCGGCCACAGTGCGTATTGGAACACGGACGCTTATTTTAAGCAGCATCCGGTGGTCCAGGAAGACCTGGCCGATTTTTTCATTGAACGGAAGATCAAGCTTTTGGGTATGGATCTGCCATCACCAGATGGCCCGCCATTTCCGATCCACAAGAAGCTGCTCCACGCTGGCATTCCACTCCTAGAAAACCTGACCAACCTCGAACAGCTCAGGGACCTGCCAAGTTTCGAAGTGATCGCCCTGCCGCTGAACATCACCGCGGAAGGGTCTCCGGTACGGGTGGTGGCTAGAGCTTGGGATATCAAGGAGGGGAAAACTAAATGCAAAGGGCGCAGTTGTGGTTAAGGCGTTACGGCAGACCGTTGGAAATGGCCTTGTGGGACTTCCACTTTGCGGGAGGCTCTAGGCAGAATGTACTTAGGTATCTCTGCGCGTTTCAAAACGAGGACGGAGGCTTTGGCCATGGCCTAGAACCGGACTTCTGGCTGCCCCAATCATCGCCCATGGCCAGCTGGATGGCGGGGCAGATTCTCGTGGAGATTCAGGCCCCACCCTCTGAGCCCATAGTGCAGAGGCTGGTTAACTATCTCATGAACGCGGACCAGGTGCAGCCGGGGATGTGGCCTTCGGTCCTGCCGGAGACGAGCGCCTATCCCCATGCGGTTTGGTGGGCTTGGAATGCCGATGCCCAGCAGGAGTGGCTGTACAACCCCAGTGTGGAGCTGGCCGCGTTTCTTATTCACTGGACTGGGGAGGAAGGCGCAGCGGCTGAGCTGGGCTGGGCTTCGCTTAGGGCTGCGGTTGGACATCTCCTGCAGGCAGATAGCGTGGAGTGGCACGGACTCAGGAACTACTGGCAGGCCCTCAAGCTGCTCCGGCCTTTCCAGGTTCGGTTCCGGGCGGAAGTGGGTTATGCCTATTCCGTAGTAGAGCAGAAGGCGAAGTCCCTAATTCTGGCTGTGGTCGATCGCGATGTACACAACTGGGGCCGCGGCTACAAGCCTCTGCCGCTCGATTTTGTGAAAGATCCCGGTGACCCGCTGTACCCGGAACTGAAGCTCTTGGTCGCGGATAACCTCCGCTTTTACCTGCAGAGCCGAACAGACTGCGGTATTTGGGATATCACCTGGAACTGGGGACAGTATCCGGAAGAGTTTGCTGTGGCCCGCCGCTATTGGCAGGGGATTCTGGCTGTGGAGCGCTATAAAGTGCTCAAGGCTTTCGGATGGATCCTCAAGGACTGTGAAAGGTAACCGTGCAGGTTTGCTTCCATGGTTTGAGACGCAAAAGGAGGCTGGACTTACGAGTCCAGCCTCCCGGTTTTTGGAGCTAGAAGATGGAGAAGAGGATGAACAGCCCAGCAGCTAGGGAGGAAACCAGGGAGACCACCGTGATCTGGGTGTTGATGGATGGCCCAGCCGTGTCTTTGAAGGGGTCGCCCACGGTGTCGCCTACTACTGCGGCCTTATGGGCCGCGGAACCCTTGCCGCCCAGGTTGCCAGCTTCCACATACTTCTTGGCATTGTCCCACAGACCGCCGGAGTTGCTCATGAACAGGGCGATGAGCAGTCCGCTTACGATATTACCGGCCAAGTAACCGCCAATGGCCTTCACTCCTCCAATGAAGCCCACGGCCAAGGTAACTACGATGGCCATGAGGCCCGCGGGGATCAGCTCTTTGAGGGCACCAGTGGTGGCAATATCGATGCAGCGAGCGTAGTCGGGCTTGCTCCGTCCTTCCTTGAGTCCAGGGATGTCCTGGAACTGCCTGTGGATTTCCGCCACCATGCGTTCCGCGTTGCGGTTCACGCCCAGCATCAGCATGGCGGAGAACACTGCGGGGATGGCTGAACCCACGATCAGGCCAAAGAAGACCAAGGGGTTCATAACATCGAAGCCGCTCAGCAGTTCCATGCCCCGTGCCTGCAGCACTTCGTTGGCTTCCGACAGGAAAGCACCGAGCAGAGCGATTACTGTCAGGCCCGCGGCGCTGATGGCAAAACCTTTAGTAATAGCCTTTACCGTGTTGCCTGCGCTGTCCAGTTCATCGGTTCTGCGCAGGGCCTCATCACCCAGGCCGGCCATCTCCACCAGCCCCCGGGCGTTATCTACGATGGGCCCGTAGGCATCGTTGGAGATGATCATGCCTACGATGGAGAGCATGCCCACCGCGGCCATGGAGATGCCAAACAAGGCGTCGGTAATACTGTTGGGATCGACCCCGTTAGTGATGAGAAAAGCACCCAACGCCGAGGCGGCAATGCCGATCAGGGCAGGAAAGACGCTCAAGAAACCATAGCTCATTCCCGAGATCATGGTAAATGCTGGTCCAGACTGGGAGGCTGAGGCCACCTGTTGCACCGGTTTGCGCTGGTCGTTGGTAAAGTAATCCGTGGCAATACCGATAATCACCCCCACGGCCAAGCCCAGCATGGCTGCGGCCCAGTAACGCCAATCGAACCCGAAAGCTGCCGTGGCTAGTCCTGTGAGGACCACGAATACTCCGGTGGTGATGTAAGTCAGTTTGTTCAAGGCAGCAGTGGGGTCGGCTCCTCTGCTGATCCTGGCTGCCAGAACACCGATAATCGAGGAGAGCAGTCCCAAGGACGCGTAACAAAAGACCATCTGGGTGAAGGTACCGATGCCCCGATCTAGAGCCACAGCTAAGACCACGGCCGCGGAGAGGGAAGCAACATGGGAGTCGAAAAGGTCAGCACCCATGCCGGCCACATCGCCCACGTTGTCGCCCACGTTGTCCGCGATTACCGCAGGGTTGCGCGGGTCATCTTCGGGGATACCCAGTTCTACTTTACCTACTAGATCGGCGGAGATGTCCGCGGTTTTCGTGAAGATGCCGCCGCCGGCTTTGGCAAAGAGAGCCAAAGACGAGGCGCCGAAGCTGAAGCCTAAGGTCATGGCCACGTCGCCGGTTAGAATCATGATGCCCGTCACGCCCAGGAGACTAGCACCCACAACGGCCATACCCATGACCGCACCGCCCCGAAAGCCGATCATAAACGATCTTTCCATGCTCTCCACAGCTGCCGCAGCGGTGCGGGAGTTGGCCAGGGTGGCGATGTTCATCCCAATTTTCCCAGCCAGGGCTGAGAACACGGAACCGGCAACATACGCAGCTGCCATGATGAGATTACGCTTGGGTTCTCCATGCCAAATGGGCTGGGGGAGGAAGAGAACGATAGCAACCGCTACTACCAACACGAAGTAGCTGAGCAAACGGTACTCACGGGCTAGGAAAACGCTGGCACCATCTCGAATCAAGGAACCGATCTCCTGCGTTTTCTTTGTCCCGGGAGCCTGTTTGTGCACCCACAGGTACAACCAAGCAGCGGTGGCAAAAGCCAGCAGGGAAACAACAACTGATAGAACAAACCAGTTCATGTCAACCCCTCCATCAAGGACGATGTTCTGAGACCACTGCTCTTCGCGGGTCTCATCGACGTGAGTTTAGTACCATGTTAGGCCGAACGAATCTGTTTGTGTGCTATCCTTTCATCCTCAGGCGTCATCCCCTTCTGCTGCGTGTTACCGGATGGTCCGGTGCACAGCCATATTACCCGCTATTATTCACATTCGCCTGAAAATCCGTTAACCCTGCAGAAAAATGCGCCTTTTGGGCATCAGTTTACACACTTCGCGCAAGGTACTGTCCAAAAAACGTCTAATCCTTGTTCAGACAACAAACCGTTCTAGAAAGGAGCTGTTCCCCATAAACCCTGTGCTCCAGACCATCCATGAGCGCACGTCTCTACGGGTATACCGCGACGAACCTATCCGGGAAGCCGACTTGCAGGCCATCTTGCAGGCTGCACTGCGGGCGCCCACTGCTGGCAATATGCTGCTTTATTCGGTGTTGGTGATCAGGGATCAAGCCACCAAGGATAGGCTGAGCCAGACCTGTGACAACCAGCCTTTTATCGCCAGAGCCCCATTAATTTTGATTTTCCTTGCTGACTACCAGCGCTGGTTCGACTACTTCCACCTCTGTCTGGTGCCTGAGTTCTGCAAGGAGACCGGACTAGACTGGCGCGAACCGGACTTGGGCGATCTGTTCATCGCCCTGGACGATGCCTTAATTGCCGCTCAGACCGCGGTGCTGGCCGCGGAGAGCTTAGGGATCGGCAGCTGTTACATCGGCGATATCATGGAGAACTACGAGACCCACCGGGAACTGCTTAATCTCCCCGACTATACGTTTCCAGCAGCCATGCTCTGTCTGGGTTATTACCCCGAAGGCCATGAGCGTAAGCTCAGGGAACGCTTTGCCCCCGAGTACATCATCCACCAGGAGCACTACCGCCGTCTGAGTTCCGCAGAACTGCGCCAGATGTTCGCTAAACTGGAAGCGAGTCTTCCCCCTGGCAACCGCTTTGGGGCTAAGAACGTCGGCCAGTTCATGTATGCCCGCAAGACGGGCAGCGCCTTTGCCAGGGAGATGAGCAGGTCTATCCGGGCCGCCTTGAAAAACTGGCAGGGTGGGAGGTAAACGGCCCCTGGACTCGAAACATAACCTGAGCAGAACGCTTAACCAAGAGGAGGAAGATGGATGCGGGCGTATGAGAGACTGATCAAATACACGTCTTTCCCAGCGGCATCGGACGGCTCCAGCTCAAGCTGTCCCAGCACCCCCGAACAGCTGGCCTTTGCCCGGGCCCTGGTGGAAGAAATGCGCGGTTTGGGAATTGAAGATGCCCACGTGGACGAACACGGCTATGTCTACGGAACCATTCCTGCCAGCATTGAGAACTGGACGGGCCCTGTGATTGGGTTTATCGCCCACATGGATACGGTGCGCGATGTGCCCTACACGAACATCAAGCCGCGGGTGGTGGAGAACTACGATGGGGGCGAGATCCTGCTCAACGCGGAGCAGAACATCGTGCTCAGCCCCACGGAGTTTCCGTTCCTTAAAGATTATGTTGGCCGCGACTTGGTGGTGACTGATGGGACTACTCTGCTGGGGGCGGATAACCGGGCTGGTATCGCGGAGATCTTGACCATGGCTGAGCTGCTGCTCACCGATGATAGCATCAAGCACGGCACCGTCAAGATCGCCTTTACACCCGATGAAGAAATCGGCAGAGGTGCGGAGCGCTTCAACGTCCAGAACTTCGGCGCCGATTTCGCCTACACGGTCGATGGGGGAGCCTTTGGTGAAGTGGAGTACGAAACCTTCAACGCGGCCACCGCTCGCATCACCATCAAAGGCCGCAACATCCATCCCGGCACGGCCAAGAACAAGATGAAAAACGCGTCCTTGATCGCCATGGAGTTCAACAGCCTGCTGCCCAGTGTGGAAAGGCCAGAACACACCGATGGATACGAGGGTTTCTATCATCTCATCTCCATGCAGGGAACTGTGGAACAGGCGCAGCTGACGTACATCATCCGGGATCATGATACTGGGTTGTTCGAGGCCAAGAAGGAAAGGATCAAGCGCATTGCCCACTGGCTCAACGAAACCTACGGTGCAGGTACGGTCACTGTGGAGCTCACAGACAGCTACCGCAATATGCACGAGCAGATCAAGCCCCATTGGCATTTGATTGAGACCGCCTACGCGGCGGTGCGGGAAGTGGGAGGAGTACCCCACAGCAAGCCTGTGCGCGGCGGTACGGATGGGGCGCGTTTATCCTTCATGGGTCTGCCCTGCCCGAACCTGGGTACCGGCAGCCACAACCATCATTCTACACTGGAGTTTGCCTGTGTGCAGGCCATGGATGACTGCGTGCAGGTGCTGGTGAAAATCGCCGAGAAGTACGGCCAGCAGGGCCGCGCCAACTAAGGAGTGGGGCCACGGTGGAACGAGCGAACAGACTGCAAGGCAAGGTAGTCCTGGTTACCGGAGCATCAGGTGGTCTAGGCGAACAGATCGCCTACGCCGCGGCCAAAAGGGGAGCCAAGGTAGTGGTTACTGGCCGGACGCCGGAAAAGCTTGAGGCCGTGCGGGGCCGCTGCCAGGAGCTTGCTGGTGGGCCCTGTTATGCCTTTCCCTTGGATGTAACCAATCACCAGCAGGCTGCGGAAGTGCTCAGCCGCATTTACAGTGAGGCAGGGCCGGTTGACGTGTTGGTGAACAACGCGGGTTTTGGCCTGTTTGCGGAAGCATTGGATACGGAGCAAACCGTAGTCGAAGAGATGTTCAGGACAAACGTGTTGGCCCTCATCAACCTCAGCCGCGCAGTAGGCAGGGAAATGAGCAAGGCTGGCAAGGGCCACATTATCAACATCGCTTCTCAAGCTGCCAAGACGGCCACGCCCAAGTCCGCGGTCTATGCCGCCACCAAGTTCGCTGTGCTGGGCTACTCCAACGCCTTGAGGCTGGAGCTCAAGAAGCATGGGATCCAGGTGACCACGGTGAACCCAGGGCCGATCAAGACCAACTTTTTCAGCAAAGCTGATGCCGATGGCTCTTATCTGGCGAGACTCAAACATTGGGTTTTGGATCCCGTGCAGGTAGCCGAGAGGATTGCCGCCAGTATGCTCACCAGCCGCCGGGAGATCAACCTGCCTTGGCCCATGGAACTGGGGGCGAGACTTTACGTGCTCTTTCCCCGTTTGGGTGATTATCTTGTTGGAACGCTGTTTAACTGGAAGTAATGCGCGGGAGGAGGATGGGCAGTAGGTTGAAGCAAGAAGAGATCAAGCTCAATCCCCCCTTGAAGTGGGCTGGGGGCAAAAGGTGGCTGCTGCCGCACTTAGCATCCCTGTGGGAGCAGGCAGTAAGCGGGCGTTTGGTGGAGCCCTTCTGCGGCGGGTTGGCGGTGGCCTTGGGGCTGCGGCCACAGCGGGCACTGCTCAATGACATCAACCCCCACCTGATCAACTTCTACCGCTGGCTGCAGCGGGGGCTGGTGGTGCAGGTGAAGCTGGCCAATGAGCGGGAGCTGTACTATGCCCACAGGGCGCGCTTCAACCAACTGATCCGCGATCCTGCAACGGCTGCCAGCCAAGAAGCGGCTGAGCTGTTCTACTACCTCAACCGCACCGGGTACAACGGGTTGTGCCGCTTCAACAAAAAGGGGGAGTTCAACGTACCCTTTGGACGCTATAAACGGATCAACTACATGCACGACTTTTCTGCCTACCGTTCAGTGCTGGCGCATTGGCAGTTTACTGCTGGCGACTTTTCCGAGCTGCCGGTGGCCGGTGACGACTTTATCTACGCCGATCCTCCCTATGATGTGGAGTTCACAGCCTACGCCAAAGACGGTTTCAGTTGGGAGGATCAAGTGCGCCTAGCCCGCTGGCTGGCGCAGCACCCAGGGCCTGTAGTAGCTTCCAACCAGGCCACCAAACGCATTGTGGAGCTGTACAGCGATTTGGGTTTTGCAGTGAAAACTCTGGCTGGGCCCCGACGAATCTCCTGTACGGGTGACCGCACCCCGGCTCAGGAGGTTTTGGCGGTGAGAAATCTCGAACTTGATGGGAAAGGAGACTAGCGATGAGTGCAGGGAAAGAACTGAGCATCAAACTCCATACCATAGTGCTGGACTGCAGTGACGCCCATGAACTGGCAGACTTTTATGCCAAGCTTTTGGGCTGGGAAAAGCACGTTGACCCTTCTGGCTGGGTATCAGTGGGCATCAAACCGCACACGCCGTTCCTGCTCTTCCAGGAAGAACCCACCTACCGGCCGCCGGTTTGGCCGGATGAGCCGGATCAGCAGCAGAAGAGTGTGCACCTGGATTTCGCAGTGTCTGATTTACAGGCAGCTATCGATCATGCTGTGAGCTGCGGCGCGGTGGTGGCTCCGGTGCAGTTTTCCCAGGATTGGGTAGTGCTCCTGGATCCCGCGGGCCATCCCTTCTGTTTTGTTGAAACGTGAATTTCGTAACTTGACGCGGCCGCCCCACTGGGCTATACTTAAGATGAAAAACGCATAACGAAATTCTTCGGGGCAGGGTGAAATTCCCGACCGGCGGTGAAAGTCCGCGAGCGATCAGCTGCTGATCGTTGATTCGGTGGAATTCCGAAACCGACAGTATAGTCTGGAAGGGAGAAGAATTGCAGGACACCAGAGGGTGGTGCCTTCACTGCAACCTGAAGAATTTCGGGTTGCTTTTTTCGTGGAAAAATTCACGAGGTGAGGGATCGTCCGATGATTCACAATCCGAGTCAACCTAGAAGCATGTTTGCCACCAGTTCCATGGTGAAAATGGGGATGCTGGCTGCAATCGGCGTTGTACTTATGCTCCTAGATTTCCCACTGCCCATTTTCCCCAGTTTTCTGCAGATCGACCTGAGCGATGTGCCGGCGGTGATCGCTGCCTTCAGCATGGGCCCTGCAGCGGGAGTCATGGTGGAACTGCTTAAGAACCTTCTGAAGCTCATTGTGGGCAGCAACACAGGTGGGGTGGGAGAGCTGGCCAACTTCTTGGTGGGTGCCGGTTACGTCCTGCCTTTAGCCCTGATCTACAAGCGGTGGCCCAACCGCAGCGGCGTGCTCTGGGGTTCGGTTGTGGCTACGGTAGGAGCTGCGGTTTTTGCCGGTGTGCTCAACTACGCCATTTTCGTGCCCGCCTACGCTGCCGTTCTGGGGCTGCCGGTGGAGGCCTTTGTCCAGGCCGCGGCGAAGGTGAACGCTGCGGTGGTGGACCTGCGCACCATGGTGGTCTTCGCCATCGTGCCCTTCAATCTGGTTAAGGGTGTGATTATCGCGGTGGCCTCTCTGGTCGTGTACCGCGTGCTGCGCCCGCTTTGGGACAGGTTCTAGGGCTGCCACACAGTATTAGAAACGCTGCGCCAAAAGCGCGGCGTTTTGCTTTTTGTGGAAAAAACAGGATATGCCTCACACCGTGCATAACTGGGAAGAAGACGGGGCAGTGCAGCCCGGCTGATCAAGAAGCGATCTTAGCAGGTAAAAGCGGCCCTTCCTCGAAAGATAGCAGCAAAAGACAACGGGGCAGCGAGGAGGATACTGCCATGGCACGTATCTGCGGAAAGAAAGTTCTGCTGCTGGGACTATAACACCCGGGCCCGTCATGTCTACGAAAAGGTGGGTTTTGTCCAGGAGGGCGTGCGGCGCCAGAAACGCTTTCGCGGCGGTACCTATCGTGATGAGATCTGCTGCGGCTTGCTCAAGGAGGATTGGGAAGCCCGCCGGCGCGGCACGTTCCAGACTTAAGCAAGGAGGGTGCTATGGACATCAAGAGGCTGCTGGAGAGTCTAACCAGGGAAGAGAAGATTGCCTTAGTGTCCGGGTCGGATCAGTGGCATACCGCGCCTATCCCCCGTCTAGGCATCCCCGCCATTATGATGGCAGATGGGCCTCACGGCCTGCGCAAGCAGGAAAGCGCTGGGGATAACCTAGGTATCGGGCAGAGTGTTCCTGCCACCTGTTTTCCACCCGCGGCCACCTGTGCCAACAGTTGGGATCGGGAGCTGCTTGCGGCCATGGGCAGGGCGATTGGCGCTGAAGCTCGACACAGCGGTGTTTCCATCGTGCTCGGTCCAGGGGTGAATATCAAGCGCTCTCCACTCTGCGGGCGCAACTTCGAGTACTTTTCGGAAGACCCCTATCTTGCCGGCCAACTGGCTGCGGCTTGGATCAAGGGTCTTCAATCTCAGGGCGTGGGGGCGTGCATCAAGCACTTCGCCGCCAACAGCCAGGAGAAGTGGCGCATGGTCAACGATTCCCTGGTGGATGAGCGGGCCCTGCGGGAAATCTATCTGGCTGCCTTTGAGTACGCTGTAAAAGAGGCGCAGCCCTGAACCGTGATGGGCGCTTACAACAAGGTGAACGGCACCTACGCCTGCGAAAACAAACGGCTGCTGGATACGATCCTGCGCGGCGAGTGGGGTTTTCAAGGCGCAGTGATCTCCGATTGGGGGGCGGTGAATGACCCCACTCTCAGCGTGAAGGCTGGACTGGATCTGGAGATGCCCTCATCCCACGGGATCAGTGCAGCCAAGATCCGCCAAGACTTGAGCACAGGGCGCCTGAACGAACGCACGCTCAACAAGTCGGTGGGCCGGGTGCTGGAACTGGTGGCCAAGGCCCGGGCCAAGGCTGCTGCGGAGAAACCCGACTGTGACTACACCGCCCATCATGCCTTGGCCGGCAGGATTGCCGCCGAATCGGCTGTGCTTCTGAAGAACACCGGAGGAGTACTACCGCTGCGGACGGAGCAGAGAATAGCTGTACTCGGGGAGTTTGCCAAGAAGCCCCGTTATCAGGGAGCGGGCAGTTCCTTAGTCAATCCTACTCGGCTGGACACTGTGCTGGCAGTATTGGATCAAGCTGAGGTGGAGTATCAGTTTGCACCTGGCTATTCCGTGGAAACCGACGAACTCGACGAGGGCCTTCTGGCAGAGGCGTGCCGGGCTGCTCAAGAAGCCGATGTGGCCGTTGTGTTTGCAGGTTTGACCCCCCAGTACGAGTCGGAAGGCTATGATCGCCAGCACCTTGATCTGCCGCCCAATCACAAGGCTCTGATCGAGCGGGTGGCAGCAGTGAACCCCAATGTGGTCGTGGTCCTCTCCGCAGGAGCACCTGTGACCATGCCCTGGTTAGGGCAGGTGGCTGCCGTGCTGCACACCTATCTAGGCGGGCAGGCGGGAGCTCAAGCTGCGGTAGATCTGCTCTTCGGCAAGGTCAACCCCTGCGGAAAACTGGCAGAGACCTATCCAGTGCGGTTGGAGGATCATCCTGTCCATGAGTTTTTCG
>ERZ773359.3649-NODE-3649-length-17315-cov-5.813268_pt1 | contig 17315 bp, 14 predicted proteins | sample MGYA00374955_ERZ773359 | MGnify/ENA primary metagenome ERZ773359 (study PRJEB29098, sample SAMN04486028) | biogas fermenter metagenome | study: EMG produced TPA metagenomics assembly of the Biogas fermentation microbial communities from Germany - Plant 4 DNA1... | reverse complement strand
ATAGGACTAACACACTCAACCTTACACCTTCGCCGCTAGTGAGGCTGTAAGTGCATCAGCGATGCCGCAGCCCCTTCATCAATCACTGCTTTAGAGCATCCTTTTCTTCACTCGCTGAACACCATGTGCCTTCTACTCAGCTTTCCCCGTGGCATTCTCGTACTAAGATCCACATGATGATGATGTTTGCACCTTGAAGTGAGTCCGAGTCCATCTGTAGTCGTTTTTTGGAACGGTTTAACTGGCGTTTTTTGGACGCATCTGTCTGCGTAGTATGACGTCTACAACAGGTGACAAGGGCAGCTGAACATACAACCCGAAAACACACAAGGGGGAGGTAATAAGGCCAAATAAGGAGACTCGTAAGGTAACTTTGGAAGCGTAGGATGGTTTGCCTTTGTTACGTCAAAACAATCCGAGGGGGTTTAGCGATGAAAAGGTTGCCAAAAGTAGGGTTAATGCTGTTAGTGGCCGTTTTGATTCTGTCGTACGGGTCTGCTTTAGTGGGTGCGCAAGATCTGATTAAGGTCGGCATTGTCAACCTTCCACCGGAAGAATCCGGCTATCGTCAGGCCAATGTGGAAGACATGAACCTGGTCTTCTCCCGGGAGAACGGCTATGACGCCAAACAGACCAACACCGCCGACAACAGCGAGCAGATCGCGGCAGCCAGAGGGTACATTCGTGATGGCGTGGACTACCTCCTGATCTCGGCAGCCAACGCAACCGGGTGGGACGATGTTCTGCAGTCTGCCAAACGGGCTGGCGTAAAGGTCATCCTCTTTGACCGTTTGATCGATACCGATCCTTCCAACTATGAGGCTGCCCTTGTTTCCGACATGCATTATGAAGGCCAGCTGGCCACCGACTGGATTCTGAACAATGTGCCCGAACCGCGCAATGTCATCCTCATTCGGGGTCAATTGGGCAGCGCAGCGGAGATCGGACGCAGCGCACCATTACTTAAAGCTGCAGAAGAAGGCAAACTGAACATCGTAGCTGATGGAACCGGTGGAGATACCTGGAGCCTGGAAGAAGCCCGCAAAGTAGTTGAAGCCGCAATTGCTGCCGGCAAGGACTTCAACGTCATCTATGCCCAGAACGACGGTATGGCCCAGGGTGCCGTTCAAGCCCTCGAAGCCGCTGGCATCAGCCATGGCAAGGACGGCAAGGTGAAGATCATTGGCTTTGACTTCAACCGCTTCGCCCTGAGAAATGTGCAGGCCGGGTACTGGGATGCGGATGTACAGTGCAACCCGCGCCAAGCCAGCCAGATTGATCAGTGGATCAAGAGCGGCAATATCCCCAAGGGAATCGTTTATCAAGAAGAGTTGATCTTAGACACTAACACCATCACCGATGAACACATCGAGAAATACGGGATCAATGCCGATCCTGGCAAGGGTGTAATCACAAGGTAGCATCCTGAGTTGTGCGCGCAGTGCGGTGGCCGGATTCGCTCCGGCCAACCGCACTGCTGTTGATTTATGTGCTACCGGTAAGGGGGTCTTTGCTTGCAGCCAGAAGTTATCCTCAAAATGGAGGGGATCTGCAAATCCTTTCCCGGGGTCAGAGCTTTGCACAACGTAGACTTCACACTCCGCAAGGGTGAGATCCATGCCCTGATGGGGGAAAACGGAGCGGGCAAGTCCACGCTGATCAAAATCTTGACTGGTGTGTACCAAAAGGATGCCGGCCAGATCTTTCTAGAGGGCAGGCCGGTTCATTTTCGGTCGCCGCAGGATGCGCAGAACATGGGCATCGGCACTGTTTTCCAGGAGATTGCCCTCTGCCCCAACCTAACCGTAGCGGAGAACATCTTTATCGGCCGCGGCCGGGAGCGTTTTGTCCACTGGAAAACGATGAACGCCAAAGCTGAAGAAATGCTCAGCTCCCTGGGCATCCCGGCGAGCCCAACCCAAGAGCTTGGCAGCTGCTCCATCGCCGTTCAGCAGATGATCGCCATCGCCCGCGCCGTGGATATGGACTGTAAGATCCTCATCCTCGATGAGCCCACATCTTCCCTGGATGAAGATGAGGTGCAAAAACTCTTCGCACTTATGCGCGAGCTGAAGGCCAGGGGCGTGGGAATCATCTTTATTACCCACTTTATCGATCAGGTCTATGAGATCAGCGACCGGATTACCGTGCTGCGCAATGGCGAGTTGATCGGTGAATACGAAACAACGGCTCTGCCCCAAATCGAGCTGATCTCCAAGATGATGGGCAAAGCGCTCAGTGATGTCTCGGCCATGAAAAAACACGAGCCCCGCAAAGCCGATGACAGCGTGCCGGTCTTGGAAGCTAAGGCCCTGTCCAGTGCCGCAGGAGTGAGGCCGTTCGATTTCTCGATCCACAAAGGCGAGGTGAACGGGTTTGCCGGGCTGCTCGGCTCGGGGCGGAGTGAAAGCGTGCGTGCCATCTTCGCCGCGGACAAGGTAACAGGCGGCGAAGTCAGGATCAATGGCCGCAAGGTGAAGATCAAGTCGCCCCTCCATGCCATGAAACAGGGCATAGGCTACCTGCCGGAGGATCGCAAGGGTGATGGGATTATCGACGAGCTTTCAGTCCGGGACAACATTATCCTCGCCCTGCAGGTCCTGAAGGGCTTTTTCCGGCCTCTTTCTCGCAAACAGGCTGAGGAATTTGCTGAACAGTTCATCGAGAGACTGGATATCAAAGCGCCATCTACCAACACGCCCATCAAGTCTCTGTCCGGCGGTAACCAGCAGAAGGTGATCCTAGCACGCTGGCTGCTCACCCATCCCGAGTATTTGATCCTCGACGAACCGACGCGGGGAATCGATGTGGGCACCAAAGTTGAAATCCAGAAGCTGGTACTCCAGCTCGCGGAAGCGGGGATGAGCCTGACCTTCATCTCCTCCGAGATTGACGAAATGCTGCGCGTCTGTTCGCGGTTGATCGTGATGAAGGATCGGGAAATCGTGGGAGAGCTCAGCGGCACGGATCTAACGGAGCAGGACGTGATGCAGATGATCGCGCAGGGAGGTAGATGATATGCCCAGGCTGAAAACTCGCTTCAACGCCCTATCCCATCTTTTCCTTCCCCTCTCTGTTTTGGTGATCTTGATTCTCATCAACCTGATCAAAGGCGCTGACTACTTCAAAATCACAGTGGTCAACGGTGCCTTTTACGGGAACATACCGAACATCCTCTTTGGTGCTTCGGAGCTGGTCATTTTGTCCATCGGGATGACCTTTGTCACAGCGGCCTCCCGCGGGCAGGACATCAGCATCGGTGAGAGCGGCGCCATCAGCTCCGCCATCTTTGTCCAGTACGTCCTGCGGGCCGGCAACGTCACCCTGGGGACTATTCTGGTGGGCTTTCTCATCAGCTGCTTGGCTGGCATCATTATCGGCGCCTTCAACGGCACTTTGGTTTCGTTCTTTAACGTTCAGCCCATGGTGGCCACCCTGATCCTGTTTTTGGGGGGAAGGTCCATCGCCTTTATCATCGACGGGAAAGTGTCTCCCATCCTAGCCAACGAGATTTCCAACCGCATCGGCACGGTCATACCGGGCATTCCCATCCAGACGCCCATCATCCTCACGGCCGTTTTTATCGCCCTGGTCGCGGTGGTCCTCCGCACTACCAATCTGCGGCTCTATGTGGAGGCCGTGGGCATTAACCCCAGCGCGGCGCGCCTCAACGGCATCAACCCCAAGAAGATCATCTTCCTGACCTTTTTGCTCATGGGTGTCTGCGCCGCAGTTGCCGGATTCATCGCCGTAAACAAGGCGGGGCGCCACGACAGTGTGAATCTGCTCAAGTTCATCATGATGGACGCCATTCTCGCGGTGGCGCTGGGAGGCAACTCGCTGGGCGGGGGCAAGTTCAGCATCACCGGTTCCATTATCGGTGCCTATACCATCGAGATGCTGAACAGGACTCTGCTCCGGTTGGAGGTCAACCCTGAAGCCATCAAGGTTTTCAAGGCCGTGTTCATTATTGTCCTCATGGTTCTTGCTTCGCCGGTAGTCAGGGACTTTGCCGCGCAAGCGCTAGAAAAGGTGAAAAGCATCGCTGCTGGGCGTGCTCCAGGACACAGGGGAGCGCTATCCATGACGGATGCACCAGGGAAGAAGGGGGAGTAGCATGCGACCTCTCGATGCAGCCAAAGCAAAAACCAGACTGTCCAACTCGACTCTGCTCTTTATCATCGCCGGGGTCATCTTTGTACTCATGTATGGGTTTGCCCTGATCACTTACCCGGGCAGCTTCATGCAGTTTCAGACCTTTTTTGACCTGTTCAACTTCAACGCTGCTCTCTTCATTGTTGCCCTGGGGCTGTGCGTAGTCATGATCGGGGGCGGCATCGACATTTCTGTGGGCGCCGTCTGCGGCTTGGTTACCATGGCCTGTGCCATGTTCCTGCAGTTGGGCGGGGGAAGCATTTGGGGCGCCTTGCTTTTGGCCCTGGCGATCGGGCTCGCTTTCGGGCTGATGCACGGATTGCTCATTGCTTATCTTGAGATCCAGCCCTTTATCATCACCTTAGCCGGCATGTTTTTGGCCCAGGGTCTGCTCACCACCCTGCACCGAGAGCCGCTCAATGTGACCCAGCCCGCCTTTGTCGCTCTGCGGAACTATACCATCGAGATCCCATGGCTGGGCACAGTCAACAGGCTGGGCGTGTTCATACCATGCGAGATCAAACCCGGCGTCCTGGTTGTAGTCGTTCTTGTTGTGCTTTACGCCATCCTGATGAAGTGGTCGCGTTTCGGGCGCAACGTCTACGCTGTCGGGGGCGATCGCCAGAGTGCCCGCATGCTCGGCATTAACGTGAAAAGAACCATCTTCCTTTCCTATGTGCTCTGCGGATTGACCGCCGGCATCTCCGGTTTTGTCTTCCTGATGACAACTGGAGCGGGCAACATCGGCAACGGGTCGCTGTTTGAGATGAAAGCCATCGCCGCAAATGTGATGGGCGGTGTGATGCTCAACGGTGGTGTGGGTAACCTGCTCGGAGCCCCCATCGGCACCATGACTCTGCTCACCATCAACGAACTGATCCGGGCCGCGGGCGTCCAGTCCAACCTGCAGGCCATCGTCAGCGGGCTCCTGTTGTATGTCTTCATCGTGTTGCAGAGTGCCATCGTGGCGCTGCGGGGCAGCGAGAAGTTCAAACTTGCGCTTCCTTCTTGGCTGAAACTGCGGAACTGATGCCCGTGGAGAGCGGGCTTGTAGGCAAGAGCGGACCAGAGAAGTCAAGGAATGCACGCATCACCTCCCAACCCCAATAGTTCCTTCTTTTTTGCGTGCCATTGTGATACAATCTTCTTAGAAAATCCACTATTCGCCATTCTAGGGGTTGGGGGCCGCAGGTATGGATACGGAGAGGAACCATAGAATAACTTGGTATGGAGAATTTGCGGACAAGTCCATAGAAGACGAATTCTTGACGGACGGCTTAAGCAGCTCAAGGACCATGGCCGCTTCTATTGCCTTGGTTTTCGGCGTGATCCTTGGGCTTTTTCTGCTGCACAGCTATCTTACTGAGGGGCATACGCTCCTGTTTCGCAGGATAACCCCCGTTCGCTCGGTGTTCATCCTGGTTTCCCTAGCCGTATTCTTCCTGGCAAGGAGGATAGCCCAACCCAGACGCCTCTTCCTGCTGATCACTTTCTACCAAGCCATGATGGCTGTGACCTACCTTCTGACCTTGAAACACTACGACTCGCTCAACTACTTCAGCGTTATAGGGTTATTGGTTATCACCCTCGCGATGTACCTCCTGCCCAACAAGATCACCCTTTCCCAAGTTGTTACCATCGCCTTTAGCATCGCCTTCTTCGCTGGCCCCATCAACAAACTAGAGGGGCTGACGTCCGCCCATTATTACAGGATCATCGCTTACCAAACCATCCTGCTCGTGCACTGCAACATCAATTATTGGTGGGCGGAGACGGCCAAACGCAAAGCGTTTTTGGCCAACAAAGAGCTTTTGGCGCTGTCGGAGAAGGATCCGCTCACCGGGCTCTACAACAGGAAGAAGTTTGATGATGCCCTCGAATACTGGATCGATCTTGCCAAGCGCTACGGTCACGAGCTATCCATCGTGCTCTTTGACGTTGATGACTTTAAGGGCATCAACGACCAATACGGCCACCTGATGGGCGATACCGTCTTGAAGGAGATCGCCGCTGTCGTGAGCCGCATCATCCGCGCCACTGACGTGTTTGCCCGCTGGGGAGGGGATGAATTTGTGATCCTGCTGCCCCACACATCGTTGGAACAGGCACAGAAAACAGCTGACCGGATCCGAACGGCACTGAGCAGTCATTCCTTTGAAGTCCAAGAGAACATTACCTGCAGTGTTGGTGTGGCCCTCTGCGAAGCAGACGATACCAAAAAATCCCTGCTGCGCAAAGTGGATGATCTCCTGCGCAGAGCAAAAACGGGCGGCAAGGATCGGGTGATCTGCTGATCGCAGCTCCAAGACCTACGCAGGTGGTAGAAAAAGCCCCGCGGCGCTTCACGCACCGCGGGGCTTAGTGATTATCCTAGGCAGTATACTACTGCACACTCACTTCCGCCTTAGTCCCTACCAGGTTCCTGGCCCAGATGCCGGAACGGACTGCTACCAGGCCCAGAATGGCTTTGACGGGATGAATCAGTTGGCTGAGGGGATACAGGGTCTCAATGGGCAAGCTGGTCCAGGCCACCAGGGCATAGGTATAGGGAACACAGACAACCCAGACGTAAATGCTGTCAAAGGCCATGGTGAGCAGCGTTCTTCCGCCAGAACGGATGGCGAAGTACGAGCAGTTAGCAATGGCTTGGAAGGGGAAGCAGAATGCTGCTGCCCGCATAAAGGCCGCGGCCAAGCTGCGCACCTCTATCTCCGTTTTGTAGACCTGGGTGACCCACCCGGCAGAAACGGCCAGCAGGGCACCTAGCACTACGGCCAGTCCCGAGGCAAAGAACATCAGCTTCCACACCTGATCTTTGGCCAGCTCTTCATCGCCCGCGCCCAAGGATTGGCCGGTTACAATGGCCACGGCCGTACCTACGGAGAAGAAGAAGACTCCGAAGAGGTTGGTGAAGGTGTTGGCGATGTTCGAGGCTCCCACCACAACAAGCCCCCGGGTGGAGAGAATTTGGGCCAGCGTGATCATGCCGGCTGACCAAAGCAGCTCGTTGACGAACAGGGGCATGCCCTTGAACATGATCTCCTTGGCCAGCTCCTTGCCGATGCGGAGCGAACGGTACAGTCCTTTCAGGAAGAAGAACCGATCGAGGTTTTTGTGGGCTACGGCAGCTACCACCAGCAGTTCAGCAACCCGGCTGATCACTGTGGCTACCGCTGCCCCCTGCACGCCCATGGCGGGAAACCCGAGTTTCCCAAAGATCAGCACATAGTTGCCCGCCAGGTTCACGCCAACAGCCAGCAGCGTGGCCCGCATGGGCAGAACGGTCTCACCCGCATCCCGCAGGGCGCTGCTGTAGCTTTGGGCTAAGGCGAAAGGCAGCAAGCCCCACAGCATGATGCGCAGATACTCCATACCGCACTGGAGCATGGCCGCGCTGTCAGCGGGGTCACCTTCGCCCTGGAGATACCAAGAGAGCAGTTCCACAGGCCACCTGGTGAAGATGATCACAGCCAGGGCCGCGATGCCCGCGGAAACAAGCAGCCGCAGCCGCAGCGTCTCCCGGAAGCTGTCCCAGTCCTTGGCGCCAGCAAACTGGGCCCCGTAGATGCCCGCTCCAGAAAGGGCGCCGAAGATGCTCAGGTTAAAGACAAACATCAGATGGTTGGCAATGGCCACACCTGACAGGTGCGCTGTGCCCAGGCTGCCCACCATAACATTGTCCAAAAGGTTTACGAAGTTGGTTACTGTGTTCTGCACTATCACCGGGATAACCAGGCCTAAAACCATTTGGTAAAACGCCCGATCTCCGATGAACTTGGCCTTAAAACGCGGCCAGATTCCTAATGCCTGGCTCTTCATGGGTCTGCCTGCCTTTCCTCGCACTGGTGGAAGGACGGACTGTGATTCTACTCAAACTGCGGCGAATCAATGTTCGCTCCTGACACACAAGATCAGAATACCACATCAGTGCAGGAAACACAACGGCGGCCGCTGAGGCAATCAAGGGTTCTCGCCCGCTTCACTGCAGTGAACTCTTCTTTCCTCTTGGCTGGTTAGCGCTGGTAGACAGAAGATCACAGCAGAACAAACAGGAGCTGAACTGTTGATGCGGCTAGCAGAGCCAAAAGGGGTACGGCCATCTTCTTTACTACTTGGTTGTAGGGTACAGCAAAATACTGGTTGGTCAACACCAGGCAGAGGTGAAGGGGGGAAACCAGATAGCCCAGCATAATGGCGATCAGGAGCAGGGCTGCGTACGGGGCCAGCGCTGCCTGGGGGATGAGCGGTGCAAAGAAGGGAGCAAGGAGCCCGGAAGCAGCCAGGTGGGCTCCCAAGATGTGGGAAGCCAGGGCACCGAGGACGATGATCAGGATGGGTAGAGGAATATCGTAGTTGACAAGGACGGCGGCCAAGGTGCCCGTTACCCCAGATGCTTCCACCACCGCCTTAAAGAGCATGAGGAACAGGATGGCCAGGGTTAGTCTGTAATCGATCCACACCGTTACCAGCCGCTTGAGCCGCACCGCTAGGGCAGCACCCCTCGGTTCGCCTCCCGCGTTTCTGAGCAAAGCCAGCAGCAACCCCGCCGCGGCGGCCAGATAGAAGGGCAGATCGAAGATGAGCACCAGTCCGAGGATGAGCAGGATCGATGAAAACCCGCGCACGAAGTCTCGCCCGTGGCGGCCGACGCTGTGCTGGCGCTGAGGCAGCCCGTGTGGGGAGGCCGGGCTCCTGAACAAGAACAGATAGGCCACCAGGACAGCGAACAGCGTGGGCAGGAGGTTGTACTTGATAATGGACAGTTTGGGTAGGGCCAGCAGTTCGCTGAGGAGGATCATGGAGGTGTGCAGGGGGTAGATGAAGTAGCCGATATGCCGGAAGACGAGGTTGATGGCGGCTTGGGTGGCGGCATCGGTATGCAGCGTCCGGCCGTTTTCTTCTACCATGGGCGCCGACATCACTGCTCCACCGGGCACATTGATCATGCCGATCAGGGCAGGCAGCAGCATGGACAGTGCCTTGGGCCTGGGGACTAGGGATACGAGGGATCTCACCATCAGTTCCAAATCGCCGTTTTCTTTCATCGCTTTGCTTAACCCGCTGATCAGTGCCACAGCTGCCACCAGCTGAACGGTCATGGGATCGAACAGCCCGCTGACCACGGCACCGGCGAAGGCCTCTACTCCCATCTGTGACAGCAGCCCCAGAATGCCTGTTCCAAGGAGCAGAGAAAGCCAGAGGGCCACCCCTTTGGAGGCGAGGTAGATGACGGAACCAAATGCGACAGCAACTCCCACAACGGCCATGTTTTTTCCTCCTCACGCTGCTCTTCTCTTCTGCACTGATGGGGTTTTCCCTCCAAGTTTTGCCTCCCCAGACAGGATCTAGGTTCCGCGCGGTGAATATCTAAGTAGACAACTCTGTTTCTGGCGTAAAGGGGGACGAGTGGTGTCCAATGTTATCTTGCAGGTGCTGGCAAGGGACCTCCCGGAACTGCCAGCACCCATGGCGGGCATCGTTGCCCAGCTGAGGAATCCGAACTTGATCGATCTGGAGGCACTTATCGACAAGATTAAGGCCTGCGGGAACCTCAGCGACATCGTGCTGCGCATGGTGAACACCGGCTACCTGCGCCACGGAAGGATCGCGGACAATCTGGACGATGCGGTTCTACTGGTGGGCGTAGAAGCCGTGCGCCACACTGTCTTGGGAGTCCTGCTCTATTCCATGTTTCCCAAGCGCAAGCTTGTCCAAAACTTTTCCCGGGAGAACTTCCTGCGTCACTGCTTGGGCACGGCTATTGCCGCGCAGATGCTTCTGGATGCGGCTGGGCTGGGGGAGCAGTACGATTCCTATCGGCTGATCACCTATGGCCTGCTCCACGATATTGGCATTGTGGCCCTAGACCGCTGCCTGCCTGTGACCCTGAACAGGATCTTCCAAATGGCCGCCGAAGAGCATATGCCCATTCTGGAGGCTGAGGTCAAGGTTCTGGGTAAGCTGACCCATTCCGTGATCGGGGAGTGGGTATGCGGGAAATGGAACTTGCCGCCGGATATCAGGAACGTGGTGCAGTACCACCATACTCCCCGCAAGGCTAAGGGCAGCAGAGAAGAGGTTGTGCTCATGCACATCGCCGATGTGATCAGCTTTAACTACTATGAGTCGCTCTTAGAGTCAGTCCATAAGTACGGGATGGACGTGGAACTGGTGCGCTCGGTGGGCCTGACGATGAGCCAGATCAGCGAGGTGGAAGAGGCTCTGCCGGAAAGGGTGGAGCGGGCCATGCAGAGGCTGGATGTGGAAGCTTTAGAGAGCTTCAGCTTCTGCTGAGGTGCCGGAGGGAGCGTGCCTGAATTGGACGGAGATCCCTCGAAAATCTTCCCTTGAAAGGCAGGAACTGGGCCGTTTCGCGAGAAAGAATACACACAAACAAAGCAGTTGGAGAACATCCCCTTAGCTGATGCGGCGTTGAGATGCTGCTCAAAGCGCCCCGGCGCTGTATGCGCTTGGGGCGTGTTTGGTTCAACAGCATAGGCTGCACCAAGCTGAATAGAATCCCGTAATCAGAACGGCCCGAACCGGTGGGGCCGGCAAAGGCAGAAGGCAGGGTGGTCCTTTGAATCTACTGGCAGGTCTTTTCAAGGACAACGTGAAGACAGTGGTGCCCATCGCAGCGGTAGTCTTAGTGCTCAATTTCACATTGGTTCCCCTGGGGTTTTCACTCATAGCCCGGTTTTTGGTGGGCTCAGTGTTCATTATCATTGGTCTTTCCCTGTTCCTCTTTGGGGTTGAGATCGGCATCACACCCATGGGCAGCCTTACAGGCACTTCGCTGGTTAGAACCAACAATCTTCCCATCGTCCTGATCGGCGGCCTTATCCTGGGATTTTTCATTTCCATAGCCGAACCGGGCCTGATGGTGCTGGCGTTTCAAGTGGACTTTGTGACCCTATCAGCCATCTCCGCCTGGAAGCTGCTTGTGGTTGTCTCCATAGGGCTAGCCATCATGGTCTCTCTGGGCTTTTTACGCGTTGTGGTGCGCATGTCCCTGAAGCTGTTCCTGCTCCTCTCCTATCTGCTCATTTTTGTCTTGGCCTTCTTCACCCAGCCGGAGTTTCTGGCCATCGCCTTCGATGCTTCAGGAGCGACCACAGGGATTCTCGCTGTGCCCTTCCTCTTGGCTCTAGCTGTGGGTATATCCCGCCTGCGCCGAGATAGTGTGGCATCAGAAGAAGACAGCTTCGGCTTAGTAGCAGAAGCCTCTGCCGGTGCCATCATGAGCGTACTTATCTTGAACATCATAATCGGCACCCAGGAGTATGCGGTGGCCAGTTTGGAACCTATAGATATGGGCAACGTCTCCATTTTCAGGCCCTTTTTGGATTTCGTCCCGGAGGCACTGCAGGACAGTTTCATCAGTCTCCTGCCGCTGACAGTCTCCCTGTTTGTGCTCCAGAAGCTCCTCTTCCACCTGGAGAAGCGCCAGTTTGCCCGCATGGTGAAAGGGTTTCTGTACGCCTTCGTCGGGATGATTGTGTTCTTTATCGGTGTTAACGGCGGATTTATGGAGATCGCCAGCGAAATCGGGCAGCGGCTGGCCTTGTTGGAGAACAAGGTGTGGCTGGTGGTGACCGCTTTTGCCCTGGGGTTCTTTACGATTCTGGCGGAACCGGCGGTGTTTGTGTTGACCCACACCATTGAAGATGTGACCAGTGGGTATGTTAAGCGTAAAGCAGTGGGAGCAGCCCTATCCATCGGGGTGGGTTCGGCCGTTGCCTTGGCTATGATCAGGATTTTGATACCTTCCATCCAGCTCTGGCACATTCTGCTGCCGGGCTATATCATCGCTATTGGTATGATGTATTACGCACCCACGTTGTTCGTGGGCATCGCCTTTGATGCCGGTGGCGTGGCCACTGGACCCATGACTGCCACCTTTATCCTGGCCTTTGTCCAGGGCGCAGCCAGTGCCTTCGAGGGAGCCAATTTGCTGCGCGATGGTTTTGGGATGATTGCCCTGGTGGCCATGGCTCCCATCATCACATTGCAGATCCTCGGCTTCATTTTCCAGGCCAGGTCTAAGAAACAAGGAGTTGATACTGGTGCACAAGGCTAACTCGGCAGAGAGAGCATTTGAGCTGATTTGTGTGATCGTGGACTACGGCTTGGGCAGCAAGGCCCTGAGGGTGGCTAAGAAAGCTGGAGTCTCCGGTGGCACGATAATGCTCGGCCGGGGTACGGCCGACAACCGTTGGCTGAGACTGTTGGAACTGACCGAAATTCGCAAAGAAGTCGTGCTCATGGTCTGTGAGAAATCCCTTGGACGCAGAGCCCTGGCCGAGATCGATAGTGTCGTCAAGTTCAGCCGCCCCAAACACGGTGTTGCCTTTACCATGCCTGTAGGTGCTTTTATCGGGGCGAGCAACCATGAGTATGAGTTCAAGGCCGAAAATGGAGGCGAAGAAAGCATGTATAGAGCAGTGTTTGTCATCGTGGATAAGGGCAAAGGCGAAACCGTGATGGACGTGGCTCGCCAGGCCGGCGCCCGGGGTGGAACCATTGTCAATGCCCGCGGTTCGGGGATCCACGAAACGTCAGTGTTCCTGAACATGGAGATTGAGCCGGAGAAGGAAATCGTGCTCATGCTGACCCCCGTGGAGATCACAGACCGCATCGTCACTGCGGTGCGGGACGAGCTGAAGATCGACGAACCGGGAAACGGGATCATCTTCGTGCAGTCGGTGACCGAGACTTTCGGGATTGTCAGCTGATCCGGGTTCAAGGTGAGTTCCCAGCAGGATAGATAGTGCTCTGCCCATGCAAAAAGTGAGCTGTGCGTTCCGCAGCTCACTTTTTTCGCGCTCCGCACTGCCGATAACTGAGAGCCACTTGATCTAGATCATTTTTTGGCGCCGTGGTGCCATGCTAAACTGAAGCCATCGAAGGAAACCGTATCAGAAAGGAAGATGGATATGACCAGGTTCCATGCAGTCAAGAAACGAATCTTTGGAGTTTTGGAAACCTACGTACCCGTGGTGGCCCGGGTGCACGGCGCACACCACCCGGAGTTCCATGAGGTGAGCAGGTTGTTCGCAGAGATTAAGGCCAAAACCGAGGCAGCAGGACAGGAGAGGCCTGAGCTGGCGAGGGAATTTGCCCAGCTCCGCCAGATCACCGACAACTACACCGTCCCAGGTGATGTGTGCGAAAGCTATGCTGCCGTGTATGCGATGCTGTCCGAGCTGGACGAGGCCTACCATGCTTGAGGCGGCAGAGAACCGATGGAGATGATGTAAGGAGGAGGTGAGCCTAAGTGCAGAGGTTGATCTTGAGGAGCAAAAACCAAATCGCGCTGGCCAGCGGCCTGCTGATCGCCGCCGCCTTCCTCAACCGGTGGACTGTGGGCAGCCCACTTGTCTTTGAAGGGGCGCTGATCGCTGCTGCCCTCATGGGTATTCTGCCCATCGCCATCCAGGCCTATCAGGCCGCCAGGCTGAGGCTGGTGACCATCGATGCACTGGTAACCATCGCCGTGTTGGGCGCTTTTGCCATCAGGAACTTCGAAGAGGCGGCCATTGTCACTTTCCTGTTCTTGTTCGGTGCCTACCTGGAGCAGCGCACCCTGCACAAGACCCGTTCCGCGATTAAGGAGCTTTTGGAAATGGCGCCGGAAACGGCCTTGAAACTGATGGAAGACGGGCAGTTCGCGGAAGTGGACGTGGAAGATGTAGAGGTGGGCGATATCCTCTTGGTGAAGACCGGGGCGAAAGTGCCCGTAGACGGCACGGTGACAGCAGGAGAAGGCAGCGTCAATGAGGCCAGCATCACAGGGGAATCCATGCCTGTACCCAAGGAGAAAGGTTCTCAAGTGTACGCTGGAACCATCCTGGACAACGGCACACTGCAGATTGCAGCTGACCGTGTTGGGGAAGATACCACTTTCGCCAAGATCATCGAACTGGTGGAAGAAGCGCAGGACTCCAAGTCCGCTGCCGAACGCTTCATTGACCGTTTTGCTAGGTATTATACGCCCACAGTCTTGGCCATGGGCCTGTTGGTGGGGCTGCTCACCCGCGATGTGGAACTAGCTATCACCATCCTCGTACTGGGCTGCCCCGGCGCTTTAGTGATCGGCGTGCCCGTCTCTAACGTGGCTGGGATCGGCAACGGCGCTCGCCATGGTGTGCTCTTTAAGGGTAGTGAGGTGATTGGCGACTTCAGCAGAGTGGACACCGTGGTCTTCGACAAAACGGGGACCCTCACCGTGGGCAGGCCAGCAGTGGCGGAAACAGAGTTCTACGGAGAAAACACAGCAGAGGCACTGGCGTACTTGGCCAGCATCGAGCGGGAATCGGATCATCCTCTGGCCAAGGCGGTGCTGGCAGAAATCGGTGAGATCGAGACGTACGCAGTAGAGAACACTGAGGTGGTCAAGGGGGCCGGCGTTGTGGCCACTGTGAACGGGCACCGCGTAGCTGTGGGCAATGCTGCCCTCATGGCCCGGGAAAATGTAGCGCTGGATGACAAGGCCCGCGCCGCTTTGGCCAGCTGTGAGGAGCGGGGCAACTCCCTGGTGCTGACCGCCGTGGACGGACAGCTCCAGATTCTGATGGGGGTGCGTGACCAGATCCGGCCCGGCGTTAAGGGTGTTTTGGAGAGGCTGAAGAGGTTGGGAGTGCGCAGCTTGGTGATGCTCTCCGGCGACAACCAGGGTACGGTGGATGCTGTGAGCCGGGAACTGGGCCTGACGGAGGCCCGGGGCAACATGCTGCCCGAAGACAAAGCTGCCTACATCAGATCCCTCATCGCCCAGGGACGCACTGTCGCCTTTGTGGGTGATGGGGTAAACGACAGCCCCTCCCTGGCCCTAGCGCAGATCGGCATCGCCATGGGCGGCGGCACGGATGTGGCCGTAGAGACTTCGGATGTGGTCTTGATGAACTCAGACTTGGGCCGTTTGCCCCATGCCCTGGGTCTGGCTAAGGCCACGGCCAGAAACATGAAGCAGAACATCTTTATCGCGGTGGGAGTGGTGCTGGTTCTTCTGGCCAGCGTGCTGTTTGGCGAATGGATGAACATGTCCATTGGCATGCTTGTTCACGAGGGAAGCATCCTGGTAGTAATTCTAAACGGGATGCGGCTGCTCCGCTTCCGCTTGACAACGAGCCGGGAGAGGAGTTGACTGCGATCAAGGATTCCTCTGCTGCGCTGGGATATGATTGCTGTTAGAAGGAAAGGAGAGACGGATATGAAGAATGCCACCATCCAGTTGGAAAGCTTGACCTGCCCGTCCTGCCTGCAGAAAATCGAGGCGGCAGTAAAGGCGGTGCAGGGTGTGGATGTTGATTCCGTGCAGGTTTTGTTCAATGCCAGCAAGGTGAAGCTGAACTTCGACGATGCCCAGGTTGCCATCGAGGACATTGAAAGCGCGATCAAACGGGTGGGTTACGAAGTACAGAAATCCAGGGTAAAACCAGTCTAGGTTCTGGCCTGGAGCAGAACACAGGGATTGTCGAGGTTGGCCCAAGCGTAATTGGAGTCAATCACTCGAGCCATTCTGCAGGCAAAGGGCCTGAACCCACATTTGGGCCAAAACGTGGAGGATGCTAGGTTGGTGATCCTCCAATCGGTAAGAACGTACCGGTACCCCTGTTCGCGCATGATCTGGCACCCTGCATTCAGGAGGCTCCTGCCAACGCCGCACCTGCGGTGGCCTTCCAGGGTGCCGGCCACGCGCAGCTCCACGGCATCATCAGGTACCATCATGCTCGGGGCAGCTGTGCCGTACATGTGGAACCCCACCGCCTGCCCATCCTTTTCCGCGAGGAGAACGACCGTATCGTGATCTGCCAGCGAGCGCCTGAAGCCTTCTCTGATCTCCGCCAGAACTTCTGGGAAGATTGGTATGAAGGTTGGCGCAGCGTCTTGGTGCTTCGAGATGATGCTGGACATGCTTTCCATGATCTCACCGTCTTGTTCAGTCCCAGGCCGGATCTCAATCTCAGCTGTGCTGGCGAACGAGCGGTACTCCTCCAGATCCAATGCGGCATAGACCTGTTCGATGCCGAAGCTCAATCTAGAGAAGGCATCTAGGTAGAGGGGATCTGCCAGGGGTACGAAGGCCGCGTGGGTGAAGCAGCCGTGTTCCAGCCAGAGAACAGAAGCCTGAGCATAGAGGTGCCTAATCAGCTCTGCTGGTTGGCCCTTTTGGATGGCGGCGCCTTCGTAGGGGATCACCGCGCATCTGCCCGTTCTGGTGCTGATCCTGATTGTGCCCACAAGATAGCCAACGAGTTGGCCATGGGAGAAGGCGCCCATCCCCAGAGCACTGCCGCTGGCGAGCAGGTTCTGCAGGTGCCTGCTGATCCATTCCGCCTGCAGGAAACTGTTGTGCAGGAATGGGAAGGAGTTGAACTCGCGTTCCTGCCTACTCATGAGTATTTCAACCATACTGGGTATGTCTCGTTCAGTAATGGTTCTGAACTGATAGCCTTCCATACTTGACCCTCCTGTCCAACCCACTTCCCTTTTTTCCAGACATCAGTGATCTCTGCCCCGCAAGCTTATGGATCTCGGGCAACTCCGCCATGCTTGGAGCTACCTTCCGTTTTCTGCCACTGACACCCCTTGCTTCCGCCTGCTTACTGCGCCACCATGGTGATGAGGATCGTGGTACCCACCGACAGAACATTACTGATGCTGTGCATCAGCATGGGGTAGAAGACGCTGCCGCTTTTCTCGTAGCAATCACCGTCGAAGAGCCCGAGTACTACCGATAGGATCACCTGCATGGGAGAGTAGAAAACCTGGAAGGGGACAAAGGAAAAATTCACATGGGCCAAGCCGAAGATCACGGCCGCAGCGATGTTGGGTAGGCTGAGTCTGCCGGAGAAGACTCTTCCCGGCAGCACTAATCCCAGCATGGTTATGCCGAAAGCCCTGAAGATCAGTTCTTCTGATGGCCCGCTGAGGAAGAGCTGAAAACCCAGGTAGCCACAGATGTTCCTGGCGGTCAGAGGATAGGGGAAGGGCTGAAAGGACTTGGTCAGCAGCATGATAACTATTGAGCCGATCATAAACAAGCTGAAAACCCCAGTGAAGCGCAGGACATAGCGGCTGCCAACTGCCCTGTTTCCCCAACTCAACTTGAAATCTAGGGATCTGATCTTGTTAGCGATAGCCATGATGGCCAGGAA
>ERZ773359.3643-NODE-3643-length-17357-cov-9.329037_pt1 | contig 17357 bp, 19 predicted proteins | sample MGYA00374955_ERZ773359 | MGnify/ENA primary metagenome ERZ773359 (study PRJEB29098, sample SAMN04486028) | biogas fermenter metagenome | study: EMG produced TPA metagenomics assembly of the Biogas fermentation microbial communities from Germany - Plant 4 DNA1... | reverse complement strand
ATATGAAAGGGTAGAGTTTGAACTGGTTTCAGATTTAGATTCTACTGAGAGGGGTGAAGGGGGATTTGGCCATACGGGATATTAATTCCCGGCCTTTATATATCATAACCAATGTTATCATAATTGATAATGACATATATCCATAAAAAAAGAATATATATAAAATATAAATAATTAAGAGGTGAGAAATATGACAATTCTACTCAGCGAATTAGGAGGAAAGGAAATAATAAATTTAAATAATGGCCAACGTTTAGGCATAATAGCTGATTCAGATATTGTAGTAGATGAAAAAACTGGAAAAATATTAACTCTATTAGTTCCTGAAAATAAATTTCAGATAAAGCTATTTTCCGACAGCTCAACTATAGAAATTCCTTGGCATACAATAAGGAAAATTGGTAATGATATGATAATAGTAGAATTATAGGCAATTTGAGCATATAAAAAAATGAAATGTGAAAACTATTAATAAATAATACATTTATGGAGGTTTAAAAGTGGGAAAAGATGCAGGGCAAGAAAATAAAGATATAATTGAAAAGGTGAAGGAATTAGGTACACCAAACACATCAACTTTCCAAAACAATATACAGTTTATCTCTATAATTGGAGAGATAGAAGGTCACAATATTTCGCCAAGTGATAAAAAAACAACTAAGTATGAGCATATTATACCTATGTTAATTGCAGCCACTCAAGATTCTAAGATTGAAGGGATATTTGTTATTTTGAACACGATAGGAGGAGATGTTGAAGCGGGATTAGCTCTGGCTGAGATGATTAATTCCATAGAGAAGCCAAAAATTTCTTTGGTATTAGGGGGTGGTCATAGTATAGGAGTTCCCTTAGCAACAGCATCAGATTACTCCTTTATAGTTCCTTCTGCAGCTATGACTATTCATCCAATTAGAACTACAGGCTTGGTTATTGGAGTTCCTCAGACCTTTAGATATTTTGAAAAGATGCAGAAGAGAATTATAAACTTTATATTAAGGACATCTAAAATTGAAAAAGACGTATTGATAGATTTAATGTATTCTACGGATGAAATTGCTAATGATGTAGGTACAATATTAATTGGCAAGGAGGCTGTTGATGTTGGATTAATTGATGAAGTGGGTGGATTTAATCAAGCCTTGAAGAAGTTAAATAGCCTGATTGAAGCCAAAAAGCAATAGTATAACTACCATATTTATGCTATAATAACATGAGAAAAGAATTTTAAAAGGGGGTCAGTTTTTACTTTTGTCTTAATTTAAGATTAAGGTCGGTTATTATGATATAATTAAGTTTAGATATAACTATCTAAAGATAAGACAAGCTATCCTACAGGTGGTGATTTAATTGTCAAGGAAGAAAAGTAAAAAGAATAAAGAAATGGCTAGAGAGGTCATGGGTATTATAATTATATTTTTTGGGATACTTGCATCTATCAGCTTAATTAGCCATAAAACTGGCATAGTAGGAATTTTTTTGAGAAATATATTTTTTACTTTGATGGGTTTTGGAGGTTACATATTTCCCTTAATAATAATTGCAGTAGGTATATTATTGATAATAAACAAGCTGGATATAGACAATGATATAAAATCTGTTTACTTACTAATTTTATTTTTTTGCTTTTTAACTTTATTAGACATAAATTCAGAAACTGGTACAAGTTTTTCCGATAAACTTACCAATTCAATGGAATTAAGTAGCAGAGGACTAGGCGGTGGGGCTATTGGAGCTATTTTCGGATTTGCTTTTTTAAAACTGTTTGGTTCCATAGGCTCATACACTATCATTGCATTTATTATTTTAATAACTATATTGCTCTTTACTGAGATACGTCTCATAGATTTTGTCAAAAGAATTAAATTTAAAAATAGGCTTAAGAAAAAGGGAACCAAAGTTAAAACTAGGGAGAAAACTGAGGAGAAAAAGTTAGTAGAGGAAAATAATGAAAAAGTTCATTGCAGTAAAGAAATAGTGATTCATGACCATACAAAAAATGAGGAATATGAATTTGAAGGTCCAAAGACTATACATACTGAAATGAAAATTAATAACAATTCTAATTCTATAAAGAATTACACATTACCCCCTCTAGATTTATTAGAAGATGTAGATAATCATACAGATTCATTTAGTAAAAAGGAAGTCCTTAACAATGCGGTTAAAATTGAGGAAACTTTAAGAAATTTTGGCATTGAAGCAAGTGTAGTCCAAATTAATAAGGGACCTACTATAACTTGTTATGAAGTTCAACCAGCCCCAGGAGTGAAAGTGAGTAGAATTGTAAACTTATCAGACGATCTTGCTTTAAGTTTAGCCACTTCTGATATAAGAGTTGAAGCTCCAATTCCTGGAAAGTCAGCAGTAGGTATCGAGGTGCCGAACAGAATTAAGGACAATGTTGGATTAAAAGAGCTATTACAATCTGACGAATACATATCCTTAAATAGCAATGTACCCTTATTATTGGGTAAAGACATTAGCGGAAAGCCAATTGTCTCTAGTATTGATAAAATGCCCCACCTTCTAATCGCAGGAGCAACAGGCTCTGGTAAAAGTGTATGTATAAATACAATTATTATGAGCATATTATATAAAGCTCATCCAGACGAGGTAAAATTATTGCTTATAGATCCAAAGGTAGTGGAGTTAAGTATCTATAATGGTATTCCACACCTATTAATACCGGTAGTTACAGAACCAAAAAAGGCTGCTGCAGCCCTTAATTGGGCTGTAGATGAGATGGAAAGAAGATATAAACTGTTTGCCAAAAATAATGTAAGGGATATTATAGCCTATAATGAAAAGTTTAAAGATTCTAAAGATGAGAAACTACCGAATATAGTTATTATAATAGATGAATTAGCAGACTTAATGTTGGTGGCAGCAAATGAGATAGAAGATTTTATATGTAGATTAGCTCAAATGGCAAGAGCAGCAGGAATATACCTAATTGTTGCCACCCAAAGGCCATCAGTAGATGTTATAACGGGTACTATAAAGGCTAATATACCTTCTAGGATATCCTTCGCTGTATCTTCACAAGCAGATTCAAGGACTATATTGGATATGGCTGGTGCTGAAAAATTGTTGGGCAAAGGAGACATGCTCTTTTATCCATCAAATTTACCTAAACCAATAAGAGTACAGGGAGCTTTTATTAGCGATAAAGAAGTTGAAAGAGTAGTAGACTACTTGAAAGCTCAGAGCATGGCTGAATACGACGATGAGATAATAGAGACTATAGAAAGTGAAGTGGAATTGGATGGTCTTTTAGAAAATTATGACTCACTGTTGCCTGATGCTGCATATTTAGTTGTAGAAGAGGGACAGGCTTCTATATCCTTATTACAGCGAAAGCTAAAGATTGGCTATGCTAGAGCTGCCAGAATAGTGGATGAAATGGAAAATATGGGCATTGTAGGCGGACATGAAGGAAGTAAACCAAGAAAAGTCCTTGTTTCAAAAGAAGAAATTAATTCTATATTTGGGGAGAGATAATTTATGGATAAATTAAAAGTTTTTTTAATTACATTGGGATGCTCTAAAAATGAAATCGATTCAGAATTGATGATTGGCCTTTTGAAAAGGAGCAACTATATACTATCGAGTTCTTTGGAGGATGCAGATATTATAATAGTCAACACCTGTGGCTTTATAAAAGCAGCAAAAGAAGAATCTATTGAAACTATTTGGGAAATAACCGAATATAAAAATATAGGAAAGTGTAAATATATAATATTAGCAGGCTGCCTTGCAGAAAGGTATTCAGAAGAATTGCTAGACGAGATAGATGAGATCGATGGCATTATTGGTACTGGCAATATAGGAGAAATAGATAAACTCATAAAAATGTTGGAAAAAGGAGAAAGAAAGATTAAAATAACGGAAAATATTAACGAGAGTTATTTAGAAAACGTTGAAAGACAGAGCTTTAGAACGACAGAATACGTTAAGATATCCGAAGGGTGTGACAATCACTGTAGCTATTGTATAATACCAAAGCTAAGAGGTAAACATAGGAGCCGAAAAATAGAAGATATAATGGATGAAGTTAAATATTTAGTCGATAATGGTGTTAAGGAAGTAATTTTAATCGGACAAAATATTACCGATTATGGAATAGATTTATATGGAGAGTATCGACTGTATGAGCTATTAGATAATTTAAATAATATTGAGGGTCTAAAATGGATAAGATTACATTATCTATATCCAGATAATATATCTTCGCGACTAATTCATTCCATAAAAAATAACGAAAAGGTTGTGAAATATTTAGATATACCCTTACAACATATAAATAATGAAATTTTGAAAAAAATGAACAGGAGGACAACTAAAGAGGAGATAGAGAATTTAATATACAGGTTAAGAAAGGAGATACCAGAAATTATATTAAGGACTACTTTTATAGTAGGCTTTCCTGGCGAAGATGATGCTAAATTCGAGGAACTATATCAATTTGTAGAGAAGATTAAGTTTGATAGGTTAGGGGTTTTCACCTATTCTAGAGAGGAAGGTACTCCTGCATACAATTTTCCTAACCAGTTAGATGAAAAAATTAAGGAAGATAGAAGAAATGCTATTATGGAATTGCAGCAAAAGATTTCATACCACTTAAACAAGAAAAAGGTTGGAAATATATACGAGGTTTTAATTGAAGAAGAAAATGGAGATGGAATATATATAGGTAGAAGCTATATGGACAGTCCAGAGATAGATGGTATTATATATATAAGGTCTGATAAGGCTTTACAGACAGGTGACTTTATAAAAGTTTTAATTACCGATTGTTTAGAATATGATTTGATTGGGGAGATGGTAGAATGAATTTAGCAAATAAGATCACTTTGCTCCGAGTCTTTATGATACCTGTTTTCCTTATAGTTTTATTTTCTGACTTTAAAAATAATCATTATCTAGCGGGTTTGATATTTGCTGTAGCATCGGGAACTGACGGCTTAGATGGCTATATTGCTAGGCATAGAGGGCAGGTAACTACCTTTGGAAAATTCATAGACCCTCTAGCTGACAAAATATTAGTGTCGGCAGCTTTAATATCTTTAGTCCAATTAGGACAGGTGCCAGCTTGGATTGTAATAATAATAATTGCTAGGGAGTTCACAATTACTGGTTTTAGAATTATAGCTGCTTCTGAAGGAATTACTATAGCTGCTAGTTCTTTAGGCAAGATTAAAACAATTACCCAAATAATTGCTATTATAAGCCTCTTAATAAAGAATTTCCCCTTTAGTTTGATAAATCTTCCGTTTGATTATATTATGTTGTATATCTCACTGTTTTTCACAGTATTATCTGGTGCAGACTATCTATATAAAAACAGGCATGTATTACTGGTAAGCAAAAAATAGTAGAGGTGTTATCATGAAAGCAGAGATTATATCAGTAGGAACGGAGCTAATATTAGGTAACATATTAAATACCAATACTTATTACCTATCCAAAAGACTATGGGAAATCGGCATTGAGGTTTTATACCATACTTCCATAAAAGATGAACCTAAGTTTTTAGAAGAGGCGCTAAATATTGCTTTAGGAAGGGCAGATCTTTTAATTTTTACTGGTGGATTAGGGCCTACATCCGATGATATGACTAAAGAAGTTATTTGTAAAACTTTAGGAATAGATATGGAACTAAATAAAGAGGCAGAAAAAGATATAAAGGATTACTTTTACAGCCTTAATAGGCCAATGTCAGGTAATAATATAAAGCAAGCTTATTTACCAAAAGGTGCCCAATACTTAATCAATGAAATTGGCACTGCCCCTGGTGTCTATATAGAAAATAGTGGTAAGAAGATAATAATGCTGCCCGGTCCTCCTAAAGAAATGAAGCTAATGTTTAACAAATATGTAATTCCGTTAATTAAGCAGGACTATATTATAAAAGTCCAAACTATCAACACCATTGGCATAGGCGAATCCTCTTTAGAAACCATATTGATGGATCTAACCAGCTCTAAAAACCCAACAATAGCAACCTATCCCAAAGAAGGCCAAGTAGATATAAAATTGGTAGCAAAAGGATATGATGAAGATAAGGTTGACTGTTTGTTAAAAGAAATGAAAGAAAGGATAAGCGGCAGAATATCCGAGTACATTTATAGTTATAAGGATGAAAAGATTGAAGAGGTAATAGTAAACAAGTTAAAAAGAAAGAAGCTAAAAATAGCAATATGTGAATCTTGTACGGGAGGCCTTATAACTTCAAAATTAACTAAGATTCCGGGAGTATCGGAAGTTCTTGAAAGAGGAATTGTTACTTATTCTAACAAGTCTAAAGTAGAAGAAGTCAATGTAAATAAAACTACTTTAGACAAATATGGCGCAGTAAGTGAAGAAGTTGCATTAGAGATGGCACAAGGGATACTTGAAAAAGCAGGGGTAGATATAGCTGTATCCACCACTGGTATAGCTGGACCTACCGGTGGCTCTAATAAGAAACCTATAGGCCTTGTTTACATAGGTATTGCTACTAGAAATAGTTCCTATGCAATTAAATCCATATTTAAAGGGGATAGAGAATCTATACAAAACAGGGCAGCCTTAAAAGCTTTTGACGAATTGAGGAAAATATTATAATTTAATTACTATTATCAATTGACTAAAATAGAAAAATATAGTACAATTTATACAGAACTAATGTTCCAATTCAATAAAAGGTGGTGAATCCAGTTAATCTGGGAAAACATGGTTAATAAAAGCGAGAAAAGTAAAGCATTAGATGTGGCTATTAGCCAAATTGAAAAACAGTTTGGTAAAGGCTCAATAATGAGATTAGGTGACACAAAGATTGAAAAGATGGAAGTAATTCCAACCGGCTCTTTAGAACTGGATATTGCTTTAGGTATTGGAGGTCTACCAAGAGGTAGAATCGTTGAAATCTTTGGGCCAGAGTCTTCAGGTAAGACTACTGTAGCTTTACATGCCGTAGCAGAAGCACAAAGAATTGGTGGTATAGCAGCCTTTATAGATGCCGAACATGCATTAGATCCAAACTATGCAAAAAAACTAGGTGTAGATGTGGAAAATCTTGTAGTATCTCAACCAGATACTGGGGAACAAGCTTTGGAGATTGCAGAGGCTTTAGTAAGGAGCGGAGCAGTAGATATTATAGTGGTAGATTCAGTTGCTGCTTTAGTACCTAAAGCGGAAATAGAAGGAGAAATGGGTGATAGCCATGTAGGATTACAAGCAAGACTTATGTCCCAAGCTTTAAGAAAATTAACTGGCGCCATTAATAAATCTAATTCCATAGTGATATTCATAAATCAGCTTAGGGAAAAGGTAGGAGTAATGTTTGGTAATCCTGAAACCACTACTGGTGGAAGGGCTCTTAAGTTTTATTCTAGCATCCGATTAGATGTCAGAAGAGTGGATTCAATAAAACAAGGTGATAATGTTATTGGCAATAGAACAAGGGTAAGAGTTGTAAAAAACAAACTAGCCCCACCTTTCAAACAGGCTGAATTTGACATAATGTATGGTGTTGGTATTTCTAAAGAAGGAAATATCTTAGACACCGGTGTGACGGCTGAAGTAATAAATAAATCTGGATCTTGGTATAGTTATGGAGAACATAGATTAGGCCAGGGTAGAGAAAATGCTAAAGAATTTTTAAAGGATAATCCTGATATTGCCTTAGAAATTGAAAATAAAATTCGAGAAAAATTTGGCCTGGTAGGTGTAGAGGAGAAGAAAAAGGAAGAAGACAAAGTTAATAATGAAAAAAAATAAACCTCCTTTTAGGAGGTTTATTTCTAAGGGGTGTCAATTTTGAAACTACTTTTTTTAACAGATACTCATATTAGAGGAACAACGCCAAAGAATAGGAAAGATAATCTTGTAGAAACGCTAGAAAAAAAACTTATGGAAATTATAAACATAATCCAAGAATATGATATTGACTATGTCTTACATGGTGGAGACCTATTCGATAGACCTGATATTTCCGTTTCTATAGTAAGCAATTTTGCAGCCATACTAAATAAATTTAATGTTCCTATTTATATAGTTTCTGGTAATCATGACATTTATGGTCATAATCCTGATACCATTAATAGGACTATGTTGGGTCTATTAGATGCTTTAAATGTTGTTACAATTGTTAATCGGGATGAGCCCATCTACTTAAGCAAAAACGGTATAAAAGTGCAATTAACTGGTCAATCTTATACGTATAATATAGATGATAGAGCAAATTTAGATAATTATATGGTAAGTAATATTCCTAAAGATGTAGATTATGCAATTCATATGGTTCACGGGATGTTATTAAATAAACCATTTATTAAAGGCATCCCCTATACTTTAATTGATGATATAAAAGAGACTAAAGCCCATATTACATTAGCTGGCCATTATCATTCGGGATTTGGAGTAGTAGAAATAGATGGAAGATATTTTGTAAACCCAGGCAGCTTAGTAAGGATTACTAATAGTTTATCAGAAATAGAAAGAACTCCTAAGGTAGCTCTTATTAATCTAGATGATACTATTGAAATTAAGCTCCTAGAGTTGAAAATAGCAGAAAAAGGAAACAAAATATTAGACAGACAGGAAATCGAAAACCATGTTTTTAAAAGTGAAAGGCTGTTTGAATTTAAACAGTCAATAGATTCGGTAATAGACTTTGAAAAGTTGGAGATAAATGAAATATTGCTAGAAGTCTCCAATGCTGAAGGGGTATCAGAGGAAGTAAAGGAAGAAGCTTTAAGGAGGATTGCCCATTCTCAGATGAAGAATTTAGGAGATGAAGTGTAATATGAAGTATATTAAAAAAATAATTTTAGAGAACTTCCAATCTCATAAGTTCACGGAGATTGAGTTGGATCCCTATCTAAATGTAATAGTAGGTCCATCAGATCATGGGAAAACAGCTATTATTAGGGGTTTAAGATGGGCCTTGTTTAATGAACCTTCTGGAGATTTTTTTATAAGAGAAGGGGAAAGGGAATGTAGCGTAACGGTGGTATTTAATGATAATACGAAGGTCAAAAGATATAGGAGTAAAAGCAAGAACACCTATTATCTTTATAATGCTGAGGGTGAAGAAAAAGTATTTGAAGGATTCGGTACCAGGGTGCCTGAGGAAATTATCGAACAAACATCTATGAGGAAAATTACATTGGATGGCAGTCAGTCCAATCTAATCAATATTTCAGAACAATTAGAAGGGCCCTTCTTACTTTCAGAAAAAAATTCGATTAAAGCTAATGCAATAGGTAGATTGGTTGGCGTGCATATTTTAGATGATGCCATAAAAGGTACTTTAAAGGATATTAGAAACTTAAATCTTAAGAGAAAAAACCATGAAGAAACGAAAGACAGTTTGGAAAAAGAATTAGCGGAATATGATTACTTAGACTTTTTAGTTTTAACCAAAGATAAATTAAAAAGCATTAGGGAGAAAATTAAAAACACTCAAGAAAAACTTAATAGATTAATCCGGCTATCAAAGGAATTAAGGGAGATAGAATATGAAATAGCCTTGTTAGATGAATATTTGAAAAAGTTAGGTAGTATTGATGAAGTAGCAAATATCGAGAGAAGACTAGCAAAAAACATTAATAGATACAAGCATATCTTTAATAGATTTAATAGATTAGAAGCTATTAAAAAGGATGTGAGTCTCGATCAGTCTATAATATATGGCTTAAAGGATATAAATAGATGTCAAGATATTGCTCAAATAATAAGAGAAAAATTGATTACAATGACTAAGCTTGAAAGCCTTTATAAGTCGATTAATAAAACTGATGAAGGAATATTAAATAGCAGAAAAGTCTTAGATGAGCTTAAGGAAATTGAAAGTATTAATAAAAATATTATAGACGCTGAAAACAAATATATTAAGATAGATAAATTAATTAAAATTCAAAACAAATTAGATTCCATTAACAAAAGTATTGTTATAGGAAGAGAATATGTAGAAAAATTAATCCATGTAGAAAGCTTAGAAACAACTGAGAATTTATTAGTGTCTAAATATAAAGAATTAAGAACATTACTAGACTATAATGAAAGATATAAGCAAATCAGCAGGAGTAAATTAGAGATTGAAAAAACATTAGTGGAATTGAATGGTAAAATCCATCAATTATTGATGCGTTATAAAGTTTTATTAACGGAATTAAAGGTATGCCCTTTATGCTTTAGCAGTATAGATAAATATAAAATAGAAGAAATAATTAAAAACTTCCAATAGGAGGGGAAAATATGGATTATGAAAAGGAACTTAGTGATTTAAGAAATAATCTTGAACGAGCAAAGAGCTTAAAATATAGAGCAGAGGCAAGACTAGAGCAACTCAACAACCAAAGAGAAGAGTTGATTAAAGAATTACGTGAATTGGGTGTAGAGCCGGAAGACTTGGAGGATGAAATAAAAAAGTTAACCAGGGAAATTGATGAATTGTTTAAGGAAGCAAATCGATTATTACCTAAAGATATTTTAGAAAAGAAGTGATAATATGATAAATACTTACGAGGATCTAGACAAATATATCTCTTATATGGAGTCTTTTATAGCTAAAGAAATGGGTAAAAAGGAAAAAATACTTGAGCAGTTAGAAGAAAAAAAAATAGCAATAAAAGAGATTAATGCCCAAATAGATTTGATTGAAAAAGCCAGTATATTATTACAGAAAACTTCAGAGTTTGCAAGAAATCAAGCTAAAATTCAAGTAGAATCCTTGGTAACCAATTGCTTACAGTATATTTTCGAGAATAACTTAGAATTTGAAATTGAGATTGAGGAATTATATGGTAAACCAAATGCCGAGTTTTATGTAACAACTAAATATGACGATACTTTGATTAAAACAAAGCCTGAATTATCTAGGGGTGGTGGAGTAGTAGATATAATTTCATTAGCCCTACGTATAGCCTTTTTGCAAATCCATAAACCTAGGATAGAAGGGCCCTTAATTTTAGATGAGCCAGCTAAACATGTCAGTGAAGAATATATATTTAATGTTGCTGACTTTCTAAAACAAACCTCTGAATTGTTTAATAGGCAGATTATAATGGTGACACATAATAACCATCTGGCCTCAATTGGCACAAGCGCATATAGGGTCGGAATGAAAGGCACAGAAAGCGTCGTAGAGAAGTTAACATCCGATTAATACACTTGACATATTTAATTAAAAGTAATAAAATGAAATCGTACCTAAATATACAAAATTGTATATGAATTTGATATAAGCCGAGGATTTTACTCAGTCGGTTTATATTTTTACCTAATGATTATGTTTATAGTCATTCTGAAAGAATATGTGGTATGAAACTTGAAAACTAAATAGAATAGGAGGTGCATCGTTATTGGTGCTCTAATAATTAACATCATAATTGCTATTATAGGGATCATAATTGGTTTTCTAATAAGAAAATCTATTGGTGAAAGAAAAATAGGAAATGCTGAAGAACTGGCTAAAAGAATTATCGAAGATGCTAACAGAGATGCAGAAACACGTAAAAAGGAGCTTCTGTTAGAAGCCAAGGAAGAAATTCATAAAATGAGAATAGATTATGATCGCGAAAATAGGGAAAGAAGAGCTGAAATTCAAAAACAAGAAAGGCGTTTACTCCAAAAAGAAGAATCGCTTGATAGAAAGATGGAGTCTTTGGAAAGAAAGGAAGAAATGCTGGAAAAGAAGGTTAAGGAATTAAACGAAAAGGAAGTCCTAGTAGAGGAATTGTATACTAAACAAGTTGAGGAATTAGAAAGGCTATCAGGACTTACTTCTGATGAAGCAAAAGAAATTCTATTTAATGACATTAAGAAGGAAATAGCTCATGAATCTGCCGTTTATATAAAAGAAATGGAAAATAAGGCTAAAGAAGAAGCTGAAAAAAAGGCAAGGGAAATTATATCATGCGCTATTCAGAGATGTGCTGTTGATCATGTAACCGAGTCTACCGTAACGGTGGTAACTTTACCAAACGACGAAATGAAAGGAAGGATTATTGGTAGAGAGGGTAGAAATATTAGAACTTTGGAAAATTTAACAGGCATCGATTTGATCATAGACGATACCCCAGAAGCGGTGGTATTATCAGGTTTTGATCCCATCAGAAGAGAAATAGCAAGAATTGCTTTAGAAAAACTGATAGCAGACGGGAGGATCCATCCAGCAAGAATTGAGGAAATGGTTGAAAGAGCTAAGAAGGAAGTTGAGAACATTATCAGAGAAGAAGGAGAAAAGGCAGCTTTTGACACCGGCAATCATGGTATACATTCCGAATTGATTAAATTGCTAGGAAGGTTAAAATTTAGAACGAGTTATGGACAAAATGTATTAAAGCATTCTATCGAGGTATCTCACCTAGCTGGAGTAATGGCTGCAGAATTAGGTGCCAATGTAAGAATTGCTAAAAGGGCAGGTTTGCTGCATGATATAGGCAAGGCTGTAGACCATGAAATAGAAGGACCTCATGTTGACATAGGTGTGGACTTAGCTAGGAAATATAAGGAATCTAAAGAAGTATTACACTGCATTGCTGCACATCATGGTGATATAGAACCAATGACAGTAGAAGCTGTGCTAGTACAAGCTGCAGATGCCATGTCTGCTGCTAGACCAGGTGCTCGAAGGGAAACACTAGAGGCCTATATAAAGCGATTAGAAAAACTAGAAGAAATAGCAAATTCCTTTGAGGGAATTGAAAAATCTTATGCAATTCAAGCAGGTCGTGAATTAAGAATAATGGTGAAACCAGAAGATATAGGTGATGATGAAATAAGCTTAACAGCTCGAGATATAGTCAAAAAGATTGAATCTGAATTGGATTATCCTGGTCAAATTAAAGTAAACGTTATTAGAGAGACGAGAGCTATAGAATATGCAAAATAAACTAACAAAGCCATTAAATTATCTTTTAGCTTAATTTTTACAAAAAATTTTAAAATAAAAGAGGATTTTAACTTTATCTGTAGAATAATTAATATAGACTCATAATATATTAATAATATTATATAGAGGGGGATATTTTAATGGATGTATTAAAAGTATCAGCAAAATCAAGTCCAAATTCTGTAGCAGGAGCTCTTGCTGGAGTTTTAAGGGAAAAAGGAAATGCTGAAATTCAAGCTATTGGGGCAGGTGCACTTAATCAGGCTGTTAAAGCTGTAGCCATTGCAAGAGGATTTGTTGCACCTAGTGGAATTGACCTAATCTGTATACCCGCTTTTACAGATATTGAAATTGACGGAGAAGAAAGAACTGCGATTAAATTAATTGTTGAACCTAGATAATAAAATCTTAAGGGGGATGTTTTAATGGATGTATTAAAGGTATCAGCAAAATCAAGTCCAAATTCTGTTGCGGGAGCTCTAGCAGGAGTTTTAAGGGAAAAAGGAAGCGCTGAAGTTCAAGCTATTGGGGCAGGTGCACTTAATCAGGCTGTTAAAGCTGTAGCCATTGCAAGGGGATTTGTTGCACCTAGTGGAATTGACTTAATCTGCATTCCCGCTTTTACAGATGTTGAAATTGATGGAGAAGAAAGAACTGCGATTAAATTAATTGTTGAACCCAGATAAAGGTAAAGAGAACTAAATAAAAAAACCTACTAATTTTTAGTAGGTTTTTTATTTTTATCTTTCACTCCAAAATATGGTTGAATATTCTTGATAGATAGACAATTATTCGTATATAATATAGTTAATAAATTAGAGGAGAATGGCTATGATATTTGACTTACATGTACATACCTATCATTCAGACGGTCTACTTTCACCTGAAAAAGTAGTGGAAATGGCTATTAGAAAAGGGGTAAATGGTATAGCAATAACCGACCATGATACAGTATCGGGGATTGAAGCTGCGATTAAACATAGTAAGAAGCTTGGTAACTTAGTAGTGGTGCCAGGTATTGAATTGGGATGCATCCATAATCATGAAGAAGTGCATATCTTAGGATATTTTATCGATTACAAATCAAAGGAAATAATCGATATTACTGAAGATTTAAGAAGAAACAGGGTATTAAGAGGCATTAAAATGATTGAGAGAATAAATGACTTAGGTATGGAGTTAACTTTAGAAGAAGTTCAACAACTTTCTAGAGAGGATTATATAGGTAGACCACATATAGCTGAAGCATTGGTAAAGCGCAACTATGTAACAAGTATAGAAGAGGCTTTCGAAAAATTATTAAATAGAGGTAAACCAGCTTATATAGAGAGGAAGACTCTATCTATAAATGAAAGTATTCATTTAATCCATAGCTTAAATGGAGTAGCTGTATTAGCTCATCCAGGCCTTTTAAACAATCAGGAAACCATATATGACTGCATAAAAAAAGGTATTGATGGCTTGGAAGTAATCCACTCCAAACATTCCAAAAAAGATGTAGATCAGCTGTTGAAAATAGCAGAAGAATACAAATTGATAGTAACTGGAGGATCCGACTGTCACGGGCGTATAGTTGATGGAGATTATCTTTTAGGAAAATACTATGTAAATATAAACCATATTCCTATTATGAAAGGGAGGATTTAATTGACACATTATAAAAAGGAAAGAAATAGGCAATTTCCTTCAATTATAAGCACCACATCATTTGTAAAATTGTATATATTGCATCTGTTGAAAGAAAGAAGCTATTATGGCAATGAAATTATAGAGGAAATAAAGAATAGGTTAGACGCCAAATGGATACCAAGTCCAGGGATGGTCTACCCCCTCTTAAGGGACTTGGAGAAGAAGGGATATGTAACTGGTTGGTGGGAAGAACCAGACAAAAGATCTATAAGAAGATATCGTTTGACCGATGAAGGATATGAACATTATAAGGTCATCTTACTCCAATATAAAGCTGGCTTTGAAGATTCTTTACACATTTTAAAATGTGTATTGAAGGATATATATGGATTGGACAAATAGTCTATAAATAAAATGATTTATAACCTTAAAAATAGGAGGGATACAATGGGTTTAAACTTATCAAAAAAAGCTTTAGCTATTTCACCATCAGTCACCCTTGAAATTACAGCAAAGGCCAAAGCTATGAAGGCCGAAGGGATAGATGTAATTGGTTTTGGTGCAGGTGAACCAGATTTTGATACGCCAGATAATATTAAAGAAGCTGGCATTAAAGCCATTAATGAAGGACTAACTAGATATACTGCTGCTTCGGGTATAGTTGAATTAAAGGAAGCAATCTGCAAAAAATTGAGAGTAGACAATAATCTTGAATACTCACCAGACAACATTGTGATTTCCAGTGGTGCAAAACATTCAATATTTAATGCATTGATGGCTGTAATAAATCCAGGGGATGAAGTAATTGTTGGCATTCCATATTGGGTAAGCTATCCTGAAATGATAAGACTAGCTGGAGGCGTACCCGTGTACATAGAAACAAAGGAGGAAAAAGATTTTAAATTTACTACTGAGGATTTAGAGAGGGTTCGAACGGATAAGACCAAGGCGTTAATCTTAAATAGTCCAAGTAATCCAACAGGGGCAATTTATGAGAAAGGGGAATTAATCGAAATTGCTAATTGGGCCGTTAAAAATGGTATAATAGTTATTTCTGATGAAATATACGAAAAACTAGTTTATGATGGAGAGCATATTAGTATTGCGTCATTAAATTCAGAGATTAAGGACCTAACTATTGTAATAAACGGAATGTCAAAAGCCTATGCTATGACTGGATGGAGAATAGGCTATGCAGCTGCCAACTATGAAATTGCAAAAGTTATGAGCAATGTACAAAGCCATACTACCTCTAATCCATGCTCTATTTCCCAATATGCTAGTGTAGAAGGGATACTGGGAGACCAAGATGATGTTCATAAAATGAGGGAGGAATTTAAAAAAAGAAGAGATTTTATGGTAGATAAAGTTAATTCTATTAAAGGATTAAGCTGTAGAAAACCAAAGGGTGCTTTTTATATCATGGTAAACATTACTGAGGTGAAGGGAAAAACCATAGATGGTATTACAATTAACGACTCCTTGGATATGGCTAAGCTTTTACTAGATAAAGCAAAAGTAGCGGTAATTCCAGGTATTGGCTTTGGTGCTGACGACTATATAAGATTGTCTTACGCTACCTCTATGGAAAATATAGAAGAAGGTTTAAATAGAATACAGGAAGTTGTAGAAAATAGCTAATACAAAATTTTATTTTTCTTTTATCAGGATCCGATAGAAAAGGTTTACATAATAACATTATGTAAACCTTTTCTATTAATACTATAATTGATTCTAAAATTGGAGATGATAACGTGAAAAGGTATTTAAGAAATATGGAAGCCATAACAGCAGAAGAGATGGAGTTATTAAAAAAAAGTAGGGTTTGTGTTGTAGGTTGTGGGGGCCTTGGAGGCTATATTATCGAAATGTTAGCTAGGGTTGGAGTCGGTTACATTAAGGCTATCGATGGAGATGTGTTTGATGAAACAAATTTAAATAGGCAATTGGTAAGCCATAGTCAAAATATTGGTAAAAGTAAAGTTGTAGAAACTAAAAGGAGAATAGAACTTGTAAACCCTTATATATGTATCGAAGCTATTGATACTATGCTCGATAAATCCAATGTCTTATCACTCCTTAAAGATCATGACGTAATAGTTGATGCCCTTGATAATTTTAAAACTAGAAAAATCATTCAGGATAGTTCAAAAAAATTAAACATACCAATGATCCACGGCGCCATAGGAGGATTTTACGGGCAGGTAACAACAATATTTCCTAATGACAATACTTTAGACTTCCTTTATCCTGAAGGGAATAAAGTAGACAAGGGCATAGAAAAAGAATTAGGTAATCCATCTTTTACTCCACCATTAATAGCAGCAATACAGGTGGCCGAAGTAATTAAAATTTTAATTAAAAGAGGAGAGCTATTAAGGAAAAAAGTCTTGTTGATAGATTTATTAAATAATAGTTACGATATCATTGAACTCTAATTGCCATTATTTTTATAAATTCTTTTAAACCAAATTACAACAATAACTTAAGTAAGCTCAACAATGGTCGACATAATTTAATTATGTAAACATCGATTCTTAATTAACTATAAAATAATGAAATTTTATCTTTTTATTAGAGATTTAATACAATTAATCTAGCCACCAATACGTTTTAGGTCTAAATCGGGCTATGGAGCCGCTATTGAGTCTTAACCATACAATTAGTCAGAAATTTGTTCTTAATCGCTTATAAGGCAATTATGGAGGTTGATTTTTATGAAGTTATAGAATTTTTCATATATGCTCAATATAAACAATGGACAAGTTGTGCTGAGTTAGGTGAACAATCTTAAGAAAGGATTATATAGCATAGCAAAATCGGAGGACGCTAATTGTTATGAACTTGG
>ERZ773359.3642-NODE-3642-length-17360-cov-7.123664_pt1 | contig 17360 bp, 10 predicted proteins | sample MGYA00374955_ERZ773359 | MGnify/ENA primary metagenome ERZ773359 (study PRJEB29098, sample SAMN04486028) | biogas fermenter metagenome | study: EMG produced TPA metagenomics assembly of the Biogas fermentation microbial communities from Germany - Plant 4 DNA1... | reverse complement strand
ACCACTATAATTGGTGCAAAGGTTGAACCAAGGCCGGCCCAGGCATAGGAAACCAGATCCAGAACTTTGTTATCGGGATTCAAGGCTATAACAAAAGCGATTGCAGCTATAATTGCAACTGCAATTCGGCCGATTATTACCAGTTCCTTATCGCTGGCTTCCCTCTTGATAAAGACCTGATAGAAGTCCTTGGTGATGGATGAAGAGGCAACAAGCAGCTGGGAGTCAACGGTACTCATAATAGCCGCTAACACGGCTGCCAGGAATATGCCCCCTATGGCGGGATGGAAAATGGCTTGGATCAAGACCATAAAGACTTTTTCTTCGTCTGCACCTTTGAGAGGTGAATCCTTAAGGTAAGTCATTCCCAGGACACCTATCAAAACCGCGCAGAACAGGCCTAAGAATACCCAAAATATTGCTATGCGCCTGGCCCTTTTTGTCTCATCAGCATCCCTTATAGCCATAAAACGGGTTATTATATGAGGCATTCCAGGGTATCCGAGACCCCAGGCCATAAGTGAGGCTATAGCCCAAAATCCCAGTGTACTACCATCTGGATTTTTAAACAGGTTAAGGACATGGGGATTAATTTCCTTGGCGGAGGTGATAGCTGTCTGGGTTCCGCCCAAGGCTGATATTACCCCTATGGGAACCCCTACCAAGGCTATTATCATCAATAAACCCTGGAACAGATCTGTCCAGCTGACGGCTAAAAATCCACCCAGGACAGTATATATCAGGATCACCGCACACCCTAAAATGAGACCGTTTATGTAACTTAATCCGAAAACCGTGTTGAAGAGACGGGCACCTGCCACAAAACCCGATGCAGTATATATAAGGAAAAACAGTACTATAAAAAAGGCTGAGACCACCCTTAGGATACGGCTGTTGTCCCTAAAACGATTTTCGAAGTAATCTGAAACTGTTATGCTATTGCCGGACACTTCCGTATATACTCTTAGTCTTTTAGCTACAAAAGTCCAATTAAACCAGGTCCCTATGGCCAGACCGATGCCAATCCAACCGGCTGATACACCGGCAGCATAGGCGGCACCGGGTAAGCCCATTAAAAGCCACCCGCTCATATCGGAAGCTCCGGCACTGATAGCCGCTACCAGAGGGTTTAGGCTTCGTCCACCTAAAAGATATCCGGATAGGGAATCGTCTTTCTTGCTCTTTCTATAGAAGTACACTCCAATGATCATCATAAAGATTAGATAGAATAAAAACATTAAAACAGTGGATCCTTGAATACTATTATTGCCCATAGTAATCCTCCTTGATATTAATGTGAAGGGATAGAATTAATCCAACCTTGGAACAGAAGGAATTCGGGATGCCAGATAAAGTGGTTAATAAATGATAACCTTCCTTACTAAATTATACAATTATTTATATATATACAATGTATACATTATATATAGTATTTTTATACGCGTCAAGGGAAAAAATAACAAGACTCTATGCCCGGCGTTGTTGGAAAACCTATCTTATGGTAAACTACATATAGTCATCGTGAGATAGGGGGTTCCTCCGCTTTATAAAGTATGGAAGAAATCCTCCTATTCTGTAGATTGGTCTGTGCAATCGTCTGATTGATTGTTATCATACTTTGGTTGATATAGTAAGCCAAGCAGATACTGATATGAAGAAGCGGATATAGATTGTGAAAATGAAGGATTTGAATTAGTGATGAGTAGATTGGTAATTGGTATATTGGCACATGTGGATGCCGGAAAGACAACATTATCGGAGGGCATGCTCTACCTGAGCGGTAAGATCCGGAAGCTGGGCAGGGTAGACAACCAGGATGCCTACTTGGATACCCATGGCCTGGAGCGGAAAAGGGGAATTACCATTTTCTCAAAACAGGCCGTATTTGAAGTGGACGGGACGGAGATTATGCTCCTGGATACCCCGGGTCATGTGGATTTTTCTGCTGAAATGGAGAGAACCCTTCAGGTGTTGGACTATGCCATATTGGTGATAAGTGGGACTGATGGCGTCCAGGGTCATACGGAGACCCTGTGGAAATTGCTTTCCATACACAACATTCCGGTCTTCCTGTTCATAAATAAGATGGATCAGGAAGGCACAGACAGGATTAAGTTGATGGAGGAATTAAGGAGGTCTCTGGACGATGGCTGTATTGACTTTGGAGATTTTGGAACGGAAGATTTTTACGAGCATCTGGCCATGTCTGATGAATCCGCCATGGAAACCTATTTGGCAACAGGCAAAATAGGGACCTCACAGATTACAAGACTCATCAGGGGGAGAAAGGTGTTTCCCTGCTTTTTTGGATCTGCCCTAAGATTGGAGGGTGTCGAGGGATTTATGGAGGCCCTGGCAGACTACACCGAGTCACCTTCATATCCTGATGCCTTTGGGGCCAAGGTTTTCAAGATAGCCAGGGATGAACAGGGGAACAGGCTCACCTACATGAAGATTACGGGTGGGAGACTAAAGGTCAGAGATTCCTTAGCCAACGGTATTTGGGAAGAGAAAGTCAATCAGATACGAATCTATTCGGGGCAGAAATACGAAGTCGTCGATGAGGCAGAGGCGGGTACTGTATGTGCAGTAACAGGGCTCAGCCAAACCCGTCCCGGAGAAGGTTTGGGGATAGAGGGTGCTTCTAAAGCACCCCTGTTGGAGCCCGTACTATCCTATCAGATACTACTGCCCGAGGGCCTGGATCCCAGGGCCATGCTGCCAAAGCTGCGCTTGATTGAGGAAGAGGAGCCGGAACTTCGAATCGTCTGGGATGAGGAGCTGAAGGAAATTCAGGCCCAGATCATGGGAGAAGTACAGATTGAAATTCTACAGGACATCATCAAGGAACGATTTGGGGTTGATGTTACCTTTGATTCGGGCAAGGTGGTCTACAAGGAGACCATATCGGACAGGGTTGTAGGAGTAGGCCACTTTGAACCATTAAGACACTATGCGGAAGTCCACCTCCTCCTGGAACCCGGGGAGAGGGGAAGCGGCTTAAGATTTGCATCCCAATGCAGTGAAGATGAACTGGGAAAGAACTGGCAAAACCTCATCCTGACACATTTGGAGGAAAAGAAACACAAGGGAGTGCTTACCGGTTCGGAAATAACCGATATGAAGATTACCCTGGTCAATGGACGAGCCCACAAGAAGCATACCCAGGGCGGCGACTTTAGGGAGGCCACATACAGGGCAGTACGCCAAGGCTTAAAGCAGGCCAAATCCATACTTCTTGAGCCCTATTACAGCTTCCGGCTGGAGATTCCCGAGAAGATGGTGGGACGGGCCATGACGGATATAGAACAGATGAAGGGTACATGGGAGATCCTGAGCATGGATGGTGAGATGGCAGTCCTTGGGGGAAGTGCCCCCGTAGTCACTATGAGGAACTATCATAAAGATGTAGTTGCCTACACCGGGGGATATGGCAGACTTTTTTGCAGCTTTAAAGGGTATGAACCATGCCATAACAGCGAAGAGGTAATAGAAAGCATCGGATATGATTCCGAAAAGGATAAGGATAATCCTACAGGATCTATATTCTGTGCAAATGGTGCCGGATTTTCAGTAAGCTGGGACAGGGTACAGGATTACATGCACCTGGAAAGCTATTTCTCGAAAAGGGAGAACTCTTTATCCGAGAAACCGAACATGACCAGGACGAATACAGAGCCGGAGAGATGGATAGATCCGGATGAAATCGATGCGATAATAGAGAGAACCTATTATGCCAACCGTGGCAGAAAGTCAGCCTGGAAAAAGAGAAAGTCGGCTCGGGAAAGCTATTATAGGTCTGTCACCCCTATACTTATAAGGAGACATGAGGAGCCTAAGGAGGAGTACCTATTGGTTGACGGCTATAACATCATCCATGCATGGCCGGAGCTTAAGGATTTAGTGGATGATCATATGGATGTCGCTCGGAATAAACTGCAGGACATCCTGAGCAACTATCAGGGGATTCGGAAATGTCATATTATCCTTGTATTTGATGCATACCGTATCCCTGGGGACGTTGAGAGGATAATCGATCATAATAATATCCATATAGTTTATACCAAGGAAGCACAGACTGCAGACCAATATATAGAAAAGTTCGTCCATGATCATCATAAGGAATACCGCATATTGGTGGCAACCTCTGATGCCGTAGAGCAGATGATAATTAGGGGAAAGGGCGCCGATCTGATTACTCCCATGGAACTGAGGGAGGAAATCCAAAGGACCAATGAGGCGGCGATACAGGCTTATCGAAGAAAACATGGAATGAAGCCAAATTATCTGGGAGATTCCCTAACCCTGGATACAAGGGATTATATGCAAGAGTTGTTTGATGAGGATGTAGAATAAATTCCTGATTGGTTGCAGGTATTTGTGAAATCCTAAGTCTTCCTTAGTAATTAGCAATAATATAATAATATTATATATTAAATAAAGGACTGACAATTAACAGGGGTTAATCATCAGTCCTTAGCTCATTACCTAAGGTTATGAACTTGCACAAGGGGTTGATTTGCTATAGGTTAGCGGGAGCGTAGTGATGTCCTGAAGCCTGCTCCAGCTTTCCGCTTATGGAAGACCTGTAACCGGTATCCAATATCATCATAGCATTTAGATTCGTTTCAATATCCAATGTAGGGTGCAAGGGCTCACCGGTTTCAAGATGATGTATGAATTCCTTGGCAATATTATTGCGATCTTCAGGCAGCGGTTCCGCATGATAGACAGCGGATGGTGTGGATGTATGTCTCTTATCGTAGACTCTGACCTCATTGCCATCGGTTACCAGGGTGCCTTTTAATCCAAAGACGATGGGTCCCGAAGGAACACCACTATTAACTGTGGTCCAACTGCCCTCAATTATGGCAACGGCATCATCGAATCTTGCGGTGATGGTCCCATAATCTTCTGCATTGCCATAGGGGCTGTCAAAGTTGGCTCTTAAACCGTATGCGGCTCTTACAGGGCGGCCGATAAACCAGCTGGCCAGACAGGAACCATAGCAGCAGTAGTCCCAAAATGCACCTCCGCCTGTTCTGGCGTCATACCACCACTCAGAACTCTTTTCCAGATCCGTTAGGTTTTCACCATAGGAGAAGGGCCCTTGGGAATCGCTATTGCGATAGGTAAATTTGAAGACCTTGCCTACAACTCCCTTGGCAGTCAACTCATGGGCCAATCTAATCCCAGGGCTCCATGTAGATGGCCAATTGACAGCAAGGGTTGCATTACCCTCATTTGCTGCATAAACCATCCGGAGTGCATCTGTCATGGAAGTAGCCATGGGTTTTTCCACTACTACATTAATACCTCTTAAAAGGATATCGGATACAACCTTTCCATGAAGTGCGTTTTCACAGCATACTATGGCGATATCCAGATCACCCTCATCCAAAAGCTGGTTATAATCCTCATAGAGGGTGGTCATTTTGGTCATTTCCATTACATTCCTGATGTTATGGGCTCTGGTAGAAGGTTTTTCACTTAGGGATGGAATCGCTGGTTTAAGATCAGCACAAGCAACCCATTCTATCTTATCTCCCAGATTCACGAAGTCCTTGACCAGCGAGTTAATATGCATATGCGCAAATCCAATTACACCGACTCGATATTTTTTCATTCAGAGAACCCTCCCTGGTATTATTGGGAATACTTTAAACCCAAGGCTATTGTAATATGGAAGGCAAACGGTGTCAATTGTATTGGATTTGCGCACTGTATTATACTGTATATTCAGTTGTTAACCATTAAGCACTTTCACAAATTAATGTGCTTTGGTTAAATTCTTGTACCGCATTCATTACAGAACTTGGCACCCGGTGCTACCGGCGCATTACATTCCGGACAATTGGTGGGCTTTTGCCGTACCGGTTCGCCGCATTCGTTACAGAACTTGGCGCTGGGCGACAAATCTGCCCCGCAATTTGCACAGGATACGGTATCAGGGCCGGGAGCTGTAGCCATGGGTTGGGGCTGTGGAGTAGGAGGCATTTGGTATTGTGGGGATGGCTGAGCTCCGGTCATGGCTGCCGGTTTTTTCCTTGTGACCAGGATGATCACCACGGCTATAAGGGCAATGAGAAGAAGGCCCGCACCTATATATACCACTACCGACGGTAATCCCAGGATTGTGCTGCCTTTATCCTCCCTTGTCGGGACAAGGGTCTCAACGGCATCACTGTCCTCGGTCTCATCAGCCTCGGTTGTTTCGGGTTGTGGGTTTTCATCCGCTGCCTGACGAGCCTCGGCCAACAATTCCTGAACAACCGGAAAACCGGGATTTGTTTCGTTTATTCCCCTCAGCAGGTCAAGAGCGGTATGGTAATCGCCGCTGTTGTAGGCTGACAGTGCTGTATTGAAGTTTTTGGTAAAGGTACTTTCAGCAGGCTCTACGTTTATTTCGCTTAAGAACTGTTTGGCGATACTGATTGGGATTGCGAAATTAACTCCTGAGATTGCTGCACCGCTGTCTGCATCCAGCATGCCGAAAGTATTAACCCCAATGACTTCCCCGTCATCATTAAACAGGGGACCACCGGAATTACCCCCATGTATGGATGCATCGGTTTGGAGAATACTCCATCCTCCTGCCATCTCCTTCCTGGCACTGATAATACCCTGTGTAAGGGTAGGCTCCTGGATTGCCTGGGCAATATTCAATACATCGGTTACCGTTGCTACAGCGGGATAACCCATGGCATATACACGGTCACCGGTTTTTAACTTTGTATCATCACCCAGTTTGACAGTAGGAAGGTTTGTGCCCTCCATCTTTAGAATAGCGATATCCTTACCGGGTATGGGTTCACCGATTTTACGGAGATCCAGCTTTCTGCCCTTTGCGGAGACATCGCTCCCCGGGGTTACATTGCCAATGAAGCATTGGTAACTGGTTTGCAGATTGCTGATTTCCATACTGCTTGCCAGGAGGCGGTACCAGACGTTTGCAATACCGTCCCATTCCTCCTGGGTCATTTGATAGCCCTGCCTGCGCATTTCCTCCATAAAGGCGTTAGTCGCAGATACTGCATATTGTTCCAGGGAAGACATAGCAAACTGCATGGTAAGTTCTTCTTCGTCCGTGTGAACAACATGGGCATTTGTAACCAAATAACCATCGGGTGTAACAATAAATCCCGTGCCCATGGCAGCGGTACTCATCTGTTCCGTGGATACATTTCCGGTAGTAAAGGCGTAGTATTCCATATACTCGATCATCAATGCGACCATTGCCTGATATATTTCTTGGTCGCTGGTACCTATTTGTCCGTTTTCTATCATATTCTCCACTGCATCTACAAGATCGGTCTCCAGACTGTTATCAATTGAGAATTCATACCATGTGACATCGGCGGTCCAAGTCGTTTGGATCAGAACCACGCCGGGCTTATTTAAAGTTGCCAGGGTCCGCGTATCCCCCTGGGCAGCCAACATGGCAGGCGGGAGCCACAATATAAGTAATAAGGCGACAAGGATGCTAATTACCAGACGTTTTTTCATGAAATTCACTCCTTGAATATTTTTAAAAAGCTTTGTATTTACCTCTGATCTGGAGCAGCGGTGCTGACAGGTAAATATGGTCGATTATATATTTATATGCTGCGTTTTAGTGATGGTCTCCACCATTTTTAATATTTTAAAATATTCAATCTTTTGTTAAGTATAAAAAAATATATATATTTGTAATCACCCCCAGGGTGATTACAGGGTTAAACAAGGGTGATTTCCGGGATGATTTTATAGGTTCTATATAAAAACCAATCCCATCCATACAGAAATCGGAATTTCCAGTGAAATTATATGAATAAAAGGGAATTGTGTAATATACATCTAATTATTATGTTGAACCGTATATATAGGCAGCGAGATTGGGAAAAAATATGTTATTATATTGTCGTATATGATAAAATCAATTGTATATATTTCACCTTAATGGTAAACTTATCTTATTATGGATATAATGGTGGGAAAGGGGGGTAAAATAGCAAATGATATCCCTATATGCAGACCGTTTTAAACATATTCTCAATCCGGATAAGGAAATAACAGACGAAATTACACTGATCAATATAAATAGGGCATTTCTTCTATCCATAATATCAATAATTATGAGAATCTTCACTATTGCAACTTTTGTTAGAAAGTCACCCGGTAGTGGAAATGAAAGTTTATGGCGAACCTGGATTATTATAAGCCATGGGGTATTTCTTGTATTTTTATTGATACTTGGTGGTCTAACCTGTAAATTAAAGAGCAAAGATAAGGCGAACTCCTTAATGTTAATCGTACAATATGGTTTTGCTATGGTTATACTTTTTTTAAGCGCAGCAATTTCCTCTATAGACCAATTGGTAACATATTCCATTAACCCATACTTAATTGCATGCATGGCAGTTGGCGCTATTTTCCTGATAAAACCCTTGTACAGTATATTGATATATCTATCAAGCTATATCGTCTTCTATATTGGAATGGGTATCGTGCAATCAGAACCAGCCATATTACTGTCCAACAGGGTTAATGGACTTACTTCAGTTGTGTTGGGAATATTTTTCTCCTCTATGGCCTGGAGGTCAACCATTGTAAACCTCCAACAGAAAAGACGTATCGATAAACAGCAAAAAGAACTGGAGGATAAGAACAGGAGTCTTCAATATCTTGCATCTACCGATCCCCTAACGGGACTTATCAATAGGAGGATTTTCGATGAGAAGATATCATTTGAGATATCTCGCATTAAAAGATATGGTAGTAAATCGAGTTTGCTAATTGTGGATATAGACAATTTTAAGGATGTCAATGATAATTTTGGCCATCCTGTAGGGGATGCACTCCTGGTGGAATTTGCCCTTATGCTGAAGGAACTTTTAAGGGAAACTGATATAGTAGCGCGTATTGGTGGGGAGGAGTTTGCAATCCTTTTGACAGGTACTGACGGAGAAAATGGGCGGATCGTTGCCGAAAAGATTAGGGAAACCACAGAAAATAAGATCTTTGTCATAGATGGCAACGAGATTAACATAACCGTAAGCATCGGGTTGGCTGCTTTGGATAGCACAACGGATTCTTATGCAGAAGTATATAAGTATGCGGATAAAGCTCTTTATATCTCAAAAGCCAAGGGCAAGAACAGGGTAGACGATAGCATCGGACAAATGAGGACGTTACCAATTTAGAGGATCAGGATTATATGCATTTCACAGCTTCATTAGGAGAAAGTTAATTTTATGTATTTATGATAATACCAACTAGGCGGGAGGCTTGTGTCATGAAACTTAAGGAAAAGGTCATTGGACTGAATTACTATCACAACGATGGTCACGACTTGGACATGGTAAAAGAAGCCGGATTTAATTGGCTAAGGAGGTATGTTGCCTTTCCATGGAAGGATGCCATGTATGGTGAACTTACCGAAGAGTATATACGTCTTCGCAAAGTGATACAGGTAGCCCATGAAAAGGGTTTTAAGGTCATGGTCACAACACCGGGATTGAGGGATTTCAACAAAGACTTTCTAGGTCCGGTAGGCTCAGATGAATTCTATGAAAACGTGATGAAAACCTGTGCCTGGTATGTCAATGATCTAAAGAGGATGGTCGGTCCCTTATGGTGTATTGGGAATGAACTTGACCATTTTGATCAGGGACACGGGTTGGATATAGTCGCAGAAACCGCTTTTTGGTCTTGTGAGGGGATTGTATCTGCTGATCCTGATGCATTGTGTGGAATAAACCTGTCCAGGGTATGGGACCAGGGGCTGGAATTTGCGGACATGGTATATAGGGAAGGACATAAGTTTGGATTCATAGGCGATGATCAGTACTTTGGTTCCTGGCAGAGACCGGGCATAGAGAAATGGTATGATGCTATTGATATACTGTATGAAAGATATAAATTGCCTATAGTAGCAGTTGAATGGGGTTATTCTTCCAGTGGGGAAACAAAGCCTGCACCCCCCGAAGGTACCATAATGAAGCCCGGTTATACCAGTGTATGTCATGTGTTTGGCTGGCATTACGAGGTTGAAGGTGGACATACTGAAGAAGTACAGGCAGAATATCTGAGACAAGGTATAGAACTGTTTGCAAAGCACCCTCATGTGCTGGGTCAATTCCTCTTTAAGTGGAGCGACCCTAAAACCTGCTGGGCTTGCGGAAGGGTCGGATGTCCTGCCGAATGTTTCTGGGGTATAGTAGATACGAATTTAAACCCCAAACCCGCATATTATTCCGTGAAAAAGGCTATTAAAGAGTATTACGGCTGATTATGACAGAGTACTTTGCAATAATCATGAATAGAAGCACATATAAAGAATAGTAGTACAATCCGATAGGCATATCCACTGATATAAGCACATTACACGGGGGTGTGAGGTTTGGGTGATAAGGGTCTGATCCTGGACATCGATAGGTTTGCAACCCATGATGGCCCTGGAATAAGGACAGTTATATTTATGAAAGGATGCATGCTGCGCTGCCTTTGGTGCCATTCGCCGGAGTCACAGCCGGCAGGTCCTGAATTGCTTTATCAGCGATCAAGATGCAGGGAATGCTACCAATGTATCCAGGCCTGCCCTGAAGGGGCAATTACCATAAACAATGAAGTTGTCAGCGATATAAGGGGAATTAAAGTCAATCGTGGGCACTGCAAGGAATGCTTCACATGCACCCAGGCATGCTTCACTAAAGCACTTCGCGTGGCTGGCTCATATAAAACCGTAGACGAAATAATGAATATAGTAGAACAGGATATACCCTTTTACAAAAACTCAGGCGGTGGCGTAACCATAAGCGGGGGAGAACCACTGTTTCAGGCGGATTTTGTCTTAAGGCTTATTAAGCAATGCCGTCGGAAGGAAATACATATTATCTTGGAAACAACGGGCTATGGGGAATATAATAAACTAGAGGAAATGGCAGACTTGGTTGATCTTATCTTTTATGATATCAAGCTGATGGATCCAAACCTTCACCGGAAATATACAGGTAAGAGCAATGAGCTGATCCTCAACAATCTAAAATCCTTATGTAGGGATACTAAAATAGCAGAGAAAATTCTCATCCGTATCCCATGCATACCCAACATCAACGATGCACCGGAGCAAATCACTGAAACAGCGAACTTTGTCCTGGGTCTTGGAATCAAAAGAATTGAGCTGTTGCCCTATAACGCCATGGCACATTCAAAGTATGAGTGGGTGGATAGGCCCTATCCTTTGGGAGAGGTGGAGAGCCGAAGCAAGGACTATTATCGTGATTTAAAAGATATGGTTGCCCGGACGGGTATAGATGTAATTTAGGTCCTTGTGCAAGTAATAAATATAGGTGATGGCTAATGAAATGGTAATGGCTATACCAAATCAATGAAGTCATTCGCTCATCAATAGCCTATTACCATTGTTGTTACGCAAACTGATTCAGTCAGCTATATGTTATACAATTCAGTAAATATAGCTAGAAGTTAGGGGGAGACAAAGCATGAAAAGCATTCTGGAGTATGGGGAAAGACAGGCGAGGGAAATGCCATCCCTACGCAAGATGACACCAAGGATTAAGGCCCACTACGACACCATAAGAGAAAGGATGGAGCAAAAACAGCTGGCATGGGGCGGGGACCTTTCGGTCATCAACGAGGATACCTGGGAATACAGCACTAACATTCGAAGGGCGATGGCTTTCGCGAGGGTTATGCACGAGATGCCCATCGCCATCGAAGACTACGATCTGATCGCAGGCAGGAGCCTCCTAAATGGCCAAATAGTTCGCTGCAATCTTCCAATGTTTCTAAAGCCCAGCGAACTGGGTGAATGCAACGTCCATATGTCCCACAAGTGCCCTGATTATGAGACTCTGCTTAGTCAAGGGATTTCCGGTATAATATCCAGGCTGGAGGAGAAGGAGAAAACTCTTTCCGGTATCCAGGATCCGGATGAACGCAAGGAAAAGAAGGACTTTATTGAAGGGGTTAGAATAGAGGCGGAGGCCTTGGTTGCAATGGCAAGACGCTATGGAGAACTGGCCAGATCCAAGGCGGAAGAGGAATCCGACGAAAACCGGAAGGCCCACTGGCTGGAAATGGCCCGTATCTGCAATAAGGTGCCCCTTTACCCGGCAGAATCCTTTAAGGAAGCCATCCAATCCATATGGTTTGTAAACTATGCCTTTACCCATACCATGACCTATATACCTATAGGTCGGATCGATTATCTGCTCTATCCATATTTCCGGATGGATTATGAAAAGGGCAGGATAAGCCTGGAAGAAGCCCAGGAATTGGTGGATTCCTTCTGCCTTCATGTCAATGACAGGGCTCAGGTTCGTCCGGAAAACTACACATATACCGATCAGGCTGCAATCCCGGGTGCCCCCAGACAGAGCATTATGACCTATAATAACGGGTTTGTCAAAGAGGGAGATATCGATGCCTCGGATGCAATCAACCACTGGGGCCAAAATATCTTAATCAGCGGTTTAAATCCCGATGGAAGCGACAGCACCAATATTTTGACCTATCTCTTCCTGAATGCTCATGAAAAAATCTCTATGACCAGTCCGGTATTGACAGTGCGGATGCACAAGAACAGCCCCAAGGCTTTGCTTGATCGTGTTGCCGAGGTTCTGAAAACCGGCGGTGGAATGCCCTTTATAAACAATGATGATATAATTATCTCTGCCTATGAGATGTTGGGAATACCCAGGGAGGACGCATGCAATTACGCCAACTCCAATTGTTGGGAAACCCTGATACAGGGTATGTCCAATCAGGAGATGATACGGGGCATTAATTTCCTCTACCTTCTGGAGCTGGCCATAAACGGGGGAAAATCTTTTATCCATAAAGAAAATCGCTCCAAGGTAAAGCCACCCAGCAAGGACAATCCTATGAGCTTTTCAGCCTATGTCGGACCCTCCAACCCCGTAATCGACGGTGTTGATACGGGGGATACATCCCAGATTACCAGCTTTGAGAAGCTGATGGATCTGTGGCGCATACAGACGGACTACATGCTAAAGCACTCCATAGAACATGTCACCAGGATTATCTTCAGTGAAGGCAGCCATGGCAGATTTGGGAATAACCCTCTGCTCTCCGCCCTTACCAGGGATTGTATAGAAAACTTGACAGACTTAACCCATTTAGGGGCCCGATATATCCTGTGGCACGTACTGGCCGAGGCTGTCTCCAATGCAGCGGATGCGGCCATGGCCATCAAGAAGTTCGTCTTTGAGGAGAAGCTGCTTACCCTGCCCCAATTGGTAGAAATACTTAAGAATGATTGGTCAGGGGCAGAGGAATTGAGGTATAAGTTCCTGACCGGTGCCCCAAAATGGGGAAATGGGAATGAGGAAGTCGACAGTATTGCCAGGGAGATGACGGATTATTTTATAGAACGGGTTGAGTATCACGCAAAATCCTACCCCCGGATCATTTTTTCGCCCAGCATAGCCACATTTTCATGGGTTATATCCATCGGGAAACGGATCGGGGCTTCGGCTGATGGCAGGAATGCCCAGGAGCTGATTGCAGCCAACCTGTCCCCAGCGCCCGGCCGCGATACCAACGGGCCTACGGCAGCTATAAATTCATACCTGAAAATCAATACCTCTCCAATGGCTGCAGGGGCACCAATAGATCTGAGGGTCAATATGAATGGTCTGGAAGGCGAGGAGGGAACCAGGCGGATATCCGCCCTTATAAAGACATTCCTGGATTTGGGAGGGAATATGATGACCCTGACCATCACCAGTGCCGAAGAATTAAGGCAGGCTATCGAACACCCGGAAAACTATAGAGGATTAAGGGTTAGGATGGGGGGTTGGTCAGCGTATTTCACCCTCTTAAGCAAGGAGTCCCAGATGCTGCATCTTAAAAGGGTGGAACACAACCTGTAAGTATATGTTGTATATAAATCATCATATATATTAAAGTTAGATATACAGGGAGCCGGACAGCTTGATGTCCAGGCCTGTTTCACCAATTTTAATGGATATTTCAATATTTGATTAATTATGATATATACTACTTAATATAAACGAAAGGCAGGAGATTTGCTATGCTAATAGATATGCCATTAGAGGAACTAAAAGTATACCAGGGTATTAATCCACGCCCTCATGACTTTGACGAGTATTGGGACAAGGCTCTGGATGAGATGAAAGCCCTTGACCCGGAAGTGGAATTGGTGCCTGCAGAATTTCAAACCCCTTTTGCAGAGTGCTTCCACCTGTACTTTACGGGAGTAGGCGGTGCCAGGGTACATGCCAAATATTTACGTCCAAAAAACAGCAGCAAACCACATCCGGCTGTTTTGATGTTTCATGGCTACTCCGGCAACAGCGGCGACTGGTCGGACAAGTTGGCCTATGTAGCAAGCGGTTTCTCCGTAGCTGCCCTTGATTGCAGAGGTCAGGGAGGTCTGTCCGAAGATGTGGGAGGAGTAAAGGGAAACACTTTACATGGTCATATAATAAGAGGCCTTGACGATGATCCTGAAAAGCTGTTGTTCAGGAGTATATTTTTAGACACGGCTCAGCTGGCCAGGATTGTAATGGATATGCCTGAAGTTGACGAGAACCGTGTGGGGGCCATGGGTGGTTCCCAGGGCGGGGGACTGACCTTGGCTTGTGCGTCTCTGGAACCCAGGATAAAGAGGGCAGCACCGGTTTTCCCATTCCTATGCGATTACAAGAGGGTGTGGGAGATGGATCTTGCCAAGGATGCCTATCAGGAAATCAAGGATTATTTCAGGCGCTTTGATCCTACCCATTCCAGGGAAGATGAGGTCTTTACTACCTTGGGATATATCGATGTACAGCACATGACAAGGCGAATTCAGGGTGAGGTCATGATGGCTGTTGGCCTGATGGATACAATATGTCCTCCTTCTACTCAGTTTGCCGCCTATAATAAGATCACATCATCAAAAAGAATGGTTATTTATCCGGACTTTGGACATGAAGGCCTGCCCGGATTTGATGATATGACCTATGAATTTATGATGGGATTATAGGTATAAAGCCTTGGGGGTAGATACGGTGATTTTAACGGTTACCTTAAACCCTGCCATCGATAAGGTCTATGAGGTTGAGTCCTTTGCCATAGGGGATGTGTTCCGGCCCAGGGGTATGTGGGCTACGGCAGGTGGGAAGGGCCTTAATGTATCCAGAGTGGCCAGTATTCTGGAAGCCAAGGTGATGGCTACTGGATTCCTGGGCGGGGGAAACGGTCAATTTATACGGACCCGGCTAAAAGAGCTGGGAATCATAGACGCCTTTACCGAGATAGCAGGTGATACCCGGATCTGCATAGCCATAAATGACCCGGTCTTTGATACATCTACAGAAGTCCTGGAACCGGGGCCTGAAATATCCCCGGAGGAGCAGGAAAAATTTCTGATCAATTTTAGAAACATCGTCAAAGAGGCGGATATAGTTACCATATCAGGGAGTCTGCCAAGGGGAGTACCCATAGATTTTTATGGGGAGCTGATAGAGATTTCCAGGGAGTATGGTAAAAGGCTGCTATTGGATACCAGTGGTCAAGCTCTTGTAAAGACTCTGGAATATCGTCCTTTTATGATCAAGCCCAATACGACCGAGCTGGAGGCCGTAGCAGGTAGGAAGATGGACCTGGAAGAGGAAATATTGGAGGCAGCAAGAAGGATACAGCAAAATGGTGTCCAATTGGTATGTGTCACTTTAGGAGCCCAAGGCTGTATAGCAGTTACGGGTGAAGGTGCCTTCAGGCTAAAGGCTCCTCCCATTGAAACCATAAGTACAGTCGGTTCCGGGGACTCCTTTATCGCTGGATGTGCGGTAAGCCTTGCTCAAGGCAAACCTACGGAGGATGTCCTCAAGACCGGAATGGCCTGCGGAATGGCAAACACTCAATTTGCCAGGACGGGTTATGTAAGCCGGGAATTGGTGGATAAGTTTTATAACATGGTGACCATAACCAGGTATTAGACTAGCCCATCCTGTAATCACAATACAATAATCACAGATGAAACCAATTATAATGGGTCGCGGTGATATGAACCGCGACCCATTTCTTTAAATCCTTTATTGATTTCCTCAGATTAATCCTTTAAATCCTTACTATTTCCTCCGATGATTCTGCACGGCGTCCACCGCACCTTTCAGGTAGGAGGTAAAGTATGCCTCGCAGGTATAATGCCCGCCCACCATATCTATCAGATGGTCATTTATTACAACCCCGTCAAAATCTATCTCGTCCAGGGCTTCTATCACATTGATCAGGTTATAGTAGCCGGCGTCGGGGAAGGTTTCATTAAAGCCACCTGGACTGTATAACGGAGCGGTAACATTGCGCAGATGAAGCTTAAAGAGTTTATTGTTTTCCCCCAGATATTTTATGAATTCCTCCGGAGTAGCGCCCATTTCCTCACCGCCCTGCAACCAACAGCCGACGCACAGGCAAACTCCAATATTGGGGCTGTCGGCTATCTCCAATGCACGCTTGTACCCATCAAAGCTGCTGAATATACATCTGGGGACTCCTGCTATGGTGCATCCCGGCGGATCATCGGGGTGTATTCCGATGTATACACCGGCACTTTCCGCCACAGGGACAACCTGTTTAATAAAATACTCGTAGTTTTCCCAGAGCTCATCCTCGCCGAAGGTCCTGCCATGGCTTAGGGGCCATTCGAAATCGCCAAAGGCTATGGAACGATTTGGAGCATTGAGATCCAAACCGCCGGCCAGGGCCCCGCCGCGGACTGTACCCTTTTCATCACTGCGCCAGATACCATTGCCCATATGCGCATAGGTAGCGTAATGGATTCCGGCCTCGCCCAAATCCGATATGTATTGCAGATACCTGTCAAGCATTTTGTCCCGATTTTCCAGCCCCAAAGTGATATCAGGCATATTATGCAATTCATAGTTCTCCAGGCGGAAAATCTTAAGCCCTGCCTCCGCAAGCACATCCTTAAGCTCCTTGTAGCATTCAACAGTGTGTTCGGGTACCTGACGATGACCTATCATTACCCATTCTATACCCATCTGCTGGAGAAAGGCGACCCCATCATTGTCCAGTTTTATATTCCCCTTCTCGTCGCGGGTTATGGGTCCTTGCATCTTGGTGCCAACCTGTATGCCAGGTTTTGAATTAAGGTAACCGGGTACGACCTTCATAGGAATGCTCATAAAACCCCTCCATATGCATTATATATTATCCTAAGCTCAGATGAACAAAAAGAATATTGATAAAAAATAGCTTCAATATTCTACATGTTTTATAGTAAAATGTCTTTTTGCATCATTTTTAGGATAAGTCATTACCTTTGAAGTATATCAAAATGGGGAGAAACCCGTCAACGTAAAGATAGA